>Ga0207883_1000397_pt1 | contig 11110 bp, 12 predicted proteins | sample MalvirmetaMSP109_FD_184229 | JGI IMG/M metagenome (GOLD analysis project Ga0207883, IMG submission 184229) | Marine viral communities from the Deep Pacific Ocean - MSP-109 (SPAdes) | ecosystem: Environmental > Aquatic > Marine > Oceanic | place: Pacific Ocean | collected 2011-05-21 | reverse complement strand
AGGTCACCGGGTGAACGCCCTTCCATCAGACGGTCCAGCAAGTCTTTGTCGATGCTCATACGTGGGTCTCCTCTGTGAGCAGTTACCACGTCAGCGCACAAAATTCAGGATAGTCCCCCTGGGTGTCTGATATCACTTTCATCAAAACCTATGCGGGGTTCCTCTATCTGGCGGTTATCATCGACCTCTACTCACGACATGTGATTGGCTGGGCGACACAATCGCGGCAACCAATAGACCTCGTGCTGCAAGCCCTTTTGATGACTATCTGGAGACGCAAACCTAAGCGACGCGTCCTGATCCACACAGATCAAGGCAGCCAATACACCAGCAGGGACTGGGCGGCGTTTCTGCGGGCCCACAATATCGAACACTCGATGAGCAGGCGCAGGAATTGCCATGACAATGCGGTCGCTGAGAGCTTCTTCAACCTGCTCAAACGGGAACGCGTCCGGCGTCGAACATATAAAACCCGCGAGCAGGCCAGAAAGGACATCTTCGACTACATCGAAATGTTCTATAATCCGAAACGCAAACATGTCAGAAACGGTATGCTGTCGCCTGTCGACTACGAAAACAGACAGTTCAATGTGAACCAAGAAGGTGTCTAGGAAACAAGGGGCTATTCAGTATCCCCCCCATCAGTTCTCAGTGACAATCAACAGCCTAAAGCACGCTGCGTCCATGGTTTGGATAATGTTTTAACGCAACCTGTTTTTGTACCAATGAAAATTTAGGCGTCCGCGGTGCCGATTTAACGGCAAGTCCTGCAGACGTTAGTATTCTCGATGCCACCCTTTAAGGGGGTTCTTCGTTGGATACCCCAACTCACGGATGGTGGCCTGCGCGCGCTTGCCGAGCTTGATATAAAGCTTAAGCGCGCACAGTCGTTCTTCGAAGCTTTACATGGACAATCTCCAAGATTGTCCAACTTTTCGTCCCCACCCCCAAGGGGTCAAGATTGTCTGCCGATTGACACAGCCTAAAGGCGCAAAGCCCCAGACGTTCGTGCCAAAATGCCCTTAACATCAAATATCACTGCCTGCGCCTTACTATAGTCACTGATAATATTGCCCTGCCCAAAAGCTTCATGCGCCACTGCCACAACCAATGCATCGTAACCCTGAGCCTCAGGCGTTACAGTCATCTCCACGCCATACTCGTGCTTAGCCTCCGCCGCATTGACCCACGGATCATGCACATCCACCTCAATACCATAGCTCTCAAGCTCACGGATAATATCAACGACGCGCGTATTCCGTAGATCCGGGCAGTTCTCCTTGAACGCCAACCCCATAACCAACGCCCGCGAACCTTTTACCGGAATGTCGCGGGCGATCATTTCGCGAACGGTACGGCCTACGATATAGCAACCCATGCCGTCGTTGATGCGGCGTCCGGCAAGGACGACTTCGGGGTGGTAGCCGACGGATTGGGCTTTTTGCGTCAGATAGTACGGGTCCACGCCGATGCAGTGGCCGCCGACGAGGCCGGGGCGGAAGGGGAGGAAGTTCCATTTGGTACCAGCCGCGTCGAGCACATCTTGGGTGTCAATCTCGAGCTTGTTAAAGATAAGGGCGAGCTCGTTAACCAGCGCGATGTTTACGTCACGTTGGGTGTTTTCGATTACCTTCGCTGCCTCCGCCACCTTGATCGACGGCGCTTTATGCGTGCCAGCAGCGATGATCGACGCATAGAGCGCGTCGACCTTATCGGCGATCGCGGGGGTGGAGCCGGAGGTAACTTTAACAATATTGGGTAGGCGGTGGGTTTTGTCCGCGGGGTTGATCCGCTCGGGTGAATAGCCGGCGAAAAAGTCTTGGTTGAAGGTTAGGCCAGAGGTCTTCTCCAGCACGGGCACACAGTCTTCCTCAGTTGCTCCGGGGTAGACCGTAGATTCATAAATCACGACATCGCCGCGTTTTAGAACTTTGCCGATCGTCTCGGATGCTTTGAGTAGGGGAGTGAGATCCGGGCGTTTATGCTCATCGATTGGCGTCGGGACGGTAACGATAAAGGTGGTACACTCCGCAATATCGTCCAACTGAGCGGTAAACTCCAGATGCGCGGCCTCGTCCATCTCCGCAGCATCCACCTCAAGTGTATTATCCTTACCAGCCCGCAGTTCGGCGATGCGGGCGGTGTTGATGTCAAAGCCGACGACTTTGCGCTTTTTGCCAAATTCGACCGCCAAGGGCAGGCCAACATACCCCAAGCCGATCACGGCAATGGGGGCATCATTCAAGGTCGGCATCGCAAACTCCTCGTACAAAAACTACTTGGCATAATAGTCGCGGAACCAAGCTACAAATTCCCGAATACCATCCTTGATATCGGTCTGTGGCTTGTAACCCGTGAGGGTCTTTAGCAGTTCCGCATTCGCCCAAGTCGCGGGCACATCGCCCATTTGCATAGGCATGTAGTTACGGATTGCCTTTTGACCAAGCTCTTCCTCGATCGCTTCTACAAAATCAAGCAGGCGAACTTTGTCGGAATTGCCGATATTGACGATGCGGTAGGGAGCCACGGGGGACAGGCTGTCGCCCTCAGGCACCTCGCGGTTATCGGGGCGGACAGGAGGCGTATCGATCAACAGACGGATGCCGCGTACGAGATCGGTGACATAGGTAAAATCGCGGTGCATGTCGCCGTGATTGTAGATATCAATCGGCCGCCCATCGAGGATCGCGTCGACGAATTTGAACAGCGCCAGATCTGGGCGCCCGTAGGGACCGTAAACCGTGAAGAAGCGGAACATCGTTGTCGGCAGATCCCACAGATGCGCATAGGAATGCGCCATTGCCTCATTCGCTTTCTTCGTCGCCGCATAGAAGGTGAGGGCGGTGTCGGCCTTATCTGTTTCTGCAAACGGCATGTCTTCATTGGCTCCGTAGACCGAAGAAGTTGAGGCCATCAGCAAGTGTTCGACCTTCAACCGCCGCGCGGCCTCCATCACGTTGAATGTACCGACAAGGTTGCTGTCGAGATAGGCGCGTGGATTCTCCAACGAGTAGCGAACACCTGCTTGACCCGCGAGGTGGACGATGACGTCAGGCGCAAAATCGTCGGTGACCTGCGTGATCAGCGCGTCATCTTCAAGCATCCCCTCGGTCATTGAGAAATGCGGGTTCTGCAGCAGCATCTGGTGCCGGCGCTGCTTCAGCTTGACGTCATAGTAATCCGTCACGCCGTCAAACCCGTGAACGCGGAACCCTTCGTCGAGCAGAAGCTGTGCAAGGTGAAAACCGATGAAGCCGGCGGTGCCGGTGATGAAGACTTTTCTCACGGTGGGGTCCAATACGATAAATGTTGTTTCGCGCGCGAAACATTTTGGGATCTATGGCTATCTCAACGAACGATTTAAGTGACTCAGATAGACACCGTATTCGTTTTTTTCAAATAGTTTGGCTTGTTCTTCCAATGCCGCGGCGCTGATCCACCCTTGGGCAAATGCGATTTCTTCAGGGCTTCCCGTCTGCAGCCCCTGCCGTGTCTCCAGCGTTCGCACAAAGTTCCCTGCATCCAGAAGGCTCCCATGCGTCCCGGTATCCAGCCAAGCATACCCTCGCCCCATACGCTGTACATTCAACGATCCGTCATGCAAATACGTTTCAAGCAGCGTCGTGATTTCTAGCTCTCCCCGTGCCGATGGCTTGACCGCCTTGGCCCGCTCTGACGCGGTGTTGTCGAGAAAATAGAGCCCAGTTACCGCATAGTTCGATGGGGGCACTTCCGGCTTCTCAATGATCTGTTGCGCTTGGCCATTCTCGTCGAAATCCACCACGCCATAGCGCTCAGGGTCCGAGACGCGGTAGCCGAAAACAGTGCCTCCGGTGGTTCGGGCGTCGGCTTTAGCGAGGATCTCTGGCAGGCCATGACCGAAGAAGATGTTGTCGCCGAGCACCATCGCGGACGGCGCGCCGTCGAGGAAATCTTCCGCCAAGATGTAAGCTTGAGCCAATCCATCGGGGCTGGGCTGCGTGACATAGCTCAGCGAAATGCCCCATTGGCTGCCGTCGCCCAAAGCCCGCTTGAATTGGTCGGCGTCTTGGGGCGTCGTGATGATCAGGATCTCGCGGATACCGCCCAGCATCAGCACGCTTAACGGATAGTAAATCATCGGCTTATCATAGATCGGCAGCAGCTGTTTCGACACGGCAATCGTGATCGGATAAAGCCGCGTGCCGGAGCCGCCGGCGAGGATAATACCTTTGCGCTTGGGCGTCTGGGTCATGGCAAATCAATCCTTGGGAAAATCAAGTTGGGTCAAAATATGGGTGAGGCTCTCGCGCCAATCGGGGCGGCAAATGCCAAAGGCGGCCTCGGTCGCTGTGCAATCCAGTCGCGAGTTCAGAGGGCGCTTTGCGGGGGTAGGGTAGTCGGACGATGGGATATCAGTGACAGCACAAGGGATCTTGGCGGCGTCGAAAATTACGCGGGCGAAATCCGCCCAGCTGGTGTCGGGCGCGCCCGAGAAATGGTAAATGCCGGATTTTCCGGGCTGTGAGATGAGGGTTTTGGCGATTGTCACACAGGCCTGTGCAATCTCTCTAGCGCCTGTGGGACCGCCGATCTGATCGGCGACGATGGTTAATGCCTCGCGTTCCGCCCCAAGGCGCAGCATGGTTTTGACAAAGTTATTACCATGGGCCGACACGACCCAAGTGGTGCGCAACACGGCGTAGCGCCCGCCAGTCTTTACAATTGCGACCTCTCCGTCACGTTTGGTGCGGCCATAGACGCTTTGCGGATCGGTCGGGTCGGCGGGTGCCCAAGGCGTGTCGCCCGCGCCTGAAAACACATAGTCGGTCGAGATGGAGACGAAAGGAATGTCGCGCGCGGCGCAGGCTTGCGCCATGGCGGCGGGGGCATCGGCGTTGATGATCTGTGCTGTTTCTGCATCGCTTTCGGCCTTATCCACGGCGGTGTAAGCGGCGGCGTTGATCACGGCATCAGGCGCGTGAGCATTGATCGCCGCGACGCAGATTTCGGGGTTGGTTAAGTCCGCCTCGGCGCGGGAAAGCGCTGTGATCTGGACGTCATCGCCGTCCAGCGCGCGCAGTTCCGTGGCGACCTGCCCGCTGTGACCGAAGACGAGGATCTTCATACCTTGCCCAATCGCTCGCCAACGCCCTGACGCGTTTGCAGTGCGCGCCACCATTCCTTATTCTCAAGGTACCAATCCACGGTGCGCGCCAATCCTTCTTCCACCGTGACCGAGGGCCGCCAGCCAAGCTCTGTTCGGATACGAGTCGGATTAATGGCATAGCGTTGGTCATGGCCGGGGCGGTCGGCGACGAAGGTGATCAGGTCGGCATGGGGTGCGCCTTCGGGGTGGCGGTCGTCCAGCAGGGCGCAGATCATTTTGACCAGCTCAAGATTGCTGACCTCGTTCTCGCCCCCGATGTTATAGCTGCGGCCCAATGCGCCTTTGAGCAGCACGGTCAGCAGCGCATCGGCGTGGTCTTCGACAAACAGCCAGTCACGCACATTCGCGCCATCGCCGTAGACCGGTATCGGCTCTCCGGAGAGCGCTTTGAGGATGACCACGGGCACCAGTTTCTCGGAGAAGTGGTAGGGTCCGTAATTATTGCTGCAATTTGTAAGCACTATTGGAAGGCCATAGGTCTCTCCCCACGCGCGCACCAGATGATCGCTGGCAGCTTTCGAGGCGGAGTAGGGGCTGCGCGGGTCATAAGGCGTATCTTCGGTAAACTGCCCCGTGGGCCCGAGCGAGCCATAAACCTCATCGGTAGAGATATGGTGAAAGCGGAAGTTTTCGGGTTTGCTCGACCCTTGCCAATAGGCGCGCGCGGCCTCCAGCAACGTATAGGTGCCAGTGACATTGGTCTGAATAAACGCCCCCGGCCCGTCGATGGAGCGATCGACATGGCTCTCGGCCGCGAGATGCATCACCGCATCAGGTTGATGTGCCGCAAAAATCCTATCCAATGCTTCCCGATCGCAAATATCCGCTTGCTCGAACGCATAAAGCGAGCTGTCTGCCACGTTCGCCACATTTTCAAGACACGCCGCATAGGTCAGCGAATCAAGGTTCACCACACTATGCCCTTGGGCAATCGCCAGCCGTACCACCGCCGAGCCGATGAAACCCGCACCGCCTGTCACCAATAGCTTCATCTATACACCCTCAAACGTGAATGGACTGTTAAGATCAGCCAAAGAAGGTGCGTTTGCGTCCTTGTCCGACAAAACCGGCGTCATACCCCCCAAACCCCAGTCAACTCCGACTTCAGGATCGTCCCAAGCGACCGCACCTTCGGTCTCCTGCGCATAATAATCCGAACATTTGTAGGCAATTTCGGTCTCTGGCGCTCGCGTCACAAACCCATGCGCGAAGCCCGCCGGTACCAGCAACTGTTTGCCGTTCTCGAAGCTCAACTCGGTGCCGTACCACTGCCCATAGGTCGGCGATCCCTTACGGATATCAACTGCCACATCAAAAAGCGCCCCACGCCCGCAGCGCACCAGCTTGTCCTGCGCGTGGGGCGGTGCCTGGAAATGGAGCCCGCGAATGGTGCCTTGGGCCATGGACAAGGAGTGATTGTCTTGCAAGAATTGCGTGATAATCCCATGCTCGGCAAGCGCTTTGAAGCTGTAACTTTCTGAGAAAAAGCCGCGGTGATCGCCGAAGCGGGCGGGGGTAATGACGACGACGCCGGGGAGCCGAGTTTGTTTGACCGTGAGGGGCAAAAAAGAGAAGCCTTATAATTAGGATTATGTAAAAAAATTGATTAGACGCAACTTGGACGGACCTGCGGGATACTTTCTGGGTTACTGTAGCTTGTCTCTGAGAGCTTGGTAAGGGGTTTGCCCATTGTGGGCACCGTGCGGTCCGGCGGAGTTGTAAAACCGTTCCCATTCGTCGAGTTAGGCCTCGAGATCGACGTCCGTCCGCCACCATACCCTGTGCCGCAGCGCAGCTTCCCCGAAACGGACGTTGATGGTCAGTGCAGCACGTGAATTGATCGGACGGCTACCCCGCGAACTTTGTAAGCTTTCGCGGCGGTTGAAGGAGGCGTTTCGTTCACACAGAGTGGTTTCGCCTTTGGCAATCAACGAGTTGAATTGCCCAGCGATAATTGAAGCAACGCAGAAAGTAAGGAATGGAGCTCCGAATCTTGTGAAAGGCAGCGGCTTCTGATCCTGCCAATAACAGCAGTCATTTTGTGATGGCCAGTGTGCCGCATATATCAGACGTTAATCAGGGGCGCAGCATAGGCCCCACCTTGGCCAGGAGGCCTGAGATCGGCCCAAGCCATATTATCCGGCGCAGCGGTTCAGTTTCCTCGAACCAATCATTCTGGCTCGTTTGTCACATTGGCTCTTTCGTGGGTGGTGCCGAGAAGCTTTTTGCAGTGCAGCCGACTGAAAATTATAAACTTTGTGTTCGTATCCCAACCACGCAGGGCTTGACGCTTGCAAAACGCAGACACCGCGGAGAGTTTTGCCATCGACTTTTGAAGTCTAATCTAATGGCGATGGTTCGCTCTCATACGCCCCTCCATGAACGCAAAGTATCTCTTCGACCACATCGTTTTCAATTTGCATTTTTTTTGCGCAACTTTGAATGTGTTCTGGATTCCGGATTTTATCAACGGCTTTCCTGAAATCCTCGCGAACCTTGTTTCCGTAGGCCGCCTCCGCAATTTCCCAAGCGTCTTTAGGAATAGGGCCCCATCTCGAGATCATTACAGATAAATCCAAGATGTCTCGGCTCGCAACCTCTGGTGCGTACCAGCGATCAGAATTAGCCAATAGCTTCTCTGCATACATGCAAGGCCGACTTAAGACCGGCAGTCCGTAGCGTGCGTCAAGTTCACCTTGAAGATCGATTCGCACTTCACGAACCATCTCGAACTTGAAGTTAGCTCCCTGACTATGGACTACGGTGCGGAGGCCATATTGGTTCGCCCGGACCTCTCGAACGCACTCAAGTTGCGTCTTGGGTCGAAGGATGTTGTTTAGATTGGGTTGCCCTGCAATTGCACTTCGAAGGGCTCGATAGCCCTCTAGGCTCGCACATAGAAAATCAATATCAGCACTCTCTCGATATTCGTCTAGCGCGAGGGAAATGGCGGTGCCGCCACCAAAGTAACAACCTGTTTTCTCGAGAAAATCCCCGTCTAAGGACCTCAAAACGTTTAGGATGGCGTTATGGTGGTCGCGACTAAACGAGACTGTTTCGAACGTCACTTCAAGAAGGCATAAATACGCCGTTGCCAAAATGGGCAACAAGAGTATCAAACAACTTCTTCTCCTCTACATCGAAGTTCTCAGGCTCTACTAAACGCCAGTTGTTTTCGTAAAGGCCAAGCGCCTCGGGTCCATCCAAGACAGTATCGTCAGGGCGGTTCCAGCACAAAGTGCCTAACTGAGGATATGTGTTCGCATGGATTTGCATGATTAGGACGATATCAGGTTCAGTTGCTAGTTTCCAGCTTTTCGCTATCGCAAGTCGCAACTTCGGGTCAGCGTTGGCTGCCAGCAAATTTACTATTACATGTAGTCATTAACACTTTGCCTGCAAGGGGGTTCCTAGGCCAGGATATGTCGTTAAATGATCAGTATGACTAGCGCAAGCACGGGCGTTCTGGTCTCCAGCCAATGAACGACTGTTTTCATCAAATTGAGGCGGTTACCTCGCAGATAAGGCGGAGGTCTGTTGATTGTCAGTGAACAGCCATATCGCTCAGCGACAGCGTTCACCGTTGCACCGACCTCAAGTGCAGCGCACATTGCGAAACGCACTCCCCATCATAAGATAAGTTCGTTCTCGCAGCGCGGATCACACCCTACAACGTGACCCCGGACCACCGCTTACGCTCGTATCTGCGGGCTAGAAGTGAATGTTAAAGACGAACCGGTTTAAATCTCGCGGTGAGCCGATGCATGTAATTGGACGAAGTAGTTGAAGATGCTACATTTGGTAGTGGATGGTTCGAAAAATGTGTAGGCGTTACCAAAATGACGAATTTCAATGAGTTAGATGCAAGAACGATCCGTGAAAGAGTCTATATGGCCCAACTTTGGGAGGCATCATCCCGAACATCTCTAATGAGTTCATAGATCGAGTACCCACGAAATTTGGCTATACAGCCGATACCAATTTTCTGTTGTTTATGATACCGATCCAACGAGCAACCTGAATCGCCCCGGATTTACCGGAGACCTATAGCTTCATTTCACGCGACCATATCGAGCACGTCGTGCTGTGCATAGAAGTTCTGTTCAGCCTCTGCTGGCGGGATGTTTCCGATGGGACCAAGTAGACGCCGGTTGTTGAACCAATCGACCCAGCCGAGGGTGGCCAGTTCCAGATCCTGCATGTTGCGCCACGGTCCTTGGCGATGGACCAGCTCTGTTTTGTAGAGACCGTTAATTGTCTCAGCGAGGGCGTTATCATAGGAATCCCCGACGCTGCCTACCGACGGTTCGATGCCAGCCTCAGCCAAACGCTCGGTGTAACGAATGGACAAATATTGACCGCCGCGATCCGAATGGTGAACCAATCCACTTTTCTGGACCGGCCGTCGGTCATGCAGGGCCTGCTCCAAAGCATCGAGAACAAAGTCCGTTTTGGCGGATCGTGAGACCCGCCATCCGACGATGCGATCAGCAAACGTATCGATGACGAAGGCCACATAGACAAAGCCCTGCCACGTCGACACATACGTAAAATCGCTGACCCAGAGAAGGTTCGGAGCTGGTGCTCGGAACACGCGGTTCACCTTGTCACGCGGACAAGGCGCTGACGTGTCAGGCACGGTTGTTTTGACCACCTTGCCCCGCACAGCCCCACGGATGCCAATCTGTTTCATCAACCGTTGCACCGTGCATCTTGCAACCTCAAAGCCCTCACGTTTCAACTGATGCCAGGCCTTGCGCACCCCGTAGACCTGATAATTCTCATCCCAGACACGTTTGATCTCCGGGCGCAGCTCTGTATCCCGCTGATACCGGGCAGAAGCTTTGGCCGGATCAGCGAGGCATGCCAGACGATGGTAATAAGTTGACGGCGCAATCGGCAACACCCTGCAGATTGACTCGACACCGTAAACAGCCCTTTGATCATCAATGAAGCCGATCATCGCTTGAGTGGGCGGTCGAGTTCCGTCTGCGCAAAATAAGCTGATGCCTTGCGGAGAATTTCATTCGCTTGGCGCAGCTCACGGTTTTCCCGTTCCAGCGTCTTGATGCGATCACGCTCTTCGGTTGTCACTCCGTCGCGCATGCCGCTGTCCTTCTCAGCCTGCTTGACCCATCCGCTCAAGGTTTGGGGAATACAGCCGATCTTGGGTGCAATGGCCGCGATCGCGCCCGCCTGCGTTTCGTAGGAGCCTTGATGCTCGAACACCATTCGGACCGCGCGAGCGCGGACCTCTGGCGAGTAGCGATTTGCCATTTTGCTTTTTGTCATAACCATCATCCTTACTTAAGTTGATGGTCTCCGACAAACTCGGGGCGATTCACTCGGCAGATTGCTTCGCAATCGCCTGCCGGGCAGTGCATACCGCAGAACTTCAAGAACTGCCGATGATGTCCAAAACGGCGCAAGTCGCCAGCTTCTGCGAGGATGGTCAAACCGTTGATCGGGCCGAACCCAGGTATTGATGTCAGAAACTGATAGTAAGGTAGATCCTTGAGAAGCGCGACGGCGCGATCTTCAATATTATTACGTTGCGCAATGAGACCGCGGCCTTCTCCAAGGACCAGGCGGAACATTCTGATCGCATCAGAATCTGGGGCAACCGGCAATCCCACTGAAGACTTAGCTGTCTTGTAAATATCTGCAAGAAAACGCTCTTTCGCGACCTTGCGCCCAATGACATCCCAAGCATCAGTGGTGAAAGCGGCTTTGCCCATTGCTGTGATCAAATGCGGTGATGGATAACGCTCAAGGAATGCAAAGAACCAATCACTGCGTGAGCTGCGGTAAAACCGACCCGCTTCAGGGAAGTATAGCGGCAGATAATGGGTCAACACCCGGTGCCAAAGTTCAGTCTTCGACTTGGAGACGATATCGTGGGTTTTGGACAGCTCTTGAATGTCATTCGTGCCGCATACCAGAGGGTCGTGGTAATATTGC
>Ga0207883_1000380_pt1 | contig 11557 bp, 13 predicted proteins | sample MalvirmetaMSP109_FD_184229 | JGI IMG/M metagenome (GOLD analysis project Ga0207883, IMG submission 184229) | Marine viral communities from the Deep Pacific Ocean - MSP-109 (SPAdes) | ecosystem: Environmental > Aquatic > Marine > Oceanic | place: Pacific Ocean | collected 2011-05-21 | reverse complement strand
AAGCGGCTCAATCTGCAGGTTTTTGGGGCTGAAACACCAAAACTGTGTAGTTGAGCCATTATAAAATGGCGATTACATCAATGAAATCAATATGTTAATAATTTTTCAGGTTCGACTAGTTAGGGAAAAAATACCGGCACCGATCATGACGCCGGTTCCCAGCGCAACGGCGCCAGTGAGTGAAAGACTGTTCTTTTGATACTGTGGTATTCGGCTGTCGTGATTGGTCAAGATATGCCTCCTTTCGGAGCTAAGGCCGTGATGCAAATGCGGTACTGGTTCACCCGCCTGGTTCTGATAGTCGGAGCAAAATCGTGTTAGTCGACGCTTTTTCCTTGTGAAGCCAGGTTGGATTTGGTGGAGTCAGGAGGCGAATAGGGATGACGCAGCTCGTAGGAAATGCTGAGACTCAGTACAGTCCGCATACCGATAATAGCGACCAGCAACGCGACGTCTTTCAGAGTGGGGGTATGTAGAGATGAAAGAATATCGGCGCCGATGAGAAATTCCAGTGCCAATACGAGACGTTGTGCCAGTTGCAGGCGCACTGGTTCCAGGCGATTATTGAACTGACGCTTGCAGGCAGCATAAGTCAAATCAATCACGGCGGCGCCGAGGAACCTGTGATGATGATGGCTCCAATTCCCTGAAGAATATCGGTAGCAATGTGCAGTGCCAGTTCCATATCGTATCTCCTGTATCACGCTGTTCCCGTGAAATTTTTAATGATGCTTGTACCACCCGACACCTTTGATGTCATTCCACGAATTTGTTTGATGACAGAGGAAACACTGGGATACTTTGGCGTGTTCAATGCCAGCCACCTTCATGGATACCATCTTGAAATGCATCATGTAGTGGCTCGGTGGCGCCTGATGGCATTGCGCACAATCCGTTGACATTGCTGTCGGATGACGGAATTCGGGTATGGACCACATCGCTGTTGAATGACAGGAGGCACAGTCGTTGCCGAAGAGTGCGCGATGCGGATCCTGGTTAGAGTGACAGCTCGCACAAACTAACCCGGCTTCCAGTGCGCTGATATCGGCGTAAGGTGCGGAGGCTTCGGCAGCCGGGTGACCCTCATCCTGTGGTGTACGTGCATTCCCGATCTTGGCCAGAACCCTATGGTCCATGCCAATAGGTCGGCGATCAACCCCCAAATGCTCGATATGGCAGCTGCGGCAACTGCCGACATCAGCATGAAATGCTGTGGATTGTGTGGTCAGCAGCGCTTCGTTGTTGGCATGACAGGTTATACAGTTTATCGCCTCAGGGCCCTTCGCCGGGATATGGCAAGCAGCGCAGTCGTGCTCCAGAAAGCCATGTCCCTGTGACAGGGCTCCGGGGCTGGCCATGCGTTGCCAGGCTGTCGCAGTCAGCAGACTGGCTCGTTCATTGCCAGGGTGCTCTCTCCCCAGATATGCCAAAATAGAGAGTGCTGTTGCTATAACAATAGAGGCTAGGACGTATGGCCAGAGTTTCATGTGAACCACCTCAGGCCAAAGTGAATCCCGGCCCATACATGCAAGGTGAGCAAACCATAAAGAACAAACGCAATGGTAATATGGAATTTGAGCCACCATTGAAAAGCCGTCTTGAACCCTTCATGCATCTTGATGGAATGCTCAACATCAGCCATAACATCAGCCAGCGCAAGGGCGCGCACCGGCGGCGCACTCTGGTGGCCAACACCGTCCCGCAACAAGATCAGATTGGCGACCCAGCGAGTGAGCATGCCGGAGAACGGACGCAATATATCCAACTGTCCTGGATCTGTTGCCAATTCGGCAGCGACGTTGCGGTATTTGATTTCTAGCTGTGTCAGAAGCTCTTTCTTTTCGTGAATCGTTTGGGAAATGCGATTCATCAGATAGCGTCCGACAAAGCCACTGAATACCACAACCAAAGTCATCGCGGTGAGCGCGATTCCCAGGGCGCTGTCGAACTTGTGGCCCGAGTGAAGAATTGCCAGGATTGGCCCAAGCACGCCGGCGTATATGTGCAAGGTAAGCAAAGTGCGTAGGGGTATAAATCGGGTGATCCATCGGTTGAGTGGTCTGACGCGTTTTATTACAAGATAGGCTAGCGGAACCAGCATCAAAATCGCACCGGATATACCCAGCATTCCGCCCAGAAAACTTCCTGCAAAACGGGGTGAGCGATGGAAGAGGAAGCCCAGCCAAAAAACAAGCATCAGCAAGACCAGAGCAGAGATAATCAGCTTTTCTCGCTCTTTCATGCTTTCACCGATATATCACCTGACGCCCTGGCCTGACACGCCAGGATAATGTGATTCTCCTTGTCGCCGGGTTGCAGGCCGTCCTCAATAGCCATGCTGACATCCCCGGAAATCAACTCAACCCGGCAGACCCCGCATATTCCTGCTCGGCAGGAGTAATCGATATCCACACCGAGGTCTTCCGCAACATCCAGCACAACTTTATCCGGGGGCAAGGAACCTGCTTTGTTGGAATCGACAAACGTAACGGTTGGAAGTATTGTCAGTTCGGCGCTCCCCGCATCTACCCCCTTGGCGCCTTGGTTCACCTTTTGTGATCGCTCTTCCTTGCCTAGCGCTGGACCAAAGGCCTCGGTTTTGATCCGTTCGGCGGGAACCCCGAGTTCCGAAAGCAACTGTTTTGTGGCTTCCATCATAGGAACGGGGCCACAAACGTGTACATAACGGGATGGCAGATCCGGGACAGCCTGGGTAACCAGTTCCTTGGTGATTCTCCCCTGCGCCCCCCGCCATTCAAAACCCTCGGTTTGCGATACGGTAAAGACCACCTGAAGGTTGGCGTGTCGGCGCTGAAGGTAGTCCAGTTCTTCCCGAAAAATAATGTCGGCGGGGCTGCGGCAAGCATAGAGCAGAAAGATATCGCCATTCCAGGCGCGGTCGAGAAGGCAACGCAGAACGCTCATTAGGGGCGTGATACCCACCCCGCCTGCGATCAAAAGAATGCATTTGCATTCACGACCGGTAAACACGAAAGCGCCCGCGGGTCCCGAAAACTCCAGCAAGCCGCCTTCGCGCGCCTCTGAATGAAGATAGCCTGAAACCACTCCGTCGGGGGCATGTTTGACAGTGATCTCGATGTAATTACGCTGCGCTGGAGAGGATGCAATCGTATAGCTACGCCGAACGGACTGGTCATCATGTGGCACTGTGACAGTGATAAATTGCCCGGGAAGATAATCGAAAGGCAGGATACCACCAACCGGATTCAAGAGCCGGAAAGTCTTCACGTCGGCCGTCTCCTGAAAGATACGACCGATGCGCAGCTGTCCTGTCCATTTTCTACCAGAGATACTCACATTATCCGGCGCTCTTTCAATCCCCTTGAAAGCCGATTTTAAATCCGGATCCGCCAATTGCTTGCCTGTGGACCCGCTTGCCGTTGTCAGGTCGCGCAACAGCAGTGAAGCACGCCGCATCTTGAGGAAATAGAGCCATAGCAGGGCAACTGCGAACACTGTCGAACTCAACATGATCCAGAAATGAAACCAGGTCACACCAAAAATCCCGGTCTCAGGTGCCAGCGTGGTTGGACGTGAGAGACTCATTTCCTTGCGGAGCCACGCGAGTGCGACGGCTTTTGGACTTGGGGCTTCGGTAACAGCACGCTTTGCAGCCAGACCGCTATCAAAGCGAGCCAAACCTTCTCGAAGCAGAACGACTGCCCGCTGCATAGCCTCATAATCGTCCGTGGATAAGGTGCCCGCCAACCGATCCAGGCCTTCGGCCATCAATTCAGTTCCACTTTCCATGCGCTTATGCGCAGCCAGTTCAACCTCCTCCCGCTGTTCCGGAGAAAGATCGGGCAATGTCATCAGCGTTGGATAGAGCTCCTTGGGCGGCGGGACGCCCATCTGCCGCATCATTTCACCCATGTCCTCCATCATTCCCGTACTTTGGGAGTCCGAAGGCGTGGGGCCTGGTTGAGATTCTGTAGGAGCGTCAGGGTGGTGTGCCTGATGATCGCCCGGAGCAATTTGCGCAATGGCTTGAGGGCCAGAGAGACCAACCACCATCACAAGAAATAACGCTAATACCAGGTCGAAACGCCATGGCAAGGGGTAGCGCCACAAACCTGCCGTTTCGGCTCTGAACACAGTCACGACGTTAATCGCTCGTACAGCGCTAAATATTATCAATGTATGGACTGATTTGACCTTCATCTCTCTTAAACCTGTGTGCACAGTTTATTATTGATGAAATATTCCTTTGTCAACGGTTGCGAAACAAGGAAAACCCTGCCCCTAAATCAGGGCAGGGTCGGGTTTTCAGCAGGTTGTTACTGCTGCGCCGCGTTCGCGTGCAGTTCGGCAAGGGCATCATATTCCTCGGCCATTGACTGCTGCATCGCAGCGATCTGCATGCAGTGCTTCTCAGTTGCGTGGCCAGCGGGTAGGCCTTTGAGCTTGGCATGGCTGTGACGATAGGTGTCTTTCATTTGCTTGTGAAGACTGGCTTCCGCCCGTGCCTCATCGGCCATTTTCCGGTAGTAGTCGGCAATGGCCTGATGCTGCTCGGGCTTATCCGCCATGTTGCTTAAAAGCTCCATGATGGGTGTCTCGTCGGTTTGCGCGTGCAGTTGAAAGGAAGTGGTCATTGCGACTGCCAAAAGAAGTGCTGAAATAACGTTTAAAGATTTCATGAGTATTCTCCAATTTGTCAAAGTTAAGGTGCCAGAACCTTCCGGCGGTTACAATCAAGTGCAATAACCACGCACACGAATTTCGTTGCTAATAGATCGAGTGCAGACAATATCCGCCAAACGGATTACTGCTGTATATCACTCGATCTATAGCTGTTTTCGTACATTTCCTGGTTTGCTCAATACCCGTTTGATAAATTGATGTTTTTCAAACTGACAGAGCGATAACGTTCTCTGAAAAAGCCTTCGTGGGCGATAGATTCTCGAGCGATTTCCGTCTTGGGAAGTGGCCGGGGAAGGAAGCGCTTCTTCCCACTCCATCAGAAGCGAAACGCTACCTGCATAAACCACATGAAGATGCGGCACACCCAATGCTGTCAAACTCTGTGTTTCATAATCTCGACTCCAGTTATTCTCGATCACCAGCGCGCACCAAAAGCACTCGCTCTAAAGGTAGATTGGGCACAACTTTACATGTGACCCATTCCCTTGGATTTTTTCGATTCCAACTGATGATCTTTCATTTGATCCATCATCTTCTGCATCATATCCATGCGCTTGTTCATCATGCCTTCCATGCTTTTTGGTTCCATGGCTTTACCTTCCATGTCTCCGTGCATTATTTGCATGCCTTTCTGCATGGCGGTCATATGTTCCTGCATCAGTTGCTGGCGCTTCTCAGGGTCCTGTTCTTGTTTGATTCGGTTCATCAGAGTTTGCATTTCCTCCATATGATCTTGCATGGCCGTCATTCCCTGGTCCTGCATTTCCATAGGGGTATCTTGCATAGAGTTGTCTTGCATTGTGTCACTGTGCTGATGCTCGTCCTGTGCGAAAGCTGGCGCGGCAAGGATTGCAGCGATGGTGAGTGCTCGGGTAAGGTATTTCATGGTTATCTCCTGGGTTTAATTGCAAGGGGAATATCCCCGTCTGGTTTACCGGTGGTGACCTGGCAGGAAACTACGGCCGGTCACTCGGGTTTTTTCGCCCCTTTTCCAGCCCGCGGCGAGCATACGTTGACGAAGCCGCGCGCTATCCTGAAAGCTCCTCTCGTTTTCCCGTAGTCGCCGTTGGATAAGTTGTCTGGCGAGAGGGCAGGGAGAACGTCCCTGATCAGCGGTGTCAAGAATCATGCCGATATCGTCCACTGAAAATCCCAGTTGACGGGCGCTCAGAATAAACTGCAAAAGCCGCCTATCCCCTGAACTATAGACCTTGTAGCCATTGGCCGGATTTTTTCCGGTTTCAGAAAACCGATACGGGTGTAAAAACGTACCGTATCTCCTGTCACCTCGAGCTCCCTCGCCAACTCATTGACTCGCATACATCATCCTCTTCGGCGATCATTACCGATGAGGCTAATCGACTATGTCCGGACATGCCTTGATCTGTGTCAAGCTCCAAGGATTTAGACTTTGCTTTGCAAGATCCTTAAAGCAATGATGCACCTATGTCCTGCACACAGGTCAAGGGATCGATTTTCCGGGGCTTCATCCGCAACAGAAATTGACCATGCCGACCTGATCGAAACGTTTTTCTTGGAGCGGCGGGATTACCGATACTGTTCACTGCTGAGCCACACTCTCGACCGCTGCGAATACTGTGCTGCTGCCATCTTTTTTCAGGGCCAATACCTGATACGGCGTAAATCTGTCTCCGGTCTCCATGCCAGGACTGCCAAGCGGCATACCAGGCACGGCGAATCCGATAGTGTTGGGTGGCGTAACGGCCAGAAATTCACGGATATAGCGGGCAGGGACATGCCCTTCAAACACGTATCCCTGACTGGAAACTGCTGTATGACAGGATTTCAGGTTGGCTTTGATATTGAATCTGTTTTTAATTTCTGTCATAACCGCCGGATGCTGGAAGACAGTCTCGAAGCCCGCACTTTCCATGTGGCTCATCCACTCTGCACAACAGCCGCAGGTAGGGCTTTTATAGACGATAAGTTTCTCCGCTCCCCGAGTATCCGCGCTTTCAGTCGCAGCTTGGCTCGGCAGGCTTTCACTGCAGGCCATTATCAACGGCATAAAGAGTATGCACAGAAAGCGAGATTTTTGTTTAATGAATGCGATGTCCACGCTTGGCTCCTGAATACATAACAATATCAGTGGTGATTGGCATCGTCATCTCCACGTGTTGTCAATATCTGATATTGCTCCGGCGACAGCTCCGGCAGGCGCTTCAAAAACGCGACCATATTCCAGATGCGTTCATCGTCGTGGCCCGGTGCCCAGGTCGGCATGCCCGATGCCTTGATACCGTGTTTAATAATCCAGAATTGTCGCTTAATGGCCTCGTCGTCATTTTCGGTGTCGCCGGTATGTTCGTGCCCATGTTCATCGCCAGCTAGAGTTAGATTAGGGGGAGCGGGATACAGTCCCAGGGTGAAATCACTTTCGGTTTTGCCCGGCTTCAAATGGCACCCCGCACACATATCATTGTAGTCGGCGCCACCCGCCAGTAACCGCTCCGGTGCGTTTAGGTCGCCAGGAACCTTAATGTCACTGGCGGCGCGGGCAACTGAACGTTCACGCAAGGTTTCCAGCAGCCAGTAGGTCAGCCGATTGTGTGGTACATCGGCTCCCATGGGGTAGAGACCTGAATAGAGAAACAGCCCACCACCCACCAGCGCGATGACAGCGGTAATGACCAGACTCTTGATAAAGGTGGTGAGCGCCGACATGAAAACTCCTTGGGTTGATCAGTGTTGGTGTTCTGAATGTTGCTCGCCTGAGCTTTTTTCGTTGTCCTGATGATCAGCCTGCGCTTGATCCTTTTCAGAGTCGTTATGATGCGTGTCATTCATGCATTGTTTCATCATGGCTTGCATCACAGGATCATTCATATCCATCTTGCTGTGATCCATATTTTTCATGGCGGTGCAATCCGGTTTTTCAGCGTCTTTCATATGTTCTTTAGGTTCATGGGCCTGTGCAGATAAAGCGATGCCCAGTGTGGAGAGCACGATGACAGTGGCTAGTGTTTTCATATTCATAAAGGTGTTCCTCATAGGTGTTTGAAAAGTTTCCGTATCAACTTGGTTATTGTTAAAACCAGAATCGCAGTCCCGCGACGAATTGGGTGCCTGACGTATCTTCGCCTGCCGCACGGCGGTAATCAGCTGTGTCGCCATAGGTGTCTGTCCATTCCACACCGATGTAGGGAGAAAATTGACGGCTGAATTCGTAACGCAGGCGCAAGCCCAAGGCGAGATCCGAGAGGCCCGACCCCAATCTATTATCAAGATCATCCTTGCCATACAGATTCAGTTCCGCACGGGGCTGTAAAATGAGCCGCTGTGTCAGCAGCAACTCGTACTCGGCCTCGGCAGAGAGTGCGGTCCGACCGTCGTCGCCAACATACGCAGTAACATCCAGCTCAAACCAGTAGGGCGCCAGGCCTTGCATACCAATTGCCAGCCACTGACGGTTCTTGCCTTCGTCATATTGGTCAAGTCGAACACCGAGTTGGGTGTCGAAATAGGCGTTGAGCGCATGGCCCCACAACAGCTCGGTTGAACTTTCCTCTAGTGTGCCGTCTGCGATATCACCTTCCGCTTTGATGACAAAGCGGTTGTAGGTGGTGCCATACCAGGCCTGTATATCGTAAACCGTGCTCTCGCTGTCTTCGTGATACTCCAGGCGATCGCCCAGAACGGACCAGAAGGCGTGTTCGTCCGCCAGTTTCAGTTGCCGCGGCCCCGGCTGTGCATAGGGGCCTTCGGTCAAGGTGTAACCGTCGGAATAAGCGTGGGGATCGCGGGCATCGGCCGGAGCGCTGCCGCCCTGCATTTGTCCCATGTCTTGATGTTCAGGGCCGTGATCCATTTGCGCCAGGGCCGTATTCACTTGAAGGGCACCGACAATAAAAACCAGTGTTGTGAGATATTTCACCGTATTAAGCCTCATGACACTACCACTTCGCGGAACATGCCCGCGTCCATATGAAACAGCAGATGGCAATGCCAGGCCCAGCGGCCCAAGTCATGGGGTGTGGTCAGGTAACTGATACGCTGCGCTGGTTGCACGGGAATGGTATGGCGGCGGACCCGCAATTCACCCTGATCGGTTTCCAGTTCGCTCCACATGCCGTGTAAATGCATTGGGTGGGTCATCATGGTGTCGTTTTGCAGAATAATTCTAACGCGTTCATTGTGGCGCAGGGAGACCGGTGTGCTTTTACCGAACTCCAGTCCGTCGAAAGACCAGCTATAGCGTTCCATATTGCCGGTAAGGTGTAGTTCCAGCTCCCTCGCGGGCGGGCGGCGGTCATCCAGCACACCATCGATGGATTTTAGGTCGGCCAGCGTCAGCACTCGGTGGCCCTGTGGGCGCAACCCACGCTGGCTTAAGTTGCGCAAGCCAATACCCGGATCGTCGAGATTGGTGCGTGGCATGTCCACTCGCATATCCACCGAAGCGCCGTATTCGGTTCGGGCGTGGCGTATGGTGGATGAGGGTTTGGCAAGAGGGTTATCAGAAGCCCGCTGCACGCCGTGCATACTGTGATCCATGGCCATGCCGCCGTGCATCTGGGAATGATCCATGGTGCTGTGATCCATGGCACCCATACTCATGGACCCCTGATCCATACCGCTATGATTCATGCCTTCGTGACCAGTGCCATGACTCATAGCCCCCATCATGTCAGCCATGGTCAACCACTCAACCGGGTCAGGATCTGGTACTGGAGCGGTTAAGCCTTGCCGCACGGTCAGGGTGCCGCGGGCATAGCCGCTGCGCTCCATGCTCTGGGCAAAGATGGTGTAAGCATCGTCCCGCGGTTCGACCATGACATCGTAGGTTTCTCCGGGGCCGAAACGGAATTCATCCACAGTGACAGGTTCAACATCCTGACCATCCGCTTGGATCACCGTTAGCTTCAAACCCGGAATGCGGATATCGTAAAAGCTGTTGCTGGCGGCATTAATAAAACGAAGCCGTACGCGATCACCGCGCTGGAACAACCCGCTCCAATTGCCCGCCGGGGTGGTGCCATTCATTAGGAAGGTGAGGGTGGCCGCCGACAGGTCCGCCAGATCGGTCGGGTTCATCCGCATCTGGTTCCACATCTGGCGCTTTTCCAGGGCTGCCTGTAAGCCCATCTTTGAAACATCGGCTGTGAAATCGAAAAAGGTGGGCTGATTGAAGTTGTAGACATCGCTTTGTACTTTCAGCTTGCTGAAGGTATGCATTGGATCTTCGTCGGTCCAGTCGGACAGCTGCACCACATAATCCTGGTCGGCACGGTGTCTTTCGCCTGCCCGCGGCTCAATAATCAGGGCGCCATACATCCCGGTCATCTCCTGAAAGCCGGAGTGACTGTGGTACCAATAGGTGCCGCTCTGGCGGAGGGTAAAGCGGTAAACAAAGGTTTCTCCCGGTGCGATGCCTGGGTAGCTGATCCCCGGCACACCATCCATTTGATAGGGCAGCAAGATGCCGTGCCAGTGAATAGAGGTAGAAACAGGTAATCGGTTGGTGACGCGGATGGTGACGTCATCGCCCTCGCGCAGCCGTAGCGTCGGTGCCGGAATGGAACCGTTGATGGTGGTCGCCATACGTGTGACACCGGTAAAATTGACAGGTGTTGCGGCGATTACCAGGTCGATTTCACGGCCGCTGAGTACCGGTGCCGAGCCCAGCGCGGTCGCGCCTTTTGCGGCGGCCTGCAACCAGGACGGTGTGGCGGCCAGCACGCCACCGGCTGCCAGGCCCTGCACGAAGCGGCGGCGACTAAGCTGCCAGGGCTGCTTGGGTCGGGGGAAACCATGGGTCATGAGTCAATCTCTTTTCGAATAAGTGATGGTGGTTCCACGTTCTGATTCCGCATACTAGCCAGCCGAGCCTGTCACCCGCATGACTTCAAAATGACAAAGTTGTAATCTGGGTGTCATCTTCTTGTGGGTTAGCCAGGGTTAGGCTGTTTCCAAAGCCATTCTGACACGCCATTCTGAACATACGGAGCAGGGCAACGATGCGGCTATTGGTGGTCGAAGACGAAATCAAGACCGGCGATTATGTACAGCAGGGGCTGACCGAGGCTGGCTTTCTGGTCACGTTGGCGCGCAATGGCCTCGACGGCCATCATTTGGCGATGACCGAGACCTTTGATTTACTGGTGCTGGACGTCATGCTGCCGGACGTCGACGGCTGGCGAATCGTGCAGTCACTGCGCGAGGCTGGCCGTCAGACGCCAGTGCTGTTCCTAACCGCCCGCGACAGTGTGGATGACCGCGTAAAGGGTCTGGAGTTGGGTGCTGACGATTACCTGGTCAAGCCCTTCGCCTTTGCCGAGCTGCTGGCCCGGGTGCGCACTCTGTTGCGTCGTAGTACTGTGCCGGTGATGACCGACCAGATCAAAGTTGCTGACCTCACGCTGGATTTACCGCGTCACCGGGCCACGCGCGCCGGCCGCAAGATCAATCTCAGCCACAAGGAGTTTTGTTTGCTGGAGCTGTTGGTCCGGCGACAGGGCGAAGTACTGCCGCGCTCCTTGATCGCCTCCCAGGTGTGGGACATGAACTTCAATTCCGACACCAATGTCATTGACGTGGCCATACGGCGCCTAAGGGCAAAAATCGATGACGATTATGAACCCAAGCTGATTCACACTGTGCGCGGCTTGGGTTACAAGCTGGAGGTCGAGGACGACCATGACGAAAGTTAGTCTCGCCCGGAGACGACCACTGTCACTCAACAGCCGGGTGATGCTGTTTGTCGCGATGGCTATCGGTTTCAGTTTACTGATGATCGGTTATCTTGTGCTGAATGAAGTAGAGCGCCATTTTGCTGAACAGGATGCCGACGAGTTGGTGGTGATTACTCGTGCTGTTGAAGACGCTCTACAATCGGCGAAAGATCAGGACTCGGCACCGGAGGGCGCCCTTG
>Ga0207883_1000364_pt1 | contig 12036 bp, 10 predicted proteins | sample MalvirmetaMSP109_FD_184229 | JGI IMG/M metagenome (GOLD analysis project Ga0207883, IMG submission 184229) | Marine viral communities from the Deep Pacific Ocean - MSP-109 (SPAdes) | ecosystem: Environmental > Aquatic > Marine > Oceanic | place: Pacific Ocean | collected 2011-05-21 | reverse complement strand
GGGACGAACCGGGCGGCCGGTTCTACCTGGGACGCCGCTGGTACGCGCCCTGGAAGCGCGACCGCCTGCGCCTGAGCTGGGATTACCGCAAGGCGGAGCAGGCGGTGCAGGGGCTGGCGGACCGCCATCTGGCGCTCACCGAGGTCACCGGCGGGCGCGCCAACACGCCGGCCACCTGGCGCTGGTTCAAGAACCTGATCACGCCGCACCCGCTGGGCGGCTGCAATATGGCCGATACCGTGAAACAGGGTGTGGTCAACCACGCCGGTGAGGTGTTCAATTATCCTCAGTTGTTCGTGGTCGACGGCGCCACGGTGCCCGGCTCCCTGGGGCTGAACCCGTCGCGGACCATCGCCGCGCTGGCGGAGCACGCCGCCGCGCAATGGCGCTGAACCTTATCCGGCAGCAAGCGAGACCTTATGAGTGACGACAACCGATACCATGTACGCCTGACCGGCGAGCTGATGGGCGGCGCCGACGCCGACCGGGTGGCGGCGAACCTGGCGCGCCTGTTCAAGATGCCGGAAGAGAAGGCCGCCTTGCTGGTCAGCGGTAAACCACGGGTGGTCAAGAAGGACGCTGACGAAGCCACGGCGCGCAAATTCCAGGTGGCCCTGCGGCAGGCCGGCGCCCGCTGCGAGCTGCTGCCGGTGGACGGTGAAGCCGCGACAGCCGCGCCGCAACCCACCGCTGCCGCCCCGGCCGCCCCGCAAGCGGAGGGCTCAGAGGCCGCTGTAGCCCCGGCGGCGAGCGCCGATCAGCGCAGCGGTGATATTGAAACGGTGGGCACGATTCGTACCGGCGGCACCGGTTTCAGTGGTGCCTTCGAGGTCGCGCCGGTGGGGGCTGACCTGGACACTTCAGAGCGTGGTCAGCCAGCGGCGGCGCCGGATATCAGTCATCTGTCCATGGCCGAACCGGGCGCTGATTTGGAGCCGCTCAAACAGGAGCAGGAAGTGGTGGTGCCGGATATCAGCCACCTGTCGATCAAACCGGATTAGCCTTGGGGGCCGTCCGGTCCCTGAAAGTGCAGCATCATTTCTTCCAGCACGTCGGGGATGCCGTTGGCCATCTGCCGTACCAACTGGCTGTCGTTCCAGACTTCGTCCAGCGCCGGGTCATCGTCGACGCCGGAAATCAGCAGCATCGGCAGCAACCAGGTGGCCATGGGGTCGTCGTCCTCGTCGCTGTGCCAGCGCTCTTCATGCAGCAGCATGCCGCTCAGGAAACCGGCGCACCAGGACGCCAGGTCGGCGCCGTCGTCCTCGCGGTAGGGGTCGAGCAGGCAGGGCAGGGTGATGCGCTCGCCGCCCAGGGTGTCGGTGAGCAGGTGGCCGCGCAGTTCGTCCAGCGCCCCGGCCACCGCCTCCGGTAAGGACATCTCCAAAGCCAGACCGAAATCCGCCGGGCCGTCGTAGGGCCCCACGGTGAAGGCGCAAATCAGGCCGTGGGTTTCCACCCAGGAGGGAGCCTCCTCGCCCTGGCCGGCGAAGTAGGTTTCCACGGTGTGTTTCAGGTGGGGGTTGGAAATTCCGCTCATACTGTCGCCGCTGCCGTTAATTGGGACGGCAAGGATACCCGCTTGCCGACGCCCCTGAAACCGGCGCCCGCGCGCAACTGCTGCGCAGGGTGTCGCGGCCGGCGGCTTTGGCCTGGTAGAGCGCCTGGTCGGCCCGTTCGATGAACGCCAGCGCGGACTCGCCCCAGTGATGGCCGGCCAGTCCGCAGGACAGGGTGATCCGCAGGGACGGGTCGAAGTCATAGCGCTGCTCGGCGAACTTTTCCTTCAGGCGGGTCATGGCCGCCTCGCAATCCGCGTGGTCGGATTGCGGGAACAGCACCACGAACTCCTCGCCGCCGTAGCGGGCGAGCACGTCGGAGCGCCGCAGGCACTGGCTGGCGAGCGCGGCGAAGCGTTTCAGCACCTCGTCTCCGGCGGGGTGGCCGTAGGTGTCGTTGATGTGTTTGAAGTGGTCCAGGTCCACCACCGCGATATGCAGGGGGATGTGTTCGCGGTCGGTGCGGGAAAGCTCCTCCTCCAGCCGCTCAAGGAAGTGGCGGCGGTTGAACAGGTCGGTGAGTTCGTCGCGGATGGCGATGCTGGCCAGCCGGTCGTGGGCCTGGCGCAGGGATTCACGCTGGGCGCGGAAGCGCTGCTGCAGATTGTGGATATAGCCGCCCATGTAGACGAACCAGGCGAGGATCAGCGCCAGCACGCCCCACTGGCTTAACGACAGGGCGAGAATCTGGGTCAGCGGCAACTGCACCCACTCATAGACCAGCAGCACCGTGAACGACAGCTGGGCGCTCGCCGCCATCACGATTTGCTGGCGGCGGTCCAGGGAAAATACCCCGAACGTCATCATGATCAGGTAGAGACTGAGCAGGGCGCCGCGCAGCTCGCGGGCGTAATAGAGCAGCAGGGTGATCACCACGATACCGGCGAACATCTGCACCATGGTCAGGCTGGGGTCCTTGAAGCGCTCGGTGAAGCCGCTGCGCACCAGTGCGAACACCACCAGGTTGGCGGCGAACAGGCTGCCGAAGATCAGCAGGTGGGGCGTGCGCGGATCGAAGGCGGCGATTTCCACGCCCACCACGGTGCCGGCCCAAAGCAGCAGATAGGAATAGATGGCCATGAGTTGCCGGCGCAGCCGCAGGGCGCGCTCGGGACGGTGGGAAAGAACCAGCTTTATGTTGTTATTCAATGCAAAGGCCCGCCTGGTTTTTGCCACCCCTGGCTGCTTCTCAAGGTGTCCGGCCCCTGAGATGAACGCTGCATCTCATACTTTATCATTGTGTCATAGTTCACACTTTAGTCTTTGCTGGTACCAAAGCAAGGGTATGACTTGCCGGTCACACCGAAATAGTGCCAGACTCGTCGAGTTAAACAAACGTTTGATTGGTTTATGAGGATGCCATGTCCACCGATTTGCCTATCGACCTGAGATTGTCCGAGGAGCAGCGCATCAGCCGCGAAGGCATGCGCCGCTTTGCCTCCCAAACAATGGCGCCCGGCGCCCGTGCCGCCGATGAAGCGGCCGCCGCCGACCCCGGGGTGCTGGCGGGCATCGCCGGCTTCGGCCTGACCCTGATGAGCCTGCCCGAAGCCCTGGGCGGTGCCGGCCTGCCGCGCTCGCCGATGGGCAATGTGCTCGCCTGCGAGGACCTGGGGGAGGGCGACCTGAGCCAGAGCCTGGCGGCGCTGGCGCCGCTGGGCGTGGTTAACGCGCTGCTGGACTTCGGCGACGAGGCCCAGCACGAAGCCTGGCTGCCCCGTTTCGCCAGCGAAGCGCCGGTGCCGGCGGCGGTGGCGCTGGCGGAGCCGCGCGCCACCTTTGAGCCCGGCGACCCGCACACCCGCGCCCGCCGCGACGGCGACGATTATATCCTGGATGGCGAAAAATGCCTGATCCCGTTGGTCGAACAATGTCAGTTGTTCCTGGTGGTGGCCGCCACCGACGACGGCCCGGCGGCGTTTATCGTCGAGGCGGACAGCCCCGGCCTGAGCCGGGCGCGGCAGGATTACATGGGCCTGCGCAGCGCCGAGCCGGGCACCCTGACCCTGGAAGGGGTGCGGGTGCCGGCGTCCCAGCGTCTCGCCAACTTCGATCTGGAGCGGCTGGTGAGCCTGTCGCGGATCGGTCTGGCGGCGCTGGCCACCGGGTGCTGCCAGGCGGTGCTGGAGCAGTGCGTGCCCTACGCCCTGGAGCGCAAGGCGTTCGGTGAAGCGATCGCCCGGCGCCAGTCGGTGGCGTTCATGATCGCCGACATGGGCATCGAGATCGAAGGCATGCGCCTTCTCACCTGGCGGGCCGCCAGCCGCGCGGAACAGGGCCTGCCGTTCCAGCGCGAAGCCTACCTGGCGTTCCTGCAGAGCATGGAAAAAGCCATGCGCATCGCCACCGACGGCGTGCAGGTGTTCGGCGGCGCCGGCTTCGTGCGCGACTACCCGCTGGAAATGTACTACCGGAACCTGCGTGGCCTGTCGGCCCTGCACGGCGCGCTGATGGTGTGAGGAGAGTTGCCATGATCAATTTCGAACTGCCCAAGTCCCTGAAAAATCTCCAGAACATGACCCACCAGCTCGCCGAGCAGGGGTTCCGGCCGATCTCGCGCAAATACGACCGCATCGAGCATGGCGACACCCCGGCGGAGCTCAAGCCGCTGGCGCAGATGATCGCCGCCGGCCGCCCCCGTGGCGGCGGCAAAAGCGACAAGGCGGACGCCGATCCGGAGGCGGTCAAGAACGGCAGCAACCTGATGGGCATCGTCAGCGTCGAGGAGATGTGCTGGGGCGACACCGGCCTGATGCTGTCCCTGCCGGCCTCCGGGCTGGGCAACGCGGCGATCCAGGCGGTCGGCACGGCGGAGCAGAAAGAACAGTACGGCAAGCTCTACTGCGCCATGGCGATCACCGAGCCGGGCGCCGGCTCCGATTCGGCGGCGATCAGCACCACCGCCCGCCGCGACGGCGACGAGTGGGTGCTCAACGGCGAGAAAATCTACTGCACCGGCGGCCAGCGCTGTGACGCCGTGGTGGTGTGGGCGACCCTGGACAAGTCACTGGGCAAGGCGGCGATCAAGTCGTTCATCGTGCCCCGGGACAACCCCGGCATGCAGCTGGCGCGGGTCGAGGACAAGATGGGCCTGCGTATCTCCGATACCGCCGCGCTCTCCTTCACCGAGTGCCGGATTCCCCTGGACCATGTGCTCGGCTCGGCGGAGATCGCCGACACCGAGGCGGCGCGCAAGAAGGCCTTCGGCGGGGTCATGCAGACCTTCGACAATACCCGGCCGATGGTCGCCGCCATGGCCCTGGGCGTGGCCCGCGCCGCGCTGGAGATCACCACGGAAATCCTGGAAAAAGAAGGGGTTAAGGCGGATTTCTCGAAAACACCTTATAACTCCAGCGCCATTGAGCTGGAGCTCTACCGCCTGGAGGCGGACCTGGACGCGGCCCGTCTGATGACCTACAAGGCGGCCTGGATGGCGGACAATGGCCAGGCCAATTCCAAGGAAGCCTCCATGTGCAAGGCCAAGGCCGGCCGCATGGGCAACGACGTGACGCTCAAGTGCGTGGCGCTGTGCGGCGAGCTGGGCTACTCCGAGCGTTACCTGCTGGAGAAGCTGGCGCGGGATTCCAAGATCATCGACATCTTCGAAGGCACCCAGCAAATCCAGCAACTGATCGTCGCCCGCCATCTGCTGGGGCTGTCCTCCCGGGAACTGAAATGAGTCGCGGCGGCCGGCCGATCTGCTAGCATGCGGGACATTGATACGCATTCAATGTCCCATTGCAGGAGACCGGCATGTCGTCATCACTGGCCGATCAGGTGATCTGGATCACCGGTGCCTCTTCCGGCATCGGTGAAGCGGTGGCTTCCGAATACGCCCGCTACGGCGCCAAACTGGTGCTCTCGGCGCGCCGCCGCGAAGAGCTGGAGCGGGTGCGCGCCGGGCTGGTCAACGCCGACGAGCACCTGGTGCTGCCGCTGGACCTGACCGACCAGGACGCCATGGCGCCGGCCACGGAAACGGTGCTGCGGCATTTCGGCCGGCTCGACCAGGTGGTGCATAACGGCGGCATTTCCCAGCGCTCGCTGGTGCGCGACACCGACATGGCCGTGGACCGGCGCATCATGGAGGTGAACTACTTCGGCGCCGTGGCGCTCACCAAGGCGGTGCTGCCGGCGTTCATCCGCCAGGGCGGCGGCCGCTTCGTGGTGGTCACTTCGCTGGTGGGCGAGCTGCCCACCCCCAAACGCTCCGCCTACAGCGCCAGCAAGCACGCCCTGCACGGCTTCTTCGAGGCCCTGCGCGCCGAGGAATTCGACAACGGCGTGCGCGTGACCCTGGTGCTGCCGGGCTTTATCCGCACCCAGGTGTCGGTCAACGCGCTCACCGCCGACGGCAGCGCCCAGGGCCGCATGGACGACCTGCAGGCCAACGGCATGGACCCGGCGCTGTGCGCCCGGCGCCTGGTGGAGGCCGTGCAGCGCGGCCGCGATCAGGTTATCATCGCCGGCCGCGAGGGGGCCGGGCTCTATTTGAAACGCTGGTCACCGGCCCTGTATCGTCGCGTGATTCGCAAGGTCAAGGTGACCTGAGCCTTTTCCACCATTCGTTCTCCGCTATCCGACAGCCGACTATGAGCACCGCCGATACCTTCGCCGACACCCAAATGGACGCCAAGCACCGCACCCGTCTCAACAAGCTGCAGAAGAAGCTGCGCCGCGAGACCGGCCGGGCGATCGCCGACTTCAACATGATCCAGGACGGCGACAAGGTGATGGTGTGCCTGTCCGGCGGCAAGGATTCCTACACCATGCTGGAGATTCTGCGCAATCTGCAGCACTCCGCGCCGGTGGATTTCGAGCTGGTGGCGGTGAACCTGGACCAGAAGCAGCCCGGCTTCCCGGAGCATGTGCTGCCCGAATACCTGGAAAAAGAAGGGGTGAACTACCACATCCTGGAAAAGGACACCTATTCCATCGTCAAGGAGAAGGTGCCGGAGGGGAAAACCACCTGCGGCCTGTGCTCGCGCCTGCGGCGCGGCAGCCTGTACGGCTTCGCCGAGGAGATCGGCGCCAACAAGATCGCCCTCGGCCACCACCGAGACGACATCGTGGAAACCCTGTTCCTGAACATGTTTTTCGGCGGTAAGATGAAAGCCATGCCGCCCAAGCTGCGCAGCGACGACAACCGCAACGTGGTGATCCGCCCGCTGGCCTACTGCCGGGAAAAGGACATCATCGAGTTCGCGCGCTACAAGCAGTATCCGATTATTCCCTGCAACCTGTGCGGCTCCCAGGAGAACCTGCAGCGCCAGGCGGTGAAGGACATGCTGCGGCGCTGGGACAAGGAGCACCCGGGCCGGGTGGAGAGCATCTTTTCCTCGATCCAGAACATCGCCCCCTCGCAGCTGGCCGACACCAGCCTGTTCGACTTCGAGCACCTGGAACAAGGCCAGAACCAGGGCGGCGCCGGCGCCCACCGGCTGGACGTGGTGAACCTGTTCGGTTAGTGGTGACCGGCCAGCCGCGCGTGCCACATGATTCGCGCCGCCGTTTCCGCTAAAATACGCACCGCCCTGTGGCCGGCAGGGTGGCCGCCCGCCGCCCCGGCCCTCTCTCTTCGCACTCTCGACCTGAAAGGTAGGAGCACATGACCGATCGAATCAAAAAAGGTGGCCTTGAGATTGCCGCCGAACTCCATGACCTGGTAGCCAACGAGATCGCTCCCGGCACCGGTGTGGAGGCGGATCATTTCTGGACGCAGATGGAGAACATCCTGGCGGACCTGGTGCCGCGCAACGAGATGCTGCTCACCAAGCGCGACCAGATGCAGGAAGTGATCGACGTCTTTCACATGGAGAAGAAGGGCGCCAAGATCGACTTTCAGGAGTACAAGGAACTCCTCGAAGAGATCGGCTATTTGCTGCCCGAAGGCGAGGATTTCAAAGTGGGTACCGCCAATGTGGACGAGGAAATCGCCCATATCGCCGGTCCCCAGCTGGTGGTGCCGGTGCGCAACGCGCGCTTCGCCCTGAACGCGGCCAACGCCCGCTGGGGCAGTCTCTATGACGCCCTCTACGGCACCGACATGATTTCCGACGAAGGCGGGGCCGAGAAGGGCGGCGCCTACAATCCCAAGCGCGGCGACAAAGTGATCGCCTGGGCGCGCGATTTCCTGGACCAGTATTTCCCGCTGGCCGACGGCTCGCACAAGGACAGCACCGGCTACGCCATTGTTGACGGCAAACTGGTGGTGCGCCTGAAGGACGGCGAGAGCGGCCTGAAGGACGAAAGCCAGCTGCAAGGCTACCGCGGCGACGCGGGCAAGCCGGACGGCGTGCTGCTCAAGCACAACAACCTGCACGCGGAAATCCAGATCGACGATCAGCACCCGATCGGCGCCGAGGACCCGGCGCACGTGAAGGACGTGCTGATGGAGTCCGCCATCACCACGATTCAGGACTGCGAGGATTCCGTGGCCGCGGTGGACGCCGAAGAGAAGGTCGAGGTGTACCGCAACTGGCTGGGCCTGATGAAAGGCGACCTGAGCGAGAGCTTCGAGAAGGGCGGCCAGCGCGTCACCCGTGATCTCAACCCGGACCGCGAATACACCGCCCTGGACGGCTCCACCCTGACCCTGCAGGGCCGCTCCCTGCAGCTGGTGCGCAACGTGGGCCACCTGATGACCAACCCGGCGATCCTCTACAACGGCGAGGAAATCCCCGAGGGCATCATGGACGCCATGATCACCGTGCTGGCGGCCATGCACGACCTGAAGAAGACCGAAGGTCCGCGCAACAGCCGCACCGGCTCCGTGTACATCGTGAAGCCGAAGATGCACGGCCCCGAGGAAGTGGCCTTCGCGGTGGAGCTGTTCGAGCGCGTCGAGGACGCCCTCGGCCTGCCCGAGAACACCCTGAAGATCGGCATCATGGATGAAGAGCGCCGCACCACCGTCAACCTGAAGGAGTGCATCCGCGAAGCCAAGGACCGCGTGATCTTCATCAACACCGGCTTCCTGGACCGCACCGGCGACGAGATCCACACCTCCATGCAGGCCGGTCCGATGGCGCGCAAGGGCGACATGAAAGGTCTGCCCTGGATCAACGCCTACGAGAACTGGAACGTGGACATCGGTCTGGAGTGCGGCCTCAAGGGCGTGGCGCAGATCGGCAAGGGCATGTGGCCCAAGCCCGATGAAATGGCGGAAATGATGGCCACCAAGGCCGGCCACCCGAAAGCCGGCGCCAACTGCGCCTGGGTGCCGTCACCCACCGCCGCCACCCTGCACGCCACCCACTACCACGAGATCAACGTGCAGGACGTGCAGGATCAGATCGCCAAGCGCGAGCGCGCGTCCCTGGACGACATCCTCACCATCCCGCTGCTCGACCGCGAGCTCAGCGCCGAGGAAATCCAGCAGGAGCTGGACAACAACGCCCAGGGCATCCTCGGTTACGTGGTGCGCTGGATCGACCAGGGCGTGGGCTGCTCCAAGGTGCCCGACATCAACAACGTGGGCCTGATGGAAGACCGCGCCACCTGCCGGATCTCCAGCCAGCACATCGCCAACTGGTTGATGCATGACGTGGTCAGCAAGGACCAGGTGATGGAAACCATGAAGCGCATGGCCAAGGTGGTGGACGAGCAGAACGCCGGCGACCCCACCTACACCAACATGTCGGATGACTTCGACGGCAGCCTGGCCTTCAAGGCCTCCTGCGACCTGGTGTTCGAAGGCGCCGAGCAGCCCAGCGGCTACACCGAGCCGGTTCTGCACCGCCGTCGCCTGGAGCTGAAAGCCAAACGCGGCTGATTCTCCACGACGCTTGCAGCACCGCGAAAAAGCCCGGCCTTGAGCCGGGCTTTTTTGTTCGCGGGAGCGGGCCCGCTCCCACAATTCGCTTTATTCGCCGCCGATCTCCACTTTGACTTCCAGGGGCAGGGAAAAGCGGTCGCTGCGCGTGCTGGCGCCGCCCAGGCCGGTGGCGGACTGGCTTTCGCTCACGGTGATCTGCCCGAGCGGCTGCCATTGCCCCGGCGTCACCACCAGGGTGCTGCTGGCTTCCTGGGTGCGGGCGCTCCGTCGGCCGGCGGGCTCGTCGAAACGCTGTTCGATGGTCAGGCGCACCCGGCCGTCGCTGGTGACCACCGGGGTGATGTCGATGCCCTGTTTGAGCGCCAGCAGCGCCGGGAACTGGGTGCCGGTGAGGGCCACCAGGCTGCCCTGGCTGATGCCCGCCGGGTGGCCGGACAGGGTGTTGATGCTGTAGCGGTCCTGGCGGCGGGTGGTGACGGTGTTGGCGCCGGCGCGCACGCTCTGGCCGTTGATGCGGATGTCGCCGCCGGCGCCGCTGCTGTCGCCCTGGCGGCGCAACTGGACGGTGACGGTGCGCGGCACCTCGGGCATGTCGCCGAGGGCGCCGAGAATCTCGTCGAAGTTGCGGTCGTTGGTGCGGATCACCAGCTTGCCCTGGTAGGCGTTGGCGTAGCCGCCTTCGGGTAGCAGCGGACGGATCACCGGCAGCACCGCTTCGGCGTCGGCGCGCTGGATCACATGGATCGACATCTCGTCGGCGCGGGCGGCGCCGGACAGCGACAGCAGCACCAGCAGGGCCAGAGCAAGACGTCGGGCCCGGGAGCCGCCGGGTAGCGGTGGTGGTGGCAGTAACGGCATCACGAAAGTCCCTGTTCGGCTGGAACCCGCATCATAGCCATAAGCCGCCGTCGCTGAATACCGGTCGGGCAGGGCGCGCTCTAGGGCGTCACCCGGCGTCCGTCCTCCCAACGCGCTTTTACCAGCTCGCCGTCGCGGCCCCGCAGCCAGCCCTCGCCCTGGCGCTGGCCGTTCCGGTAGGGGGTAATGCGCTCCACGCGGCCCTGGGCGTTGTATTCGACGAAACGGCCATGACGCTGGCCGTCTTGGTAGTGGCCTTGCAGAAGCGGGTAGCCCTGCGGCGTGGTCTCCCGGTAAGGGCCGTCCAGCCGGCCGGCCTGGAAATGGGCAAAGGTGTGGTTGCCGTTGAGGCTGATCTCGAACACCTCGCCCTGGCGCTTACCGTCCTTGAAGGTGGCGCGGTAGCTCAGTTCGCCGTCCTGGAAGCGCTTCCAGGTGCCGGTGGCGTCGCCATGGTCGTAGTGCCGCTCGGCGATCAGCGCCCCGGAGGCGGAACGCAGGCGCCACTCGCCGTGCAGTTCGCCGTCCACGTAGGTGGCGGTTTCCTGCTCGCCGGTGTCGCGCAGGGTGTGCCATTCACCGACCGGCACGCCATCGCGATAGCGGCCGGATTCGAGCACTTCGCCGTCGGCGTTTTCAGTGCGCCAGGGACCATGCTGTTTGTCTTGCCGGTAGTGCTTATAGGTCCAGCGTTCCCCTTCCGGGCCGCTGCGCTCGCGGACCTCGCCGTTCAATCGGCCCTTCTTGAAGTGCGACACCGAGATCAGACGGTCCTGGTCGTCGTAGCCGCGCCAGGTGCCGGTGCGCAGGCCGTCGACCATGCGGCCTTCTTCGCGACCGCCGCCGTATTGGCTGACGATTCGGTGCCCCTGGGGGATACCGTCCACGTCATGCTCGAGGCGCACCACCTTGCCGTTCCTGAAACCGGTGGTCCATTCGCTCTTTTCCCGGGGATAGCTCAAAACCACGCGTTCGGGCGGGCCGCCGCCGTCGTGATCGGCGATCACCCGCAGCCATACCGGCGCATCGTTGCGGTAGCGGCCCTGGGCGTCGCGCTGGAAGCTGGCTTCGCGCCGGCTGTAGCGCCCTTCGCGATCCTTGCTCCAGGCCATGAACACGCCGGGGGCGGTGTAGCCGGCGTGCCCGATGCGCTGGCCGTCGCGGTCGTAGCGATTGTAGAAGTGGTCGTAATCGCCGTTTTTATAGCGACGTTCCTCGTAGATCTGGCCGCCTTCCGGGCCGCCGCCTTCGCCGTAATAATTGATCCGCATGCCGTGGCGGGCGCCGTCCTTATAGGGCAGCTCAAGCAGCAGGTCGCCGTCTTCGTCGTAGCGCTTTTCGGTGCCGTCCAGTTTGCCGGCGGTGTAGGGTTTGACCTTTTCAATCCGGCCGTTTTCGAAGTATGAGATAACGTCGCCGTCGAGGCGGCCCTGGTCGTCGCTGTGGCCGCGCTGTTTGATGTCGCCGTCGGGATACAGGTAGCGCCAGTCGCCGAACCAGTCCGCGTCCGGGCCGGCGCCGGCGCGGGCGCCTTCCGCGTAGAGCGCGTCGTTTTCCCGGTAATAGGCGCGGTACAGATAACCGGGGCCGTCGGGGTTCTCCGGTAACGGCAGATCCACGTAGTAGAGCGCCTGTTCCGGTGCTTTCGCCGGGGAGTCGTACTGGGTGAAATAGCGGCGCTCGGCGTGGCCGGTGGCGGCCAGCATCAGCAGCAGGGGCGCCAGCGCCAGCAAACAGCGGTGTTTCATTGTGGCAACTCCGGCAGTTCCGCGGTCAGGGTGCGGCTTTGCGGGTCCCGGCCACGCAGGAAGCGGACTTTCTTAACCGGGCCCCAGAAGCGGT
>Ga0207883_1000356_pt1 | contig 12286 bp, 11 predicted proteins | sample MalvirmetaMSP109_FD_184229 | JGI IMG/M metagenome (GOLD analysis project Ga0207883, IMG submission 184229) | Marine viral communities from the Deep Pacific Ocean - MSP-109 (SPAdes) | ecosystem: Environmental > Aquatic > Marine > Oceanic | place: Pacific Ocean | collected 2011-05-21 | reverse complement strand
CATGGTCAACGATGGCCTGCGCCTCGCGCAAGATATCGCGCAGATGGTCTTCACCGCGGAAACTCTCCGAGTAGATTTTGTAAATGTCCTCTGTGCCGGATGGCCGTGCGGCGAACCAGCCGCTGGTGGTGACCACCTTGATCCCACCGATCGGCATGTCGATGCCAGGTGCGCGGTCGAGCACGCGCTCGATCTTGTCGCCGCCCAGTTGCGTGATCTGCACTTGTTGGGGTGAGAGTTTTGCCAGTTGCTCTTTTTGCGCCGGTGTGGCGGGCGCCTCGACCCGGTCGTAGGTAGGTTCACCGAATTCGCGCGTCAGCTCGCGGTAAATCTCACCGGGATCGCGGCCCATGCGCGCGGTGATTTCGGCGGCAAGCAGCGCCGGTACGATGCCGTCTTTATCCGTCGTCCAGACGCCGCCGTCGCGCCGCAGGAATGATGCGCCCGCACTCTCTTCGCCACCGAAGCCAAGCGAGCCATCGAGCAGACCGTCCACAAACCACTTGAAACCGACCGGCACCTCATAGAGCTTCCGGCCGATCTTCGCTGCAATGCGATCGATCATCTGGCTGCTGACTAGCGTCTTGCCAACTGCCGCATCCTTGCTCCACTCCGGCCGATGCCGGAACAGGTAGTGGATAGCGACGGAAAGATAGTGGTTGGGCGGAAGCAGGCCCGTGCTCCGGGTAACGATGCCGTGCCGGTCGTGATCGGTGTCGCAGGCGAAGGCGATGTCGAAGCGATCCTTGAGATCGATCAGGTTGCGCATGGCATAGGATGAGGACGGATCCATGCGAATACGACCGTCCCAATCGAGCGTCATGAACCGGAAGGTCGGATCAACCACCTCGTTCACCACCGTGAGATTCAAATCATAGCGCTCGGCAATTGCGGCCCAGTAGTGGACGCCAGCGCCGCCGAGCGGATCGACGCCCATACTGATGTTGGCGCCGCTCACCGCCTCCATGTCGATCACCTTATCGAGATCGTTCACGTAAGCGTTGAGATAGTCGTGCCGGTGCGTCGTGGCAGCGCGCAACGCTTTTTTAAAAGGCAATCTAAGCACGCCCTTGAGGCCGGCTTTCAGAAACGCGTTGGCTCTGGCTTCGATCCAGCCGGTGACACCTGTATCCGCCGGTCCGCCGTTTGGCGGGTTGTATTTGAAGCCGCCACTGTCCGGTGGATTGTGCGACGGTGTGATGACAATGCCGTCCGCCAACCCGATAGCGCGGCCACGGTTGTACGTGAGAATTGCGTGTGAAACCGCAGGCGTGGGTGTGTATTCGTCGTTTTCGGCAAGCATGACGTCCACGCCGTTGGCCGCCAGCACTTCGAGCGCGCTGGCAAATGCAGGCTCGGACAGCGCGTGTGTGTCGATGCCGAGAAACAGCGGGCCGTTGATACCCTGCTGTTTGCGGTACTGGCAGATGGCCTGGCTGATGGCAAGCACATGCCATTCGTTGAAACTGCCGTCGAATGCTGAACCGCGGTGCCCCGAGGTCCCAAACGCAACCCGTTGCGCGGGCACCGAGAAGTCAGGCATGCCGGTATAGTAAGCCGTGATGAGCCTGGGCACATTGATCAGCATCGCCGGCGGGGCCGGTTTCCCCGCCAAAGAATCAATTTTCATTGCGGTCACCCTGATCCTGGTCGCGGACAAGCACGACAATGGCCCGGCCCGGCACGCGATACTGCAGGAACTGAATGGTGCTTTCGTTGCCGGGTTCGAAAAAGTCGAACGGGCTTTCGAGGCTGGTATCGATCACGCGCCGCCACACGTTCGCGGCCCCCTCCTGAATCTGGAAGGTCAATTCCTCCCACCAGGCGTTGATCATCACGTAGATGTCCAGATCCTGCTGCGATCCGCCGTGCAGGGCAAAGGCGAGGCTACGGGATTCGTAGCCAAAGTCGGGCTCACTGCCGGTCCCGTACCAACGCACATCCCCGCGCCAGAATCGGCTCCGCGCCAGCGACGGATGCGCTTTGCGAAACGCGATCATCAACTTGAAGAAGCGGAACATGTCAGGGTTCGCGTGCAGCCGGTCCCAATCGATCCAACCCGTTACATTGTCCTGGTTGTAGGGATTGTTGTTTCCGGCCTGAGTGTGCATGAACTCGTCGCCGGCGCGGAACATGGGTGTGCCGTTGGAAAGGAACAGCAGGCAGCAGAAATTCCTGATCTGTTGCTTGCGCAGTTTCACGACCTCCGGCGGCGCGCCCTCGTCGCCTTCCCAGCCGCAGTTCCAACTATGGTTTTCCACCATACCATCCGTGTTGCCGTGGCCATTCGCCCAGTTCCGCTTCCGGTTATAGGCAACCAGATCGTAAAGGGTGAAGCCGTCGTGCGAGGCGAGGTAGTTGACGCTCTGGTGGGGGTGATAGGCATTCATCCGGTCATCAGGAAACAGATCGTCGCTGCCGTATAGGCGGCGCATCAGGGCCGGCACCATGCCGGGGTCTCCTTTGACGAAGCGGCGCAGATCGTCCCGATACCGGCCATTCCATTGACACGCCATGATCCCCGGAAACGCCCGGCCCAATTGATACAAACCGGCGGCGTCCCAGGGCTCGGCAATCAGACGCAGGTGCGCCATGGTAGGGTCAGAGGCCATGTCGCTGAGCAGCGGCACGTCGTTGGCATTAACGGAGCCGTCCGGGTTTCGGGTAAAGAGGGAAGCGAGATCGAAGCGAAAACCGTCGACATGCATCTCGTGCGCCCAATGGCGAACGCTGTCCATGATCATCTTGCGCACGGCGCGGTTCGCCGTATTGAGCGTGTTGCCGGTGCCGGAGAAATTTTCATAGGGCGCGTCCGGACGGTCCGCCATCAGATAGTACGTGCTGTTGTCGATCCCTTTGTAGCTAAAGACCGGGCCCGTGTGATCGCCCTCCCCCGTGTGATTGTAGACCACGTCGAGGACCACCTCGATATCCGCCTGGTGCAGCGCCTTGATCATGTCGCGCACCTCGTTGTGTTGCGCCTTGACTGCGTGGTCGCTGAGATAGCCATGGTGGGGGGAGAAGAAGTTCAGCGGCATGTATCCCCAGTAGTTGCCGTCGGCAGGGTCGTATTGGAACACCGGCATCAGTTCCACCACGGTGGCGCCGAGATCCTTCAGGTACGGGATTTTCTCGACCAGGCCCGCAAACGTGCCGCGGGCCTGATCAGCGACGCCAGAGTTGGGATTGCTGGTGAAGCCTCCGACGTGCAACTCGTAGATGACGGCATCGGCCTCGTGCCGGGGACAGTGGTCGCTTTTCCAGTCGAAGGGCTCGCTGTCGCCCGTCAGCACGCCCAGGGGCGCCTTGCCGGCGTTCGAACCCGGCTGGGTGGAGGCGAGCCGGTCGAAATTCGGGGGAAAGAACACGGACTTGGCATAGGGGTCGAGCAGGATTTTGTCGCCATCAAACGTGTGCCATGCGTACCGGCCATTAGGCGCGGGTCCCTTGACACTGTACGCGTAGTAGGACGCGCCCTGCATCGCCGCGAACGGGATGCGGCAATGCCAGACCCTGCCGGTTTTGTTCTTGAGATAGTCGAACCGATAGGCCCATACCGGATTGACGATGTCGCGCTCGGTGTAGAGCAACAACGTCATACTCTCTGCATGCTTCGAGTAAATCGCAAAGTTGTAGGCGGATTCTTCCTCCAGTCTGGTCGGACCCAGAGGAAATGGAAGCCCTTCCACAGCCGACCACCGGGATGATGCTGTTTCTGATAATGTCACGTTTGCTCCGTTGTCATTTTGTCTGCCAGAGGACTTGCCTTCATTCGTTCTCCATCGCGACTGTATATTTGCCCTGCGTAGCCGCGCTATTCAAGCGCGCTCGCTTGTACAACTCCTGCTGCGCAAGCGACTTGTTCGCGGCCTCGCCGCTCCAAGTCTGGAGCACGGATGCCTGCAACGCACGCCCGTACGAAAAGCTCAACACCCACGGCTGCTTCTTAGCAGTGGCGTTCAAAGCCTGGAGGTTGGCGGTGGCCGTTGCCTCGGTCTGACCGCCGGAGAGGAAGTTGATCCCCGGCACTGCTGCTGGCACCGTGCGCCGCAGGCAGACAAGCGTTGCTTGCGCCACTTGTTGTGGTGTGGCGGGCTCCGGGCATGTGCGGCCAGGCTTGACCATATTGGGTTTCAGAATCATGTATTCCAGTGCAACACGTTGCTGGTGCAGCGCGTGAATTACTGCATGCAAGACATCCTCCGTAACGCGTGCGGACGTTGCCAGCGTGTGATCACCGTACATTAGTACCTCCGGCTCGACGATGGGCACCAACTCCTGTTCCTGACAGATGGCCGCATAGCGCGCCAGCGCATACGCATTGCTTGCGATCGTCTGCGGTGTTGGAATGCCCGCACCGATATGCAGCACCGCGCGCCATTTGGCGAAACGGGCACCCAGCTGTTTGTATTCGCTTAGCCGCTGCGCCAGACCGCCCAAGCCCTGCGTCACTGTCTCTCCGGGAAAGTTGGGCAGCAACACTGTGCCCTGATCCACCTTGATGCCGGGTACTATGCCCTGCGTTTTAAGTAACTCTGTCAGCGGCACGCCTGCGGCACTTTGCTGTTTGAGGGTTTCCTCGAACAGGATGACGCCGCTAATAAAGCCGCCGAGGCCGGGCGTGGAAAACAACAACTCGCGGTAATCGCGCCGGAATTCCTCCGTGCTGGCTACGTTCACCGCCTTGAGTCGTTTTTTAATAGTTCCCACGCTTTCATCGGCCGCCAGAATTCCTTTACCCGGTGCTGTTAGCTCGGCGACCGTCTTTGCCAACGCTTGTGTGGATATCGACATAAACTCTCCGTAAGTTTTTACCGCTCCGATAGTTTAAGCTGCTGCGCTATGTATGGCGCGCGGACATCGCCACATCGGGCTCGCTGCCCTCATCGTTGCCGTGAGCTTGGGTCTTCTCGACCTTACTCGCATGTATCTTCCTTTTCAATTTAGGAAGCCCTCACGCGGCTGCTTTCCTGTCGGGTTGCGGGTTTGCCTGGCTGGCGTATACCTGCCAGCTTGGTGCGCTTCAGCAACAAAGCATTGATCGCCACCAATGCCGAACTGCCGGACATGGCGACTGCCGCCACCTCGGGGCTGATCACCAGCGGATAGAACACGCCTGCCGCCGCGGGGAAGGCGATGACGTTATAGCCCACCGCCCAGAACAGGTTCTGGTGCATCTTGCGCAGGGTAGCGCGCGACAGCTCGATGGCTCCCAGCACATCGTAGGGATCGCTCTTCATCAGCACCACGTCAGCGCTCTCAATGGCCACATCGGTGCCGGCACCGATGGCGAAACCCACCTCCGCCTGGGTCAGTGCCGGGGCGTCATTGACACCGTCGCCCACCATGCCAACCTTCTTGCCCTGAGCCTGGAGCTCCCTGATCTTGTCCGCCTTCTGCCCCGGCAGTACATCGGCGATCACAGTGCCGATGCCCAGCTCCCGGGCGATGCGCTCGGCGGTGGCCTGGTTGTCGCCGGTGAGCATCGCCACCTCCACCCCGCGTTCCCGCATTTTCTTGACCATCGCCGCAGCGGTGGGGCGCGGCGCATCGGCAATGGCGATAAGGCCGACCAGCTTCCCGTCCTGAGCGACGTGCACCACGGTCTGCCCCGCACTCTGCAGACGCGCGGCCTCGTCCTTCAGGCTCGCCATGTCGACGGTCTCTTCGTCCATCAGCCGGCGGTTGCCGAGCAGCACGGTCTTGCCGCCAATCTCCGCCCGTGCGCCCTTGCCCTCGATGTTGGTGAAGCCGGCCAGCGGATCGAGCTGCAAGCCCTCGGCCTTACTTTGTATCGCCTGGGCCAGAGGATGGTCCGAGCCCTGCTCCACCGTTCCCGCCAGTGCGAGGACCGCCTCCTCGGTGCTGCCTGCCGCCACGACCACCTCTACCACCTGCGGCTCGCCCATGGTCAGGGTGCCGGTCTTGTCGAAGACCACGATATCCAGCCTGGTGGCACCCTCAAGTGCAGAGGCGTTCTTGAACAGGATGCCGTTCCTGGCGCCAAGGCCGGTGCCCACCATCACCGCCATAGGCGTGGCAAGGCCCAAGGCGTCCGGGCAGGCGATCACGAACACGGTAATGGTGAGGGTCACGGCAAGCAGCAGGCTTTGGCCGATCCACCAGAACCAGACGGCAAAGGTGAGCAGGCCGATCACGATGGCAATCACTACCAGCCACTGTGACGCTTTGTCCGCCAGCAGCTGCGCCGGGGCCTTGGAGTTCTGCGCCTCCTGCACCAGTTTGACAATCTGCGCCAGGGCCGTGTCGGAACCCACCTTGGTTGCGCGATACCTGAAGCTGCCGCTCTTGTTAATAGTGGCGCCGATCACCTTGTCGCCGGGCTTTTTTTCCACCGGCATGGACTCGCCGGTGAGCATGGACTCATCCACCTGGGACTCGCCCTCCAGGACCTCGCCGTCCACCGGGATCTTATTGCCGGGGCGGATCACCACCACGTCGTCTTTCAGAACCTCGGCGGTGGGGATTTCCACCTCCGCGCCATCGCGCAGCACCATCGCCTTGGGCGGCGCGAGATCCATCAGGGACCGGATAGCATCCGAAGCGCCGGCACGGGCGCGCATCTCCAGCCAATGGCCGAGCAGGATGAACACCAGCAGCACCGCCACCGCCTCGAAAAACTGCACACCCGGGAAAAAGAGCGTGGAACCGACGCTGAACAGGTAGCCAGTACCCACCGAGAGAACGACCAGCACAGCCATGTTGAGCACGCCGTTTTTCAGCGCGCGCCAGGCGGCAACAAAGAACGGCCAGCTTGGCCAGAGCACCGCGATGCTTGCGAGCAATAACAGCCACAGGTCAAGTCGCAGCCCGAAAGGCGGCGCCGGCGGTTCGAAAATCCCGCCCATGGGCGAATAAATGAAAATCGGCAGGCTGAAGATCAGACAGACCCAGAAACGGTTGCGCATGTCGCGCACCATTGCCTGCATGTCCATGCTACCGCCGTGGCCCATCTCGTGGGCCATCTCGTCCTTGGCGCCGGTATGTTCGCCGTGCTTCGCGTGGTCCTTGGGTGCCACACCCTTCTTTTGGGGGGCGGGCGCGGGATGCGCATGACCGCTATGCTCCGTGTGAGACGCAGCTGGAAGGACTGCCGCTTGTGCGGGAGGATCCTCGGGCTCGCAAACGTGCTTGGGTGAGAGTTCGCCGCTGCAGTGGTAGCCGCACTCGTGCACCTTGGCCTTGATCGTCTTGAGGTCGATCACCGTCTCGTCATAGACCACCATCGCACTGTCCGAGACATAATTCACCTCAGCAAATTCGACCCCCCGCAATTTACGCAGTTGCTTTTCCACGCCGTGTGCACTCAACACCGACAGCATCCCGCCCACTTCGATAACACTCGTTTTCATCGCTCCTCCTTAACCGTCTTCATATTCAGAATGGCTTGTTTCCTCGCCGATCACTTTGCAAGCTGGCCGTTTTCAAGATTAGAGACGTCGTATGGAAATACGATTTGCGGATCCGGTATGATGAGCCGCTCGTCCTTGTCGTCATAGTGAAGCCGGCTGAGCAGATCCTTTATTAAATTGAGCCGCGCCAGATGCTTGTCGTCGGCGCGTACTATAGACCACGGCGCTATGGGGTTGTGGGTGTGCGCCAGCATCTCGTCGCGCGCCAGACTGTATTGCTTCCACATCTTGAGCGCCTGGTTGTCAAGCGTGCTGACTTTCCATTGCGTGAGTGGATCACGCTTGCGCTCATTCAAGCGTTGCTTCTGCTCGGGTTTGCTAATGTCGAGGTAGTACTTGAGAAGCTTGATGCCCGAGCGCACCAACATATGCTCGAACTCTGACACCGAGCCCATGAACTCTTCGTACTCGGCGTCCGTACAAAACCCCATGACCCGCTCCACCCCCGCCCGGTTGTACCAGCTACGGTTAAATAGCACGAGTTCCTGGGCCACCGGCAAATAAGCAACATAACGCTGAAAGTACCAGGACGTGTGGTCCCGGTCGGACGGTTTGCCGAGGGCGACAACGCGGGTTTCGCGCGGACTCAGGTGCTGAACTATGCGCTTGATGGTGCCATCCTTGCCGGCGGCGTCCCGACCTTCAAAGATGATCAGGATTTTGTCATCGCACCGAATGAAATGTCGCTGCAGCTTAACCAGTTCGATCTGCAGATTGTGCAGGGTTTCCTTATAGGCTTTTTTAGGAGTCTCGGACGCAGGCTCGATCGATTCTTTTTCGTGGTCTTTTTTGCTCATTTATTGTATTCCCCAATTGCGCTGCAGAAAATTGTAAATGGGCACATAGACGAGACCTCCGTACACGCCATAGAGAAAACTCTCAACCAGACCGATGCCGAAGCCGCGCCAACTGTTCGGCTCAAAGCCCGGCAGAACTTGCTGGAGAAACGCCGACATATGAATACTTGAAGGCGTTACCAGGTCATATACGACACAAAACACAAACGTAAACGAGGTAAAAATCGCCAATGACCAGGTCACGACTTTGATTTTCAGCATTTCATTAGCTCCATATTAAAATCCGGCACCTAACGGTCAGTGTTGATGTCGCGGTTCTTGTTTCGAAGTACGTTGCTTGCCGTCCTTGCCTGTGGGTTTTTCGTCATCATCATCGCCGTGACCACCATGCCCGAACATGTGCATCGCGATAAACCCTGCTAAGAACAATACCCAAACCCAATTTTCTAAAAACCATTCCATGATTTGATCCTCTACTGAATCCGAGTTAGCTACAGCAGCCTTGTTTGCTCTGTGGTTTCTGCGCAACATTGGTGATATCCACATCATAGCCCGCGCCCTTCACGGCCGATTTCAGTTTATCGATCGCCGTCACATGCTCATCGTAACGTATTGCGACCTCGCCGTTTGAGAGCGACACTACGACATCATGGACGCCTTTAATTGCATTAAGCGCGTGAGCGACCTTGTTGGTGCAGCCGTTGCAAGTCATACCTGCTACTTTAAAAGTTTCGGTGTGCATGGTGATTCCTCTTTCTGTTACTGTGCGGGCTTTGTATCGCGCTCAAGCTTAGCCTTGAGTTCTTCATACTCTTCCGTCGAAATCTCACTGCCTGCATAGCGTCGTTGCAATATCATGCGATCAATCTCCGCTTCGGCCTCGAGCCAATCGTGGAACTGCGAGTTTGTGCCGCCAGCAAAGCCGCGCTGCTCAGCACGGCAATATGCCGCGCGAGCAATCATCTGGTGGCGCACCTGCGGATCGAGTGCGGCCGGACCTTGGGAGCTGTTATCCCGAGCCTGCACCTTGGTTTCCGGCTCGGCTGCAGCAATTTCATCAAGTGGGCCCTTGCTGCTTTTGTGGGTGGTTCGTTTTTTTGCTGACATTGGCGTGCATCCTATGATTCTCTTTCGTTACAAATTGGTCCCGCAATGCAATACGTACGCCGGGCGTGAACAGCGATTACGATAAAAATCGTCTTTATCAAATTACACCGCTGTCAAAATAATTACTGACTGCCTCAAGCACGATAGCTTCCATATGGGACCTCTCCAGTGCTGAAAATAATGCAACCGCCGAACCATGATCGTCGGTATCGACGGTATCGGTCTGTACGGCTGGCCAATATCATTTACCGAAAACCCCAGTTGCCTGGCGCTCAGGATAAACCGAAGAAATCGCCTGTCTTTTGGACTGTATTCCTTGTAGCCGTTGACAGGATCCTTTACCGGGTTCAAGAATCCAATGCGGGTGTAAAAGCGAACCGTGTCACCGTTCACTCCGATCTCTCTGTCCAGTTGATTGACACGCATTGGGTCGTATCCCTTTCGTCACCGTTATGACCAAGACTAGATTAGATGCCTCCATCAGTCCTGACAATGATCTATGTCAAGGTAACAGCTTAAAGACATAGGTTTTGATGATAGCTGTCTTATGCTAAACCTATGTCCTGGGCACAAGTCAAGCAGTACTTCCATTATTCGGGGCGCCGCAATTTTGTCACCAGTTCGTATGCTCCTCCGATAGTCCCGAGGATGCGACTATGAAGCATGTAACCATTGTTATTTAGTATAGAGGGAAACCCTTTCCGCATCATGACGCAAAGATTACAACTCTGTAATGCTGGGGTAATCTTTCTGTTGGCTAGGCAATGCAATGTTTGCTGCTGGGCCTGGCCATCGTCACCAGAGCTGGGTCGGTATGTTGGATCACAGCGATTATCGTGCCCTAATGAGCGTGACACCAATATAACGGTAACGATTATGAAAATTATTTACGAAGGTGGGCACGAATGCCAGAACCGACTATCACATGGACGCGCAAGTTGCGCGGACCAAAAATCGATAAAAGGAAAGAGTTATGAATGGTAAGCCTTATCAATCCTTGCCGGATATTCCCGTTTCACCGCGTAAAATTGTTTTGGGTATCGTCATCGCGTTTGCGGCGTACCTGGGCTTTAGTAGTTTCTACACTGTCCCGGCAGAATCCGTCGGCGTCGTACAGCGCTTTGGCCACTATCACGATGTGGTCGATCCCGGTCTACACTTCAAGGTTCCGCTGGGTGTCGATACAATGACGCAAGTTCCGGTGGAACGTCAGCTCAAGGAGGAGTTCGGCTTTGGCACACCCGGCGCGACGTTCACGGAACAGATTTCGGGCCCCAGGGAATGGGAGCTTGAAACCACCATTGTCACCGGCGATTTGAATACGGCGCTGGTGGAGTGGGTCATTCAGTTTCGCATCGAAAACGCCTTTGACTTCCTGTTCAAAGTGCGCAATCCGGGGGATGCCCTGCGTGATGTTTCCGAATCGGTCATGCGTGAGGTCGTCGGTGATCGAACCGTCGATGAGGTGCTGACCATTGGCCGTCAGGACATTGAGACCAGCGCTCAGACCAAAATGCAGGAGGTGGTCAACCTCTATGAGATGGGCCTGCGCATTGACCAGGTGCAGCTGAAGAATGTCAATCCGCCAAAACCGGTGAAAGCCTCATTTGATGAAGTCAACGAGGCGCAACAGGAGCGGGAGCGCATGATCAACGTGGCCCGCGGGGAGTACAACCAGGCCGTGCCGAAGGCCAGGGGCACAGCGGAGCGTTCCATACAGGCGGCGGAAGGTTATGCCCTCCAGCGTGTCAACCAGGCGGAAGGGGACGCGGCCAAATTCAAGGCGCTGCTGGCAGAATATGTCAAGGCACCGCAAGTCACCAAGCGGCGGCTCTATCTTGAAACCATGCAGGAGGTATTGCCAGCGGTGAAAAACAAGATTGTGCTTGATGACAAGGCCGCATCGGTACTGCCACTGCTGCAGCTCAACGCCATTCAAGGAGAAGGACAATGAACAGACTAATTTCCATAATTGTGGTGGTGCTGGTCTCGCTACTGATTGTTGCTTTTGATGCTTTCTACACCGTAAACGAAACCGAGCAGGTGATCATTACCCAGTTCGGAAAACCGGTTGGCGGTATTGTCAACGAGGCTGGACTGAAACTCAAGATCCCTTTTATCCAGAAAGTGAATCGTATCGAAGAGCGGATATTGCTATGGGATGGTTCCGCCAACGATATGCCCACCAAGGATAAGCTGTACATTACCGTTGACACCTTTGGCCGCTGGCGGATCAAGGACCCGCTGCAGTACTTCTTGCGGTTAAGGGACGAGCGCAGTGCCCAGTCTCGGCTGGAAGATATTCTCGGCAGTGAAACCCGCAACGCTGTCGCCAAACACGAATTGATAGAAATAGTGCGCACCACAAAAGACAGGGAGCCTGCCTTCGATCCGCTGTTGGCAAAAGCAGAGATTGGCCAACTGCGGCCCATCCAACGGGGACGGCGGCTAATAGAAGCGGACATCTTTGCCGCGGCTTCGGCAAAGCTGGCTGAATTTGGCATTGAATTGCTCGACATTCGTTTTAAGCGGATCAACTACAATGAAAGCGTTCGCCAGAAAATCTACGCCAGAATGATCAGCGAACGCCAGCAGATCGCCGAGCGATTCCGTTCCGAGGGCGCCGGCGAAGCCGCTAAAATTATCGGCGACAAGGAAAAGGATTTGCAGCGCATTGAGTCTGAAGCCTATCGGGAAGTTCAAACCATTCAGGGTATGGCCGATGCCAAAGCTACAGAAATCTATGCGGCGGCCTACAACCAAAACAAGTCGTCACGTGAGCTGTATGACTTTGTGAAGACACTGGAAACCTACAAACAGGTGATTGATCCTTCCACCACGCTGGTACTAACCACCGACAGCGAGTTGTATCGGTTGTTGAATGGCGTGGGTCAGCAACCTTGAGGAACTTTTGATGAGCAAACTGGAATTGACGAGATAAAGATGAAA
>Ga0207883_1000342_pt1 | contig 12677 bp, 9 predicted proteins | sample MalvirmetaMSP109_FD_184229 | JGI IMG/M metagenome (GOLD analysis project Ga0207883, IMG submission 184229) | Marine viral communities from the Deep Pacific Ocean - MSP-109 (SPAdes) | ecosystem: Environmental > Aquatic > Marine > Oceanic | place: Pacific Ocean | collected 2011-05-21 | reverse complement strand
AAAGGAAAGCAGGCTTTCTGATTTGTGATCCCTCAAGGGGTCGAGAAAGCAATCCCGGATGCGCTGGCAAGGACGTCAGACACCGGCCAATCCAAAAGGAACCATCCCATGTTCGCAGGAACCCTCACCCGCAATGTCGAGACCGCAGCCGCCGAGTACACCGGCATGATCCACGGGGCGCGCTTTGACATCGCCATCCAGTTGGAGGCGCGGGCCAAGATGTCCGAACGCAGCCCGGATTTTGACGTAACGGCAGTCAACAAAACAGGCCGCAAGGTGCGCATCGGCACGGCCTGGAACGAGATCGGCAATACCAGCGGCAACCCCTACATCTCGATGCAGATCGATGTTGGCTTGGGCCCGTTCCGGGTCAACGCGGTGCAGACGAAGGAAGCGCGCACGGCCCGGAGCGGCGAATTCGAGATTATCCCGCTGGTCTCGAACGGCCTGATGAAATCCGGCTCGATCTCGGGCGAGCTGACCGCTATGGACGCCGACAACGCCTTCACCGGCTACATCGCCAACATGATGTTCGATCTGGAGTTCATGCTGATCGAGAACAGCTATAAATCCGAGGAGACCCACCCCGATTACCGTATCGAGGTCAGTTCGCCCCGGGGCACACCGATCCGCGTCGGCTCGGCGTGGATGGCCAAAAGCAGCCGCACGGGCAATGACTACCTGTCGCTGCTAATCAACACGCCTGATGGCGACCTGCGCGTCAACGCCGTGCAGAACGAAGAACAGCGCGGCGGGCAGACTTTCTCGATCATCCCGTTCATCGACAGCGGTGAGCAGCCGCAGGACGCGGGCACGGGGCTGTCGTTGGTCGCGTGATCAGCGCGCGCGGTTAGACGATACGCACCGAAAGGGGAGCCGTGGGGACACGGTTCCCCTTTTTCCATGCCTGGGTCAGTCGAGCGATCGAATGGCGATTGCATGAGGCGGTCTGATGTAGATGCATTGTCTAGATTGGAAGCGCTGCACAGCGTCTCCAATAGAGTCAAACTTGCACAACCGCTTGAGCGGCAATTAGGGCTTCGACAGCTACTTGAACCTCGGCATAGAGTTCGGTGTCCAACCCTTCCGCATCGATTTCTACGATTAATGCATAGCGCACAGAAGGCAAACCTTCGGCGAGAAGCTTTTTGGATTTCCACCATCCAGTGACTGGGTGAACGGCCAACAAGTTTCGCCTTGCGAGATCTGATGCCTTGCAAGTCAGTTGATCGATGTGCAGCGATCCGACATGGCGCCGATTGCTACCGTAGTCCCAAAGATCATCCTCGTCGTTTGCGGGACCGTCGGGCTGTTCGGCCGCCTTGCTGATCCGAGCTAGGAATTGGGCTTCGTTCTCGCCGGCGCGATTGAGTTGGAACCGCAGATTGTGGGATGCGTAGCGATAACGAACGCCGCGTGAGGCTTCTGACGGGTTTGGAGCAATAAAGCTGCTTAGCGCCACCCGCAAGGTAACGTCGGCATTGCCGAGCGCGCGCAAAGCGTCAACGGGCCAGGGTAGGGCGAAGAGCTTCAACTCATTGTGGACATCACCGCCGGTCTTTTTGGAGATTCCGTAGGGTGTAATCGTGTCTTCCACGATGAGTGTCAGCGCGTTCGACGCGCTGCGGCGGGCACGGGCCATGTCCGGAACGCCAAATCCATAGCGCTGAAAAAGCGGCATGTAATGACCTTTGTTCGCTTGGGCCGGCAAATGTGCTCGCATCTGCTGAGTCCAACGCGCGGAAGACACATAGAGACCACGGACTGTCTCAGGCCAAAGTGTCGGATAATCCGACCAGAGTTCCGTTACATCCTTCGCTGCAAGCGCTGTCGCAGCGCTGGTGTCGAAGGTGAATGTGAAAGATCGGACCGGATAATTATGGTGCGTCGAAAGGAGCGATAACCATCCGTGCCGCATTGGCGGAGGCATGGCACTTAGCGCCCAGTTTCCGCCCTCAAGGACAACGTCCGGCTTGTTCGGCCAATGGGACGACCACGATGCAGTTCTCGAAGCTGGCGATAGATCGCCGAATGGTGCAAGCGCTTGGGCCGGGTCTCCGTTTGGTAGTACAGTCTTCTCGGTAAAGGCTCCAACAGACAAAACATTCCACGCTTGGGCAGGCGACTCGATCTCGTTGTCTTCGTGATCGCATCGGTCGAGGTAGTTTCCGGCACCAAAGGTGAAGTTGTCGGTATTCCCTGCCGAAACCAGCACCAGGCGCTGCTGTCTGAGTCCACCTGAAACACCGGCGGCAAGCTGATCAACTTCCGTCGACCACGAGGTCGGGGCACCGTCGTGCGGCGTATCCTCACCCGTCGTCGTCGTCATGGTGAAAGTACGGCGTCGGGGACCAACCTGTTCGACCGCATTGATCGCCTGCCTGGTCACCGCGCCTAGGAGATGATGCGGGTTCATGCCGGCATCTGGCAGGAGTTTGACGGATTCCAGACGGTTCATGACCATAACTGGGTTCGCCTGATGAAGTTTTTGCGTCAGATCGCCAAAGAGCGCGAGTCCTCCCATCTGCGTTCCATGGCCCTTCACATCCTCCAATCCCCAAGCCGGATTTGCGGCATGTCGATCATCCACGCTAAGCGCCGGCTGAATCAGAGGATGCGCCCGACTGACACCAGTATCCAGGAGCGTAACGTAGCCAGCATTGGGGTGATCCGAATAGGTGGTCCGGCCTGAAAGCTCATCGACCCACTGTGCCTGTTCGGCCACCGGCAAGCCGTCAAAGAAATCTGCAGTGATTGTCGGAGCGGCAAGTGCGCGTACGCCACCCAGTCGTCGGACGGCTTGGGCAAGCTGATTGCGATCGGCCTGGACGACCACCACCGTATCTTCGGGAAACTCCAGCCGATCCGCGCCCACAGTCACACCAAAGTTAGGCGCTGCTGCAACGAAGGCCTCGGCCATTTGGGGCTCGAGCCAAACCTCCCAGACTGCCGCAATATCCGCCGCGGGAAACTTGCCCGGCGGGCTGCGCCAGAGGGCACGCAATCCCGCTTCCGTAATGGCAGTGACGCTTTGAACCAAGTCTGCATTCTTTGGTCGGCCCGGGATGAATTCACCATCTTTCTCGCGATCAGGCGTGTCTTCCGTCCGAAACTGGTCAACCTTCTTGCGCAGGTTCTCAATACCCTTGGCTGTTGCAAACACCGTCGCACGCTCTTGGGCGCCACCTGGAATAGGAAAATCTTCGATGCGGAGAAGCATAAGGCCACTGGCGTCTAGGCTATCCTTTTTCAGGCGCTCGTCGATACGGGAGCTGATTTCGAGATAAACGCCGGAAAGCTCAGTGGCCGGAATATCCGGCAATGCGTCGATGGCCTGAAGGAGCGCTTGGGCGTGCGCAGCGCGATTGGGGACATCACTTGGTCTTTTGGACCCGCCCCTGCCCTTTGCCTGGAATGGGCGAGGTTGTCCTAGATTGCGAAGGTGGAAGTGTGGAAGCTCTCGTGCCATTGTCATTGGTCCCTAAATCTTGGAGCGACCGTCGGCGTTCGAGGGCGTCAAGCAAATCCTGTGTCGCAATCTTGTCAGTATCATTCAAAACCGCACGTCTCGCGGCATCTTCCGCCGCCGCCACAATATCGGCCGTTGAGAGGCCAGTGGCGACATCCGTCACCCGCTTCCATCCTATTCGATTGAACGAGAAACCGATCAGACGGCGTTCGAGTGCCTGTCGGATGGCGGGACCATCGGGCATCACATAGGGCAAGACGAGATCGAAGCGGCGCAGCACGGCGCGGTCAAGAATTCCCGGCAAGTTTGTAGTGGCGACGACGATCGAAGGCCCTGTGTCTTCATCCAGGAACTGCAAGAATGAGTTCAGAACCCGCCGGGCTTCGCCGACATCGTTCTCACCGCCTCGGGCCGCAGCCAAAGCGTCAATTTCATCGAACAGGTAGATACCGCGTGTCGTCTTGATGGCATCAAAGACCATCTTCAATTTTTGCGCCGTTTCGCCCATGAACTTTGTTATTAGACCGTGGAGCATGACCGAAAATAAGGGGTACTGCAGCTCCCCGGCCAGTGCTGACGCACTCAGTGTCTTGCCGGTACCGGGAGGGCCAGAGAGGAGAACGCGCCTCCGTGGCTTCAGGCCTTTTGCCTCGAGCTTTTCGCGCATACGCGTCTCGAAGACGAGATGCGACAGTTCACTCCCAATCCTATCCGGTAAGATTACATCGACGAGTCGCTCCGTCGGATAGGACGCGGCAAGAAACTCTGCAAGATCGCCGCGAGGCGTTGCGATAGCGGTGACTGCAGGGGTTCGCTTTGCTGGCGGCTTTTGCCCCGCTTCAGCCCACTGCCGCAACTGTTCAGCCAGCCGGGTGTGTCCCTTCTGCTCTTCGGCTGCCGAGAGTTGCATCGCCAGATCGTAAAAACGATCAGCGTCCCCTTCTGCGTGGCTCTTGACGAGACCGATGAGTTGTTGGGCGGAAGCCAAAGTCGAACTGCTCTTTCTGAATGATCATTTTCAGCGTTGATAGGGTCTTTTCTACATTCGAACCCTTTAATAGACCAGACAATTTGCACGGTTTGCATGCGGAGTGTGTCGGTTTTGTGCACTCGACCATCGACCTGAGTCCCAGCCTTGCGGCCTCCCCAGCTCGGCTTCGCGTGTCGCAGGGGAGAACGGCCCTTCGGTCCGTCGCGCATTCGGCCATGCGGCCTCACCGCGGCGTTGCACCTGGCATCCCGGTTTGCCCGCCTCGCGAGCACGTCCCTCCCTGGCCGCTCCGCCGGATTGCGCTCTGGTCTGTTTTGCGGGGCAAAACGATCCCGCCGCTTCATCCGTCTCCCGCGTCCGGTCGGGCCGTTTGCCTGCTCGGGTCGGGCAAACCTACCGTCAAAACACACACACATGAGCGTGGAAGCATATCCTCCGGATGGCCCCCAAATCAGCCCGCGTCAAGGATCGCAAAACTTTTCGGCGAGGGCGGGGCCGGTGGCTTGGGGTGAACCCGTGCGTGAGCGCGCGCATGTGTCGGGTGTTGCGCGCGGAAAACTTTTGCGCCCGGCAAGCCGGCGGCTGCGCCGTCCCTGACCCGGGCAGATTCGGAAACCAGACATTCGGCCATGCCCCTACACTCACGTGGTGGCTCCTCAACCGAATACTGGAGACCAGACATGGCTTACGACACTGCAAACACCTACGAGACCATCGAGCTTTTCGGACTGACCGAGAAGGACGCGCACCTGCCGATCCCGGAAGATCACATCCTGACCGACCGCATCATCCGCGAGAGCTTCGAGGCATTGCTCGGTCCGCTGCGCGCAACCGGTCTCGAGGCTGAAATCGAACCGCTCGCCCATGGGCTCGCCACGATCCTGCAGCGCCGCAAGGTGGCGCTCGGCAAGGAGGTCGACCGCACCGCCGACAAGATCGGCGCGCTGGCAAAATCCCACGACGGATCGGAGATCGCCGAGACAGCGCTCGAAGAGGCGCAGGCGCGATTTCTGCAGCTGCGCGAGATTGTCGGTGCCATCGAGGTGATGAGCGAGGCTGCGGCGGAATGCTACGAGATCGAGTCCGGCCACGCCTTCATCCCGGCAGCCGGGTCGCGCGCGAGCGTCCGGGCGCAAGAGACAGGCGCGGTTTTCGAGGCGCGGCAACTGCTGGAGCAGCACGACCGCGAGACCGCCGAGAAGTCGAAAGTCGAGGGGGTGCCCCTGATCGTCTCAGGCGCTACCGACTGGACCGATGTCGATGTGATCTTCAACACGCTCGACAAGGTTCGCGAACGCATCAAGCAGAACCGCAACCAGGAGATCTTCCTCTGCCACAAAGGTGGCAAACACGGAGCCGAGATGATCGCCGCCCGGTGGGCGCGCGCCCGCGGGGTCGCGCAGGCGCGCTTCGATCCGCGCTGGTCCGCGCACGGGCGGGCGGCACCGTTCAAGTGCAACGACGAGATGCTGGACGACAAGTTCGCGGCGACGGGGGTTGTCCTCTTCGGCGGCAACGGGGTCGCGCTGAACCTCGGGCAGAAGGCGGAAGCAAAAGGCCTGACGGTCATGCGGGTTGCTGACCCGGCGAAGACGGCGTCGCAGGAGTGAAGAGAGGGGGTCGCGCTTCGCGCGGCCCTTTCGTCATGTCTCATGGCGCGTGCGATCGGTCATGCGTGATCGGCAGTCTGCGGCGGCCGGCACTGCCATCCCTCTACCCAGTCCGTCAGAGTGCGGCCCATCCGCATCGGTATGGGATGCGGATGGTGCGCACCTCACGCACATCGTTAGCGGGGCAAGACGCGAGGGATCGAGACGTCGCACTTGAGGCTGAAGACTTGCGTATCCCTCGGGTGGTGTTTCGGAACATCGCATCCACGCGGGCGGGCTCCGTCAGCACCCCGGCCAGGCTTGGCGGGACGCGGACGCGGATGGTGGCGGCTGCGTGATGGCAAGGGTCATCCGGATCACTCCTTTTTGCTCATAGATGTGGATCGCACGGGGTCGGCCCAATCGTGCCCTGCGCTTGCGCTCCGGCAAGCATAAATACGGCTTCCACGGCGGAGCCGCGGACCCTCCGCATTTGCGTTTGCGACCGGGCCTCTTGCCCCCGTGCTGGCAGATCCCCATCGCAACAAGGAGTAACCCTAATGACCAACCACTACGTCGCCACCGTCCCCGTCAAGTTCACCGATACCGATGGCCAGGAGCGCACCCGTTTTCAGCGCGTGGGTGCGATGTTCCGCAACACCCGCAACGGGGATGGCTCGGAGTTCTTCAGCCTCAAGCTCGACTTCCCGGTCGCGGTCTCGGAGCTGGTGATGTTCCCGCCGAGCGCAAAGGATCCCCAGGACTGAATCCTCTCAAGAGGATGGGCCGCCCCAGGACGGTCTTGGGGTGGCCCGATCCCTGTTCCAGGGATGCCGTCACCGGCGCGTGTGAACGCCCACAGCGACTTCCTCTTGGTGTCGGTATCCTCGCGCTCAAAGGACTATCGCCGCCCGGAATGATCAGGCCGCGACAGACCGGCCAGTCAGCCTCAAGGGGGCCATCCACAAAAACCTATCGGCCAGGGCCTCCCGGTTTTTGCGGCAGAGATTTGGGGACCCAAATCTGGCTCTCCTTGACCCTGCCTGTCCGCCCTGTCGGTAGGGTTTGCGCCCGCCCGCGTTTCCGTCCGAACACATGCGTGTTCGGCCAGACCCTCGGGCGGAGCTGGGGAAGGGGACCCATTGCACAGGTGGGGTTCTTGATGGCGAGGGGACAGGCCCGCGTCCCTACGGGCCGCGGGGGAAGCGGACACCAAGGCTGCCTGAGACTGAACGCGACGTAAGTATATAATTGACAGCTTCGTATAGTATCGTAAGGTGGAGGCAGCCTTGGTGGAAGGTGGCAGGAAATAGGGGGTCTTTCTTCCGCATGTCCCGAACAAAACGCCTGACAGAGATCAAGAAGATGCAGATCGTCCGCGCGGCCGCGGAGGGTGTGTCGACGTCCGAGCTGGCTGCGCGGTTCGGTGTTACATCGCGCGCCGTGCGCTACGTTTTGAAAGCCGATGCTGAACGCCAGACGGATGTCGCAATTCCGGTCTCAGCGGTCAGTGTGAAGGTGACGGCTGCGGAGCTGGCGGCGCTCGACGCGGTGCTGGCCGAGGCCGGGATCGAGAGCCGTGCCGAGGGGCTGCGGCGGCTCATTCAGGCGGCAGGCGGGGTGTTCGTTCCGGACGCGCAGATGGCAGCAGAGATGGCGCGCTACCGCGCTTCACTGCACGAGGTCGGCAATGGGGTCGCGCAGATCGCCAAACAGATGACGCAGGCCAACCGGCGGGGGCAGGCGGCCGTGGGGGGCACGCGTGCCGAGTTCACCGAATTGCGCCTTGCCCAGATGCGCGGGTTGGCGCGGTTCATCCTGGATTCTGCTGACGAGATCGATCTGCTTCTGCGCCGCCGTCGGGACGCAATGCAGCTGCAGGCCACGGCCGCGCTGAGGGAGTTTGCGCATGCGGCTGAATGATGCCGTCCATGCCGTCACGGGCGAGGTCTTTCGGGATGGCTGGAGCCGCGTTCGGGGCTCGATGCAAGGTCTGCACGTGGCCAAGCAGACCCAGCTTACCCGCGCGGCAGCAGGCCACCGGCCTGCGGTCTTCAAGGCGATCAGAGGCGGGGGTACGCATACCAAATCGCAGCTCGCAAACCAGCTCGATTACCTCACCACCAAGTCTACCCATCTCGTGGACAGTAGCGGGTTCCTGGATGGCAAGGCGAAGCTCGAGGCGGGTGACATCAAGGACCTGACCGAGCGCTTTGCCAAGCGGTGGGATGCGGGCTTCAAGCCCAAGCTCGGACAGACCACCCACATGCTCATGTCCTTCCCCGTGGGCACGCGTGGGGAGGATGTGCGCGACATCGCGACGGACGTGGCCGAGCGGTTCTTCCAGACCGATGAGGGGCATTTCGATTACATCATTGCGGTGCATGAGGACCGCGATCACCCCCATGCGCATCTGGTGCTGAACCGCCGCTCGCAGGAAGGCGAGTTCTTCTTCCTCGGCCGCAATCACCGCTTCAACTATGACGATTTCCGCCTTGCCATGGTCGAGGAGGCCGAGAAGTACGGTGTGCGCCTGGAAGCCACACGGCGGGTGGATCGCGGCGTCGTGCATTACCCAGCCCGCACCAGCGAAGTTTATGCCGCGAAGGAAGAGGGGCGCGCACCCCGCGAGCGCGAACGCGTGGGGCAGGACCTGACCCGGACGCTGGCGGAGATCGCCAACACCAGAACCGTCTACCATTCGCTTGCCGCGGAGGCTTCGCGCGAGGCCCGCGAGGATATTGCCGCAGCCCTCTTCCGCGCGGGCGAGGTGCTGGCGCATGGCGGGCAGGTGGACCGAACAGGAGATGTGTATATGGCCGAGGACCAAAGCTTCGAGGATCTGAGAAGCCTCTATGCAGAAAAGCTCGCGCGGGTGCAGGGCATGATCGCCGAGAAGTCTGACGCGGAACGTCCCGTGCTGGAAAAATGCCTCATCGAGATCCAGACGCAGGTCCAGCACATGCAGCCTCTCGGTTTGCGATCATCCACGCTGTCAGAGACCCCCTCGGAGGGCGGGATCTATTCCGAGGCCAATATTGACGCCAGCCAGCGCGAGCGACTGACCGAGCCCGACCTGAGATCGCGCATTGACGCGGCACTACACGCCACTGGGATCAGCACATCGGAAGTGGTGGCCCGGATCGAGACGGGGGCCTCGAGCGCCGCGCTGGAGCATCAATGGATCGCAGATGATCTCTCCAAGGTGGCCGAGGCGCGCGATCTGAACCTTGAACGCCGCGCCGATCTGGAACAGGCGCGCGATATTCTCAACGATGTGCATGTCGAACTTGGCACGCTCTTGGAACGGGAAAACGTGCTGCGCCGGGATGGTGTCATGGAAGCGGAACCGATCAGCGAGCGGTTCCATTATCACCGGGACGCGGTCCGGGCGATGGAAGGGACAATCCGTCAGGAGATGCGCGCAGACGGCCTGACCGCGCAGCAGATCGAGGACCTGGACTGGGAGGTGGTCTCGCGGGCTGAGCGTCGGATCGAGACGGAGCAGCGCGCGTATCTCGAGGCACACCCGGAGCTGCTCGCACGTCCCGGCGATGTGATTGACCGGTCTGAGCCTTACAGGGAGATCATTACCGATGCGGCCCGCGCCAGCGAGATCATCCGCGAGGTAGACCGGATCATGGAGGGACGTGACCTCCGCACGCCCGTTGCGGATGCTGTCGCAGATGACTTGCGCGCGCGCTTTCCGGATATGCCGTCCCACCTCTCCCGCGGGCTCGGCGCGACCTATGCCGCCGTCGTCGAGATACGCGACACAGAGGCCATCAACCAGGTCCGCCGCGAAAACGAGTTGCGCGAGGGGCTTGGATCTGGCACGCGCGACGACATCCTCGCGACCCGCGATGAAACTGCGCCGCAGTCTGACCGTGCCGACCGCCTTGCAGACGAGATTACGCGTGTTCTGGAGCATGAGCGGGCGGGGGAGTTGTCCGCGCCCTTCGAGACCGAGGCGGAGCGGGACGCCTTCCGTGGCGAGATCGCGCGGGTGCTGGACGTTCGCCAACGCGACCGGCTCACATCCGGCGATGCCGATGCGCTGGACAAGGTTCTCGAGGACCGCCTCGACCGGCTCTATGTCGCCAAGGTCTATCTGCAATCCGATGCAGCGACGGCCAACACGGAGGCCTTGCGCCAGGTGGTCGATGATCTCGCCGACACCGAATATGAAAAACACCGCACTGGCGATGTGGATGGCGAGACCGAGCGGGGACAGGTCCATTGAGCGCGCCCATGGGAAAGGCGCGGATCGCCACGGGCGTCCTGCTGGTGACGCTTGTGACCGGGGCCATGGGCTATACCATTGCCTCGGCGGTGCTGACCTACCAGGATCTCGGCTTCGGGGCCGAGATCGACTTTGCCTATATCGCGCAGAACTACATGGCGATCCTCGATCGCCGCCCGGAGGACGCGCAACTTATACACCTGATTATCGGTAGCTTCGCCACCGCCGGCCTCTTGCTGAGCCTCGCTCTCTCGGGATCCGCCCTGACACGCTTTGGCCAGACCCATTGGCAGACTGCGCGCGAGATGAAGGCCAATGGGTTCTTCGGGGCACCGGGCACCGGGTTCATCCTCGGCAAGCTGGGGATGCCGGGCTCCCGCGCCAATTACATCTGCTCCAAGGTCTTCCCGCATGCGCTGATCGTGGCGCCCACGGGCCGTGGCAAGACCACGGGTTTTGTTATTCCGAACCTGCTGACCTGGCAGGGCTCCGCCGTGACGCTCGATGTGAAGGGCGAGTGTTTCGAGGCCACGGCCCGGCACCGCGCAGCCCAGGGCGACAAGGTCTATCGCTTTGCCCCCACCGATTGGGAGGGCAAGCGCACACATCGCTACAACCCGCTCCTGCGCATTTCCGAGTTGAAAGACCGCGCGCGCCAGCAGATGGAATTGCAGCTCTTGGCGACGCTCTTCTTGCAAAGCGACAACGACCGGGTGCAGGGCCTCCTCAAAGGCGGGATCGATCTCTTCGTGGCGGCAGGGCTTCTGGCCTTCCAGCGCAAGCGCCCGACCTTGGGCGAGATCTATCGCATCGCGGCCTCGGGCGGGAACAAGCAGAAGGAATACTTCGCCCGCGGTCACGAGGTGGACGACCGGGCCGCCAAGCTGATCTTCACGCGGCTGGCCTCGACCAACAACGATACGCTGACCTCTTATGTTTCGCTCCTGATGACCTCGGGGCTCGACCAATGGCAGAACCCGGCCATCGATGAGGCGACGGCGGTGTCGGACTTTGATTTCCGGACCATCCGCAAAAAGCCCTTCTCGGTTTATCTCGTGGTCCAGCCGCTGATGGTGAAGCCGCTCGCGCCGCTGATCCGGCTGTTTTTCTCCGACCTGCTCTCCGCCATGCAGGAGAAGGATCCCGGGCCAGATGAACCCTGGCCCGTGATGATCATGCTCGACGAGTTCAATCGCCTCGGCAAGATGCCCATCGTGGTCGAGAGCATCGAGACCCTGCGGACCTATCGCGGCCATTTGGCCGTGGTCACCCAAACCATCCCCGCCCTCGATGAAATCTATGGCGAAAACACCCGCCGCGCCTTGCAGGGGAATGCGGGCGTGAAGCTCTACCTGACGCCGTCCGATGAAAAAACCGTCGAGGAGCTCAGCAAGGCTGTCGGCAAGACCACGAAGACCGTCATCACGCGATCCCAGTCCATCGGCAAGAACCCCTTCGAAGGCCGTAGCCAGTCCACCCGGACCGAAGAAAGCTCTCTCCTGCCCGAGGATGAGGCGCGCCGCCTACCGCTCGACGAGATCGTCATGGTCATCGATGCCCAGATGCCGGTCCGCGCGAAGCGGATCCAATACTTTGACGATCGGCTGTTCAAGGCGATCCACGCGGCGCAATCAGGCGAGTTGCCGTTTCCGAAGCCGGGGGACAGGGGACCGCAGGGCACGCTGCCGCTGAGTGTGCGCGCCATGCCGATGACGCCGCCGTTGGATGGGCCAGGGGGAACAGAAGCCGATGTGGAGAGGGCAAGCCAGGCTGGCGATGGTCAACCGTCAGGCCAAGCCGACGCCGCTCCAAAGAAGACCGCGCCTGTCGTTCAAGCCGTCATCACCGAGGAACAGCGTCAGATGGAGATGGATTTTGGGAGCCAGATTGCGGTTGCCGAGTCAGTGGGCGTGGATGATGAGGCGCAGATGCGCTCTGCTGTCGATGGATTGGATGATATGGAAGCGATGTTGCGGGAGGGGTGGGAGTAAAAAGCTGGTTGCTCGATAGGGTGGCGAGGATGGTAAGTCTGTCGGGCAGGGCGAATTCCGTTGAATAACTCTTATACAGCGCGCCGGCCGCAAATTTCGCAGAACAAAATTCTGAATCGCTCAGTTTTCGGCGGCGTCACGTGGCGCAATCAGCTCGTCGGGGAGCGGCTTCCTACATTTCCTAAATTCGCAGTTGCAGAAAGGAGTTTTTCCACAGAATCGGCGGGAGCGGACCCTCAGTCTGGTTCACGCTGCCGGACCTTGGGGGACTATCCTGAATTTTGTGCGCTGACGTGGTAACTGCTCACAGAGGAGACCCACGTATGAGCATCGACAAAGACTTGCTGGACCGTCTGATGGAAGGGCGTTCACCCGGTGACCTGTTTGGCAAGAG
>Ga0207883_1000332_pt1 | contig 13276 bp, 8 predicted proteins | sample MalvirmetaMSP109_FD_184229 | JGI IMG/M metagenome (GOLD analysis project Ga0207883, IMG submission 184229) | Marine viral communities from the Deep Pacific Ocean - MSP-109 (SPAdes) | ecosystem: Environmental > Aquatic > Marine > Oceanic | place: Pacific Ocean | collected 2011-05-21 | reverse complement strand
GGCTTCCTTGCCGATCTGCCGGTCCACGGTGGGCAGGAACGTATCCACCGCTTCGAGCACCTTCACTTCACTGCCGAGGCGGGCCCAGACGCTGCCCAGCTCCAGGCCGATGATGCCGGCGCCGATTACGCCCAGCTTTTTGGGCACGGAATCGAATTCCAGCGCGCCGGTGGAATCGACAATGATCTTCTGATCCACCTCGGCCACCGGAATGTCCACCGGCACGGAACCGGCGGCGAGAATCACGTGTTCGGCTTCCAGGGTCTGTTCGTCGCCGTCCAGCGGCGAGAACTGCACCTGCTTGTTGGCCTTGAGCTGGCCGCTGCCCTGCAGCCAGGTGACCTTGTTCGACTTGAACAGGGAGGCCACGCCGCCGGTGAGCTGTTGCACGACTTTGTCCTTGCGCTGGTGCATGGTGTCCAGATCCAGGCTCAGTTTGCCCACGCCCACGCCGTGATCGGCGAGCGCGTGCTCCGCCTCATGGTACTTCCAGGAGGAATCCAGCAGCGCCTTGGACGGAATACAGCCCACGTTCAGGCAGGTGCCGCCGAGTGCCGGCTGGTCCTGTTTGTTGACGCGCTTCTCGATGCAGGCCGTGTTGTAGCCCAGCTGCGCGCAGCGAATCGCGGCGACGTAACCGCCGGGGCCGCCGCCGATGACGATGACATCGTATTTATCAGCCATAACTAATCCTTTAAATGTCCAGCAGCAGCCGCGCCGGATCCTCGATAAAGTTCTTCACCGCGACCAGGAACTGCACCGCCTGCTTACCGTCGATCAGACGGTGGTCGTAGGACAGCGCCAGATACATCATCGGCAGAATCTTCACTTCACCGTCCACCGCCATGGGCCGTTCCTGGATTTTGTGCATGCCCAGAATGGCGGTCTGCGGCGGGTTGAGGATCGGCATCGACATCAGGGAGCCGAACACGCCACCGTTGGAAATGGTGAAGGTGCCGCCGGTCATTTCATCGATGGACAGCTTGCCCTTCTGAGCCTTCTGGCCATAATCGATGATCTGCGATTCCACTTCCGCGAGGCCCTTCTGGTCCGCGTCGCGTACCACCGGCACCACCAGACCGCGCTCGGTGGATACCGCCATGCCGATGTCGTAGTAACCGTGGTAGACCACGTCGTCATCGTCGATGGAGGCGTTCACTTCCGGGAAGCGTTTGAGTGCTTCCACACAGGCGCGGGTAAAGAAGCCCATGAAACCAAGACGAACGCCGTGGGCCTTCTCGAAGGCGTCCTTGTAGTTCTTGCGCATATCCATGATCGGCTTCATGTTGACCTCGTTGAAGGTGGTCAACATGGCCGCGTTCTGTTGCGCGGACACCAGGCGCTCGGCGATGCGCTTGCGCAGACGGGTCATCGGTACCCGGCGCTCTTCCCGCTCGCCCGGTTCCGGTGCCGGAATCGGCGCGGCCTTGGGCGCGTCGCTCTTGGTCTCGCCGGCGGAGGACTGCTTGCGCTCCTCGCGGCTGGCCAGGGCTTTCTCCACGTCTTCCTTGGTGATGCGGCCGTCGCGGCCGCTGCCCTTGACGTCGGACGCGGAGAGGTTGTGTTCGCTCATCATCTTGCGCGCCGCGGGACCGGCCTGGGCGTCCTTGTCACCGCCCTCCTCGTCTTGCTGCTGCGCGCCTTTATCGTCCGCCGCGGGCGCTTGTTTCTGTTCGCCCTTGTCGTCGTCTCCGCTGTCTTTCGCGGCGTCCTTGTCGTCGTCCTTGTCGTCGTCCTTGTCGTCACCGCTGTCCGCGCCGCCGGCGCCGCTGCCGGCTTCCAGCTGACCCAGTACTTCCTGGCTTTCCACGGTGTCGCCTTCGTCCTTGATGATCTTCGCCACCACACCGTCGCTGGGGGCCACCACCTCCAGCACTACTTTGTCGGTTTCGATGTCCACCAGCAGCTCGTCACGCTTGACCGCCTCGCCTTCTTTCTTGTGCCAGGTCGCCACGGTGCCGTCCGCTACGGATTCGGGAAACTGTGGGGCTTTGATGTCTGTCGCCATGCTTATTCCTTAACCCTATCTCGGTTGGCTGTCGCTCAGTTGATCTGGAAGGCGTCTTCGACGAGACGCTGTTGCTGTTCCACGTGCAGGGACATGGAGCCCACCGCCGGGGCCGCCGCCATGTCACGGCCGGCGTAATGCACATGCAGTTTGTCGTTGACCGCCCGCGCCACCCGGAACATATGGTGCTGCGAGCAGTACCAGGCGCCCTGGTTCATCGGCTCTTCCTGGCACCACACCAGATTTTCCAGATTGGGGTAACTTTCCAGGACTTCCTGGAGACGCTTTTCCGGGAACGGATACAGCTGCTCGATGCGCACCAGCGCGGTGTCGTTGAGGTCGTCCGACTCGCGTTTTTCCAGCAGGTCGTAGAACACCTTGCCGGAGCACATCACCACGCGTTTGATGTCCTTGTGGTCGATGTCGGCGCGGTCGTCCAGAACGGTCTGGAAGCGGCCTTCGGACAAATCCTCCAGGGACGATTTGGCGCGCTTGTGACGCAGCAGGCTCTTCGGCGTCATCACCACCAGCGGCTTGCGCAGCGGCCGCACCGCCTGGCGCCGCAGCAGATGGAAAATCTGCGCCGGGGTGGTGGGCACGCACACCTGCATGTTGTGCTCGGCGCACAGCTGCAGGAAGCGTTCCAGCCGGGCGGAGGAGTGCTCCGGGCCCTGACCTTCGTAGCCGTGCGGCAGCAACAGGGTGAGGCCGCACAAACGCCCCCACTTGGCTTCGCCGGAGGACATGAACTGGTCGATCACCACCTGGGCGCCGTTGGCGAAGTCACCGAACTGCGCTTCCCAGACGATCAGTGCTTCCGGGGTGGTGGTGGCGTAGCCGTACTCGAAGCCCAGCACCGCCTCTTCGGAGAGCAGCGAATCGTAGATATCAAAGCGCGGCTGACCTTCCTGCAGGTGGGCCAGAGGCACATAGTCCTCGCCGTTCTTCTGGTTGTGCAGCACCGCGTGGCGGTGCGAGAAGGTACCGCGCCCGGAATCCTGGCCGGTGAGCCGCACCATCACGCCCTGGTCCAGCAGGCTGGCGTAGGCGAGGGTCTCGCCGTAACCCCAGTTGATCGACATGGCGCCGGCGGTCATTTTGCGGCGGTCCTCGAGAATCTTCTTCACCTGCCGCTGCAGCACCACGCCCTCGGGCACGGTTTCCAGACGGTTGGCCAGATCCTGGAGTTTCTTGAGCGGGTAACCGGTGTCCCAGTCGTCCTCGACCTGATGGCCGACGTAGGGGCTCCAGTCCACGAACAGGGACTTGTTGGGCTCGCGCACCAGTGATTTGACCACGTGGTTGCCCTCGTCCAGCGCGTCGCGATAGTCGTCGACCATCTTCTGCGCGTCCTGCTCGGAGAGTATCTGCTCGTTGATCAGACGCTCCGCGTACAGCGTGCGGCTGGACGGGTGCGACTTGATCTTCTTGTACATCAGCGGCTGCGTGGAGGACGGCTCGTCCGCCTCGTTGTGACCGGAGCGGCGGTAGCAGATCAGGTCGATCACCACGTCCTTCTTGAACTGCATGCGGTAGTCCACCGCCAGCTGAGTGACGAAGTAGACCGCTTCAGGGTCGTCCGCGTTGACGTGGAAAATCGGCGACTGAACCATCTTCGCCACGTCGGTGCAGTATTCGGTGGAGCGGGCGTCGTCACGGCGGCTGGTGGTGAAGCCGACCTGGTTGTTGACGATCACGTGCAGGGTGCCGCCGGTCTTGAAGCCGCGGGTCTGGGACATCTGGAATGTCTCCATGACCACGCCCTGACCGGCGAAGGCCGCGTCACCGTGGATCAGAATCGGCACCACCTGGTCGCCGCCGCTGTCGTCGCGGCGATCCTGGCGGGCGCGCACCGAGCCTTCCACCACCGGCGATACAATCTCCAGGTGGGACGGGTTGAAGGCCAGCGCCAGATGCACTTCGCCGCCGGACGTCTGCACGTTGGACGAGAAGCCCTGGTGGTATTTCACGTCGCCGGAGCCGTTCTCGTTGAAGCTCTTGCCCTCGAACTCGCCGAACAGATCGCGGGGGCTCTTACCGAGGATGTTGACCAGCAGATTCAGGCGGCCACGGTGGGCCATGCCGATCACCATCTCCTTGGCGCCGTAGCTGCCGACCCGCTGGATCATCTCGTCCATCAGCGGAATCATCGATTCGCCGCCTTCCAGGCCGAAACGCTTGGTGCCGGGGTAACGGCTGCCCAGGTATTTTTCCAGGCCTTCGGCGGCGGTCAGACGCTCGAGAATGTGGCTCTTGATATCGGCGCCGTACTGCGGGTGGCTGCGCACGCCCTCCAACCGCTGCTGAAGCCAGCGCTTCTCGGCGGTGTTGACGATGTGCATGTACTCACAGCCCACCGTGGAGCAGTAAGTGCCCTTCAGGCAGTCCATGATCTCGCGCAGGGTGGCTTCCGGCTTGCCGATGAACAGGTTGCCGGTCTGGAACACCGTGTCCATGTCCGCCTTGCTCAGGCCGTGGTGAGCCAGCTCCAGGTCGGAGACCGCCTCGCGCTCCATCAGGCCGAGCGGATCCAGCTTGGCCACCTGATGGCCCCGGTTGCGGTACGCGGCGATCAGATGAAGCACCCGCACCTGGCGGCGTTCATGCTCGCTGCTGACGGCGCCGGCGCCGACTTTCTGCACACGGGACTTGTTCTTGGCTTCGAGCAGGAAATACTCACGGACCGCCGAATGGGGGACATCGGACTCAACGGCGCCGTTGGAGGGCAGTTTTTCGAAGTAGGCGCGCCAGTCTTCCGGCACGGAATTGGGATCAGTCAGATAGGATTCGTACAGTTCATCAACATAGGCCGCGTTGGAGCCCCCGATATGGGAGGACTGCCACTGACGGTACATGGAACTGTCTTGCATCGTCGCTCGTTCCTTAGCCGGGCGAACGTCACGCCTGTGGGCATGTATTCTGCTCTGTCCACAGGGCTGCGACCCTGTTACCCGCGCTCATCGCTGTTTACGGACCGGCACCTTTTAAGCTCCGGCCCACTTGCTGTCTGGAGGCTCCGGGGTTGCCGAAACCGCCACCTAGTGTAGTACCTTTGTGGTGGTTTTGTTAGGCGTCTACGGAGAAAATGACTTATCGGTCTTTTTTCTCCTCGCCGCAATCCCACCAATGTCTAACGCTTGCCGACCCTCTATTAAGGCATGGGGGCGACGGCACCGATCTCAAGCTTAACCAAAGCCACCCTTCCCCGAACCCTCCCGTCGCATCCGGATACAATTTGCAGCCGGGGAAGGCGCCCACAAAAAAGGCGGCCCGCAGGCCGCCTTCTTCGCTTTCCGTTACACGCCCCGTTCCAGGAGCATGGACCGGATGTGGCCGATGGCCCGCGTTGGGTTCAGCCCCTTGGGGCAGACGCTCACGCAGTTCATGATGCCGTGGCACCGGAACAGGCTGAACGGGTCATCCAGGCGCGACAGGCGCTCCTCGGTGGCCTCGTCACGGCTGTCCGCCAGGAACCGGTAGCTCTGCAGCAGCGCCGCCGGACCCAGGAACTTCTCCGGGTTCCACCAGAAGCTGGGGCAGCTGGTGGAGCAGCACGCGCACAGAATGCATTCGTAGAGGCCGTCCAGCTTGGCCCGGTCCTCCGGCGTCTGCAGGCGCTCGATGGCCGGCGCCGGCGTGTCGTTCTGCAGGTACGGCTGCACCTTCTCGTACTGGTTGTAGAACATGGTCATGTCCACCACCAGGTCGCGAATCACCGGCAGGCCGGGCAGCGGGCGCAGCACCAGCGGCTTCTTGCCTTCCTTCACACCCGGCGCCACTTCGGACAGCGGGGTGATACAGGCGAGGCCGTTCTTGCCGTTGATGTTCATGCCGTCGGAACCGCAAACGCCTTCCCGGCAGGACCGGCGGTAGGCCATCGACGGGTCCTGCTCTTTGACCAGATTGAGCACGTCGAGCACCATCAGGTCCTTGCCCTGGGTGTCCACCTCGTACTCTTTCATGGACGGTTCGCGGTCGGTGTCCGGGTTGTAGCGATAGATACTGACTTTCATGGCTACGCGCCTCCGTTAGTAGGTCCGGATCTTCGGCTGGAAGGTATCGACGGTCTTCGGCTTGAAGTTCACATCCCGCTTGCCCAGTTTTTTCGACTTGGGGTCGAACACGGAATGGCACAGCCAGTTTTCGTCGTCACGATCCGGGAAGTCGTAGCGGGAATGGGCGCCCCGGCTTTCGGTGCGTCCGGACGCCGCCAGCGCGGTGGCTTCCGCGACTTCCAGCAGGTTGTCCAGTTCCAGCGCTTCGACACGGGCGGTGTTGAAGGACTGGCTCTTGTCCTCGAGATGGGCGTTGGCGATGCGCTCGCGCAACTTGGCCAGCTTCTGAACACCCTCTTCCATCAGATCACCCTTGCGGAATACACCGAAGTGATTCTGCATGGTGCTCTGCAGTTCCTTGCGCAGCGAGGACACGGATTCGCCGTCCTTGGACTCGTTCCAGCGGTTGACGCGGCTCAGCGCCCGCTCCAGGTCCTCTTCGCTGGGCTCGTACTGGGTCATGCCCTGACGCAGCGCCTCTTCGATGTGCAGACCCGCCGCGCGGCCGAACACCACCAGGTCGAGCAGCGAGTTGCCGCCCAGACGGTTGGCGCCGTGTACCGACACGCAGGCTACCTCGCCCACCGCGAACAGGCCGTTGACGAACTGATCCTCGCCTTCGTGGCCGCCGCTAAACTTGAGCGCCTGGCCGTTCACGTTGGTGGGGATGCCGCCCATCATGTAGTGACAGGTGGGCACCACCGGGATCGGTTCCTTGACCGGGTCCACCTGGGCGAAGGTGATGGACAGCTCGCAAATACCGGGCAGACGGCTGTGCAGCACTTCCTCGCCGAGATGATCCAGCTTCAGATAGACGTAGTCGCCGTCCGGGCCGTCGCCGCGGCCGTCGAGGATCTCCATCATCATGGAGCGGGCCACCACGTCACGGGACGCGAGGTCCTTGGCGTTGGGCGCGTAGCGCTCCATGAAGCGCTCGCCGTCCTTATTAATAAGGTAGCCGCCCTCGCCCCGGCACCCTTCGGTGACCAGGGTACCCGCGCCGGCGATGCCGGTGGGGTGGAACTGCCACATTTCCATGTCCTGCACCGGCACGCCGGCACGCAGGGCCATGCCCACGCCATCGCCGGTGTTGATCAGGGCGTTGGTGGTGGAGGAGTAGATACGGCCGGCGCCGCCGGTGGCGAACACCGTGGCCTTGGCTTTGAAGAACACGGTCTCGCCGGTCTCGATGCTGATCGCGATCACACCGCAGACGTTATCGTCGGCGTCCTTCACCAGATCCACGGCATACCATTCGTTGTAGAACTGGGTGCCGTTCTTGAGGTTCTGCTGGTAAAGGGTGTGCAGCAGCGCGTGACCGGTACGGTCGGCGGCGGCACAGGTGCGGGCGGCCTGGCCACCCTCACCGAAATTCTTGGACTGGCCACCGAAAGGACGCTGGTAGATGCGGCCTTCCTCGGTGCGGGAGAACGGCAGACCCATGTGGTCCAGCTCGAACACCGCTTCCGGGCCCACCTGGCACATGTATTCGATGGCTTCCTGGTCACCGATATAGTCGGAGCCCTTCACCGTGTCGTACATGTGCCAGCGCCAATCGTCATTGGGATCGGCGGAGGCGATCGCGCAGGTGATACCGCCCTGGGCGGACACCGTGTGCGAACGGGTCGGGAATACTTTGGAAATCAGCGCGGTTTTGAAACCGGACTGCGCCATCTGCAGGGAAGCACGCATGCCTGCGCCCCCGCCGCCAACGACGATCGCGTCAAAGGTGATGGTACGAATGGACATGGATTATGCGCCTCCCCAGATCATCAGCAGGCCCCACAGCAGGTACACAAGCAGCAGCAGCGCGATGGCCATCTGCACCACCAGACGAACACTGGTGGCCGCTTTGCCGAAGGTCAGGCTGGTCAGATAGTCGGTGGTCACGCTCCACAGGCCGATCCAGGTGTGGGCGGCCACGGAGAACAACAGAAGGGTGTTAGCGATCTGCATGGGCACGGAGCCCATAAAGGCACTCCAGGTGCCGTAATCCAGATCCGGCTGGGCGATCAGAAAGCCCAGCATGCCGATCACGTACACGGCGATCACCACAGCGGAAACCCGCTGGATCAGCCAATCATAAAGGCCGTTACGGCCCAGGCTCGTTACACTGGTTACCATACCCAGGCTCCTGCCAACAGAATCAGTACCGCGGTGACAACGAAAGTGGCGAAGGCGCCACGACGTCCACCTTCCAGGGTCTCACCCATGCCCATATCCATAATCAAATGGCGGATACCGGCGACCAGGTGATAAAGAATGACGGCCAGGATCGCCCAGACCACCAATTTGGCGAGGGGCGAGGTCATCAGCTGTTTCAGGTCCGCAAAGCTCTCGGGGGACGCCAAGGAGCGATCCAGCATCCACAGCAAGACGGGGATGGCAACGAAAATGGCCACGCCAGTAATACGGTGAGTGATGGATGCAATGGCGGTGACCGGGAACTTGATCGTCGTTAGATCGAGGTTAACGGGTCTCTTATCGTTCACGGTAGCCTACACTTTTGCCGGGCCCCGGATACACCGGAGCGGTTATCGGGAACTTGGCATCAACGGCGACATCAGAGTGTGAATGCGGATAAAGCCGATGGTGCCCGGGCCGGGGTTGGAGCCCACAGGGAACTCCTGCTTGGTCCCGAACGGCGAAAAACCGATCGGAACGGGGCCGGAGACTCCTTCGCGGGCGGCAGTATATCGCCGCGCTTACGGCAAAACAAACGGCAAACTGCGACTTTTATCTTAGCCGGCCCCGCGGACCGCCCCCTCATCCGGCGCTGGCGGGACCTGGGCGGTTAATCCCTTGTTTTTTAACGGCCCTTTGCGGCGGGCCCGTCGCGAAGCGCCGTAATAGCCTGTTTACCCTACAAAAGTCGCCCCCGCCGGGGGGCCGGCTTCTCGTTGACAAAGACCCACCAAAACTTTAACGTCCCCCGCGCTCTGGAGGACCTTCCCAGTAGGGACCCTCTATTCACCGAGGAGAAATTCCCATGACCGAGAAGAAAGCCATTCTCAAGGTAGAGGGCCGGGACGATCTGGAACTGCCGATCCATACGCCCACCCTGGGCCGTGACGTGATCGACGTTTCTTCCCTGACCGCCAACGGCATCTTTACCTTCGACCCGGGTTTCACGTCCACCGCTTCCTGCGAATCAAAAATCACCTTCATCGACGGTGAAGTGGGCAAACTGCTGCATCGGGGCTATTCCATCGAGGAACTGGCCGCCAAGTCGGACTATCTTGAAGTGTGCTACCTCCTGCTCAACGGTGAACTGCCCACCGCCGAGCAGAAAGAGACCTTTGTCAGCACCGTCAAAAACCACACCATGGTGCACGAGCAGATCCGCAATCTGTTCAACGGCTTCCGCCGCGACGCGCACCCGATGGCCATCATGTGTGGCGTGGTGGGGGCGCTGTCCGCGTTCTATCACGACTCGCTGGACATCAATAACCCCACCCACCGGGAAATCACCGCGTTCCGTTTGATCGCGAAGATGCCCACCATCGCGGCCATGTGCTACAAGTACGGTCTCGGTCAGCCGCTGATGTATCCGCGCAACGACCTCGGTTATGCGGAAAACTTCCTGCACATGATGTTCGGCAACCCGTGCGAGGAAACCAAGGTCAGCCCGACCCTGGCCCGCGCCATGGACAAGATCTTCATCCTGCACGCCGACCACGAGCAGAACGCCTCCACCTCCACGGTGCGCCTGGCCGGCTCCTCCGGTGCCAACCCGTTCGCCTGCATCGCCGCCGGCATTTCCGCCCTTTGGGGCCCCGCCCACGGCGGTGCCAACGAAGCGGTGCTGAACATGCTCGACGAGATCGGCGACATCTCCAACATCGACGAGTACATCGCCAAGGCCAAGGACAAGAACGATCCGTTCAAGCTGATGGGCTTCGGCCACCGGGTCTACAAGAACTACGACCCGCGTGCCACCGTGATGCGCGAATCCTGCCACGAAGTGCTCAACGAGCTGGGTGTCAACGATCCGCAGCTCGAGCTGGCCATGAAGCTCGAAGAGATCGCCCTGAACGACCCCTACTTCAAAGAGAAGAAGCTGTTCCCGAACGTGGACTTCTACTCCGGGATCATTCTTAAGGCGATCGGCATCCCGACCTCCATGTTCACCGTGATCTTCGCCCTGTCCCGCACCGTGGGCTGGATCGCGCACTGGAACGAGATGATCTCCAATCCCTACAAGATCGGCCGTCCCCGCCAGCTCTACACCGGCGAGACCGAGCGCGAGATGACCGCGCTCAGCGACCGCAAGTAACCGACAGCCGCCGCCCCGCGGCGCTCTGTCCGGTCCTTCGGGACCAGAAAGCGAACCCGGCCGGGTTCGCTTTTTTTTGCCCCGCCGCAACAATTGGTACACCAGTACAACAATCCGCAACCAGCCACCAACAACCGCCCTCCGCCGGCCGGTGGATACTGTCAGGCAACGCGCCATTTTAATAACAACGGACCGGCCCCCGTGCCGGCCAGCGGAGTGCCCTGATGAAGATGCCCGTGAACCGGTACGCCGGTATCGCCCTGCTCGCCCTATTGGGCTTACTGACCACCGCCTGCGGCGGCGGCTCGAGCTCCTCGCCGGCCCCGTCGGGCGGCCCGTCGCCGACGCCCACCGAACCGGAGCCTGAACCGCCGGCGCCGGTGGCCGGCGAAGGCAGCATCCGGGTGCTGTCCAGCCGCGCCGACCTGATCAGCGGCGGCGACGCCCTGGTCGCGATCGCCGCCGACGACCCCGCGCTGCTCAATAACGCCCGTGTCAGCCTCGGCGACACCGACGTCAGCGACCGGTTTCAGCGCACCGGAGAGTCCCTCAAAGGCCTGGTCGACGGCATGTCCCCCGGCGCCCACACCCTGCGGGTGACCCTGGCCGACGGCTCGATATTGCAACAGCCGCTGGTCAACCATCCCAACGGCGGCCCGGTGTTTTCCGGCCCCCAGATCGGGCCCTGGACCTGCAGCAACGACGCCGCCACCGACGCGCAGTGCAATCAGCCCGCCGAATACCGTTTCAAGTACGTGCCCGCCGGCAAGCTGCAGGCGTTCATCACCGGGTTCGATCCGATGAACCCGGGCCTGCCCGGCGCCTTCCTCGACTATCAGCCGGACAACCCGCCGGCGGACCAGGACATCGCCCGGGTGACCACCGATCAGGGCGTGCAGGTGCCGTTTATCGTGCGCATTGAAACCGGCGTCCAGAACCGCGACCGCTACCAGATCATGACCCTGTTCCAGCCCGACCGGGACTGGTCCGCCCTGGCGCCCCAGCCGCAGTGGAACGGCAAGCTGCTGATCCACCACGGCGGCAACGTGGGCGTGAGTTTCGGCCCCGGCGAACCGCCCAACGGCGACATCGCCGGGACCGCGCCGGAAGGCGCTGAAATCCTGCTCGGCGACAGCATCACCACGGCCCTGGGCCGCGGCTTCATGACGCTTTCCACCGCCCAGGCGAACCTCGGCCATAACGTCAATCTGGTCACCGCGGCGGAATCGCTGATGATGGGCAAGGAACGCATCGTCGAGCAGTACGGCGAGCTGCGCTACACTATCGGCACCGGCTGTTCCGGCGGCGCCATCGCGCAGCAGCACATCGCCAACGCCTACCCCGGCATCTACCAGGGCCTGATCGTGCAGTGCTCCTATCCGGACGTCTGGACCACCGCCACCCAGTTCGCCGATTACAACCTGCTCAGCCGCTATTTCGGCAACCAGGTTCCCTCCGACCCGGACAGCTTCCTGTCGGTGATCACCGCCCTGCTCTCCAGCGGCGTGTTGCCGGGGGTGCAGTGGTCGGCGTTCTACGGCCACCTGCCGGTCAATCCGCTGGTCTCGGACCTGGCGTTTTTCCCCGCCGCCTTCCCGGAGCAGGCGGAATGCCCCGGCCTGGCCGACGACGTGCCGGTGTACAACGCCGAAACCCGGCCCGACGGGGTGCGCTGCGGGCTGCTCGACTTCATGATCAACCAGTTCGGCAGCCGACCACCGGAAGTCTGGTCCACCAACGAAGCCCTGCTGTCCAGGGGCTTCGCCGGCATTCCCCTGGATAACGTCGGCGTCCAGTACGGCCTGGGTGCCCTGCAGCAAGGATTGATCACCGGCGAGCAGTTCCTGCGCGTCAACCGGGAAATCGGCGGCCTGAACGTGGACATCCAGCCGCAGGCGGCGCGCACCGTGGCCGACCCGACCGCGCTCCGCAACGCCTACCGCACCGGCGCCATCAATACCGCGGAGCACCTTTCCAACGTGCCGATCATCGACCTGCGCGGCCCGGACCCCGGCATCGCCCACGACGCCTATCACTCCTGGCAGATGCGCGCCCGCCTGGAGGCGGTACAGGGCCACGCGGACAACCACGTGATCTGGTTCGGCGCCTTCCCGCTCGCCGGCGACACCGTGTTCACCACCGAGGCCCTGCTGGTCATGGACCGCTGGCTGTCGAACATCGAAGCGGACCACGGCGCCGCCGCGATCGCCGAGAAAGTGGTCACGCACAAGCCGGCCCGGGCGCGCGATCGCTGCCTGTCGCTGTCGTCGTTGTTCGATGAGGAAGACCCGCTGGTGCCGCTCACCGGCAACCTGCTCTATCCGGACCCGATCGTGCCGGGTCTGGATCCGTCGCTGCTGCCCGCGCCGCCCGCGCAAGCGGGCCTGGTGGTGGATGCCCTGACCGGCCAGGTGTGCGGGCTGGACCTGACCGCCCTGGGGCTGCCCGGCGAAATCGGCGACCTGCTGGCGCCGATCACGGACCCGTTGGTGGCGTTGCAGGAAACGGTGGTGCAAACCCGCTTCGGCACGCCACGCACCGTCGCCGGCGACGCCATCACCACCCTGGTGAACAAGTGCCGGCTCAAGGACGTGGACCCGGCGGATTACCCGGCCAACCCGTTGGCCGGCATCCTGGATCCGGCGGCCTTCGCCGAGCGCGTGGCGGAGATTTTCCCCGATGGTGTTTGCGATTACACCCGGCCGGGCGCCGGCGTGGTGCCGACCCGGGCCTGGCTGCATTACGGCGACGCCACGCGGGTGATCGAAGGCGGTGAGCCGTTGCCACGCACCGGTCCGCTCGCCGAGGGCGGCGACGGCCTGTCCGCGCCGGCCTTCAAACTCAGCCCCTGAGGGCCCGCTTTGTCTTCCCGGTCGTGAATGCCTAAACTCGCGGGCATCGCTTCAAGACCGGGAAGGCATAATGAAAAAAATCATC
>Ga0207883_1000329_pt1 | contig 13385 bp, 8 predicted proteins | sample MalvirmetaMSP109_FD_184229 | JGI IMG/M metagenome (GOLD analysis project Ga0207883, IMG submission 184229) | Marine viral communities from the Deep Pacific Ocean - MSP-109 (SPAdes) | ecosystem: Environmental > Aquatic > Marine > Oceanic | place: Pacific Ocean | collected 2011-05-21 | reverse complement strand
GCGTCACGCGCAGTGGTTGTTAGTGCTTCTGCCACTGGTTTTTTTGCTCGGCGGCTGTGATTCCGGGGGCGCGAATTACACCGAAACCGGGGACCTGGAATCGCTGCGCGAACGCGGCCAACTGCGTTTGCTGGCGCCGCGCTTCGATGAAGAGCAGGCGCTGGTCCGCGAGGGCGTACCGCTGCAGGAATTCCGCGAACAGGCGGAAATTCTGGCGCAATCCCTGGGGCTGACGCCGCGCTGGGTGTACGCGGACAGCACCGATAACCTCGATGACATGCTCAACGAGGGCCTCGCCGATCTGATCGTCACCAATTACACGGTCACCGAATCCCGCCAGGAGAAAGTGGATTTCTGTACCCCGGTGGCGGTGATACGGGAGTATCTGGTGCTGCCCAAGGACCGCCAGGGCGACAGCGTTGAGGATCTGGGCGAAGTGCGTATCGCCGCGCCCGAAGGCACCGCCTATCAGGAGACCGCCGAAGCGCTGGCGGAACGCCACGACACCGTCAGCGTTGAAGCCGTGGAGGCCGGGCTCTCCGATGTGGAGCTGCTGGAGGGCGTCGCCTCCGGTCTGTATCAGGCGGCAATCGTCGACAGCAACGCTCTGGACGGCCTGCTGCGTACCTTCGATCAGGTGCGCAAGGGGCCGGTGGTCAACCCGCGCCGGCGTATCGCCTGGGCGGTGCGCAGCGACAATCCGGAGCTGCGCGCGGCGGTCAATGAATTTCTGGTCAGCCACCGCGTGCGCACCTCGGTGCGCAGTGAAGAGCGCCGCGATTGGGCGGCGATCAACAAGGACGGCGTGTTGCGGGTGATCACCTCCAACAATCCGGCCAGCTATTTCCTGTGGCGCGGCGAACTGATGGGCTTCGACTACGATCTGATCCGCCACTTCGCCCGGCAGCATGACCTGCGCGTGCGCATGGTGGTGCGCGACAGCGCCTCGCAAATGTTCGACGCCTTGCAGACCGGTGCCGGCGATGTGATCGCCGGGGCCATGACCATTACCGAGCGGCGTAAAGCCGAGGGCTGGCGCTTTTCCAACCGCTACCTGGAGGTGCACGAGCAGATTATCGGCGACGCCGATGACGAGCCGTTCGAATCGGTCCAGGAACTGGCCGGGCGCACCGTGGTGGTGGCGCCGGACAGCGCCTTCATGGACACCCTGGAAGAACTGCGCGAGCAGGGCATCGACGTGCGCATCGAGCCCCGTGAAGGGGCCACCACGGAGATGCTGATACAGGACGTGGTGGACGGCGCGATCGATCTCACCGTGGCGGACAGCCACGTGGCCGCCCTGGAAAGCACCTACCGGGAAGACCTGCGCCCCCTCTGGACCCTGGAGGGCAGCCGCGACATCGCCTGGGTGCTGCGCGATGATCAGGACCAGTTGGTTGAGAAACTCAACGCCTACATCAACCGCAATTACCGGGGCCTGTTCTACAACGTCACCTTCAACCGCTACTTCAAGGAATCGAAAACCATCCGGATTCATGAGGAATACCGGGTGGAAGCGGGCAAGGCGATTTCGCCCTACGACGACCTGGCGAAACAATACGCGCTGGAATACGGCTTCGACTGGCGCCTGCTGGTGTCGCAGATGTATCAGGAGAGCAAGTTCAATCCGGATGCGGTGTCGTTCGCCGGCGCCCAGGGCCTGATGCAGGTGATGCCGCGCACCGCCCGCCAGTTCGGCTTCGACAACCCCCACGATCCGGAGCAAGGCGTGGCCGCCGGCTCGGCCTATCTGGAATGGCTCGAAGAGCGTTTCCCGCAGCGCCTGGGCATGGCGCAGAAAATCTATTTCGGCCTGGCGGCCTACAACGCCGGCCACGGCCATGTGGAAGACGCCCGCCGGCTGGCCCAGCGGCTGGGCAAGAACCCGGATCTCTGGTTCGGGCACGTGGAAGAGGCCATGCTGCTGCTGTCACAGCCCCGTTACGCCCGCCAGGCGCGTTTCGGTTATGTCCGTGGCAGCGAGCCGGTGAAATACGTGCGTGAGATCCGCAACCGCTATCTGGGCTATGTGCAGTTCACCGAAGAGAACAACATTTCCGCCGAGCCGTGAGGCGCCGCCGGTCAGATCCGGCGGTTGAGCCACTCCAGCAACGTTTGGCGCACTTCCGGGGCGCAGAAATCATTGAGAATCTCGTGGCGGCCGCGCGGGCAGTCCATGCGTTCCAGGGGTAGCCGCCGGCGGCTCAGCACCTGTTGCAGCCGGTCCATGCCTTTGCCGCCACCGCTCATTGGGTCCTGGCGGCCGCCCAGCAGCAGAATCGGCAGCCGCGCCGGCAGGCGGCTCAGGCCCTTGGAGGACTGCACGTCGGCCAGGGCCGAGAGCAGCGCCAGCCAGGTGGCGGTGGTGCATTGAAAGCCGCATTTGGGGTCGTCGATGTAGGCCTTCACCTGGGCCGGATCCGCGCTGAGCCAGTCGAAATCGGTGCGCGCGTCGGGCACGCTGCGTGCCCAGGCTTCAAAGGTGAGCTTGTGCACCAGCGCGCTGTGCCCGCGGGCGCCGTGCCGCCGCCGCTGCCATTTCAGCACCGAGGCCATCAGCCGGTAATACAGCGGCGGGTGGTAGTCGCTGCCGCACAGCACCAGGCCGTCCAGCTTGTCGCCGTGGGCCTGGGCGCCGGCCAGCGCCAGGAACGAGCCCATGCTGTGGCCGCCCAGCACCAGGGCGCCAGGCTCCCGTTCGCGAAGGTGGTCGATAACCCGGCCCAGATCGTCCATCACCCGCCGCCAGCCGTCCTGGTCGGCAAAGTGGCCCGGCGGGTCGGCGGCGTCCATGCTGGCGCCGTGGCCGCGATGGTCGGGGCAGTAAAGGTTCCAGCCGTGTTCGGCCAGGGTTTCCCCCAGGGCCTGGTAGCGGGCCCCGTGTTCGGCCATGCCGTGCAGCCAGATCACCGACCCCACCGGGTCGGAGGCGCGCCATTCATGAACGGCGATGGTGTGGCCGTCCGCCGCGCCGATAACAAAAGATTCCGAAGTCATTAATGCGGTCCCCTGAAACAGGCCATGAACATGCGTCATGCATGTGCGAGCGTCAAGATCGGCGTGTATGATCATTAGCCGCGTATTCAGGCCCAAAGGAGAGCGTGTGATTCATTATCAGGTCCGTCCGTTGCGCCCGCAGGCGCATCTGTTCCAGGTCACTCTCACCATCGAACGGCCGACGCCGGAAGGGCAGGCGCTGACCTTGCCCGCCTGGATTCCCGGCAGCTACATGATCCGTGACTTCGCCCGTCATATCGTGTCGCTGGAGGCGTCGGCGTCCGGCGCCCCGGTGGACGTGGCCAAGCTGGACAAGCAGACCTGGCAACTGGCGCCGGTCGCCGGCCCGGTCACCGTGCGCTACCAGGTGTACGCCTGGGACCTGTCGGTACGCGGCGCCCATCTGGACACCACCCACGGCTATTTTAACGGCAGCTGCCTGTTTCTCGCCGCCATGGGATTCGAGGACCAGCCCTGTGAGGTGGACATCGAAGCCCCGGACGGCGCCGCCTACGCCACCTGGAAACTGGCCACCGGGCTCGACCGGGTCAGTGGCCCGGAGCTGGGTTTCGGCCGCTTCCGCGCCGACAACTACGACGCCCTGATCGATCATCCGGTGGAGATGGGTCATTTTGATCACGCCCGCTTCGAAGCCTGCGGCGTGCCCCACGACGTGGTGCTCAGCGGCCGTCACCGGGCCGACATGGCGCGGCTGTGCCGCGACCTGAAGCCGATCTGCGAGCACCACATCAAGCTGTTCGGCGAACCGGCGCCGATGGACCGCTACCTGTTTATGACCCTGGTCACCGACGGCTACGGCGGGCTGGAGCACCGCAATTCCACCAGCCTGATGAGCCCGCGCACCGACCTGCCGCTGCTCACCGACGGCGCCGACCAGGTGCGCGACGGCTACCGCAGCTACCTCGGGTTGTGCAGCCACGAGTACTTCCACACCTGGAACGTGAAGCGCATCAAACCGGAGGCGTTCACGCCCTTCGACCTGAGCCGGGAAGTGCACACCGAACTGCTGTGGGCCTTCGAGGGCATCACCAGCTACTACGACGATCTGTCCCTGGCGCGCACCGGGCTGATTACACCGGAAAGCTATCTGGAACTGCTCGGCCAGACCTTGACCCGGGTCTACCGGGGCCGGGGCCGTTTCAAGCAGACCGTCACCGAGTCCAGCTTCGACGCCTGGACGCGCTTCTATAAGCAGGATGAAAACGCCCCCAACGCCATCGTCAGCTATTACGCCAAGGGTTCCCTGGTGGCGCTGGCGTTGGATCTCACCCTGCGTGAACGGACCAACGACGCGCGCAGCCTGGACGACCTGATGCGGCTGCTGTGGCAGCGCCACGGGCAGACCGGCGTCGGCGTGCCGGAGCAGGGCGTGCAGGCCCTGGCCGAGGAGGTCGCCGGCGGCGACCTCAGCGACTTCTTCAACCAGGCGCTCTACCGTACCGAGGACCTGCCGCTGGAGGCGCTGCTCGCCGAACGCGGCGTCACGGTGAACTGGCGCCCGGCGGACGGCCACAGCGACAACGGCGGCAAGCCCGGCAAAAGCCGGCCGCCGGTGCATCTGGGCGCGCGCTTCGCCTCGGACCCCCAGGGCGCTCGCCTGCAGGTGGCCTACGAGCAGGGTGCCGCCATGGAGGCCGGGCTCGCCGCCGGCGACGTGGTGGTGGCGGTGGACGGCCTGAAAGCCAGCGCCGGCAATCTGGACACGCTGCTGGCCGGCTACCAGGAGGGCGAGCGTGTCGACGTGCACGCCTTCCGCCGCGATGAACTGATGCGCTTCACCGTAACGCTGGCGGCCTCGGAAGCGGACACCGCCTATCTGACCCTGGCCGGGGACGGTTTGAGCGCCAAAGGCCGGGTCTGGTTGCTGGGTACTGAAAGCAAGGTATGACGAACCCGCAACTGGATGAACTGTATCGGCGGCTGGAAACTGTTCGGGCCGCCGACCGGCGGCGGCTGAAAAAGCGGCTCGACGGTCTGGCGCGCAAGTTCAACGCCAACGCGCTGCCCAAGGTGAGCGCCGCCATTGACGCCTCGGTGGCGGCCCGCGCCCGGCGTGCCGGCCTGGCGGCGGCGCCGCTGCGCTGGCCGGACCTGCCGGTGGTGCACCACCGCGAGGAACTGGCCGCCGCCATCGAGAAGCACCAGGTGGTGGTGGTGGCCGGCGAAACCGGCTCCGGCAAGACCACCCAGCTGCCCAAGATCTGTTTGTCCCTGGGGCGCGGCGTGGACGGCTATATCGGCCACACCCAGCCGCGCCGTCTGGCCGCCCGCTCGGTCACGGCGCGCATCGCCGAGGAGCTCAACAGCCAGGTCGGCGGCCTGGTGGGCTACAAGGTCCGCTTCAGTGAGCAGGTCGGCGACGACACCCTGATCAAGCTGATGACCGACGGCATGCTGCTCAGCGAAATCCAGCAGGACCGTTACCTCCATCAGTACGACACCCTGATCATCGACGAGGCCCACGAGCGCAGCCTGAACATCGATTTTCTGCTCGGCTATCTGAAGCAGCTGTTGCCGCGCCGCCCGGACCTGAAAGTCATCATCACCTCGGCGACCATCGACCATGAACGCTTCGCCGCCCATTTCAACGGCGCGCCGGTGTTCGAGGTGTCCGGGCGCACCTTCCCGGTGGACATCCACTACCGGCCGCCGGCGGAAGAGCGCGAGCTGGGCCTGCAGGTGGAGGAGGTGCTGCGCGAAATCGATCAGCAGGAGCGTCGCGACGGGCCGCCAACCGCCCGTGATGTGCTGGTGTTCCTGAGCGGCGAGCGCGACATCCGCGACGTGCATCATCATTTGAAACGCTGCGATTTCCGCGATACCGAATTGCTGCCGCTGTACGCCCGCCTCAGTGCCGCGGAGCAGCAGCGGGTGTTTTCCAGCCACCGCGGGCGGCGCGTGGTGTTGAGCACCAACGTGGCGGAAACCTCGCTGACGGTGCCGGGCATCCGCTATGTGATCGACGCCGGTACCGCCCGCATCAGCCGCTACAGCGTGCACTCCAAGGTGCAGCGTTTGCCGGTGGAGCCGATCGCCCGCGCCAGCGCCGACCAGCGCGCCGGGCGCAGCGGCCGCATCATGCCCGGCGTCGCCTATCGGCTCTACGACGAAGACGACTTCAATAACCGGCCGGCGTTCACCGATCCGGAAATCCAGCGCACCAATCTGGGCGCGGTGATTCTGCGCATGGCCGACCTGAAGCTGGGCGCGGTGGAGGACTTCCCCTTTATCGAACCGCCGGACGGTCGCCTGATACGGGACGGCTATCGCCTGCTGGAAGAGCTCGGCGCGCTCGACAAGCAGCGCCGGGTCACCACGCTCGGCCGTCAATTGGCGCGTTTCCCGTTGGATCCCACCCTGGCGCGCATGGTGGTGGCCGGCGCCGAGAAAAAAGTGCTGCGCGAAGTGCTGGTGATCGTCGCCGCCCTGGCGGTGCAGGACCCGCGCGAACGGCCCCGCGATAAACAACAGCAGGCCGACCAGGCCCATCAGCCTTTCGAGAACAAGGAATCGGATTTTCTGTTTTTCTGGAATCTCTGGCAGTGGGCCGAGCAGCAGCGCGGCGACCTGGGTCGCAACCCCTATGAAAAGCAGCTGAAAAAGCATTTTCTGGCGCCGTCGCGGATGCGCGAATGGCGGGACACCCACCGGCAATTACTGTTGCTGGCCCGGGAAGAAGGCTGGTCGCTCAATGACGAAGCGGCGGACTATGAAAGCCTGCACCGGGCGCTGCTCACCGGGTTGCTGGGTAATGTCATGACCCGCAACGAAGACGGTGAGTGGCTTTCCACCCGCAACCGCAAGCCGCTGCTTTGGCCGGGCTCATCGCTCAGTAAAGGCGGCGACAAGAAAGCGAAGCTGCGTTGGCTGGTGGCCGCCGAGCAGGTGGAGACCAGCCGCCTGTTCGCGCGCTGCGTGGCGCGGATTGAACCGCAATGGGTGGAAGCGGAAGCGGCGCACCTGATCAAGTGCCAGTATTTCGAGCCGCACTGGTCGAAGAAGCGCGGCTGTGTGATGGCCAAGGAACAGATCAATCTGTTCGGGCTGATTCTCGCCTCCGGGCGGCGCATGCACTACGGCCCGCTGGAACCGGAGCTGGCCCGCGAACTGATGATCCGTGAGGGCCTGGTGGCCGGCGAGCTGACCCGCGAACCGGAATTCGTCGCCGCCAACCGGGAGCGGCTGCAGCGCCTCGAAGAGATGGAACACAAGTTGCGCCGGCGCGACATCCTGGTGGACGAGGAGACCCGGTTTCTGTTCTACGACCAGCGCCTGCCGTCCGGGCTGTACACCCTGGCGCATCTGGAAACCTGGTACAAAAAGCAGGCCGACGAGCATGAGCGCCAGGCGCTGTTCATGGACGATGAGTTTCTGCTGTCCCACAGCCCGGACCTGCAGGGTGGCGCCTTTCCCGATGAGCTGGAATGGGACGGTATGCGGCTGCCGCTGGAATACAGCTTCGACCCCACCGGCGACCGCGACGGCGTCACGGTGATCGTGCCCGCCGGCGCGCTGCAGCAGTTGCACGCGGAACGGCTCGCCTGGCTGGTACCGGGACTGCTGCGCGAAAAGCTGGAGGCCCTGATTCGTGGTCTTCCCAAGGCCCGCCGCCGTCATTTCGTGCCGGTGCCCGACTATGTGGCGGCGCTGCAGGAATCGCTGAGCCCGGACCAGCCGCTGCTGCCTGCCATGACCCGCGAGCTGCAGCGCATGACCGGCGTGCGCGTGGAGCAGGAAGAGTGGCGTGAGGACCAGCTGCCCGGGCACCTGCGGATGAACGTGCGGGTCACCGACGGGCAGGGCAAGGTGCTCGCCGAGGACCGTGATCTGGCGCGCCTGCAGCAGCGCTTCGAGGCCCTGGCCGGGGAGCGCGAGGCGTCACCGGCCCGCGAGGAAGTGGTGAGCGGGCGCACCTGGGTGTTCGGTACGTTACCGGCGTGCCAGGAGAGCGAGCAGGGCGGGGTGGTGTTCCGCCGCTACCCGGCGCTGCGCGACCGTGGCGAGGACGTGGCGCTGGAACATCACGCCGACGCCGACGAAGCGCACTGGTGGCACGGTATCGGCTGTGCCCGGCTGATGCTGCTGGCACTCAACGAGCAGGTGCGCGGGCTGAAACGGTTCGCCGGCCAGCAACCCGGCTTTCAGAAACTGAAAGCGGAGAAATCGGCCATGGCGCGCGGCGCCCTGGATCAGGCGTTGCTGCGGGCCACGGTGTCCCATTTCCATCTGCACGACCAGCCGCTGCGCGACGAGGCCGCCTTCCGTGAGCGGTTGGACCAGGGGCGCGGCGAGTTCGTGCCGGCGGTGGAGCAGGCTCTTCGCACCTGGGGCGAGTTGTTCGCCGCCTACCGCCGCGTGATGCAACGCCTGGAAAAGAATTTCCCGCTGGCCTGGGCGCACGCCCACCGCGATCTGAAACAGCAGCTCGCCGATCTGTTCAGTGATGATTTCCTGCTCACCGTGCCCAAGGAATGGCTGGATCAATACCCGCGCTACCTGGCGGCGGTGGAGCAGCGTCTTGAAAAGCTGGGCGGGCAGATCGGCCGGGACCGGGCGGTGGTCGCCGAGCTGGAGGAGTTCCGCGAGCGCTATCACCGGCGCGCCAAGGACACGCCGCCGTGGCGGCAGAGCGAGGCGCTGCGTCTGTACCGCTGGATGATGGAGGAATACCGCGTCAGCCTGTTCGCGCAGCCGCTGGGGACCCGGGTGCCGGTCTCCGCCAAGCGCCTCAACCGCCAGTGGGAGGCCTGCTGAAACCGGCCTGAGCCGGCGTCAAGAGCCGACGAGACGGCGAAATACCATTCCGGCTTTGCGCCGGCCCGGTCATATCCGGATAATTGACCCATTTATGGAACCCGCCCCGAGGTTCCCGACTGTCGCGGCGCTCCCCGGAGTGCCCTTTTTGCGCGAGGACAGGCTTGTGACCCATTCCGTCGTTATCAGCGGTACCGGACTCTGGACCCCCGAACAATCCATCACCAATGAAGAGTTGGTGGCCTCCTTCAACGAATACGTGGCCCGCCACAACGAACGCCATGCCGACGCCATCGAAGCGGGCGAGATGGAGCCGCTGACCGGTTCCAACTCCGCGTTTATCGAGAAAGCCTCCGGCATCAAGCAGCGTTACGTGCTGGACAAGGAAGGCATTCTCGACCCGGACCGGCTGGCGCCGAATATTCCCGAGCGAAGCGACGACGAACTGTCGGTGCAGGCGGAGATCGCCGTGCTGGCCGCCCGCCGGGCGCTCGACAACGCCGGCCTTAAGCCGGACGACCTGGACGCGGTGCTGGTGGCCTGTTCCAACATGCAGCGCGCCTATCCGGCCATGGCGGTGGAAGTGCAGCAGGCGCTGGGCATGGAGCACGGCTGGGGCTACGACATGAACGTGGCCTGTTCCAGCGCCACCTTCGGCATCCAGACCGGCGTCGACGCCATTCGCAACGGTTCCGCGCGCCGCGTGCTGATGGTCAATCCGGAAATCTGTTCCGGGCACCTGGCCTGGGAAGACCGGGACTGCCACTTCATTTTCGGTGACGTGAGCACCGCGGTGATCCTGGAGCGGGCCGAGGACGCCACCAGTGACAATCAGTGGGAGGTGCTGGGCACCCGCCTGCAGACCCGTTTCTCCAACAACATCCGCAATAACTTCGGCTTCCTCAACCGCGCCGACCCCTCCGGTGTGGGCAGCCGCGACAAGCTGTTCCGTCAGGAAGGCCGCAAGGTGTTCAAGGAAGTGTGCCCGATGGTGGCGGAGCAGATCACCGGCCATCTGGCCGATTTGTCCGTGCCGGTGGAAGACGTGCGCCGCATGTGGCTGCACCAGGCCAACCTGAACATGAACGAATTCATCGCCCGCCGGGTGCTGGGCCGCGACCCCAGCCGCGACGAGGCGCCGGTGATCCTGGACGATTACGCCAACACCAGCTCCGCCGGTTCGATCATCGCTTTCCACAAGCACAACAGTGATTTGCCGGCGGGCACCAAAGGGGTGATCTGCTCCTTCGGCGCCGGCTATTCGATCGGCAGCGTGATTGTGAACCGGGTGCGCTGAGTGCGCCGGTTTCACGCCAGCGTCACGGCGGCCGCGGGGTAAACTCCGCGGCCGTTTTTGTTTGTTTTTCGGCCTACACGTAACGTTTACTTGATTCGTGCATCCATATAGTGTCGAAGCCACGGAAAGGACGCTTTTCTGTCGGTTTTACATACAGAATTACACGATCCATATTGGAGAACGATCATGGCTAAACTGAGCAAAATGAATCCCCTGGCCGCCACCCTCGGCGCCGCCTTCGTGGCTTCCGCAATGTCCATTCCGGCGCACGCGGCCGAGAATCCGTTCGGTGCCACCGATCTGCAAAGCGGTTACCAACTGGCCGGTGACCACGCCAAGGACGGAGAAGGCAAGTGTGGTGAAGGCAAGTGCGGCGACAAGAAAGGCGAAGGCAGCTGCGGCGGCGACAAAAAGAGTGAAGGCAGCTGCGGTGGCGCCGCCTGAACCCAGGAGTCGTAATCTATGACGACTTTCCCCGTGACCGGTACCGGTCTGGGGTTGCGGCGGGCCCTGATGGGCCCGCTGTCCCAACCGGGCACCATACCGGTGGATTTTCTCGAAGTGGCGCCGGAAAACTGGATTCCCATGGGCGGCAAGCTGGCCCGTGAGTTTCGTGGTTTCACCGAGCGGTACCCCTTTGTCAGCCACGGTCTCAGCCTGTCCCTGGGCGGACCGGAACCTCTTGATTTCGAATTGCTGGGGAACATCAAACAGTTTCTCGGCGAGCACCGGATCCGCTGCTACACGGAGCACCTCAGCTACTGCAGCGATCACGGCCATCTTTACGACTTGATGCCGATCCCGTTCACCGAGGAAGCGGTGCACTATGTGGCGGACCGCATCCGCCGGGTGCAGGATTTTCTCGGCCAGCGTATCGGTATTGAACACGTCAGCTATTACGCCACGCCGGAGGTGACCGAAAGCCGCCCGCTGGGCGAGCTGGAATTCGTCAACGCGGTACTGGAAGAGGCGGATTGCGGCCTGTTGCTGGACGTGAACAACGCCTACGTCAACGGTATCAACCACGGCTACGACGCCGCCGACTTTATTCGCGGCCTGCCCGGCGAGCGTATTTTCTATGTGCACATCGCCGGCCATTTCGACGAAGCCGAGGACCTCAAGGTGGACACCCACGGCAGCGAAGTGATCGACCCGGTGTGGCGGTTGCTGGACGTCGCCTACGACCAGTTCGGCGTGTTGCCCACGCTGTTGGAGCGGGACTTCAATTTCCCGCCGGTGGAGGAACTGAATCGCGAGCTGGATCGCATCGGCGAGGCCCAGCAGCGCCGCGCCGCGATCAGCCGGAGGGCCTGATGAGCGAGCCGGAATTCCAGCGCCTGCAGCGTTCGTTCGCGGCGCACCTGCGCAATCCGCAACGCCACCCGGCGCCGTCCGGCATCGAGGAGCGGCGTCTGGCGGTCTACCGCCAGTTGTTCTTCAACAACCTCAACGGGTTTCTGGAAAAAGGCTTTCCGGTTCTGCGCAGCCTCTACGACGACACCGGCTGGCGGCGTCTGGTGCGCGGCTTCTTTGATCAGCACGCCTGCACGTCGCCGTACTTTCTGGAAATTCCGGAAGAGTTCGTTACCTTTCTTGCCGAGACCTATCAACCGGGGGAGGGCGATCCGCCTTTTCTCGCCGAGCTGGCGCACTACGAGTGGATTGAGCTGGTGCTCGACACCGCCACCGACACGGTGCCGGAGCAGGGTGTGCAGCCCGGCGGTGATCTGCTGCGGGGGGTGCCCTATCTGAACCCGCTGCATTGCGTGCTCAACTACCGTTGGCCGGTGCATCAAATCGGCCCGGAGCACCGCCCGGAGACGCCGCCGGAGCAGCCGGTGTGGCTGCTGGTGTACCGCAATGCGGAGGACCGGGTGGCGTTCATGGAAATCAACGCGGTCACCGCGCGGCTGCTGGCATTGATGCAGGAGCAGCCGCTCAGCAGCGGCGAACAACTGCTGCAAACGCTGGGCGATGAAATGGGTTTCCAGGACCGCGCCGCGCTGTTGAGCTTCGGCGCGGATCTGCTGCAGCGGCTTCGCGACCGCGAACTGATTCTGGGCGCCCGCCTGCAACCCACCCCGGCCTGAGAGCGGCAAGGTTGCTCTTTGCCTGGCAGGCACCGCTATAATGCGCGGGCCATCACTGATTAGGGAGCTACTGTGCGCATATGGATTGCGGCGCTTGTCTCGGCGCCATTGATTGCCTTATCCCAACCGGTATTCGCCCAGCCGGTACCGGAAACCGCCGGCGAGACCCGCGAAGCCGCGATCCAGTCCGGCGACGACTGGGGCAGCGCCTCGACGCCGTTCGACCAGGCCGGCGGCGCCGGTCGCTTCGCCGAGATGGATCCCTGGCAGGGTTTCAACCGCAAGATTTTCGGCTTTAACGAATTCGTCGACCGCTACGCGCTGAAGCCGGCCGCCAAGGGCTATCGCTGGGTGACACCGGAGTGGCTCGATAACACCGTGACCCGTTTCTTCAGCAATCTGGGCGATATCGGTGACGGCCTCAACTATATTTTCCAGTGGCGCTGGGGCGAGGCCGGCAACAGCCTGGGGCGTTTCGGCATCAATACCACTCTGGGGGTGGCCGGCCTGTTCGACGTGGCCAGCGACGTGGACCTGCGCAACACCGACACCAGCCTGGACGTGACCCTGGGCCGCTGGGGCGTGCCCCGCGGGCCCTATCTGGTGGTGCCGATTCTGGGGCCGTCGTCGGTGCGTGACGCCACCACCATCTATCCAAGCAGTTATCTGTGGCCGGTGAGCTATCTGGAGGACGATCTGGCGCGCTACTCGCTGGCGGCTTTGTACGGCGTCGATCTGCGGGCCGATCTGCTGGATCTGGAGCGCAATATCGTCGGCGACCGCTATACCTTCATCCGCAACGCCTATCTGCAGCGCCGCCTGATGCAGGAAGGCAAGGATGAAGAGCCGGCCCTGCCCGACGAAGACCCGGAGCTGGAAAGCGACGACGGCTGGTAAAGCGCGGGGTAGCCGGGCGCGGGCCCGGCGTTATTCTCCCAGGGCGGCCAGTTTGGCGCGGATAAAGTCGCCGTGGGACACGTACAACAGCTCCGATACCCGCCGGATCAACTGCTCTTCGTGGCTGTCGGCGTCGCCGTCGGCGGCGGCGATCGCCCACATATCGTAAATCAGCTGTACCCGCGTTTCCGGATCCCAGCGTTGCCGCAGAGGGATGGTGAACTCGAACAGGTCGGTGGCGTTTTCCAGTCTTTGATCCAGCTCGGCGACGATTTCCTCCATCTCTTCCGCTTCCAGATACCAGCGCTCGCGCACCGCCTTGACCAGCA
>Ga0207883_1000328_pt1 | contig 13410 bp, 9 predicted proteins | sample MalvirmetaMSP109_FD_184229 | JGI IMG/M metagenome (GOLD analysis project Ga0207883, IMG submission 184229) | Marine viral communities from the Deep Pacific Ocean - MSP-109 (SPAdes) | ecosystem: Environmental > Aquatic > Marine > Oceanic | place: Pacific Ocean | collected 2011-05-21 | reverse complement strand
CGAAGCCATGGATTTCGTGGAGCGGGAGAAGGACAACTTCCGCAACATCGAGTTTTTCGCCTTTCCCCTCGGCGGCACCGCCATCGTCAAAACCATGTCGCTCACCGACGACCCGGAGGACGACCTGGCCCAGGACGACAGCAACGACCTGCTGGAGACGGTCTGCGAGCTGAGCATGCGCGCCGGCTGGCTGACCTCCACCCTGCAGAAGCTGGTGACCTTTTTCGTCGAGGAAAACCGCCGCCGAGGGCCGGCCCACAAGATCTACGCCAACCGCCGCACGGTGCGCTTCAACGAAATGGAATACACGGTGCCGGCGGAGAAAGGCATCGAGTGCCTGCAGGAAGTCTGCGAGGTAATCCGCGAGCAGGACATCAATGTGTTCTTCCCGATTGAGTTCCGCTACAGCGCCGCCGACGACACGCTGCTGTCCATGTTCAGCGGCCGCGCCGGGGCCAGCCTGTCGATCCATCAGTATTTCAAGCAGGACGCCACGCCGCTGTTCCGCGCCACCGAGCCGGTGCTGCGCCGGCACCGGGGCCGTCCGCACTGGGGCAAGCTGCACAGCCTGGGCGCCGACGAACTGCGCGAACTCTATCCGCGCTTCGACGACTTCCTCGCCCTGCGCCGCGAGCTGGACCCGCGCGGACGCTTGCTCAATGATCACCTGAGACACCTGTTCGGCATCGACGCCAAGGGGCAACCGGCATGAAAAGGCGCACCTTCCTGCTCGCCCTGGGCGGCGGCCTGGCGGCGGCCTGGTGGCTGAAACCCGGCGACCAGGGCGGCCCCCACGGCGCCTACTTCCAGCCCTACAACACCCTGTTCCGCGACAGCGGGCCGGGGCGCCCGCTGCTGTTCATCGACCGGCAACGGCTGGCGGCCAACTGCCGCCGCCTGCAGCAGGCGCTGCCGCCGGGCCGCGCCTACCGCATCGTCGCCAAATCATTGCCCAGCGTGCCGCTGATCCGCGAAGTGATGGCGCAGACCGGCACCGACCGGGTGATGGTGTTCCACCAGCCGTTCATCAACGCCATGGCCGAGGCGGAGCCGGGCTGCGACCTGCTGCTCGGCAAACCGATGCCGGTGCGGGCCGCCGCCCGCTTCTATGAGGAACTGCCGGAGGACGCCGGCTTCGACCCGGACCGCCAGTTGCAATGGCTGATCGACAGCGACGCGCGGCTGAAGGAGTACCTGGAACTGGCCCGGCGGCTGGACCGCCGGCTGCGCATCAATGTGGAAATCGACGTGGGTCTGCACCGCGGCGGGCTCACCGAGCCCGGGCAACTGGACGCACTGCTTGAGCGCATCGCCGCCCACCCCCGCCATCTGGCGTTCGCCGGCTTCATGGGCTACGACGCCCATGTGGGCAAGCTGCCGGACCTGGTGGAAAGCCGCGACACCAGCCTGCGCAAGGCCCAGGCGGTCTATCAAAGCTTTATCGACAGGCTTTACCAGGTCGCCCCTGAACTGCGCGAGCAGCCGCTCACGTTCAACGGTGCCGGCAGCCCCACCTTCACGCTGCACGGCGACGAGACGCCGCTCAACGAGCTGGCGGCCGGCTCCTGCCTGGTCAAGCCGTCGGATTTCGACGTGCCCAGCCTGAAGGACTTCGAGCCCGCCGCCTTTATCGCCGCGCCGGTGCTCAAGGCGCTGGACGGGCTCACCCTGCCCGGCCCGCTGCCGTTGGGCGACGCCTGGGCCCTGTGGGACCCCAACCGGCGACGCACTTATTTCATCTACGGCGGTTACTGGAAAGCGGAGCCGGTGTCGCCGCCGGGCATCCGCCGCAATGACCTGTACGGCGCCAGCACCAATCAGATGATGTACAACGGCTCGCCGGCCTCCGAGCTGGTGCCCGGCGATCAGCTGTTCTTCCGCCCCACGCAGAGCGAGTTCGTGCTGCTGCAGTTCGGCGACCTGGCGGCGGTGTCCGAACACCGCATCCAGGCCTGGTGGCCCCCTCTGCCCCAGGGCGAAGGGGCCTGAGCCCGGTTACAGATCCGGCATACGGTTGAACCAGGGCCGCGCCCGCTCCAGCTGACCGGCCAGTTTGAACAGCAGGCCCTCGCTGCCGTGATCGCCGACCAGCTGCACCCCCAGCGGCAGGCCGCTTTCGCACCAGTGCAGCGGCACCGACATGGCCGGCACCCCGGTGACGTTGGCGAGCTGGGTGAAAGGCACGTACTTCAGGTTCTCCTTCACCATCTGCTCCACCAGGCCGGTTTTCATCACCAGCTTTTCGGCGCCCACTTTGAGAATCACCTTGAGCATGCGCTGCTGCCAGGCCGGCGTTTCCGAGGCGCCGATGCGCGCCGGCTGCAACGCCAGGGTGGGCGTCAGCCACAGATCGTACTGCTGGTGGAATTCCGCCAGCGCCCGGGAATACCCCTGCCAGCGCTGGTAACCACGCACGTAGTCCGGCGCCGAGGTGGCGTGGCCGAACGCCGCCATCGCCAGGGTGTCCAGTTCGAAGCCGTCGTTGCCGCAGCCGGTTTCTTCGCGCACCCAGTCCACGCTGGCGGCGCAGTTGGCGAACCACATGGAGAGCCAGTCCATGCTCATGGCCAGCATGTCCATTTTCGGCGACGCCTGCTCCACCTTGTGGCCCAGGGACTCCAGCAGGCGGGCGGCGTCCTCCACCGCGGCCACCGCTTCCGGGTCCACCTCGGTGCCGATCGGCGAGGTGGTGGAGAATGCAATGCGCAGCGGCTTGGGGTCGCTCTCCAGCTCGCTCAGGTAGCTGCGCTCCGGCGGCGCGATGCGGAACAGGCTGCCCACTTCCTCGCCCTGGGTGGCGTCCAGCAGCAGCGCGGAATCGCGCACCGAGCGGGTCACCACGTGATTCATGGAAATGCCGTGCATGGCCTCGCTGAAGTTGGGCCCCCAGGGCGTGCGCCCGCGCCCGGGCTTGAGGCCGAACAGGCCACAGCAGCCGGCGGGAATGCGGATGCTGCCGCCGCCGTCGTTGGCACCGGCGAACGGCACCACGCCCGCCGCCACCAGGGCCGCGGAACCGCCGGAGGAGCCACCCGGCGTGTGGTCGGTGTTCCAGGGGTTGCGGGTGGCGCCGAACGCCTCCGGCTCGGTGATGCCCTTGGCGCCGAATTCCGGCGTATTGGTGCGCCCGAACAGCACCACCCCGGCCGCCTTCCAGCGGCGCACCAGCTCGGAATCCACCGGCGCCTTATGGCCGGCCCGCTTGAGGGCTTTGTTACCCTGATAGTTGGGGGCGCCGCCGATCTCCTGGAACAGGTCCTTGGTGAGCATGGGCACCCCGGCCAGGGGGCCGCTCAAGGCGCCCGCCGCCTGTTCCCGAGCCTGGTCGTAAAGCGGAATGATCAGGCCGTTGAGGGCCGGGTTCACCGCCTCGGCACGGGCGATGGCCAGCTCCAGCAGTTCGGCGGCGGTCACTTCCCCGTCCGCCACCAGTTTGGCCAGCGCCACGCCGTCGAGATTGCGGTATTCGTCAAAACGCATGATGGTATCCTTATTATTTAAAACCCCAGTGACATTCGTATTCCCACGGAGACCCTATGAAGGCCGTCGGCTTTAACCAACCCCGCGCCATCGAAGACGTCCACGCCCTGGAAGACATCCAGCTGGAACAGCCCAAACCAGGCCCCCGCGACCTGCTGGTGGCGGTGGAGGCGGTATCGGTCAACCCGGTGGACACCAAGGTACGCCAACGCCCCCTGGCGGAGAAGGGCCATAAAGTACTCGGCTATGATGCCGCCGGTCGGGTGGAAGCGGTAGGCGCCGAAGTCCGCGACTTCCTGCCCGGCGACCGGGTCTGGTACGCCGGGGCCATGCAGCGCCAGGGCAGCAACGCCCAGTACCAGTGCGTGGACGAGCGCCTGGTGGCGAAGATGCCCGAAGGCACCGGCATGCAGGAAGCCGCCGCCCTGCCGCTGACCGTGCTCACCGCCTGGGAAAGCCTCACCGACCAGCTCGGCCTGACTCCGGAAAACGCCGCCGGCAAGACCCTGCTGATGGTGGGCGGCGCCGGCGGTGTCGGCTCCATCGCCACCCAGCTGGCCGCCCGCCACTTCGGCATGACGGTGATCGCCACCGCCGGACGTCAGACCTCGGCGGACTGGTGCACCGCCATGGGCGCCACCCACACCATCGACTACCGCAACGGCCTGCGCGAGCCCATGAAAGGGCTGGGCATCGAGCAGGTGGACGCCATCCTGCTGGCCCAGGAACCGGACGCCTACTGGAGCGACGTCTGCGAGCTGGTCGCGCCGCTGGGCGGCATCGTCACCATCGTCGACGCCCGCGGCCCCCTGGACGTGAACCCGCTGAAACCGAAGAGCGCCCGCTTCGCCTGGGAGTTCATGTTCACCCGCGCCCTGTTCGGCGTGGACATGGAACGCCAGGGCGGAATCCTGCGCGCCACCGCCCGGCTGGTGGAAGAAGGCGTCCTGCAGACCACCCTCTCGGAGTCCCTGGGGCCGATCAACGCCGCCAACCTCAAAGAGGCGCACCGGCGCATCGAGTCCGGCAAGACCATCGGCAAGCTGGTGCTGGCCGGCTGGGAGTAACCCGGCTCACTGCGAGCCCAACGGCGGCAGCGTCCCCTCGCAGGCAGCGCCCGACGACGCCAGCTTGAGTTCACGCAGGCACAGCACCGGACTAAGCCCCAGGGTGCGGCGAAACAGGGCCGGCCAGGCGTCTTCGTTGACCATCGGCCGGGCCAGGCGCGTGCTGTGCACCGCCTGCCAAGCCAGGTTGTCGGGCCCGCCCTGGGCCTCGGCGATCACGAACTGGAAGGGGTGGGCGCCGGGCACGCCGAGGCGGATGTCGGTGGCCACCAGCCGCCCGTCCTCCAACCGGTAATCCAGAAAGCCGCCGGTGAACCATTCCAGACGGCGGCCGTCGTCCAGCTGCTTGGCCGAGGCGACCAGATTGGCGTCCCGCGGAAAGCCTTCAATATGCAGCGGCACATCGCCGTCCAGCAGCCCGGTGACGATCTCCAGGCGTTCTTCGCGGTGCAGCACCGTGGCCCGCCACAGCAGCGTGGAGAACGGCATCGGCTGCACCATGCGCGGCGCCGTCTGGTAGCCGGTGCCGGCCAGCGCCTGGTGCACCCGGTGGTCCACCCACTGCTGCGCCGCCAGGCTCCAGGCCAGGTACAGGCTCGACAGCGCCAGCCCCACCGTCAACGCGCGGATCGCCGGCGGCCGGACCAGGACGATGATCACCGCCACCAGCAGCGGCAGCGTGTAGAGCGGGTCGATAATAAAAATGGTGTGCCAGGCCACCGGCGGCCCCAGCGGCCAGAGCAGTTGGGTGCCGTAGGTGGTGAAGGCGTCCAGCAACGGGTGCGTGATCAGGATGGCGCCGGTGAAGGTCAGCCAGCGGCGGAACGATACGCTGCGCTGCCAACGACTGAGTAGCGCCGCCAGCACCACCGCCAGGGGCACCAGCACCAACAGCGAATGGCTGAAACCACGGTGCTGGGAAAAGTTGGCCACCGCATCGCCATAGTCGATCAGCACGTCCATGTCCGGCAGAGTGCCGAGCAGCGCGCCGGCGACCACCGCGGCGCGCCCGAACCGGTGCCCCAGCACCGCCCCGCCCAGGGCGCCGCCCAGAGCCGCCTGCGTTATCGAATCCATATTCTCTTGCCCCCGCCGCCGGCATAGCGGCACCAAATCACATTAATAGAACGCTTTCATACAGCCGCTTACCGGTACCCAAGTAACTGAATAATATTGTAAAAATGCGAGCCCCCGCGCGCTTTGCGCGAACCGCCCCTACTTTGCCGCTTGCGTCCGTGAGCCAAGCGTCAAAGAATGAATTCATTGTCGGGCAGCGGCGAAGTAGCCCGTGACAACCATGCAGTCTTCCAGCAAGGAGCTTCTGTATGCTTGGTTCACGAAGTCGAGACAGCCGGGACCATAGACCGGAGCGCACCGCGTCCAGCGGTTCGGCCTCCATCGACGCCCTGATCAACCGGGTGCTCGCGGACGCGGACATCCAGATCAACGGCCGCCGTCCCTGGGACATGCGGATCCACCATCCCGAAACCCTTTCCCGCATCGCCGCGCAACGCTCCCTGGGGCTCGGCGAGTCCTACATGGACGGCTGGTGGGACTGCGACGCCCTGGATGAGTTCGCGTTCCGCATGCTGCGCGCCGGCGGCGACAACCTGGGCAAGGACCGCTGGATGCTGGCGCTTCAGGTACTCGCCCACACCCTGCGCAACCGGCAAAGCCTGCGCCGCTCCCGCCAGGTGGCGGAGCAACACTACGACCTGGGCAACGACCTGTTCGAGCTGATGCTCGACGATACCATGGCCTACAGCTGCGGCTACTGGAAAGACGCGGAGACGCTCCACGAGGCCCAGCTCGCCAAGCTCGATCTGATTTGCCGCAAGCTGGAGCTGGAACCGGGCATGACGCTGCTCGACATCGGCTGCGGCTGGGGCAGCCTGCTGGAATACGCCACCCGCCACTACGGCGTGCGCGCGGAAGGCGTCACCGTTTCCAGCGAGCAGGCGCAACTGGCCCGCGAGCGCTGCCAGGGCCTGCCGGTGGAAGTGCTGCTGAAGGACTACCGCGCCGTGACCGGGCGCTACGACCGGGTGGTCTCCGTGGGCATGTTCGAGCACGTCGGCCGCCGCAACTACCAGACCTTCATGGACACCACGCTGGGGCTGCTGAAAGACCGTGGCCTGATGCTGCTGCACACCATCGGCACCAATGAGAGCAGCCACAGCCACGACCCCTGGATCGACAAATACATCTTCCCCAACGGCGAGCTGCCGTCGGTGAAACAGATCGCCCGCGCCGCCGAACCCGGCTGGGTGGTCGAAGACCTGCACAACTTCGGCCCGGACTACGCGCGCACCCTGAAAGCCTGGGACGCCAACTTCCAGGCCGGCTGGCCACAACTTAAACACCGCTACGACGAGCGCTTCTACCGCATGTGGCGCTACTACCTGAACGTCTGCGCCGGTGCCTTCCGTGCCCGCAATATCCAGCTCTGGCAGTGGGTGTTCAGCAAGCCCGGCCACCGTAGCCGCACCTACCAGGCCCCCCGCTAAACCCCCGACCTGGCGCCCGCCGGTCGGGTGATGGCATAATCGCCCCGCTGCAATCACGAATAATTATCAATCACGTTTGATAAGCGGGCGATGCCATGCGCGCCGACGACCTGTTCCAACAACACGCCCCGGAACTCAGCGGCTTTTTCCATCGCCGCCTGGGTTCGCCGGACCAGGCGGCGGACCTCTGCCAGGAGGTCTACCTGCGCCTGCGCCGCCTGGAGCGCGCCGGCGACGTCGCCGCGCTGCGCGACCCGCGCGCCTTCCTGTTCCGCATCGCCCGCAATCTGTTGATCGATCACCTGCGCCAGCAGCGCGCCCGGCCGGCCACGGTGGCCCTGCACGACCCGGACCTGCGGCTGGAAAGCGACGCCCCCACCCCGGAAGCGGCGGCCAGCAGCGCCCAGACCCTGGCCGGGGTCCAGGCGGCGCTCACCGAGCTGCCCGACCATGTCCGCCAGGCACTGCTGTGGCACCGCCTGGAAGGGCTCAGCCAGCGGGAAATCGGCACCCGTCTGGGCGTCTCCGAACGCATGGCGGGCAAGTACATCAGCCGCGCCCTGAGCCATTGCCGCGCCTGGCTGGCGGCGGCGGTGCTGGTGCTGATGGTGGTGACGGCGGCGCGCTTGCCGTGGCCGGTGTGGACCGCGGACCAGCGCACCCTTGCCGGTGAGCAACGGGTACTGACCCTGGACGACGGCAGCCGGGTGACTCTGGCCGGCGACAGCGCCATCAACCTGGACCTGACCGACCACCAGCGCCGCGTCACCCTGCTGCGCGGGCGCGTCTATTTCCAGGTGGCCCCGGATCCGCAACGGCCCTTCCTGGTGGAGGCCGGCGAGGCCCGGGTCCGCGTTACCGGCACCCGCTTCGAAGTACGCCGGGACGGCGGCGACCGGGTGCGGCTGACGGTGGCGGAAGGCGAAGTCATCGCCAGCGGCGGGGAGCGCCGGCTGACGCTGGGGGCCGGCGAGCAGGTGCACTGGTCGCGGGGCCGCCTGGGCGACCGCCACCGGGTGGACGTGGACCGCGTGCTGGCCTGGCTGGAAGGCCGGCTGGTGTTCCGCGATCAACCGCTCGGAGACATCCTCCGGGAGCTGGCGCCGCATCATCCGGACCGCTTGCTGTTGCTTGATCAGGGGCTCGCCGAGCGCCGCTTCAGCGGCACCCTCGACATCGCAAACCCGGACGCCGCCCTCAGTGCCTTGAGCCAGACCCTGCCGCTGACCGTGCGGCGTCTGCCCGGTGTGGTGATCCTCTCACGTTGAATAACACACGGGTTCAGAAACCGGCGGCGGTTTCGTCTTCCTCGGCACCAGATTGCAAATGGTTTGTATTTGCATCCGAACAGAGAGGACCACGCCCTATGACACCCCTGATAAAAGACACCCTGCGCGCCGCCGTGCTGTTCACCGGTCTTGTTATGCTGGCCGGCGCGCGGGCGGCAACGCTGGACATCGCCGCACAGCCCCTGGACGACGCCCTGGCCGAACTGGCCGAGGACACCGGCGTCCAGTTGATCTACAGCGCCGACATGACCGCCGGCAAACAGAGTCCGGCCCTGGCCGGCGACTACTCCACCGACCAGGCGCTGACCCGGCTGCTGGCCGGCACCGGCCTGCGCCACCGCCGCAACGACGACGGCAGCGTCACCCTGGAGCCGGCGCCCACCACCGGCGGGACGCTGGCGCCGGTGGCGGTTTCCGCCCAGGTGGCCACCAAGATCGACACGCCGACACTGGAAACGCCGCAGACGATCAACGTGGTGCGCCGCGAGCAAGTGGAGGAACAGGGCTCGGAAACGGTGCAGCAGGCGCTGCGCTACACCCCCGGCGTATTCACCGAGCAGATCGGCGCCTCCCAGCGCTACGACTATGTGGTGCTGCGCGGCTTCTCCGACGACAGCATCGACAACATTTACCTGGACGGCCTGAAGACCATGGGCGACGGCGGCACCTTCAGCTCCATGCAGATCGACCCCTACTTTCTGGAGCGGGTGGAAATCGTCAAAGGACCCACCTCGGTGTTGTACGGCCGGGCGTCACCGGGCGGGCTGGTCAATCTGACCAGCAAAAAGCCGCTGTTCGAAACCCGCCAGGAAGTCACTTTCAGCGCCGGGAATAACCAGTACCGCGGCGCCGCCTTCGATTTCACCGGCCCGCTGGGCGACGGCGCCGCCTACCGGGTGGTGGGGCTGACCGACCAGGGTGATACCCAGTTCGACCACCTGGAGCACAAGCGCCGGGCGATCATGCCGTCGCTGACCCTGGACCTGGGTGACAACACCACCCTGGATCTGATGGCCTATTTCCAGGATGACCCGCAAGGCGGCAGCCACAGCGGCGTGCCCGCCGAGGGCACGCTGTACCCCCGCAACGGCCGCTATATCTCCAACCGGTTTTTCGAAGGCGAGCCCGCCTACGAGCAATTCTCGCGCACGGAAAAAATGGTCGGCTACCAGCTGCGCCATTTCTTCAACGACGCCTGGAGTGCGCAGCAGAATTTCCGTTACCTGACCAGCGACGTGGACCTGCAGCAGGTGTACAGCTTTGCCTGGGTGGGCAACACCGACCAACTGAGCCGCTTCTACTCCGGCGCCGATGAACAACTGGATGCCTACACCGTGGACAATCAACTGCAGGGCCTGTTCGCCACCGGCGCGCTGCGGCACACCCTGCTGGTGGGGGTCGACTACCAGCACCGTGATGTGGACGCCGCCTGGAGCTCCGGCAGCTTCCCGGCGATCGACGCCTTCGATCCGCAATACGGCGCCGCGCCGCTGGCGATCACCGACCCGGTGCTGCATGAGCGCAAACTGATCCAGACCGGTGTGTATATTCAGGATCAGATCGCTCTGAACAACTGGCGTTTCTCGCTGGGCGGCCGCCAGGACTGGGTGCGCACCGCCAACGTGAACACCGACACCGGCGCCCGTTCCAGCCAGGACCGCGACCAGTTCAGCGGCCGCGCCGGCGCCCTGTACCGGATGGACAACGGCCTGGCGCCCTATGTGAGTTATTCCGAATCGTTCAACCCCAGCGTCTACACCGACGCCGACGGCGACCCGCTGGAACCCACCGAGGGCAGCCAGTACGAAACCGGCCTCAAATACCAGCCCCGCCAGGGCCGGGGGCTTTACACGCTGTCGCTGTTCCATATCAACCAGGAGAACCTGGCGATCCGCGAACCCCAGGCGGCGGTCTATGTACCGGTGGGCGAGGTCCGCTCGCGAGGCGTGGAGCTGGACGCCCAGAGCCAGGTCACCGACCAGCTGCGGCTGCAGGCCAGCTACACCTATACCGACATTGAATACGTGGAAGCGGAAGAGGACATCGAAGGCAACCGCGTCAATCAGGCACCGCGCAACCAGGCCAGCGTCTGGGGCCACTACCGGTTCAACGGCGGTGCCCTGAGCGGCCTGGATGTGGGGCTCGGCGCGCGCTACCTGTCCGGCATCGAAGCGGACCGCGCCAACACCCTGAACGTGCCGTCCTACACACTGATGGACGCGTCCATCGGCTACGACTTCGGGCAACTGGGCGTGCGCGGCCTGAGCGCGCGCCTCAACGCCAACAACCTTCTGGACAAGGAGTACGTGGCGTCCTGCTACTCGCTGAATTACTGCTATTTCGGCGCCGAGCGCAGCGTGACGGCGTCGCTCACCTATCGGCTGCGTTGATAGAACCACGCCAAAAAACAAAACCGTTCCGCAGAAACAGGCAAGAAAGGGCCAGTTTTGACCTACCGCCGAAACGGGGCGCGCTCTTAGGGTAGCGCCCCGATAACGGCGAATTTCTGCGGAACGGAGAACGATGAACAATGCATCTGATGACGCCGCCCCAGGGTGGGGCGCGCACCCCGACAACGGCCTGCTGCGAACGGCCGTTTTCCTGATCGCCCTGGGCGTGGCCCCCACCGCCCTGGCGCAACCCCAAACGGCTTCCCCGGACCCGGCCGTGGAGCCCGCCGGCCGGATACAACTGGCGCTACTGGAACACGAGGAACGGACGCCGCGCCGCCCCCGGCCCGAGCCGCTGCGCGAAGCGGACAAGGAAAGCTGGTCGTTCGCCTTCGACAACGACGCCCTGGTGCCCTCGCACCGGGACCAGGACTACACCTATGGCCTGAGCGTCTCCTACACCGGCCGGGACGCCCGCGATGCCTGGTACTCACTGAACCCGGTGCTGGGCGCCCTGGACGGGCTGTTCGGCGTGGATGGCCGCGCGGCGCAACGCGTCGAGGGCCACAGCGTCGAGTTCGGGCTGTTCGGCTTTACCCCGGAAGACAAGGCGGCGACCACGCCGGTGTACAACGACCGCCCCTACGCCAGCCTGATCTACCTGTCGCAATCGCGGGTGCGCATCGACCCACGCGAAAACGTGGCCTGGCACAGCAGCCTGACCGTCGGCGCCCTCGGCCTGGCGATTGTCGGTAACGGCCAGAACGCGGTGCACAAGGTGATCGGCAGCGAACACGCCGACGGCTGGAAGCACCAGGTCAGCGAAGGCGGCGAACCCACTGCCCGCTACACGGTGGCGCGGCAGAAATACCTGGCGGTCTCGTCATCCAACCTGGAAGTGAAAAGCACCCTGCAGGCGTCCGCCGGCTATCTCACCGAGGCGCGCTGGAGCCTGAGCTTCCGGGGCGGGCGCATCGCCGACCCCTGGTGGCGTTTCAATCCGGAGCTGGCCAGTTATGGCGACGGCGCGGCGCGCGGCAACGGCGGGCCGGCGCGGGCGGAAAGCTATCTGTGGGGTGGCGCCGCCGTGGTGGCGCGGGGCTACAACGTGTTTCTTCAGGGCCAGTTCCGCGACAGCGAAGTGACCTACGATTCCGATCAGTTGAACCACATGATCGTGGAAGCCTGGCTCGGCTATACCCAGTCGTTCGCCAGTGGCTGGCGGCTCAGCTATGTACTGCGCGGCCACACGTCGGAAGTGCGCGAAGGGGCGGCCGACCGCAATCTGCTGTGGGGCGGCCTGATTATCGCCAGAACCTTCTAGGGCGGGCCCGCTAGCTCTGGGCGTCGATGTGGTCGCGCACCAAAGACACCAGGCCGCCGGCGTTGCCGAAGTATTCCAGCAGCTCGATACGCAGGTGCGGGTGACGCTGGCGGGCCTCCTCCACCTGGTCGGGGATATCCCGGGACACGTGCTTGCCCTTGTTAAAAAACAGCGGGTACACCTGCACGGTCTCCACCGGCTGGTGTTCGATCTGCTGCAGCGCTTCCATCAGTGACGGCCGCGCCAGCTCCAGGAAACAGGGCAGCACCGCCACATAGTCGTGGCTTTGTTCGGCCACCTGCTCCACCAGCAAACGGAATTCGTCGTTGGCGGCTTCGGCACGGCTGCCGTGGGCCATGATCAACAGAGCTTTGCTCATTACTGCCTCCACAATTGGTGGGCCGCTTCCACGACCAGGGCATGGCGCCGGGCCAGGGCCGGCCGGTCGTCGTCGTAGCCGCCGCCGATCACCGTGGCCACGGGCACGCCGTGCTCCCGGCACAGCGTCAGCACCCGGCGTTCGCGCTCGGCCAGCCCGGTCAGGCTGACCGCGAGCCGGCCCAGCGGGTCGCCGGCGTACACGTCCACCCCCGCATCGTACAGCACCAGGTCCGGCTGTAGCTGCCGCAGCAGGTCGGCCAGTGTCTCCTCGACCACCGCCAAGTAGCCGTCATCTTCCAGTCCCACGGGCAAGCCGACGTCAAGATCGCTGCGGCTCTTGCGGGTGGGGAAGTTTTTCTCGCAGTGAATCGAGCAGGTGAACAGCTCCGGATCGCCGGCGAGGATGGCGGCGGTGCCGTCGCCCTGATGCACGTCACAATCAAAAATCAGCACCCGCTTCACCAGCCCGCCGGCGCGCAACGCCCGGGCGGTGATCGCCAGATCATTGAGAATGCAGAAGCCGGAGCCGAAGTCGTAGTGGGCGTGGTGAGTGCCGCCGGCCAGGTGGCAGGCAATGCCGTGCTTCAACGCCAGCTGGGCGGTGAGCAGGGTGCCCATGGGCGCGATGCAGGTGCGCCGGACCAGATCTTCACTCCAGGGCAGGCCCATGCGTTTGGCTTCCCGCTCGCCGAGTCGGTTGCCGAGAAAGCGGTCGAGATACTCCGGGCAGTGCGCCAGCGACAGCAGCGCCGGACGCGCCCGTCCCGGGCGGTGCAGATTGGCCGCGCCGGCGACGCCGCTGTCGCGCAGCCGTTCGTGCAGCAGCCGGAACTTTTCCATCGGAAAGCGGTGCCGGCCGGGAAACGGAAAACTGTAGGACGGATGATAGACAAGCGGTACGGACATGGCGGGAGTATAGCGGAACGGCGGCGTTTGGCGGGCGCCTCTCAGGGCGCCTCGGGGAAACCGGCC
>Ga0207883_1000322_pt1 | contig 13582 bp, 14 predicted proteins | sample MalvirmetaMSP109_FD_184229 | JGI IMG/M metagenome (GOLD analysis project Ga0207883, IMG submission 184229) | Marine viral communities from the Deep Pacific Ocean - MSP-109 (SPAdes) | ecosystem: Environmental > Aquatic > Marine > Oceanic | place: Pacific Ocean | collected 2011-05-21 | reverse complement strand
GAAAGGGCGTAAACCGAGTTCTTGTGAGGTTGATGATTTCATGGTTCTCTCCTGATGGCCGCCGCCATCTGTTTAGCGGTTGCAATGTCGCGCCTTTGGCTGCTTTTATCGCCACCCACCAGCAATAGATAAATGGCTTCGCCTGTCTGCAGGTAGTACACCCGGTAACCTGGGCCCACGGGAACGCGCAGCTCATGCACTCCTTCTCCCACCGGTTTGTGATCACCGAAATTACCTTGTTCGGCCCGGCTGATACGTCTCAGGATCGCCATGCGGCCGCGCTCATCCTTGAGTCGGTGCAACCACTCCCGGAAGACCTGTGTGGTAATCACGGCATTCATGCAGCACTTGTATCCAATAAGATACAATGAGCGCGCCCGTCTTTGCCACCCATTTTTTGGGTTCCGTTCTTCGTCACTGTCCACCTCCTTGTATTGAGGAAGAAGGGTGCCACTGGCGTTAGCGGTCTGGCTGTGGGGAATGGCGGAAAAACGTGTCAGTGATTCGAGAGCGTATTTGTAAGGAACCGGGCGGGCAGTCCAGACGAAGGGTATCTAAGCGGTAAGAAGGAACATGCGCACTTTGCGGCCGCATTACGGCTACCACTGGGGAAGCAGGGCAAAAAAGGCGGGAAAACCGTGCCAGAAAGCTCAAAAAGCGCCATTTTTCGTGCTTGGCAACAAAAGTTGCGGTCGATGCAAAAGCAGCGAGGAGCTACCCCAGGCTTAGCGCTACTACCTATTGGAATAAATCGTCCATGCTAGTGGCATCCACAACGTGGTCGGCCAGATCTTCCAGCTCGGCCAAAGAGGCGCTGGCTAGAGCGGCCATTGCTGAGCCGCATGCAAAACCTGGATGATCACAATGTTCTCATCCGAGCACATATAGACAACGATGTAGTTCGGGCGCACCACGAGCTCGCGGGTTCCAGCCACTCGCCCCTGTCGATGTATTGCGGGGTTTTGCAGGAGGCGCACGACTTTCTCGTCGATTTCATCCATCAGCGCCACAGCGGCTTGCGGATTGTCATCGGAGATGTAATCCACGATCTCCAACAAACTTTCCCTGGCCGCCGCCCGCCACTTAATCCTTCCGCACTCGCTTCCGTTCGATGAGTTTCCTCGCATCATCCATGACCTGATCGTGAGGGGCGGCCGCGCGGGTGTCTTCCATTGCCTCAAGCACCTTGGCCTTGAACCAGGCGTCGTAGAACTCGGGGTCAGTCGTCAAGCCGGGTGGCAGGCCGCGCTCCTTGACCACGCGAGTCAGCAAGATCCGGACAGCGTCTGATACCGATAAACCCAGTCCGGCCAGGGTCTCGGCGGCTTCGCTTTTCAGTTTTTCGTTAATTCGTACATGCAACATCGTCGTTTCAGCGGCCATGGTCCTTCTCCTATCAGATAGCCCATTTTGTATCTCATATGAGATACCATCAACCGGGTGAGCTTAGATCATGGCCATTGAGGGTGTCCGAGGTTAACGGCTGCGGCCTTGGGGCGCCGTAGGTGAAGGCTGAAAACACTGTCAGCCAGGACGGAAAATCAGCCAGAGGCCAAAAAGCTGGCAAAGCAGGGAAAAAGGCGGGAAAACAGAGCCGAAGAGGTGAAGAAAGCCATGCTTTGCGTGCGTGGCAACGAAAGTTGCGGTTAGCGCAAAAGCGGCCAGGAAATACACCCTGGCCAACGCGCTATCACCTATTGGAATAGATCGTCCACGCTGGAGGCATCGAGAACGCGGTCGGCCAGATCTTCCAGCTCAGCCTGGGAGGCGCTTTGCAGGCGCAGGCGAAGCGCGGCAGGAACGTCGCCGAAGCGGTGCTGTATCAAACGTAGAACCAGCGTCCGTTCGCCGTCCAGGCGGCCTTGCTCGACGCCCTGAGCCACGCCCACGAGGCGTTGACGCTCCTTCCATTCGTCGAACCGGTTGGTGATCATTTCGGATGCCTCCTGCAAATCGTGCATCTCGGGAAAGGTTTCGCCGGGAAACCATTGGGCAGCCGGCGGCGCAGCCATTCTTCAGGGGAGAACATTTCTGGCTTGGGCGGTCAGATCAATGTCGAGCGCATCGAGGACGGCCAGCACTGTTTTCAACGTCGGGTTACCGTGCTCGCTGAAAGAGCGGTACAACTGTTCCCGTGAGAGGCCAGTGTCGTTCGCCAATTGAGACATCCCCCGGGCTCTCGCGACCACTCCCATGGCATGGGCGATATACGCTGCGTCGCCGGTTTCGAGTGCATCGCTGATGAATACGGCAATTGCTTCCCCGCTATCCAGATGCTCGGCAGGATCAAAGGCAGTGAAGGCTTGGTTCATCGGTTCTCCCTCCATGCTTTCAGTTGTGACCGGGCACGTCGAATGTCACGCTTTTGACTCGCTTTTCGCCCGCCACACAGAAGAAGTATCAAAGTATCTGCCCGGTCCATAATGGATCCTCAGCTCGCTGATACCATGACCAAGTTGCTTGGTGTCGCCGGCTAGGCCCTCTTTTAGCCGGTCTATGCGCGCGACTATTAAGCCCTTGCCTTTGCCATCCCTAAGAGTGGAAAGCCAAAAGCGAAAGATCGGCGACTGAATACATTCAATGCTCACTGTAGTTTAAAAAATACAAAAAGAGAAGGTGTATGTGTGTCCTGGCGGTCGACTTGGCGGGTCTCGTCCGCAGGACTTCAGTCAATAAGTGTCGTCAAGCCTGGCGGGGACGAGCAGGATTGTCTGTCCTACGATGCGGACAGTCCTTGTACGCGAAGGCGGAGTGTGAGCAGAGGTGGTGTACAGATAGTGGTAAAGCAGGCAAAAAAGGCGGGAAGACCGTGTCAGAAGGCTCAGAAAGCGCCATTTTTGTGTTTGGCAACGAAAGTTGCGAGCAGCGCAAAGAGCCGCCACCTATTGGAGAGGTCAGGCGGCGGTGTCGTTCAGAAGGCTTTCATAGGGAATCTTGAGGCCGGCGTGCAGATTGCGGATCATCTGCAGGCTGAGCGCTCTCTTTCGGTTCAGGACTTCGGAGACCCGCCCGCTGGAGCCGATGTAAGCCTCAAGATCTCGGCGGGTCAGGCCGCGCTGCTCAAGCGTGAACAGAATCGCCTCGACGGGATCCGAAGGGCCAACGGGATAGTGTGCGTCTTCGTACTTTTCGATCAGGATGGAGAGCACTTCCAGTTCATCCGCCTCCGGGCTGCCTTCCTCCGCATCCCACAGCTGTTCCAGGCGAGCGAAAGCGCGCTCGAGGTCGTCGTCGGTATGGATCGGCTGAACGTTCATTACACTGTCTCCGCGTCAATCTGGTCGTACTGAGCATGAGTGCCTACGAACCGCACCCAGGCAATCTGCAAGTCATACCGGATGGCGACAATCACGCGGTACTTATTGCCGGCTATGTTGAAAACCACCCGACCGTGCTTGAGAACACTGGCCGTGCTTATGTCTGCCTTCAACTGCTGGGGTGTATCCCAGTGCGCCTTGACCATCATGTGGTGCCACTGCGTGAGAGGCCTCTCCGAATCACCATGGTCAGGCAATTCCCAGAACTGCCTCAACGTCCGTTTCGCAATGACTCGCATCATTTCTCCCTGACTGGCGCAATTCTAGGTTCTCCCATTTTGGGAGTCAAGCGGGTGGCACAGCTGAAGGTTTCTGAGGTTAGCGGCTGCGGCCTCGGGTGGCTGTACGTGAAGGCTGAAAATATTGTCAGCCAGCGCGGAAAGTCGGTTAGAGGCCTGTAAGCTGTCCAAGCAGGGCAAAAAGGCGGAAAAAGAGACCGAAAAGGTGAAAAAGCCGTATTTTGCGTGTTTGGCAACGAAAGTTGCGAGTAGCGCAAATACAGTGAGCGCCCGTGTTCTTACCTGTCGGGTATTAGAGGTCAGGCGATCTTGTCGGGCACGGCCTGCAAGTGTACGCCGAGTGCGTGCAGTACCTTCATCAACGTCGAAAAGCGTGGATCGGCACCAGGGCGCAATGCCTTATAGAGGCTTTCGCGGCCCAATCCGGTTTGACGTGCCAGGTCGGTCATGCCGCGAGCCCGGGCGACATGACCAATGGCGGCAAGCAGCTCTTCATGATCGCCCTCTGCCAGCACCTGCGTCAGGTATTCGGTGATCGCTACATCGTTGTCCAAAAACTCGGTAATATCGAAAGGGCGTAAACCGAGTTCTTGTGAGGTTGATGATTTCATGGTTCTCTCCTGATGGCCGCCGCCATCTGTTTAGCGGTTGCAATGTCGCGCCTTTGGCTGCTTTTATCGCCACCCACCAGCAATACATAAATGGCTTCGCCTGTCTGCAGGTAGTACACCCGGTAACCTGGGCCCACGGGAACGCGCAGTTCATGCACTCCTTCTCCCGCCTGTATCCAATAAGATACAATAAGCGCGCCTTTCTTTGCCACCCATTTTTTGGGCTCCGTTAGTCGTCATTGTCCACCTCCTTGCGTTGAGGAAGCAGGGTGCCACTGGCGTTAGCGGTCTGGCTGTGGGGAATGGCGGGAAACCGTGTCAGAAAGCTGAAAAAGCGCCATTTTGCATGCTTGGCAACGAAAGTTGCGACCCGTGCAAAAGCGGCGAGGAACCATCCCGCGGAAGGGGCAGACGAGGGGTCGTGGGGCCAGCCGGGTTGTCTCGGCTGTCGGGTGGATAATTACTGCAAGTGAAGGCGAAGTGAGCGCGATAAAGGCGAAAAAGGGACGGACAATTATAAAAATAACGCAGAAGAAAATCGTAACTGACTGATATTAAGGATGGTTTTTAAAATGGCGAAATCCTGGCAAAAATATTAATCCGTCCCGCCGCCGAAATTCTCTTCATACATCGGGCGGTAAGAGGGTAGGCTTCATAAAAACGAACCCAAAAAACAACGGAAATAGGGGGAGTTATGCCCGGCAAGGATCGCCTTCTGCTCGCGGGCCACCCGCACCACCTGGTGCGCAAAAGCCGTGATCAGAAACCCGTCTTTCTCGACGAAGCCGACTACACCCACTGCCTCGGGCAGATACGCGCGCTGAGCCAGGAGTACGAACTCGCTGTCCACGCGTTCTGCCTGCTGCCGGACGGCGTGCACATACTGGCCACGCCGCTGGGCGACCCGGGGAACCTGTCCCGGTTCATGAAGGCGCTCAGCTGCAGCGCCTCGTCGCGGCGCAAGAGACTGCACGGCGCCACGTCCGTATGGGAGGTGCGCTACCGCTCGAGCCCGGTGGAGCCCGGGCAGTGGATGCTGGCCTGCATCTGCTACATCGAGCGCCTGCCGGTGACCCAGCGGCTTGCCTCGTCGGCGTATCACTACCACCGCAGCAGCTACCGCATGCGGCTGGGCAAGACCCATCAGTACTGGCTGGAAGACCCGGAGGAGTACACCCGTCTCGGCGGCAGCATCGAAGACCGGGCCGAAGCCTACCGGATGTACATGAGCAACGGGCTGGATCCGCACGAAGAGAAGATGATCGACACGGCGGTGAAGCGTTGCCGGCTTACCGGCTCGCGGCATTTCGTGAGAGAGGTGTACCGGAAGTACGGGGTGCTGGGCTAGTCGTTCGGGGAACCGAGCGGCCACGCAAGGAACGCAGCCAGCGAGGGATCAAAAAGCAGGCCAAGCCTGGCGCTACTGCCTACTGGAATAGATCGTCCACGCTGGTGGCATCCAGAACGCGGTCAGCCAGATGTTCCAGCTCGGCCTGAGAGGCGTTCTGCAGGCGCAGGCGAAGCGTGGGGGGCACGGTGCCGAAGCGGTGTTGTACCTGGCGTAGAACCAGCGTTCGTTCGCCGTCCAGACGGCCCTGCGCCACGCCCGCGAGACGCTGACGCTCTTTCCATTCCTCGAACCGGTTGGTGATCATCTCGTACGCCTCCTGCAGATCGTGCATCTCGGGGAAGGTTTCGCCGGGAAACCATTTGGGGAGCCGGCGGCGCAGCCATTCCAGGTAAGCCCGGCGTAAGCCGGCCTGTTCCGGACCTGACAGCCACTTTACCAAAAGGTGAAGAAGACCGGCCACCTCGTCGGAGGAGCGGTGATGCTCCAGCCGGAACAGCGCGGCCACCAGGTTATTGATCGGCTGGCGGTCGTCGGCGCTGTAAGCGCCTTCATCGATCAGTAGGAACGCCTGATCGGGCTGAAAGCGTTCCAGCCCGTCCGGCGGTGGTTGGACCAGAGCTCGCACGTCAGTGGGCGCCCGCCAGCGGCGCTCGCCGTTATAGAGCACCACTGGCAGTACCGACGGCAACTTACGGTCGGCCCCCAGCTCACCACGCCGAATCAAGTCCTGATGGAGCAGGCCAGTGTAGACCATAATGCGCAACGCCATGAAGCGGTCCACCGAGGACTGAAATTCCAGCAGCAGATACACATAAAGCCACTCCTCGCCCCAGCGTATTCGCCAAACGGCATCGCCGTGCCGGCCACGCAGGTCGTCAGTGACGTAGCTGCCGTTCATCTTCTCCAGGGATTCCAAGTCCAGCGCTGCCACCCACTTTTCAGGCAGGAAGCCAACCAACAGATCCTGGATCATCCGGTCGTGGGCGAAAAGCAGCTTGTAGATGGTGTCGTGCTCGTCCATGGGCACCTCGTCAATCTAGAAAAACGAGCGTGACCGGGACGAGCCGGTCTGTCTGTCCTACGGTGCGGACAATCTTTGTAAGTAAAGACGGAAGGGACGTGGCGGTTCCTGACACCCGGCATGAATGGACCGGGTTGCGTTGTCTTCAAGTTAATAAGCTGGCAAAGCAGGGCAAAAAAGGGCAAAAACGGTGTCAGAAGCCTGAAAAAAGGCGGCTTTTGCGTGTCTGACAAGCAAAGTTGCGAGTAGAGCAAAACACAAAGCATGACCCCGTCTCCTTCTCTGAAAGCTCACAGGCTCGGTGCGCTTCGTGAGGGAGGTGTACCGGAAGGACGGGGTGCTGGGCTAGCCGTCCGGCACGTACCCGCTGACGCCTTTGATGTCCTCTGGAAAGTGGAACGAGAATTGCCCGCCGTCCTCATTCTCGACCAGCACGCTGGCGCGACGGGTGTCCTTGAACGACAGCCATACCAGGTAGTCGCTGTGGTACTCGCCCACGGGATAGCCGTTGATCGCCACGATGGTGTCCCCCGGTTTGACACCCACTTCCTCGGTACCGCTCTCGGGGAAGTCCTCGCCGACCCGGTAGCCATCCGGCGAGTCTTCGCTCACCGGTGTGAGATCAAGCTTGTTCAGAAAATCCACCACGTGTTGCGGCATCTTCGGGCCATCGTCATCGCGCGCGCGCTCGTTGTCGGCATCGTCGGTTTGAGTCCGCCCTCCGCCACCCATGAGCGCCATGCGCAGCGTGATCTGGCGGCCGTTGTCATGGATGGTCACCTCGGTCGGGTGTATCGCCGCCAACACACCGCCTTCGGGCAGCGTCTCACCGATGTTGTACCGGTGGGCGCCATGGCCCTCCGTATGGATGACCGCGGCGGCGAGAGGGCTGTTCGCCTGGAAGATGGCCAGAAGCGTCAATGAATCCGCATCCACGGCTTCCTTTGGCACCAGCGAGGACGGGGCTTCCTCATTGCGTGAGACGGCATTTTCTTCCTCGGTTTGGCGCGATTTCGAAACATCAGGTTCCGCTTGTGAGGGCGCCAGGGGAGCGGTCGTTAACGAACCTTGCTCCGCATCATCCATGCCATTATTTCCTTTCGCGAAAAAGAAAATAAGCGATAGAAAAAATAAAGCCAACAGAAACAGGCATTTATAAATCGTCTTCTGAGTGCTCATAAAGATCCAGAGAAAATCTTTGATATACAGCGTGTTTAAAAAGGAACTTAAATAATATATATCCATCTTTACAGAGGACGACAGAGAAAATAAACGTCAAAAAATATCACGGAAGTTTAAAGCTGATATCAAAACGATATCCAACAAAAACCAGGAGGAAACTATGAGAAGCATAACCTTGGGGGCACTGTCATTGGTGTTTCTCGCCGGATGCAGCCACACCCCCGCGCAAGCGCAAGCCACCAAACTTGAGACCAATCGGCAAAAGGCCTCTTACGCCGCAGGCATGTTTCTCGGCCAGAAGATTAGTAATCATATGAACACATATAATCTAGATGGCGAGCTGTTCATGCAGGCCGTTCGTGACCAACTGAAAGGAAACGAACCGTTACTCGACGAAGAAGCGGCTCGAGAGGCTTCGGGTGCTTATCAGAAAGAGATCACTCAGCGGCTGGAAGAGGAGAAGAAAGAGGTCATGGCGCGCAACGCGTCCCAGGGTCAGGCCTTTATGGAAAAAAACGAACAACGACAGGGCATCAAGACTCTGCCGAGCGGACTCCAGTACGAAGTGCTGAAGGAATCCAGCAGCGGCGCCACCCCCGGCCGGGAGGACGCGGTGCGCGTGCATTATACCGGCACTCTTCTGGATGGGACCTTTGTGGAAAGCAGTCTGGCGCGCGGTGAGGCCGTGCGCGTGAACATGGGCGTGGCCCTGAAGGGCTGGCAAGAGGCTCTGAAACACATGAAGGAGGGCGAGAAGTGGCGCCTCTTCGTGCCACCGGAGCTCGCCTACGGCGAAAAGGGCCTGCGCGACAAGGTGCCGCCGCAATCCACCCTGATCTACGAACTGGAACTGGTCGAAGTGATCGACAGAAGCTGAAAAACCACCACTGGAAGGGGGCGTACCCATGAAACCGTATTACTACATTATGAATGTTTTGCTTATCGCACTGGCCATCCCGAGCATCGCCACGGCGGATCTCCGCGAGCGAGTGGAGGGAGCGTTGGCCGTCACCAACCCGAACCTGAGCGTGGAGGGCATCACGGACAGCCCGGTGGAGGGCGTCAAGGAGATCAAGCTGAGTAATGGCGACTTTCTCTACGGCTCGCCGGGCAGCGACCACCTCTTCTCCGGCCGCCTGCTGAGCTTTACCGGCGATTCTCTGGTGGATCTTACCGAAGAACGGAAACGCGAGGACCGCGCCGAAATGCTTCAGGGTTTGTCACCGGGGACCACAATCACCTTCGCCGCAAACGGCCAGGAGAAGCATGAAGTCTTCGTTTTTACGGACGTAAGCTGCCCGTACTGCAAGAAATTCCAGGACCATATGGCTGAAATGAACGATAGGGGCATCACCGTGCACTACCTGGCCTTGCCACGCTCGGGCATCGATACCGACGTGGCCAATGCCATGGCCAGGATCTGGTGCGTCGAAGACCCGCAGACCGCCATTGATAACGCCTTCGCCGGTAAGCCCCTCTCGCAGGAGGTCATGCCCTGTCGGCCTCCGGTCGCTGACCAGTACACGATGGCGCAGAATCTGGGTGTCAATGGCACGCCCTCCGTGTTCAGTGAAGACGGCAGAAATCTGGGCGGGTATATGACCCCTGATGAGTTGATTACCGCTATAGCGAGCACCGCCGGCATCAAGAACTGAAGCCGGCTCCGGCCTGCATGCTCACCCTGACATGCAGGCCATCTTCTTACCTAATTAATATCTCCGAATTACTTTGGCTATGTGCCGTTCCGAAACAAGAATTTGTCCGGCTTTTTTGCCCTTTTCAATAGCGATGGACCGCTAACGCCCATCACAAGAAATCCGTTAAGTGACTGAATAAAAAGGGCGTCCCATAAAGTCCGTAATTAAACCTTTTCGAACTGCGGAACCGCCGCGAAATCCTTGCTAGGTTGAAATTGCAGTACACGCTGCATAAAACGGAAGACAAACAATTACGGAGATTTCATCATGAAAATAAAACTCTTACTCTCAACAATCGTCGGCATGGCCGCCTGGTCGCTTTCCAGCGTTGCGGCTGCGAACTGGGATGCGGGCGCATGTCCCGACCCTAATCCGGGTCCTGCGCCCTGTATTGAAACGGTGGTCAACGGCAACACCTACCACTTCAACGGTAGCGGCGGCCACGCTGATGTATGGCATGGCCTGCCGGCTGCAGAGGGCGGTGGAGATTTCTCGTTCAGCGGTGATTCAGTGCTGACATGCGACGGTACAGACATTGCCTGCACCTTGGAATTAACGGGCGAGGTGAAGAAATGCGAGGAACCCGATGGGACCTGGCGCATCGGCGTGCGCGTGAACTCATCCGACGTAACGGGTAGTTTCGCGTGCTCAACCATCGCACTCGGCGGCTTTCCCTGGTACTCAAAGGATTCCTCCATCACTCCGCATTGTCCCTTCGGTGACGTTTGCGGCAACTTCAACGAGTATGACCCGAGCGCGTCCACCTACACCGCGAACTTCGGCTTGATCGATATCAGCGTCTTTGGCATTCCGGAAGTGACCGATGGCCATGTGCATGATGTGGTTTTCACTCCGGGTGTTGGCGCCAGCTTTGACTTCAATTCAATCTTCTACGATTGTGACGAAAACAGCCAGAACTGCAGCGTAGACGGCACGCTTACGCTTGATAACGCTACCTCGCTGGATGTTTATTAATAACTGATCGCGGTAGTACGCCCGGCGCTGAAGCTTTCAACGGCTTCGCGTTGGGCCCCTCTAGACTTAGCCCCGGTTCGCGCCGGGGCTTTTTCGTGTTGCGTGGCTCCAGGTTAATAAGGCCCTTTTCTGAAGGCGGCATTTACGTTTCGGACTCGTATAACGGCTTGATGGCTAGCTGCCCCCACGCCCGACATATGACATAGGTATGCTCATGTGGAGGGCTGGCCGTTTTACCCTAATGTTTGTTCACGGGTTACGGCGATGACGTCACCCGTTACGTTCCAAGCACCGCCACCTACCGTCAACCTGGTTCTGGTGGCCATAGATTTATAGCGCATCCCTGGAGCTCGGTTCGCCATGCGCGCTGATTCTGTTCGTTCCTGGCATTGACGGTGATGTGGTCTGTGATTCATTTTCTCGCTGACTTGATACTCGGTTCCGGAAGTAATCAGTCGAAGTGGCACAAAAAGGGCCCCTTTCGGGGCCCCGGAAAGCGTTCTCCGCTTTACTGAAAGAGCACTACTTGATCGGCTCCGAGATCATATTGATCCTGCTGCCGTACTCTGGAATGAGCAAATCCATATAGCCCTGCCTGGCACCACCACCAGAACTCCATGTGTCGACATCCAGGTTTATCAGGTTGGTATTATACTGCTCCACTTTCATCCGGCCGTCATCAAGGAAGGTCAGCCCACCTTCCAGCACCATCTGTATTGGGTAAGACGAAAGGTTCGACGGGTTGCTGATGGGCGACCATTCGATTGCGTAAGGTGCGTCAAGGTACAGGTCCATATTCATGCTCAGTTGCGCGCCCTGCCCCTGTTGCGAGATCCAGCCGGTGATGGGCTCGCTTCGGGTCTCGCCGGAGTAGCGCATGCGCATGATTTGCGGCCCCGATAAGGTGCCCGCGCCATAATCAAAGGCGCTAGCGAACTCCGATTCGATGTAGAGATCTAGCGATGTGCCCATCACAACAGACGGCCATAACTTCACCTTTACGCGTCCATTTTCGTCCACCTCATTGGTGACTTCCGCGATCGCGGCGGACATCAAATAGGTGAACTTGTTTTCCGGGCACTCGAAGGGTTCATTGACTTCGCTGTCGATTGTGAACGGGGGGGTGTACGAGAAGCTCGACTCATAGCCGCATCCCACGTTTGCGCCATCCAGCGACCCTACATCCCCTAGCGAATCAAAGTGCGACAGCACCTTCGCGCTGTTTTTCGCCGGTTTCAAGCCGTTCGGATCAAGCGTCGGATACAGGCCGAAACCCGGATCCGAAGCCGTAAGCGGGCCTTCTGGGCCATACTCCTCGATATCGAATTCAAATTCCCCGGCTGATATTATTTCCATGACTTCGTTTGGGGGGTCCCCTGTGAGTAGCGCCCCGACGTCCCTAATACCCAACATCGCATCCAAATCCCCAGCACCGAGATTCGAACGGTCGCTGACGAAATTCCGGTTGGTATCCGCCACCGGCTGCGTTCTCAGCACTTGGAGAACATTCGCACTGGGTGCCGCGCCACGGAAGAAGTGGGTCATCGGCGGCCCCCCCGCCGTTATGGACAGACCGTATGTGTCCTTTCTGTAAGTGCGGATTGCGTCCGCATCGGGGTTTTCTATATCTCTGTATAGGCTGTAACCGATCGGCATAGTGCGCACGGGCAGGCCGTCGTTACCGCACACCGCATCCATGCCGCATGTGAACTCGCGGTGATCCGATGCTGCCGGGATTGTGCCGGTAAGGACCGAACCGCATGGACGAATCTCCGTGGCAGCGTTCGCTACAATACGGTATCGGGGGTTGGTGGCCGCGCCTTGCTTACAAAGCGCCCAGCCGGAAGACTTCAGTGTGTAGCGGTAGAGCTGATCTTTCTGCCAGGGCTCGGTCGGGCGGAACTTCAGTGTCATATCCGACACTTCCACCGTGCCGTCGACTTCGCCGTCCACCTGTTCGTCCTCGTCAATCCGCTCCACCACGAAGGTTTCCCCCAGTACCACGGAGGCCGGGTCAATGTCCTTGCCGAAGGCGATGATGATCGGCCGGTTGGCGGGCATATCCATCACGGGGATCGAGTCGTCGGCGGGCAGAACGGTTGCCCCGGTATCATCGGTGATCTTCGGCGCGCCGCCGGCGCATATGCCAGCCTCTGCCACGCCATCATTATCGCTGTCACCGAGGTCTCTGTAGGAGGTCCGTCCGATATCCTCACCTTCGTTATTAAACAGCCCGGTAACGCCGCCCTTTTCGATGAACTCCTCCTGCAAGGCGCATGGGAAGCCGGGATAAGTCGCCAGAATCACCGGCGCATGTGATGTTTCCCTGCGAGCCACCCAAATAGGCGCCGGCTCGAAGTTGGGCGACACCTCGGGATCTGTTAGGTCGTAGTCCGGCACAATGGTTGCCAGCTCGAACTCCTCGATCAATGGCATGCCGGTCGCCAGATTACCCGACACATCAGTTACGCCGTCGATTTCCACGCGATAGACGTTTGGATCGTTCGCCGGGCTAAGCTGCAGGCTGCTTACCGGCGTTACTTTGGTGCCTGAGGCGGTTTCTTCCCTTACCGCTTTGGGTTTGATCACCAGCGCCGCGCCGTCGATGTAGTAGTCAATGTCCATTGGGTTGTCGTTGTGGAACAGTTGGACATTGCCGGCCACGCTCTCGGGATCGAGGGGCTGGTCGAAGTTCAGGATCACCGGGTCGCCCGGCTTGGCGACCTGCGCCTTGTCGTCGCCGGTCAGGGTGTTGTCGCCCAGGCTCCAGCTTTGCAGCGTGGGCGGCGTGGTGTCTTTCAGTGCCGCCCGCGCCTCGGCTAGCAGGGCGTCGTTCTGGTCCTTGTAAGATTGAAGCTGGAAGCTCAGCAGACCGTAGCCGTATTCCTGCCCCAGAACATCCGGTTCTACCATGCTGGTGGCGTCGATGTTCAGTACGCCGCCGTTCGGATCCACTTCGGCCACGCCCACCAGATGGATGTGCATCAGGTTCTGGGTAAAGCCGCCGTTGGCCTGCGGGTTTTCGGTGGCGATGCCCACGTCCATGAACAGGTGCACGATGCGCAGCTGGTCCGGGTTGTCTTCCGTGTAGGGGTTGGGCACCAGGTAGCCGGTGGCGTCGGACAGCACGCGCATGGTGACGTCGCCGGAGCCGAAGCCGGCGTCCACTTCACCGCCGATCTTCACCAT
>Ga0207883_1000279_pt1 | contig 16064 bp, 15 predicted proteins | sample MalvirmetaMSP109_FD_184229 | JGI IMG/M metagenome (GOLD analysis project Ga0207883, IMG submission 184229) | Marine viral communities from the Deep Pacific Ocean - MSP-109 (SPAdes) | ecosystem: Environmental > Aquatic > Marine > Oceanic | place: Pacific Ocean | collected 2011-05-21 | reverse complement strand
TCTCTGGTCAGTCGACTGACAAAACGCGTGCTATTATTTTTGGGCATATTCAAATCTCCAGCCAGCTATGCAGTGAAATATGTTGTAATGGCTTTAAGCGTGCCACATCGTTAAGGTGGACAGCAATAGAAAAATTTACAGGACATTATATCTATGGTTTTTGAACAAAATTTGACAGATGACCAACTTAAAATCATAGAAGCCAGACATCATGATCCTTTTGCAGTTTTGGGTCGTCATCCGACCAAAAGCGGTGTGTATGTCAGGGCTTTCTTACCTCATACCGAATCCGCAACGGTAGGTAACAATCTACCTATGAAGCGGGTTGAAGGTACAGATATTTTCGAGTGGACTGGCCGTTCTGATGATTTAGAAACGCCATATCAGATTCATCGTACCACTTCACAAAATCAAATTCAGAGTCATTACGATCCGTACTGCTTCCCTCCACAAATTTCAGATTACGATTTGTATCTGTTTGCCGAGGGTAAACACTGGCATGCCTATCGAATTCTGGGATCTCACAAGCGCACTGTAAACGGTGTAGAAGGTGTGATGTTTGCCACCTGGGCACCCAATGCCCAACGTGTCAGTGTTGTTGGTACTTTCAACCGTTGGGATGGACGCAGCCATCCCATGCGTTCAAGAGGCAGTACTGGCGTATGGGAATTATTTATTCCGGGTCTGGAAATCGGTGAGCTCTACAAATATGAAATACGTAACTATCATGATGGCAGTCTGCATCTGAAAATGGATCCTTATTGCCAGCAGGCAGAACTTCGGCCTGGTACTGCCTCAGTGATTTTTGACAGCAGTTATCAATGGCAGGACAAAGAATGGATGTCCAACAGGGAGCATACAAAATGGCTACATGCGCCACATAGCGTTTATGAAGTCCACCTCGGTTCCTGGCAAAAACGCAATGATGGCAGCTTTTGCAGTTATCGTGAACTTGCTGACAAACTGGTGCCATACGTCAGCAAAATGGGCTTCACGCATATTGAACTGTTACCTATCACCGAACACCCTCTGGATATTTCCTGGGGATATCAAACGACAGGTTATTATGCTGCAACCAGCCGGTTCGGCTCACCGGATGATTTTCGATATTTTGTCGACCAGTGCCATCAAAATAATATTGGTGTGTTACTGGATTGGGTGCCAGGACATTTTCCCAAAGACAGCTTCGGCCTGGCCAAATTTGATGGCACAGCACTCTATGAACATGAAGACCCCCGTCGTGGAGAACATCAGGACTGGGGCACATTAATCTTTAATTACGGCCGTAACGAGGTTCGTAACTTCCTATTATCCAGTGCATTTTTCTGGCTGGAAGAATGCCATATAGATGGGTTACGTGTCGATGCTGTCGCGTCGATGCTTTATCTCGATTATTCGCGTGAGGAAGGTCAGTGGTTGCCAAACATTCATGGTGGTCGTGAGAATCTTGAGGTCATCAGCTTTCTCAAGGAAGTTAATACCATACTGCACCAGTCTCACCCTGGTTGTATTATCGCCGCCGAAGAATCCACCTCCTATCCAATGGTTTCACGACCAGCAGATATGGGTGGACTGGGTTTCTCGATGAAGTGGAATATGGGTTGGATGCACGACATCCTTGAGTATATGAAACAGGATCCTATTCATCGTCGCTATCATCATGATCAGCTTACCTTCGGTTTACTGTATGCATTTACCGAAAATTTTGTGTTGCCTTTTTCCCACGATGAAGTTGTGCATGGTAAAGGTTCGATGCGCTACAAAATGCCCGGAGATGAGTGGCAGCAGTTTGCTAATCTGCGGTTACTTTATACCTTTATGTACAGCTATCCCGGCAAAAAATTATTATTTATGGGATCAGAGTTTGGTCAGGGTAGTGAGTGGAATAGTGAAAAAGCACTGGAATGGTATTTACTGGATTATCCAAAACATCAGGGCCTGTTACAGCTGGTCACTGATTTAAATAAAGTCTACCGGGAGAGCCCTGCGCTTCATTATCATGACTTTGACGCACATGGATTTGAATGGATTGATTGTAATGATCGGGAACAATCAGTACTAAGCTACCTGCGTCAGGGACAGGATTCCATCGCTGTGGCGGTGTTTAATTTCACGCCTGTAGTGAGGGATAATTATCGAATTGGTGTGCCTGAAGCAGGCGAATATGAAGTTGTCATCAATTCTGACTCGGAATACTACAGTGGCAGTAATTATTCTGTTAGTCAGGTAATTCAGAGCGAATCAACAAGCTGGTCTGATAGACCCTATTCCATTGTGTTGAACTTACCACCTTTGGCCGGACTGATTATTCGTAAAAAGCATTAACTCTTGTAATGAAAGCGACTCGTAAGTTGTTACGAGCCGCTTTCATTTATCTATTTCCGCAAGGTACGGATCAACCTGATAAGCTCGGTAGTAGAACTATCATGCACAGAAATTTCGGCATTACTCTGCAAATCCGGCAAAATAGCTTTGGCAAGCTGTTTACCGAGCTCAACGCCCCATTGGTCAAATGAATTGATGTTCCAGATAACCCCTTGGACAAATACTTTGTGCTCATAGAGGGCCACAAGCTGCCCCAACATTTCCGGCGTCAATTTAGGAAATAACAATACGTTACTCGGACGATTACCCGGGAAAACTTTGTGTGGCAATAATGCATCAAGGGCTTTGCCTTCATAGCCTTCCTTGACCAACTCTTCTCTAACCTCTTCAGCCGTTTTACCTTTCATCAATGCTTCTGATTGAGCCAAACCATTGGCCAATAGAATGGATTGATGATCACATTCAGGATAATGACTGTTTACCGGTAACACAAAATCCACTGGAATTAACTGTGTACCCTGATGAATCAGTTGAAAATAAGCGTGCTGACCATTGGTACCAGGTGTACCCCAGATAACCGGTCCCGTTTTATAACTGATACGAGCGCCCTGACGGTTAATAAACTTACCGTTGCTTTCCATATCCAGCTGCTGCATGTGACTAGGAAAACGCGCCAGTGAGTGATCATAGGGAACAATCGCATGAGTCTGGGCATTAAAGAAATTGATATACCAGATCCCCAGCATTCCCATAATCAGCGGAATATTTTCTGCCAATGGCTTGGTACGGAAATGCTTATCCATTTCATGTCCACCATCCAGCAAACGAAGGAAATTATCCATGCCAACATACAATGCAATCGGTAGACCGATAGCACTCCATAAAGAGTATCGGCCACCCACCCAGTCCCAGATTTCGAACATATTGGCAGTATCAATACCAAACTTGGCAACTTCCTTAGCATTGGTCGATACCGCAACAAAATGTTTTGCCACATCAGCTTGTGTCGCTACTTTCAAAAACCAGTTGCGTGCTGATTGAGCGTTCGTTATGGTTTCCTGAGTCGTGAAGGTTTTCGAAGCCACAACAAAAAGAGTGGTTTCAGGATTCAGTTTTTCCAGTGTTGTGCTGAGATCAGTACCATCAACATTAGAAACAAAATGTGCCTGGATGCCATCAATACCGTAAGGCTCTAGTGCATCGCAAATCATGGCTGGGCCGAGATCAGAACCACCAATACCAATATTAACAATATCAGTAATTTTTTTACCGCTGAATCCTAACCATTTACCTGAATGTACCTGTTCGCAGAAAGCGGCCATTTTGTCCAATACTGCATTTACCTGCGGCATGACATCCTGACCGTCCACCATAACCGGCGTATTTGATCGGTTGCGCAATGCGGTATGTAAAACGGCACGACCTTCGGTGTGATTAATTTGATCGCCCGAAAACATTCTTTCTATCCATTCCTGAATATTTACCGCATCTGCAAGCGCAATCAGCTTATCGATGGTTTCCTGAGTAATGCGGTTCTTCGAATAGTCGAGCAGTAAATCCCCTGAGCGAATTGAGAAACGTTCAAAACGTCCTGAGTCCAGTGCGAATTGTTCACGCATCGACAGATATTTGATATCGGAATAGTGTCTATCAAGTGATTGCCATTCGGCGATATTTAGTGGCGTCATATTTCTACTTATTTTTGTTAACTGTTAGTTGAATGCCGAGGCAGAAAGAAAATTCGCTAGTTCAGACCAGGCTAACGTCTGTTGCTCGCCTGTTGCCATAGTTTTCACACCAATGGTTTGCTGCGCCATTTCCTCTTCCCCTAAAATTAAGGTCCAGCGCGCTCCGCTGCGATCAGCCCGCTTAAATTGGCTTTTAAAACTACCACCACCACAGTGGCTAATCAAGCGAAGTTGAGGAAGTTGGTCTCTCAGACTCTCAGCTAGTAATAATGATTGTGCGGCAGCGACATCCCCAACAGCGACCAGATACACGTCAGGTCCAGATATTTCAGGCAGTACTTCACCCGCTTCCAGTAGCGAAATCAGACGTTCGAGCCCGATGGCAAAACCTATCGCCGTGGAAGCCTTGCCGCCAAGTTGATCTATAAGTCCGTCATATCGCCCGCCAGCACATACAGTTCCCTGGGCACCCAGTTGATCGGTTACCCATTCGAAAACCGTTTTGCCGTAATAATCCAGCCCGCGAACCAGACGCGGGTTAACTTCAAAAGCAATTCCAGCTTCGGTTAAGGTATTGCATAATTGCTTAAAGTGTTCTGCTGACTCTGCATCAAGATAATCTATCAATTTTGGTGCAGCCTGATTAAGCGCCTGCATCTCAGGATTTTTGCTGTCCAGAATACGTAAAGGGTTGCTCGATAAACGTCGTTGACTATCCTCATCAAGCTGCTGTTCATTAGCCTGATAATATTCAACCAGTTTTTGACGATAGTTGAGACGGGCTTCTGTACTGCCCAGCGAGTTTATTTGCAGGGAAATATCTTTCAATCCCAGCTTTTTCCATAACCTAGCCGTTAACAGGATCATCTCTGCATCGATATCCGGTCCACTGAAGCCATAAGCTTCGACACCTAACTGATGAAATTGCCGATAGCGGCCTTTCTGAGGACGTTCATGGCGAAACATGGGCCCCATATACCAGAGGCGTTGTTGCTGATTGAACATACCATGTTCCATGGCCGCCCTGACACATCCAGCGGTGCCCTCTGGACGCAGAGTGAGGCTGTCACCATTACGATCATCAAAGGTATACATTTCTTTTTCAACGATGTCCGTGACTTCGCCGATAGAGCGCTTGAATAATTCGGTTTTTTCCAGAATGGGTAACCGTATTTCCTGATAACCGTAGCCATCAAGAACCTGTTTCAGGCTGGTTTCCACTAGTTGCCAATACGGCGTCATTTCCGGAAGAATGTCATTCATCCCCCGGACAGAACGGATAATCTCTGCCACCTTTAGCTTATGTCCTTTATCGGAATTACTTTTTCGGGTTGTTCACTACGCAGTGAAATCCGTTGACGAATTTCTTTTTCCAGCTGATCAACCAATGATTCGTTATCTAATTTATGATGCGGTTTACCGTCACGATATAACAGATTGGGTGAACCGCCGGTCAGACCAATTGCAGCTTCTTTTGCTTCACCCGGACCATTTACCACACAACCTATAACGGCCACATCCATCGGTTCAATAATATCTTCCAGTCTGGCTTCCAGTGCGTTGACTGTTGAAATAACATCAAATTCCTGTCTGGAACAGGATGGGCAGGCAATGAGGTTTATCCCTTTGCTGCGAATGCGCAGGCTTTTTAAAATATCAAAACCGACACGAATTTCTTCGACAGGATCAGCAGCCAATGAAACACGAATGGTATCGCCAATGCCTTCAGCAAGCAGCATCCCAAGACCTATCGCCGATTTGACTGCTCCACTACGCAGACTTCCTGCTTCGGTGATACCCAGATGCAAAGGCTGCTCAATCTGGTCAGCAAGCTGACGATAGGCATGCACTGTCATGAACACATCAGATGCTTTCAAACTAACTTTAAAATCTGGAAAATTAAGGCGGTCCAGAATATCAATATGACGTAAGGCCGACTCAACTAATGCTTCAGGAGTTGGCTCACCATATTTTTTTTGTAATTCTTTTTCCAATGAACCGGCATTGACGCCAATGCGGATTGGAATACCATAATCCCGTGCCTTATCGACAACAGCCCGCACCCGATCCTCGCGACCAATATTGCCCGGATTGATACGCAGGCAATCAACACCCAGCTCAGCCACCCGCAGCGCAATTTTATAATCGAAATGAATATCGGCAATTAGAGGGATATCCACCAACTTACGAATAGCACCAAAAGCCTCTGCCGCATCCATTGAAGGAATGGAGACCCGAACCAGATCAGCACCCACTTTCTGCAACCTCTGGATCTGATCCACGGTAGCAGCAACATCTGTTGTTTCGGTATTGGTCATGCTTTGAACGGCAATCGGCGCATCTCCGCCTACCGGGACATTACCAACCATAATTTGACGTGATTTTCGACGTTTTATCGGTGAAGCAGTTTGCATTAAGAATCTTCTCCCAAGGTAAATCGAGCCACATTACCGCGAGTGTATTCAGTAATATCGATGATATCGCCATCAAATCTGACAGAAGCGGCATTCGCCTGCCCCAATGAAACCTGTAAAGGTAACTTACCGGTCAATTCGACCGTATTACCTGCTCTGACCACACGACTAATCAGAACTTGCTGACTGGCATCTCTAACCTCAACCCAGCAATCTGCATTAATACCAATAATAAGGTTCTTTTCAGTTGTAGCTTCTGCTGTAGCAGATTCTGCATCTTCTACAGGTGGGCTAGTCTCGGTTTCAAATGATTCATTGAGGGCGGTATCCGCGGTATCCAAAGTTGGCTCAGACGTATCGGTTTCATTTGGTATTAAAGGTTGTTCCTCCAGACTGATCTCATTAGATTCAGTGATTGGAACAGGATCAGCATTATTTTCGTTTGCCGTTTCATTCAATGGTTCAAGCAGTGTTTGCTCTGCCGGCTCGTTATTCTGTACAAGTTTAGTCGCTTGCCATTGCTGGTATGCAAACCAGGTCAAAACTGCGACGGTAATCAGCAATATCAAAGGCAGCCACGGAAACGTTGATTTTGCGGGCTTAATCTGTTGAATCGGTGCTACCGATGGACTTCTCTTATCTGTCTCGGTGAATTCGATATTAAAGCCTGCCAGCATTTCATCCTGTGGAAGCCCCAAAAACTTTGTATAACTCAGAAAATAGCCACGGGCATAGGTTCGGCCATGAAGCTTATCCCAGTCTTGTTCTTCCAGATGCACAATGGCGCTGCGAGTCACTCGCAACTGGGCTGCCGCATCAGAAATAGAGATTTTTTTTGCTTCGCGAGCTTCGCGCAGACGTCTGCCAACGTCCACAGAGGATGAAACTACATTTGGTTCTTCTGAATGACTCTCAGTCATAAATGTTAAATACCTTCATTGACCATGCGCATTTCATCAGAATCCGGGAATCGGGCTCGCATAATTAACTTGTAGCTTGATACGGCGTCATCATTTCCCAATTTGGATTCAGTTTTAATCGCAGTTAGCAAGGCCTGAGGAGTCCAAGGAGAGACACTACTGTAACGCTGTATATATGCGCGTGCCTGCATGTAATTCATTTGTTCATAGCTCAAATCAGCCATCCCAATTAACGATTTACTCAGGTTTGGATTAATCTGTAACGCGCGTCTGAAATAGGATTCGGCTTTGACCAGATCCGGAATTTGTCTAGTACAGAGTGCGGCGTTCTCATAGGCCATGGCAGCACTCTGATAAAGTGGGTTTTCTACGGATTTTAAAAATCGCTTTTCAGACTCTTCATATTTGCCTTGCTGGCACAGAAACACACCATAGTTATTCTGCGCTTCAGAATATTCCGGGGCTCTGCTCACCGCTTCTTTAAAATGTTTTTCGGCTTTTTCTTCTTCACCCAGTCGTTGATAAAGCAGAGCGATAGTATTGTGAGCACTGGGTAAATTCGGATTTTGTTTCAATGCCTTATCTAGCTTTTCCATGGCGATTTCATAATCACCACGTTGCAGATAACTTAATCCCAATTGCATGTTCAATTCAGCCGCTTTAGGATCCGGCGCAATATGCTCACGTGGCCCGGTTGTACCACACGCGGTGAGCATTATGATTGATGTCGCCAGAAAACCTATTTTCAAAAATGATTTCATCGGACGAACACAACCTCCCGTTCGGCTAATCTTTGAGTTCGACGAGTTTTATCCTGAACTTCGCCGGCCAGTTGACCACAGGCTGCCACGATATCATCACCACGGGTTTTTCGTACAGTCGCAACTAAGCCAGCCGCGATCAATTGTTCTTTAAAACGATTAATTACATTTCTTGAAGAGCACTGGTAGTCGGTGCCCGGGAAGGGGTTAAAAGGGATGAGATTAATTTTGTTCGGAATGCCTTTCAAAATCCGGATCAAATCCCGTGCATCCTTTTCCGAGTCATTAATTCCTGCGAGCATCACATATTCAACTGTGATATGGCGACGTAGTTGTTCACCCGTCACATATCGTTTGCAAGCAGCTAATAATTCAGCAATCGGGTATTTATCGTTTAATGGAATAATCTCGCTGCGTAATTTATCGTTCGCAGCATGTAATGATATGGCAAGGCTGACATGGCAATCTTCTTTTAAACGGTCAATCATTGGCACGACACCAGAGGTGCTCAACGTTAACCTGCGCCATGAAATACCATACGCCAGATCATCACGCATAAGATTCATCGCTGAAATCACATTATTGTAATTTGTCAGCGGTTCTCCCATGCCCATCATCACCACATTGGTGACCATTCGATTGCCTTTGGGGTCTTTACCTAAAGCTTCATTGGCAATCCACAACTGAGCAATAATCTCGGCAGCACTGAGGTTGCGATTAAAGCCTTGTTGACCGGTTGAGCAAAAAGTACAGGTTAATGCACACCCAACCTGAGACGACACACATAAAGTCCCACGACCATTTTCCGGAATAAATACCGTTTCAATAGAATTATCACCATCCATTTTGATGATCCATTTACGGGTTCCATCGGTGGATATGTGCTCGTGTAACAATTCGGGGACGCGTATCTCAGCAATCTGACTCAGTTTTTCGCGCAACGATTTACTCAGATTACTCATCTGGGCAAAATCAGTGACACGATATTGGTGAATCCATTGTAAAAGCTGACGCGCACGGAAGGGTTTCTCACCGATTTCGATGAAAAACCCTTCCAGACCTTTCAGATCCAGACCAAGCAGATTGGTCAGTGCAGTTGCCATCAGTTATTGATTAGCGTGTGCGGGCGCACAGTTGATCATCTGTAAAGAAATACGAGATTTCACGTGCTGCACTTTCAGCAGAATCTGAACCATGAACAGCATTCTCATCAATACTTTGCGCAAAATCAGCACGGATGGTGCCAGGTGCTGCATCAGCTGGATTGGTTGCGCCCATCAAATCGCGGTGAGTAATAACCGCATTTTCGCCTTCCAGGACCTGGATCATCACTGGGCCAGAAGTCATGAAACTCACCAAATCGCCAAAAAATGGACGTTCTTTATGTTCCGCATAAAAGCCTTCAGCTTGCTGCTGGGTAAGATGTACCATACGGGCAGCTACGATAGATAGACCAGCTTTTTCAAAGCGGGAGTATATTTCTCCAATAACATTTTTTGCTACCGCGTCCGGTTTGATAATTGACAAAGTACGTTCAGTCGCCATGTGTATCCTCATTGATTGATTGGATTAAATCGACATATTCTAGCATCTATAAGACTCAGAGATAGTAACGTTCACCGAGTTTTTATTAAGCGGTCAATTTTGCTTTGGATTTGATGACAAAACCATTACCATCAGTTGACTATTTTTTGATAAAACTCAAATACAAATTCGATGATGAATAACACATTTAAACGTATCGGCCTGTTCATCCGTAAAGATGATCCTGTCCTGGAAACTGCTGTAATTCAAATAAACGAATTCCTGTTATCCAGAGAGTTACAGGTATTTTGCAACGAGCCGATAAGTTTTTTACCTGGTTTGGAAGTGATTTCGATCGCTGAATTCCCTTCAAAATGTGATTTGACCATAGCGATTGGCGGTGATGGCACCATGCTATCTGCCTCACGAGCATTGGCAGGATTTGATTTACCAGTTGTTGGCGTGAATGTTGGCCGGCTGGGATTTTTAGCTGATGTCACGCTGAATAATCTGCAATCTCAGTTAGGTCGAATTCTAGATGGCCAATATCGGCATGATAATCGTTTTTTATTACAAGCCCACCTGAATAATGCTGAAGATCCAATTAGTATTGCCATGAACGATGTGGTGGTGCATTCACATCAAAGCCGACATATGATTGAATTTGAAACCCATATCAATGGTCGTTTTTTAAACAGTCAACGTGCTGATGGATTAGTCGTTGCGACCCCCACCGGCTCAACAGCTTATGCCATGTCAGCAGGAGGTCCAATTCTTGATGTGGATTTGGATGCTGTAGTTTTAGCATCAGTGTGTCCACATACCTTGAGCAATCGACCTTTAGTGATTGCGGCCAGTAGCATTATTGACATCACATTAAGTGAAAATAACATTACCACGGCGATGGTCACTTGCGATGGACGCCCCGGCCATGAGCTTAAACCCGGCGATACTGTCCGAATTCAGCGTCATCTAAACCGAATCGATTTACTGCATCTTGAAGATCACGATCATTATTCAATTTTGCGTGCCAAACTGGAATGGGGCCGAAAACTGACATGTTGATAGCGTTAACTGTTCGCCAGCTGGCGGTGGTAGAAGATTTATCCTTAACTTTTAAATCCGGCATGACTTCACTAACGGGTGAAACCGGGGCCGGTAAATCCATACTGGTGGATGCCCTTGGTCTGGTACTGGGGGATCGTGCTGATTCAAATATGGTACGCCATGGAAGTGAACGTGCTGAAATAGAGGCCAGTTTCGATATCAGCAATAACCTGCCACTTCAACAGTGGCTTAAAGAACAAGAACTTGATGATGAAGATCAATGTCATCTGCGCCGAACAATCAGCCGTGATGGTCGCTCCAAAGCGTATATCAATGCCCGGCAGGTTGCATTAACCCAACTACGTAATATCAGTGAATTAACTGTTGATATTCATGGACAGCATGAACATCAATCTTTGTTACGTACGGATACTCAGCGCGAGCTTCTGGATATTGTCGCTAACAATAAAGCGCTACTTAAATCATTAAAACAAGCCTATGCCGAGTGGCAAAAAATTCAGCAGCAACTGGCTGCAATCCGTCAGCAAACTGAACAGCAACTGGCAAGGCAGGAGTTACTGAACTACCAGGTCAGTGAGCTGGAACCGTTGGCACTGACTGACGACAGCATCAATCTACTGCTTCAGGAACAGCAACAACTTGCACATGCAGCTCAACTTCTTCATACCAGCGAATCAACTCTGCATAACTTATTTGAGCAAGAGCATGGTGCGGCTTATGATCTGATTGGATCAGCGCTGACTGAGCTGGAAAAGTTACAACAATACGAACCACGATTTACCGAGATTATTGAGACATTAAACAGTGCGGCCATCAACCTTGATGAAACGGCCACTTCACTACGTCATTATCTGGACAGTGCGGACCTGGATCCGGCGAGGCTGGAAGCCGTTGAAGATCAGTTAGCTGTATTACACGATCTGGCTCGTAAACATCATGTTGAAATTGAGGCATTACCTGCCCACTATCAGGCTTTGTGTGATGAGTTGGACAGCCTGTCCAAATCTCAGCAAAATCAGACAGAACTGTCTCAGCAACTCAAAACCCAAGAAAAATTATGCCTGGATTTATCTGCACAGATTAGGGCAAACAGAGAAAAGCATGCCAAATCTCTGGCAAAGACCATCACCCAGTCAATACAACAACTGGCCATTCCTGCTGGGCGCATAGAATTTGTTATCAGCCCCTTTGAGGATGGAAAATTCAGTGAACATGGTGCGGATCATATTCAATTACTAGTCAGCACCAATCCCGGCCAGCCAGCAGGAGAATTAGGCAAAATTGCATCAGGGGGTGAATTGGCACGGATAAGCCTGGCGATTCAGGTAGTTACTGCAGGAAAACGTAGTGTCCCTACATTGATATTTGATGAAGTTGATGTGGGAATAGGTGGCGGCGTTGCTGAAATTGTTGGCCAACATCTCAAATTACTGGCATCAAGCCAGCAGGTGATCTGTATTACCCATTTGCCTCAAGTCGCGGCACAAGCTCATCAGCAACTACAGGTCACAAAGATTCTGGGTAAAGATAAAACCCATACTGAAATTAACGAGCTTCATCGTGAACAACGCATTGAGGAAATTGCCCGGATGTTAGGCGGAATGAACCTGACCCAGAAAACTCGTTCACATGCTGAAGAGATGCTGGATCAGGGACAAAACTGATTAGCGTTCTTTTTTGCAGTCTTCGCGGTTGCAAATACCATAGATATAAAGGCTGTGATCGGTCATTTCAAACCCATTCGCCTTGGCAATCTCTCTTTGCCGCTCTTCAATCACTTCATCATAAAACTCGATAATGCGATTACATTTCACACAGAACAAATGATCATGATGCTCGCCATCTTCCAGTTCAAAGACCGCATGTCCACCATCAATATTTAATCGTGAAACCAGCCCTGCACCTTCAAACTGAGTAAGCACCCGGTAAACAGTTGCCAGTCCGATTTCCTCTCCCATTTCCAGCAAAGCCTTATAGACATCTTCAGCGCTTAGATGGCGTTGTTTGGAGTGTTCAAGAATCTCCAGCACCTTTAAACGTGGCAGAGTAATTTTCAATCCCGCTTTTCTTAAATCTTGTCTTTCCATTATTATTGTTGCCTCGTAGAATAGTTACGAATAGCGTATCATCGCACTTTGGTCATCAACACAGAAACAAATACTAAATGAAAAGCCTGCTTATTTATAGCCTTTCCTTGGTTATTCTCACTCTCAGCGCCTGTAGCAAAGACAAAATTCCTGGTGTTTATCGAATTGATATTCAACAAGGCAACCAGGTTACACAGGAAATGCTCAGTAAGCTCGAACCTGGCATGACTAAAAGTCAGGTATCTTTTGTGATGGGAACACCGATGTTAATTGATGTATTCCATCCGAATCGCTGGGATTATATTTACAGTTTCCACCCCGGAAACGGTTCACGCGAGCAGCGTCGAATCACCTTGTACTTTGATGAGGCAGAAACGCTTGACTACATTGATGGCAATACCCAGATTGTTGAAAACATCCAATTAACGGAAGAACAGCGCACTGATACCAATGTTGTGGTTCCCTTAAACGAGAAAGAAACCGGTTTCTTCAACAGCATATTTAATGTGTTCGGTCTGGGCGAAGATGAAGTAGAAATTATCGAAGACGATAACGAAACTGATGCAGCTAAGAAAAAGCAGAAAGAAGCACTGCCGGAAAACTCAGATGACTCAATGGGTACTCAACCTGCAGGTCAGCTCCCAGATATTCAGTAAGTCCTTAAACGCTATTCCTGAACCGGTTCAAACTGGCCGGTTTGGGAATTAAAACAAAGCAACTCTCCTGCTGCCAAGTCAAAATACCAGCCGTGTAAGGTCAACCGACCCTCTTCTACCCGTTGCTGAACACATTCAAAACTCATCAAGTTATCCAGCGATACCAGCACTGCACGTTGTTCACAAGCCTTTAACTGACTGGCCTCATCACCATCAGCGTGGGACTTTACCCAGTCCTTTGCCGGTTGAGCAATTGAAACCCACTGATGGATGAATTTCGAGTTTTGTTGCCCATCATCATCCCACAGAGCACGTATACCACCACAATTGGCATGCCCCATAACAATAATGTTCTCTACTTCAAGATTATTAACGGCAAATTCAAGTGCTGAGCTGGTGCCATGATGCAATCCATCATGTTCACACGGTGGCACCAGATTGGCGACATTTCGGACAGTAAATAAATCACCAGGATCACAATCTGTCAAAATCGCCGGATCAACTCGGGAATCACAACAGCCAACCATTAAAGTTTTGGCCGGCTGCCCCGTTTTCATACTGGCATAAAGACGGCTGTCCTGACCAAAATACTGTTTTTTAAAACGCTGAAAACCTTCAATTAATCTATCTGTATTAGCCATTGTTTATGCTTGTCTCAAAAACGTTAAAAAAGGGTTATGTTGTTTCTCACGGGAAATAGTTGTGACCGGTCCATGGCCACTATGCACTCGCAAATGCCCCGGTAATTGCATTAACCGTTGTAAGCTTTGCTGCATTATAGCCGGATTACCCATGGGTAGATCAGTGCGTCCAATGCTGCCAGAGAATAATGTGTCACCTACAAAAATATCCTGATCATCATAATAGCAACCCTGCCCTGGAGTATGCCCCGGGGTCGATATAAATTTCAGTTGGGTATTTCCCAGCTGAATTTCATCGCCATCATCGACAAAATGGTCAATTCGTCCACATGGGCGATTAAACGCTGGCTCACCAAACCAATCTCCCTGTATTGGTAACGTCTCAAATAATGGGACTTCTTTTCGCGGCAGGTAGGTCGGCACATCAAATTGTGATTGTAAGGCGACCAAGCCTCCTGCATGGTCAAGGTGGCCATGTGTTAGCAATATCGTCTGTATGCGAGGACGTGGCTTGATAGACAGTAACTTTTGCACTAATTCATCTGTTTCGCCGGTATCAATTATGGCTGCATCACCAGTCGTCTCATCCTCAATTAAATAGGTATTGACCTGAAATGCACCAACGGTAAAGCAGGTGATTTTCATCCTCTATGATTCTCCCAAAAAAAAACAGCTGGTCGGTTAAACCAGCTGTTTTAATAATGACATTTAAGACGTGTTATTTATCTTTGTTTTTCTGCGCTTCGCGCGCTAAACGCATATTGTTTTCAAACCAATCACGTTTAATTTTTTGGGTACGAGCCAGATTGATATTGGCTTCGTACCATTTCTGCTTGATATCTGCATGCGGATCGGGATGCAGATTCGCCTCGTACCATTTTTTATGGCTTTCACGAGCGGCTTGCAGATTGGCTTCGTACCATTTTTTATCACTGGCAGTCTGCTCATCACTGAATTCATACCAATGTTTATTGGTTGGTGTCTGATCCAGGTTGGCTTCATACCATTTACTGTGTTGCTCACGGAATTTGGCCAAATTAGCTTCTTGGAAGCGTTTTTTCCAATCTGTATCGCCCGCTTCTTTAAACTCATACCAGTGAGTAGTAGTAGGTGTATTGTCCAAATTGGCTTCATACCAGTGACGATTTGCTCTAACCGTTTCTACTGCTGTGCGTAAGTTGGCCTCATACCATTTTTTCTTGGTATCCAGATGATCCACCATATTGGCTTCATACCAATGCGTATCACGCTGTTGTGCAGGACGCTGATTGGCTTCATACCATTTGGCATTTTCACGTGCGACCTTGGTGTTATAAGCAAACCAATCACGTTTGATTTGTTGAGTACGTACCAGACTGATATTAGCTTCGTACCATTTCTTTTTGATATCAGCATGTGGATCGGGATGTAAATTGGCTTCATACCATTTTTGATGGCTTTCCCGAGCCGCTTGCAGATTGGCTTCATACCATTTTTTATCACTGGCAGTTTGTTCATCACTAAACTCATACCAGTGTTTATCCGTTGGCGACTGATCCAGATTGGCTTCATACCATTTGCTGTGCTGCTCGCGGAATTTTGCCAGGTTGGCCTGTTGCCAGCGTTTTTTCAAATCACTGTATTGTGAATCGGCAAATTCGTACCAATGGGTTTGCGTAGGTGCGTTGTCCAGATTCGCTTCGTACCAATGGCGGTTCGCCCGCACTGCTTCAACAGCAGTACGTAAATTGGCCTCATACCATTTTTTCTTGGTATCAAGATGCTTCACCATGTTCGCTTCATACCACGGACGTTCAGAATGCTTTACAGGATTCTGTGCCGCTTTGTACCAAGGCAGTTTTTTCATTTTATCTCTCACTGCGTTTGCGGATTGCAACTTAGCTTTAATGCTATCAACTGTTGCGTGATTGCTCTCGTACCACTTTGTTTTAATATCTATTGTGCTACTCATTGCGTTTACCTCTTTGGGTAGTTTTACAA
>Ga0207883_1000267_pt1 | contig 17291 bp, 20 predicted proteins | sample MalvirmetaMSP109_FD_184229 | JGI IMG/M metagenome (GOLD analysis project Ga0207883, IMG submission 184229) | Marine viral communities from the Deep Pacific Ocean - MSP-109 (SPAdes) | ecosystem: Environmental > Aquatic > Marine > Oceanic | place: Pacific Ocean | collected 2011-05-21 | reverse complement strand
ATTTCGGCAAGACCTACCTGCCGGGCCACATTACCGGACGCCCCTGGATGTTCCATCCGTTCAAAGAAGACGGCTGTGGCATCATTGCGGGCACCACCAACCATATCGCGCCTTGTGACTGGACCCAGTTGGTCGTGGAAAACTCCAAAATCACACAGATCAATGAAGGCGGCGAATTTGGCCGCAAACTGCGCGATGTTATGGAGCAGACCAAGGACATCCAATATCCGACCTTCCCGGACAAGGGCATCATGCATTGGTGGGAAGCATCGATTGGCACGAACCCGCATATCCATCGCCCGCGCAAGGACTTCCCGTCAGGCTTTGTGAATTGCCTGTATGAACGGGTGCGCTCCGGCGTCATCCATATGGGCTTTGGCACCATCATCTCATCCATGGCAGAACGGGAAGCCGCCCGTATGGGCCATCTTGTCGGCCATTGGCACCTACACCTCTACTTCCCGACCTATACTTGCGAAATGGACGGGGATAACGAGAATATCATTGAAAACGGTCGCCTTCAGGCACTCGACGACCCGGAAATCCGCAAGATCTGCTCGAAATATGGCGATCCGGAACTGTGGATGGATGAAAGCTGGAATCCTGCTGTCCCCGGCATCAATATGGATGGGGATTACTGGGACCATTATGCCAAAGATCCGCTTCACTGGGTGAAGACGGAATTGGAAGTCTGCCGCAACTATCATCCGATGTTCATGAAGATGGTTGGCGCGGACGACAAATATTGCCACGGTGCCGGGGCCGATTGGTGGAAGGGCGGTTGCTGTGATCACAGCGGCGTCTCTGCACCCGTCCTACCCGGAAATTGCTGTGGACATGACCACGACTGAGAATATGTAGCATGATACAGTCTTGTGTGGCGTGTTTGATACCCGCCTCAATATAGCCTGCACAGGCTATATTGAGGCGGTTTCTACAAATCAGCTTTCCGTCAATATTGACCGATTGCGTCAGTTCTTGGCGCGCGTGCTTTTTGCAATATCCGACTGAACATCCCTTCAAAACTGGAAATTAACTCATCCCCATCACCCTGGATCTAGGATCCAGTTCTACACTTCTTTGCTGCTAATTTAATAAGATTAACTGATTAATATATTAAATTTATAAGATTGTCTCACAGCACCTTAGCACATATGACTTCATAAATGACGGGCTTGCGATCACAAGGACAGGCATCTGCCACCATGATAAGCGAGCAAAACCTCCTGATCGCGCAATTGATGTGGGAGAATAGGGCAAATACAGCACGGTAAGACGCCCTACCCGCCTATAACACGTGAAAGCGATAGGATGGCGTCCGACGTCGCACGTACAGACACAAATACTTGTAAATGAGAGGTTCCAGAAATGAAGGTTGGATTGATCGGGGTCGGGCTTATGGGCCACGGCATTGCCAAAAACATCGTCACAAAGGGATGGGAACTGAGCTTTTTGGACCAGGTCGGAAATCAATCGACGACAGATCTGCTCGAACTGGGGGCCAAACCCTATGACAAGGCCGTCGATCTTGCGGCAGCGTCAGATGTTCTTGTGCTATGTGTCACCGGCAGCCCTCAGGTTGAAGATGTCCTGACCGGATCAGGGGCGGTTCTGGACGGTCTGCGGCCAGGCTCCATCGTAATTGACTGCTCGACCGCGATTCCCAGTTCAACCCGCGCACTTGCGGCTAAGGTTGGCGATAAAGGTTCCGATTTTGTCGATGCGGCGATGACAAGAACACCGAAAGAAGCGGAAGAAGGGCGTCTTAATCTTCTGGTGGGCGGTAAGGAAGAATCGATCACACGGATCCGGTCCCTGCTGGAGAGTTTTGCTGAAAACATTTTCATTGCGGGAGATGTTGGCAGCGGTCACCAGTTGAAGCTCATTCACAATATCATCTCGATGGGAACTATAGCGCTGATCGCTGAAGTTGCTGCCTGTGCAATTCAGGATGGGATGGACACCACCGCCATGGTGGACTGTCTGCGCAAGGGTGGCGCAGGCGGCGCAGCTTTAGAGCGCGTGGCCCCCTATATCCTTGAGGGAAACGCCGACCTGCTGCGCTTTACAATCAACAACGCCTACAAAGATGTCGGATATTACAACACAATGGCCGAAGAAATGGATGCGGCACGGCTGATGTCGAAGGCCGCCTATGACACGCTTGCGGGGCAGATCGATCAGGGTAAGGGCAGCGCCTTCATGCCGGAACTGGTGAAACTACTCCAGTCGCCGTCTCAATAAGATCAAGTCATAGGCGCGGAAAACAAAGCACCTGACCAGGGCCGGACAACCGGAATATATATCAGATAATCTGATCAATTATTAAAACTAATCAGATTGTGTGAAATGTATATCAATTCTATGTAGTGCTGAGCACATTCAGAACGAATCTCTGACGACGTGCAGGAGACGATATGACAACCGTTTATGTAGAATGCGTTGTGCGCAACAAGATTGCCACGATCACGCTGAACAACCCGCCGCTGAATGTCTTCAAAATGGAGATGACGGGCCAACTGGATGCTGTTCTGGAAGATCTGCGTCGCGATGAAAATGTTCGCGCCGTCTTGCTGAAGGGGGCGGGGCGTGCTTTTTGCGCCGGCTCCGACATATCTGAATTCGAGCATTTTTATAAACCGGGCAATGTCGTTGAAATGAAGCTGCGCCGCCAGAATGCGGTGTTTCAAAAGCTGGAGGCATTTCCCAAACCTGTCGTCGCCGCGCTACATGGATTGGCCTTTGGGGGCGGTCTTGAAATTGCACTGTGCTGCGACTTGATTGTCGTCGAAGAGACCTGCCGGTTGGCATTGCCCGAAATGCGTCTGGGCGTATTTCCCAGCAGCGGGGGGCCTTATCGCACAGTTCGCCGTATCGGCCCAGCGCGCACAAAGCAGCTGATTTTTTTGACAGAACCTATCGATGCAAAAACGGCATTTGATTGGGGATTGATCGACCGCCTGGCTTCGAAAGATGAGGTTATCCAAGTAGCCGAGGCACTTGCATCCGAAATGGCCAAGCGACCACAGAGGGCGTTTTCCCTGTGCAAAACCCTGATCGCTGATGCAACCCGCCTCTCAACGGCGGACTTAATCGCGCGGTCCCTTGATGCCAGCGATCAGGTCTTCGCCTCTGCTGATTGCAGGGAAGGTGTACGCGCCTTCTTTGCCAAAGAAGAGCCAGATTTCGGGCATCAACAGAATGATACGACCATCTGACCATGATGAAACACCGTGTGCATCAGGCGTCGGGGTTTCAAATTTTTGAAAGGGAAACAGTGATGAACGATACGACCACCCGCGCAGCACTAAAGGTGCCAGAACCACTGAACCTGATTGATAATAACTGGTCGCCGCCACAAACGGGACAGGTCCTGCCTGTTATATCCCCCATCGATGGCTCGATCTTTGCCGAAATCGCCGATAGCGGCCCGGCGGATCTAGATCTGGCTGTTGCGGCTGCCAAACGGGCTTTTGAATCAGGTCCCTGGGCGGCAATGACGGCTGTGGATCGCGGCAGACTGTTATTGAAGCTGTCGACCCGTATCCTGGAAGAGGCTGAATCGCTGGCCCAACTGGAAACAAAGGACAACGGCAAGCCGATCAAACAGTCCCGCACGGATATGATTATGGCCGCCCGTTACTTTGAATTCTATGCAGGCGCGGCCGACAAGTTCCATGGCGAGGTCATTCCTTTCATGAAGGGATATGATGTCGCAATGTATCGCGAACCGCATGGTGTCGTCGGTGTGATTCTGCCCTGGAATTACCCAGCACAGCAGATTGGGCGTTCCATTGCGCCAGCTCTGGCCATGGGCAACACTGTTGTTCTGAAACCATCGGAAGATGCCTGTCTCAGTGGTCTTCGGATCGCGCAATTGGCCGTCGAAGTCGGCTTTCCGAAAGGCGTTCTGAACGTGGTAACAGGCCGGGGAGAAATCGTCGGCAAGGCCTTGTCGGAACATCGCGACGTTGACTTCATCTCCTTCACGGGCTCGCCTGAAGTTGGTGCAATGATCCAGATCGCCGCGGCTCGCAACTTTATTGGTTGCACGCTGGAGCTTGGAGGAAAGTCACCCCAGATCGTCTTCGAAGATGCCGATCTTGATGCGGCGATGCCCGTGCTGGTCAACGCCCTGATTCAGAATGCTGGACAGACCTGTTCGGCTGGAAGCCGCGTTTTGATCCAGCGCAGCATTTATGACCGGGTTACGGAAGAGTTGAAGGCACGCTTCGAGGCCATCGAAGTTGGCCCTTCCGGAGAAGACGCCGTGATGGGGCCTCTCATCTCAGCTAAACAGAAACAGCGGGTTGAGCGGTATATCTCGGACTGCAAAGAACCCATTATCGCCCGGGGGCGCATCGGTGCACATGCCCCACAGAGTGGCTTCTATGTCGAGCCCGTTCTATTCGGTCCCTGTGACCCTACATCGAAGATCGCACAAGAAGAAGTGTTCGGTCCCGTCCTGTGTGTTATTCCCTTTGAAGATGAGGATGAGGCAATCGCCATTGCAAACGGAACCGAATACGGGCTTGTCGCATCGATGTGGACCCGCGACGGCGCACGCCAAAAGCGTGTGGCGGCGGCCTTGCACTGTGGACAGGTCTTCATCAACAATTTCGGCGCTGCCGGCGGTGTCGAATTGCCATTTGGTGGCGTTCGGAAGTCAGGCCACGGGCGGGAAAAAGGCTTTGTCGCGTTGCATGAATTTTCGCGCATCAAAACTGTTGTGAACTATTTTGGCTGACTGAGGGCCAACTGTCCGCAGGGGCACCTCATTGAAGGATACTGTCAATGAAGATCGCTATTATCGGGGCGGGTGCAGTCGGGTGCTATTATGGTGCCATGCTTGCCCTTGCCGGTCATCACGTCGTGCTAGTCGGGCGCGCTTCCTTCGTCGAAGCCGTCACACAACATGGCCTGATTCTGGAAAAGGATGGAAAACGGCTAGTGGCGCAGGTGGAGGCAAGCAGCAATCCATCCGCAGTCACGGGGGCGGAGATGTTAATGGTCTGCGTCAAATCTGGCGATACGGAACAAGCCGGTAAAGAGATTGCGCCTTATCTTGATCCCAAGTGCCGCGTGCTCAGCTTACAGAACGGTGTTTCCAACGCCGAAACGCTCTCCGATATTTTTGTACAGTCGGTGTTGCCCGTAGTTGTTTATGTCGCCAGCCGCATGATCGAACCTGGCATTGTGCGCCATGAGGGTCGCGGCGACCTGGAATTGTCCGGGCAGGATGCCATGGACATTGCCGACATCCTGAATACCGCCGGTATCGAGACACGAATCTCAAAGGACGTGATGACATCGCTCTGGGCAAAACTGGTCGTCAATTGCGCCATCAATCCGCTCTCTGCCATCACCCGGTCACCCTATGGAAAAATGGCCGCACAAGAGGGAATACCAAATCTAATGGAAGACATTGCGCGCGAAGCCCTGGCTGTCGCCCGGGCGGAAGGCATCCACGTCCCAGACAACGTATTCGAGACTATTCGGAGCATTCCGGTCACCATGGCAGGGCAATACTCTTCAACCGCCCAGGACCTCATGCGGGGTAAGCAAACAGAGATTGATTTCCTGAATGGGGAAATCGTGAAGCGCGCCGCCAAACACGCAATAGCAGTCCCCATAAACCGCACCTTAATGTTACTTGTAAAAAGCGCCGAGGGCAGTGGCATGGATAATTCTAAAAATTAACCGGGAATATGCTAGGGCGTCCGTCGATTGGTGATAATATTTACACAAAATGGAAGTAAGACGATGAAAGTCCAACATATTGCCGCTTTCTCAAACGGTCCGCACGGTGGCAATCCCGCAGGTGTCATTCTCTGTGATGGATTGCCCGATACGTCGGTGATGCAAAAGGCCGCTGCAGAAATCGGTTATTCTGAATCCGTGTTTGCTGCGCCTGAAGGAGAGGCTTGGCGGGTACGATATTTCGCGCCGAAGGTCGAAGTCGATTTTTGTGGCCATGCCACGATCGCGCTTGGTGCCGCGTTGGCGCAGCAAAATGGAGCAGGCCTTTTCACGCTCGATCTCAACCACGCGCGTATCACCGTCGAGGGGCACCTGTCCAAAACAGAATGGGGAGCTTCCTTCCAGTCCCCCCCGACTCACAGTGCGCCCGTGGCAGTGACCGTTCTTGAGGATGCGATGGCGCTTTTTGGATTGAACCCCGCCAATCTTGACCCACGAATACCCCCTGCGGTGGCGCATGGTGGTGGCGATCATTTGATCCTGGCGCTGAAAGACCGCAAGACATTACACAAAATGCGTTATGATCTTGCAAAAGGCCAGATTTTGGCCCGGCGCGAGAGATATATCACCTTTAATCTGATTTACGCTGAGACCGCGCAAGTGTTTCATGCCCGCAACCCGTTCCCGCTTGGGGGCGTCTACGAAGACCCGGCGACAGGTGCCGCTGCAGCGGCTTTATCGGGATACCTGCGAGACATCGAATGGCCCCATAAAGGCAGCATTACTATCCATCAGGGTGACGATATGGGAATTCCATGTCGTCTGATGACAGAGATCACGCAACAGCGCGGTGCGAGTATCCGGGTGAGCGGAAGCACACGCACTATTCGTGAACCGCAACTTCTGGAGATTTAGAACATGTCACAGACACCGGAACAGAAACTGACATCCCTGGGGATCACCTTACCAACCGCACCCGATCCCCTGGCGGCATATCGGCCGGCTCGATTACTGGGAAACATTCTCTATCTTTCCGGACAGGTTCCGCGAAACCCGGATGGTTCGTTGATTCTGGGGCGTCTGGGTCATGATACATCCGTTGAAGACGGCTATAACGCTGCGCGCAATGTCGGCCTGCAGCTGCTTTCCGTTGCAAAATCTGCGATTGGTGAGCTTTCGCGCATCGAGGCTGTTGCTAAGGTAACCGGCATGGTCAATGCCGAACCCGACTTCCATGACCATGCCAAAGTGATTAATGGATGTTCGGAGCTGCTGATCGAAGTATTAGGCGAGGCTGGCTATCATGCCCGCTCTGCCGTGGGTATGGGGTCCTTGCCATTCGGTGTCTCAGTTGAAATCGAAGCGATTTTCCACATAAAGGCAACATGACCATGAGAGATCGTGGAGTCGATATTTCCAGCATTCGGGCGCCGCTGTTCGTCCCTGCAAATCGTCCGGAGCGCTTTGAGAAAGCAGCTCAGTCAGGCGCCGATGCGGTAATCCTTGATCTTGAAGATGCGGTCGCCATTGATGCCAAAGATACTGCGCGCGCGGCATTGCGCTGTGACTTCACCGACCTTCCCATAATCGTGCGTATCAATGCCGCTGGCAGCAGTGCTTATGACGCAGATCTGGCCGCCGTCGCGGCCCTATGCCCTGATGCGGTTATGATACCCAAAGCGGAAGACACCGAACAGTTGGAGACAGTGGCGAAATCGGTATCCTGTCCGGTCATTGCACTCATAGAAACCGCCAAAGGGCTGGCCTGGGCGCGAAAGATTGCGGCGACACCCAGCGTGCTGCGCCTGGCTTTCGGATCGATTGATATCTGCGCCGATCTGGGTTGCGCACATAGCCGCCAGATATTGGCGCCAGTCCGCTTCGAACTTGTCCTTGCGTCCCGTCTCTGCGGTATCGCCGCCCCTCTCGATGGAGTCACCGTTCAGTTGGATGATCTGTCGATAACCCAAGAGGACGCCAGCCATGCGCGGGATATGGGTATGACCGGCAAACTGTGTATCCACCCAAAGCAAATCACCCCTGTATTGAGCGCCTTTGCCCCAAACGACACTGAAATCGCCTGGGCGCGTCGTATCATACTCTCTGGAGACGGTGCGGTTCAGATCGATGGCGCTATGGTGGATGAACCCGTCCGACGCAAAGCAAGGGCAATCCTGCGGGCCGCACAACAAGACCTGTAGCATTGTGATACAAGATTTCAGAAGTGTCGCTTGTCCAAAGCTGCTCTAGATTTGCCGAACAACATCTGTCACGGACCCATCGCGATATTCTGATACCGCGACGATCCGTTCCCCTTTCGAATGTGTCGGCTGTCGTTCAGATGCTGCTGTAGCCTGGACGCGCAAGTCTTCAATATTGCACAGTGGAAGATCCGTCGTCCTCAGCCTTTCAACCAGGTCTGTGCGTTTCGGATTCACTGCAATTCCAGCCTCCGTCACCAAAACGTCAACCGTTTCTCCAGGCGTCGTTACGGTGCCGACACGATCCACAATCTTGGGGAATCCTGCTGCCGTCAGGCGTGTCGTGATGATTGTCAGTTTCGCGCCGGCAGCCGTGTCGGCATGTCCACCTGAACCACCAATGATCGTCCCATCTGCGCGTGTCGTCACATTGACGTTGAAATCAATATCAATTTCAGCAGCCCCCAACACCACAGCATCCAACATATCCACAACTGCGCCACGCCGACTGGGACTGGCATAGACCGATGCCGATATCCCCTGATGTCGGGGATTCTTTGCATAGGACTCAACGGCGGTAAGATCGAAACACTGCACATCCAGCAGCGCCTCAAAAAGGTCGTTTTCAAGCATTTTGACGTGAAACCCCGTGATGCCGCCTGATGCAAAACTGCCCTTGACGCCGGTTTGCGTCATGCGCGTGGCCAGTGCAGATGCCGTAGCAATCGATATACCCCCTGCCCCATTCTGCAATGAGAACCCTGGCACCATAAGGCCGCTTGCCTCAATAAGGGCAGCGGTGCGGTGTGCAATCTCAAGACCCAACGGTTCGGTGGTTGGCTTTGTCGTGCCCGATAGAATGCCTGCGGCATCGCCAATGCTGGAAACTTCCACGACCCAGTCGACCGCCTGTTGATCGATTTCAATCTGCGGGACCGGATACGCCATCAGAGTATCTGTAACAGCAACAACATGCCTGGCTGCTGCGACATCAGCCTTTGGATATCCCATTGTGCCACAGGCACGGGGACCGGCCGTGCCCGACACATTGCCCGACATATCCGCAGCCGGAGCCGCCACGAACGCCACGTCAATCGACAGTTCCCGGGACTCTATAGCACGGGCACGGCCCCCATGCGTGTACAGAATTGCTGGCTTGTCCAGCATGCCACGCGATATGGCCTCCGCCACTGGACCGGAGATGAAGCCGGCAGAAATTCCTGTAACCGTCCGGCGCTGTATGTGTCCGACCAGTGGCTCATGGATGGCAAAAATCGATGACGCTGCGACATGAATATCCTTCAAGCCGCGCTTCTCGGCCACAGCCAGAACCATATTCAGAACACCATCACCATTCCGCAAATGATGATGAAATGACAAAGTAGCACCGTCGCGGATATCACAAGCTGAAAACGCTGCATCTATATCCGCCAAGACCTTGTTTCGGATGGTCTGCGACGCCCCCTTACTATAGGCGCGGATATCCCCATATCCTTCAAGGTTGGACGGTAAAATCGAGTGTTCCATGGGACTTGTCACTTATTCACTTGATCGACTGAGACGGGTACATCGTGACACCGATCAGCGCCAAAGGCATTGCCGGGCGACTGCCGCAGCCGCTGTCCGTCAAATTTAATCGGATTTGCCAAAAGGCGCATGTCGGGTCGCATATCATGCGGAACATCCGCGACCATACCAACCTCCGCCACGAAAGGATTCTCCAGCGCATCGCGCACGCTAAGAATGGGCGCAATTGGCAAAGTGCCCCGAAATTCCTGAAGCCAGAATGCCGTCGGTGCCTTCGCGAATTCGATATCCAGAATTTCGGTCAATGCATCCCGGTTCTGCGACCGCTGATTCTGATCGCCAAAGCGGGGATCATCTTTCAAGTCGTTGCGGTTCAACTTGTCCAGTAACAATTCCCAGAAACGCTGAGTCATGCACATCACATAGATCCAGCCATCTTGCGCAGTGAATGTCTGAACGGGGGAAACCGACAGATGTGAACCGCGGGCGACCCGGTTGCTTTCAAGCCCCTCATTCAGATACCACGTTCCCGCATATCCCAATTGATGCAGCGCCACATCGAACAGACTGACATCAACGTCGCACCCTTCGCCGGTTTTATCGGCCCTCCGCAATGCGGCCAGAAGCCCCAGGACGCCAACAGTACCGGTCATGAAATCAATAATTGAGACGCCAAAACGCGTGGGATCAGCGGAAGGGTCACCGGTCAGATGCATCAACCCGGCCTCCGCCTGCATCAGATAATCATAACCCGGCCAGTTGGCACGGGAATTGTCCCGTCCGTAGGCGGAGATATGCAAGCAAACGATATCCTTTTTCTGCGCCTTCAGTGTTTCATAGTCGATACCCAGCTTTGCCGGCTGATCCCCCCGAAGGTTGTTCATCACGGCATCAGCCGAGCGGACAATCGCCAGGAAGGCTGCCCGATCTTGGGGGGTTTTTAAATCAAGCGCGATACTGTTCTTATTCGTATTCCATCCCTGAAAAACCAGACTGTCATTCTCCCCCAGGAAATACGGTCCCATTTTACGGGCGGGATCACCCTTTGAAACGGCGTTCTCGATCTTGAATACTGTCGCGCCCATATCTGCCAGATACATCGACCCGTAGGGGCCGGCGGCGAAATGCTCAACAGTAACGATCTTCAGACCTTCTAATGGCTTCACCTTTGATCTCCTTTCTGGACGAACCCGGCCAAGTCGCAAGACGCATCCCTGGCGAGGAAGTCACATTCACACTTGGTTTCCCACCGGTGTATGCACCGCGATCCGGTCCCAATCTTCCTGAAACTTTACCGGGGTCGAGGGGAGGAAAGACGAAAGTCCTGACGGCAACCTCGATTGATCCCATGGCAGATTTGATGCTGCTACATTGTCTGCTGGGCAAAATGCCAATAGTGCGTTATTTAAACAATCTTATTAATCTGAACGTTAATTCAGTTTTTATGATAATACTTCAATGAGAACTGGGGAGGATATGAATGTCGGTCAATCTTAAACTACTGCACACGTTCGCACGCGTCGCGCATTTGAGCAGCTTCAGCCGCGCTGCGGAGGAGCTGGGGCGCACGCCATCCGCGATCAGCATGCAGGTTGCAGAGCTTGAGGAACAGATCGGCCTGAAGCTGCTGGAGCGCACGACGCGCAATGTCACCCCAACTCCAGACGGTGCAATTCTACTGGAACGGGTCCAGGACTCAATCCAGCGCCTGGAGTCTGGTATAGTGGAAGCACGAGACGCTGCCGAGCGACGGCGCGGGCGTGTGGTTTTTGGCTGCGCCCCGACTGTTGCGGCGGGCACGCTGGCTTCTGTATTGACTGAGTTTCGCACCAGGTTTCCAAAGATCTCACTGCATATACGCGAAGTGACATCCAGCAATCTGTTAGCGGCAGTGCGAAATCGGGAGATCGATTTTGGCGTCACGCCTTTTGTGCAGGCCAAGTCCGATCTGAAATTCAAACGGTTGCTGCGTGAACCGCTGGTCGCACTGGCCGCACGTGATCATTTCAAAGATTTACCGGACGTTTTGTCCCTTAACGATCTAACGCAATTGCCCCTGCTTGTGATGCAGGGAATGCCCGTTATTGTTCTGCAAAATGGCCAGGAATTGCCAATGCTATTGACGGAGTACCTGGAACGATCGGGCCGCCCTCTCAGGATTGCCTGCAGTGTTCGGCAGGCAGCGACGCTTGTCGATTTGGCAATGTCAGGATTGGGCGTTGGGATTGTCCCCAGGTTGGCGGTACCGCCAACCCTGTCGCACGAAGTTCGAACGCTGCAATTAGCGGATCCTGAAATCGTCCGCGATATTGGAATCGCCACACTAAAAGAAGAAGTCTTGAGCAAGCCTGCCCTGGCATTGGCAGATATTTTCAAGGTACGGCTGGCCGAAACCACTCCGGCCAGGACTGTATCGTGAACCGGTTACGCTTCGTGAAACCGTCTCCTTAACGTCGACGGACTCTACCTAAATCTGGCGGGAATTTAAGAGCGCACGTCTTCAGTTCGCACTCGAGACACTCGCAAGTACGGCACTGTCAGAGGTAAATCGCCTTTGACCGAGAATGCGCCCTCCCCTAACTTTTCCAGATGAAAAGCCACAATCCATTTCGCTTCCCCGGCGATATAAGCCAAAACGGTTCCGTCCTCAGCGAGCTTGAGGCCGATGAAGTCATTGCCAGGTCGTCCATGCACTTCCTTGACCCGAGTTGGATCGCGCACGAGATCGAAGATGTATCGCGCGACCGGGGCATGCTCACGAAACTGGAAGATCGGCACGCGCCATGTCTTGCCCCCGACAAGGCTGTAATTTTCCGCGAAGATCCCGCACATGACCTCACCGAAAAGGCCTCGGATCGTCTTTGGTGGGAGGCAATTGGGATAGATCGCATAATCTCCCCATTCGCCATCTTCGGGATGAAGCGAAATTATGAGTCGGTGTCCTAGGGTCTGTGGACAATTATCGTAGAGCGATGATTGTAGCAGCGATGGTCCAGGTGGCGGCATAGCTTGTGTCGGTCTTGTCGTAGCGCGTGTTCACGCCGCGGAACTCCTTGATCTTGCTGAAGTAGTTCTCAATGAGATGACGCCATTTGTAGACGTCCCGGTCATGCGGAATAGGGTTACGACGGTTCCGTTTGGGCGGGGATCACGGCCGCGGCGTTGCGCTCTTCAAGCGCGTCGCGGAGATGATCGGCACCGAATGCCTTGTCTGCCAGCAGGGCGCCGAAGGTCAGATCCTCGATGAGTTCCGGAACCCCGACGTTCTCGCTGCGCTGTCCTGGCAGGAGCGCGAATCGGACCAAGTTTCCTAACGCATCAGTGAGCGCCAGAACCTTGGTCGTCAGCCCTCCCTTCGAGCGCCCGATGGCCTGATTTCGAGTCCCCCTTTTGCGCCGCTCGCCTTCTGGTGAGTGCTGATAGTCGTGCCGTCGACAATCAGGTATTCAAAGTCCGGATCGCCCGAGACAGCCGCGAAGATCCGGTCGAAAACGCCGTCTCGCGCCCAGCGCCTGAACCGCCGGAAGATACTGTTCCAGTTCCCGAAACCGGGCGGGAGATCACGCCACGGCCCCCCGACACGAACCTTCCAGAGAACCGCTTCCAGAAACAGCCGGTTATCCCACGCCGTCACCCCCCGACTGCGCGACGTTCCAGGCAATAGCGGCTCGATCAGCCGCCAACTCCGATCATTGATGACAAAACGTTCCGGGCGCATCGCAGCCCTCCCAAAAGGAAGGGTGAATCAGATTTGCAGGCCTTTGGGAATCCCCTAATGTCCACAGGGCCTAGTGTATGGCGCGTTTAATTTGGATCATATCCTGCGTGTCTGATGAATGCGGCTCATTCGTTAGGTGGGAATGCGTTCAGGAGGGTTCCAATCCGTCGCCATGTTTCCTCGACGGTTCGTGCCTCGGCCTTGCGGACGAGAGCCTTGAGCTTGGCGAACATCATCTCGATAGGGTTGAGATCGGGACTGTATGGCGGCAGGAAGAGGAGATGGGCACCGGCGTCTCGGACTGCCTGTCGGGCGGCGGCGCCTTTCTGACTCCCGGCTCAGCGCCGCGTTCGAAGCTTGCGATCGCTTTATAGCTGCTCGGATCGTGTGCGTGGTCGTGGCGCTGCCATGAAGGATTTGTCCCATAGTGCTTCCTTCTGATGATCACAGATCAATAGAACATCACATACTGGGACTAAACAGATAGAACAGTTGATGCCATGCTGCCCCACCTCCAATACAGCGACGAATTGAACCGGCGATAAATGGCTCCCACCGTGTCGCCGTGGCACCATACGAAGCTATCCCCGCTTTCTTGTGAGGTGGCTGTAAAGAGTGACCGTGTACAAAACCGCCAAGGTGAGGAACGGGAATACCGCCAAGAAGGAGCATCCATAGAGATGTGGAAGCTCGGCGAAGCCGCGGAGAGGCAAGAAGAGCCAGTCCGCTCCGGCGATGTGCTCCCCAGCGGATGCCGCCGATACAAAGGCATCCAAACCGATCCTAGAAGCGTGATACGAAAAACCTCGCACTCCAAGTAACGCACCACACGTGACGATAACGATGAACTCAATGCGAAAGATGAAACAAAAAGCACCGGACCTGTAGAACGCTTCCCATATAGACCATTCGCGCAATTGCCTCGCTACAAACACGAAGGACGATGCGACCAAGAAACCGAGACATAGGGGCGCGTATGCGTCAACGGCCGCTTGGGGGGACAATGCCTTTGTATCAGAAAACAGAAGGCTCGTCAGTGTGTGGTCCGCGCTGGCCGACTCGGCTGTTAAAGCGAAAGATGGTGAGACCGAGTACGCGAGCAGCCAAAAAACAGAAACGCAAAAAATCCAATTCGCGACAGCGAAGATCAATGGTCGATAAATAATGCATCGCAGCCCAGTTTTTACCACAACGCCACCATCGCCTATGACCGCCCTTAAGCAGTGGTGGATAAGGAACCGCCCATCGCTAGACTCTTTTTTCAACATTTGTTGCGAGGATTCGACCAATGGAAACCGGCGCAGAAGCCAATCCCGCAGCAAATTGGAAAGCCCTATACAAGGAAGCACCGTAGCCAATCCGAAGATCAAGCCAAAGAACACTGCTCCAGGCGAATCGAACAAGGCTCTGGAAGCCAACGTCACCGACACCGGGTACAGCAGAATCGCCGAGAATCGAAAACCGGCAACGGATTCCCACTTGGCGGTCGGATTGACGCGGTATTTTTGAGGTCCCTTAGGCATTTCCTAGCGTCGCTCCGCTCTCAAGTCCCGTTCTAATTACGCGAATGACTCTTTGGGATTTTGGAGCGTTTGAACCGTTGTGCCCCTTGGATCACAAGATGCGACACACACTGAATTCTAAGTAAAATACAGTCACACCTTCGCGGATTCGGTTTCACCTAGCTCCTCCCGAGCCTTCATGGCCGCGCACAGCTCGGCGAGCGTAACTATCTTTTTGGCGCCAACGCTGGCGACAATCATGTTCACTTGGCCGGGATCGACAAAAACAGAGTCATGCAAATCTTTCAAAATTTGCAACTCCGCACCGTAAGGCGTGACCAAGTCCACGATCCAAACGCGATCTCCAGCCGTCCATTCCTTTGGAGCGAGCTTAACCTCGCCGCGCTTGAATCTCTCCTCGGTCTCCTCGCTCAGAAATGCCCAAGAAACATACGCAAGCGGCACATTATCGCGCCGAAACAAACGAAACTGCCGGTTGGCAAGGGCAGGTATGACCAGCCACTCAAAATCACCAGCAAAAACGTGTCGATGAGGTCCAGAGGAGGCCATGAGCCATAAAACATTGCCCGACAGTTCCGCCGGCGCATGCTGTTGCGCTGGCGTGGCATCCGCTTTTACATCAAGATTTTTTCCTCTTCGGTTTCGCTGACCACGTCTTCACCCCTAGAAAACACCACCCTAAATTGAACCTGTAATACCGGCGGAATACCTCTGAAGTCAATGCCTTTGGCGAAGAGGACTGAATAATGAAGTTTTTACCGTATCAATCAAGCATACACGGACAGAAGCCATCAAGGTCGTCTTCATCGACAACATCTCCAGTTTCGTGCGAACGGGAAACGAGAACGAGGGGGATATCTGGGCACCGATCCAGGAATGGGCGGTGCAGCTCCGCAAGCGGGGGATCGCCGTGGTCTTCATCCGCGATGGAATAAGCATAGATACGCGGTCGCGCGTCTGGTTTTGGGGTGAGGATTTCATTGATGGTCAGCTTATGCATCGTCATCAACTGAGACCTCACCAACCAAGTTGTCTACCAAACCCATTGGCCGGACGATTTTTTCATTTGACCCTGTCCCTGTCCCTAAGAATGCGTCCATTGAGAATGAGAGATTCTGGCAAGTTCGAAGCGTATTGAGCTGAAGGAGTTTGCCATGAAGAAGTCGAAGTTTACGGGCGAGCAGATCGCGTTCGCATTGCGTCAGGCCGAGGTTGGGACACCGGTCGCCGAGGTGTGCCGGAAGATGGGTGTGTCGGAGGCGACCTATTACCGTTGGAAGCAGCAGTATGGAGGTCTGGGGCCGACGGAGCTGCGCAAGCTGTGTCAGCTTGAGGAGGAAAATCAGAAGCTGAAGCGGCTTATTGCGGATCTTTCACTGGATAAAGCCATGTTGCAGGAGGTTTTGGCAAAAAAGACTTAGCGCCTGGCCGCCGTCGGGAGATCGTACGGTGGGTGCAGGATGCGTTTCGGGTCAGCGAGCGGCGCGGCTGCGCGGCGCTTCGGTTCAATCGGAAGTCCCATCGCTACAAGTCCCGTCGGGAGGATCAGGCGCCCTTACGCCAACGGATCCGGGAGATCGCGGAGACGCGGGTTCGCTGCGGTTATCGTCGTATCCACGTTCTGCTGCGTCGGGAAGGCTGGGAGGTCAACGTGAAGCGTGTCCGGCGTCTGTATTGTCTTGAGGGCTTGAACCTGCGGGCGAAGCGTCCGCGGCGTCATGTGATGGCGGCGCGGCGCGTGGAGCGCCCGAAGGCGAGCAGGACGAACGAGATCTGGGCCATGGACTTCGTCTCGGACGCCCTGTTCAACGGCAAACGCTTCCGGGCTCTGACGGTGGTCGATGCCTATACCCGGGAATGCCTCGCGATCCACGTGGATCAGGGGATCAAGGGTGAGCAAGTCGTAGACGTGATGGACCGGCTGCTGTTCGAACGGGATGCGGCACCGGCGAAAATCCGGGTGGATAACGGTCCGGAGTTCATCTCGAAAGCGTTGGATCACTGGGCCTACATCAACCGGGTGACGCTCGACTTCTCCCGGCCCGGCAAGCCGACGGACAATGCCTATGTGGAAAGCTTCAACGGGCGCTTCCGGGACGAATGTCTGAACACGCATTGGTTCTTGTCACTGGACGACGCGCGGAGCAAGATCGAGGCATGGCGTCGGGACTTCAACGAGACCCGACCTCACACATCCCTGGGGTTCATGACACCGGCCGAATTTGCTTCATCGGCTGGGTTTAACCCCAGCCGATGAAGGTCAGATTCCCTCATTCTGACCGGACGCGATTCGGGGACAGGGTCAGGGGTCCCAGCCCAATCCGCGGGCTCGGTGAAGACCGTCGTCAGCGGATAGGCGAAGAGCTGGTCGTCATGCGGCTGCCAGCCCCCCTTTTCGTCGCAAAACCGACGCCCCCTGCTTCCTGCCTGCTTACCTATAGCTTACCCAAGCAAAAGCCCCGCTTTTGAGGGCGGGGCTAAGTGTTTGGAATATTTGGTTGCGGGGGTAGGATTTGAACCTACGACCTTCAGGTTATGAGCCTGACGAGCTACCGGGCTGCTCCACCCCGCGTGGGTGTGGTTAGGTAGGAGGTTGGGTATTTGCATGGTGTATTGCTGAGG
>Ga0207883_1000257_pt1 | contig 17784 bp, 19 predicted proteins | sample MalvirmetaMSP109_FD_184229 | JGI IMG/M metagenome (GOLD analysis project Ga0207883, IMG submission 184229) | Marine viral communities from the Deep Pacific Ocean - MSP-109 (SPAdes) | ecosystem: Environmental > Aquatic > Marine > Oceanic | place: Pacific Ocean | collected 2011-05-21 | reverse complement strand
AAAAGCCGCCACAAGCACCGGCTGGCGAACCTGACCGAACACAACCACACCCTGGCCACCATCTATGAGTACCGGCTGCGCCTGCAGTCGATCTGGAGCCAGACCAGCCGCAACTCCTCCGAGATGCTGGAATCCCTGGCCCAGTGGTGCCGGGACGCCGAAGAATCCGGCATCCATGCGCTGCAGGATTTCGTGGCGACACTGAAGGGATACCGAGTACAGCCGGCCCAGGCTGGCAACCCCGCCCGATAAGCACTAGAGTACCCCTCCCTCGCGGCCTGCCCCCGGCAGGCCGCTCTGTTTTTGCGTCTTTTGTTCAAGACCCTCCAGGGGTTTCTTTGTCGCGCCGTCCATCGGTGGTCGCCATTGGCACCGCCCCGGCCTGCCAGCGCGAGTCTGTTTTATTGGGAGACACATTTGACTGATACCGGCTTTTATCAATTCTCACCCGTCACCATCCTATTGCTTCTCGCCGCCTTCTACGGCGGCACCTATCTGTTGACGCTACTGATCAAGAGCGACCGCCAGGGCACCGACGCCTTCATGGTCGCCAACCACCGCGTCGGCTTCGGCATGGGCGCCGCCAGCATGACCGCCACCTGGATCTGGGCCGCCTCCTTCTACGCCGCCGCCACCTCCGGCTATACCTACGGCCTGTCCGGCCCGCTCCATTACGGCCTGTGGGGCGCGCTGATGATTCTGTTCATCTACCCGTTCGGCCAGCGGTTTCGGAAGCTGGCGCCCAACGGCCACACGCTGGGCGAACTGATCCACGCCCGGCACGGTGCTTCCAGCCAGTTGATTCTGGCGTTCTCCAACGTGCTGGGCAGCCTGATCAGCCTGATGGTGAACTTCACCGCCGCCGGTGCGCTGGTATCGGTTCTGTCGCCGCTGTCGTTTCAAACCGGTGTGATCATTGCCGGCATCGGCGTACTCAGCTACACCCTGACCTCCGGCTTCCGTGCTTCGGTGTTCACCGATTTCGCGCAGCTGGTGGCGTTGATGGCCATCGCCGTGGTGATCATCCCCGCCGTGCTGTTCGCCATGGGCGGCCCCGGCACGATCATGGACGGCATGAGCACCCTGACCGCCGAGCAGCAGAACCTGTTCTCCATGGACGCCATCCTGAACCAGGGCGCGCCCTACTTCGTCGCCGTGCTGGCCTACGCCATCGGCAACCAGACCATTTCGCAACGCCTGTTCGCGGTAAACGAAAAGCACATTAAACGCACCTTCGTAACCGCCACCGTGGGTTACGCCGCCATCGTCATCGGCCTGGGCATGATCGGCTTGATGGCGGTGTCCGCCGGCATCGAGCCCATCAACGGCGACATGAACAATCTGATCCCGCAGGTGGTCTCCACCTATCTGCCGCCGGTGTTTATCGCGCTGTTCTTTATCCTGGTCATCGGGTCCCTGTCGTCCACCGCCGACTCCGATCTGTCGGCGCTGTCCGCCATCGTCATGGCCGACGTGTACGGTAAGAACATCGCCAAGGACAACGCCGATCCGAAGAAAATGCTGTTGATCGGCCGCGTCACCATGATCGTCGCCACCGTCTGCGGCCTGGTGTTCGCCAGCTTCGCGCTGGATATCCTGGTGATGCTGGTGTTCGTCGGCGCGCTCTGGGGCGCCATCGTGTTCCCGGTGATCGCCAGCTGTTACTGGAACCGGATCACCAACGCCGCCTTTACCTGGGCGGTGGTGGCCGCGCTGATTATGTTCTGCGTGGCGCGCTTTGATCTGCTACCGATGCAGGGCTTTACCGCGTTGTTGTTCGAGTTCCTCGCGGCCATCGGCGGTGGCGTGGTCATCGGGCTGATGGCCTTCGGCTTCTTCGGCGTACGCATCGGTGCGATTGCCGGCGTGATCGCCTTCCTGGCCACCGCCTGGTTCGGCTTCCACTTCCTGCGCGACTACACCGTGCTGATGGCGTCACTCACCGCCTACGGTGTCAGCACCCTGGTCTGCGTGGCCATCAGCCTGGCCAGCAACCAGCGGTTCGACTTCGACGAGATCGGCAGGCGCGTAAACAACTACGATGACGCCGGCGCGCCCGACCTGACAAAAGGCACCGCCACCGCGCAATAAATACACCGGGCCACGGCGATTGCCGTGGTCGCTAAGGAGAAACTTATGGAAACCTGGATATTCGGCGCCTACATACTCGTGTGGCCCGTACTCAGCCTGGGCGTGCTGGTCGTGCTCAGCGCCTCGGTGATGCGTGACCTGCGCGCGGCGAGACGGGAAAAGCGTGATTTGATCTAGTCGCGTCACGGTTACGCAGACCTTGAGAAAAGCTTACTAGCAGCCTTCCGGACCGCAGTATTGAAGTAGCTGCACGGCGGGCTGCTCAGCGGCTATGACATTAACCTCAGCTTCACCCAAGCTAATACCTAAGCTTCCCAAAAGAGGCCCCAACAGATACTCGGATAGGGGCTCGACGACACCACTTACCGCCGGTCGTACCAAGTCCAGTGTCAAGTTAAGCAAACTACCTAGTGGCAGACACGCTATATCCGCGCTCTCTACGTTAATACCGTTCATAAGGTTAGTCACACTTGAACCGAGCACGTCACCCGTGCCCACATCTACCGAGCGAGCTTGAGCCTCGAAGTTATGCAACGGAAGGTCTCTGAATTCCACGATACCGGAAGGTATGTCGTCGCCAGATGCGGAAGATGAAGAAACTTGGATATCGATTAGCCCGGAGCACGAAGGCGGAGGATAACAACAGTCTCCGTATCGGGTCCCAGTTAACGGGCCGGTGTACTGGTGCTGGAAAGAGTCCGCCGGTGGAATCGGGCAGGACCATTCCGCAACACCTGGAAAACATACGGGTTGAGGTTCTTCTGCACCTAGGACAATAAGTTCCACGTCGGTGTACAATTGAAGGGCCGATTTCTCAACCTCGAAAGCATAGTCCACCGAATTCGTACGACCCGCTCCACAAGCTGCCTCCACCAACGTTGCTTTGGTCGCTCCTGTTCTGAGCTCCAATGGCAACTTAAGCGTTAAAGCGCTAAACGAGGGATCCCCGAGTTGCAACGAAGCATCTAAACGTATGGTTATATCAGCGCCTTCGACCTGCCCAAGCCACCCCAAACCGCTATCTGTTTTTCCTATGCGCGCGGGAGCAACAACGACGCTCGGCGCGTTATCGATTTCCAGTTCCAAAGAAAGACTTGTCAAATCCCCTAAACCGAGCCCGCCGAGGAGAGGATTGACGTCTAACTCTATTACTCCGTTTAAGGGCGGAGTCTGGGCGAGATTGAGAATGAGGCTGCTCAGCACTTCCAAGATCGGCACCCCAGCGCCCTCTGGGACTCCGGTATTGCCCACGACACGAATGATCTCGGAAAATTGTACGTTTGTATTCACACCATTGGAGGCAAGCACATCGTCAACAACGTTTACTGCACCGCCGGTAAGACCCTCGGCGGTGCGCAAGGCACCAACCACGACGTAGGCCGGCACCTCCGACTGCAGTACTTCATCAACCCCCAAACCAGTGCGTGAGGCGACGTAGCTAACTATGTCGCCCAGGTCAGCCACCGTATTTGAAAGTGCAGAAAGCGAAACCGCATCTATAGAGAGATGGTTTCCGCCAAGCACTGCCTCGAAAATCGCGCCAAGAAGGATGGCGTTATTGGTGTCGATGGAGGTGGTATATGACTCCGTGTAAAAGGTCGCAAATGTCTCTTTCTTTACTGCCGTCTGCGCGGAAACAGTCACCTTTCCAAGCGAGCTCGGCAAAAGGGCGGAAATAGGCTCCTCGGAAGCGATCCGAACCACCAGCCCATTGCTCTGCATCAAGTCTTCTTCAGAGCGAAAAGAGAGCACTTCATTATCGTCGCTTTCGATCACCCCCGGTTCGACAATCAACTCATCATCCGAACCACCGAAGCCTTGGGCGCGTGCAGCAGCCAGCGCGCGTGCACGGATATTTTCCATGCTGACAGTTGCCCCCCCGCATGTCTGTGTGCCATCAGCAGCGGCGGTCGCGGCAGCGTTCACCTGGCTCTGCATTTCCTGACGCAATGAATATAAGCGCGCACCATCAAGAGCCAGTACACCCAGCAAGATCACGGCGATCATGATAATCGGCGTAATAAAAAGCAGAGCGCCACGCTGCCTATTCATTTCAGTCCTCGCCACGAGTCTGCTGACCAAAAGTTTCCGGGATCGGCTGTTTAAAGCTGTCCGCCAGTCGATGCTGCGTGTCGATGTAGATCGGCACGGAGAGCTCGCTTTTTTCCGCCGGCGGCGAACGCCGTTGCTGTTCCAGGGCGCGCTGGGTGGCGGCCCCCACCTGATGCTCCTGTTCGGTGTCGACCACTTTGCCGGACACGCCGAATTGCGGTCTGCCGTCCGCTATTACCGCCAGGGGAATCAATGTAAGTAGAGCCATGACCAGTTTCATAGTTTATCTCCCGAATTGCTCGGCCAGCCTTTCCGCGTAAGCCCGCTCTTCACTGCTCAGGTCGTATTGCTTCTTCATCCATTCCAGCCCGCCCCAGTTGTCGGTGAGCAGGTAAGCCACCGCCAGGTTCTGACGTACCGGGCCCTTGCCGTCGCCGAGTTCCATGGCGGTACGCAGCTCATAGGCGGCGTCTTCATAGTCACCGACCATAAGCAGCACATAACCGTAGTCATTGCGCACCTGGGCCGAGGCGGGCGTGCGTTCGCGGGCAATCTCCAGGTGATGAAGCGCTTTCAGCACTTTGTCCTGCTTCAGCAGGACCATGCCCAGACCATGGTGACTGCGCCCGGTGCCGCAACGGTCTACCAGGCCCTGGAAAATGGTCTCGGCCTTTCCCAGATGGCCAGTGGACGCCTGCAACTGGCCGTAACGCACCCAGTGGTCGACGGTTTCCATAGGCTTGGCTTCCAGCTGCGCCAGTGCCGCGTGGTTGCGCTCCCGGTTCATCAGGTTGTCGACCATGTCGAGCTGCACCTGTTGTTCCGGCTGGATGCGGGCGGAGCAATTCAACCGGTCCAGATCGTACGGGTCGCCGGCTCTTTCGCTGGGCGGCTGCGAAGCGCAACCGGCCATCAGCACGCTGGCCATGATCCCCATCGCTATTTTTTGCATCCGTTGCTCCTGGTCTTCGTGGTTCGTTCTTACGGGTCCAGCGCTGCTGATACGCCCATCATCAAAATGCATCGGCGATGGAGATCATCGCCGGGCCGCCAATCAGAATAAACAGGGCGGGCAGCATGAACACCATCATTATTACGGTCATCTTGGCGCCGATACGATTAGTTTCTTCGCGAACACGATTGCGCTCCACGCTTTGTGCCTCTTCAATAATTTGATCCAGGCTCAGAGACACTCCGGCTCCCAATTGACTGCTTTGCTTCATCAATACCACATAGTTTCGAAGCACTGGGATACGGCGATTTTCACCCAGCTCGTCGAGTGCTTGCGTGCGTTCAGCACCGGATTCCATCAGCCGATTAAACCGATCCAGGCGACTGGATAGCATGGGCAGTAACGGCCTACCCTGATTGGCGATCAACCGCAAGACTCGTTCTAGGGATAGTCCGGCCTCCATCAGCATGCGAGTAAGATGGCAAAGCTCTATTGCTTCTAAGTTCTGCCTTTGCTCCGCCCTTTTACCCATTGTTCGGATAGCACGGCGTGGCAAGATAAAAGCGAGAGCAGCCAACAGCATTGCCCCAATAGGGCCGAGCACCCAAAACCCGAATACCACGACTATCGCTGGGACAACCCAACAGTATGCAAGGTAAAGAATCTGAGACTGCTCATGGGATCGGCCGGTGGCAGCATAGGCCTCTCGTATTTCCTCAAAATCACCTCTTGTAATAGACGACTCGGTGAACCGACTAGCGAGCTTTGATAGCCAGAAACTAGAAGCTTCATCGTCCTGATCCGCAAGGCGATGCAAACGTGCGTTGATCCGGGCGCGACGGGCCCACTGCGGCGCTTTCGCCCAGGCCACCCAGATGGCGAGGAAAGAGATCGCGGCCGCGGATATAAACCAAACACTATTCACGTCCGACCCCCTGGATCATCCGCCAGATAATGATCACGCCCAGGGTCTGAAGGCCACCGGCGATGGCGAGCATGGTATGCCCGGTGTCGGTGTCCAGAAGAACCCGGGAGTAGTTCTCGTTAATCAGAATCATGTACGCGGCCAACCCCAGCGGCAACAGCGCAAAGGCGGCGGCGGTGAAGCGTGTCTCCGCGGTGGCGGCCATGAATTCGCGGCGCAGTTCCTGTTGCGAGCGCAGCGAGGTGGCCACCTGGGTCAGCACCGGGCGAATCGAGGAGCCGAAGCGCGACGACGTCCGCAACGCGATTGAGACCAGAACCAGCGACGGTATCCGGTAGAGGCCGCCGAAGTCCTCGAACAAACTGGTGTAGTCGCGGCCCGCTTCCACGGCGTTACGTAAACGGAACGCCAGCGGATCAAAAACCGGCGGCGCGTCGTTGAAGGATTCCACCAAGGCATTGTCCAGCGAGCGCCCGGCGCTCAGATAGCGCAGGGTGGTATCGATCAAACCGGGCAGCTCTTCGTAAATACGCCGCCGTTGCTGTTGGAAGCGAAAGCGCCAGTACATCCACAGCGCGATGGCGATCAGCCCGGCCGTGATCAGCGCGATCAGCGGGCCGTTGAGCACCAGCACCACCAGCAGGAATACCGCGACGATCAGACCGAAGACGGTTAATTGACCCTGGCTGAGGTGAATGTCCGCGCGAATCAGCACGCTTTCCAGCGGCGTCACGGTGACCCGGGCGGCGGTCTCGACGCCCAAATCCGCCCGGGTTTCCAGGCGCCGGCGGATGCCGTCATTCAGCGACCGCTTGATACGACGCCGCGCCCACAGCCACTGCAGTACCACCGTGATCAGCGCGAGCACGGCCAGCGTTTGCGCGGCGGCGAGCAGGGCCAGGGCACTCATGACTCGTGGCTCCGGTACAGGTAGTCCATGTGATAGGCGTCGGTCTCGGTGGGCGTGAGCGCGACGACCTCGCTGACCATGCGGCGGCCATCGGGCATCCGCACCAGTTGAATAATGATGTCCAGGGCGGAACCGATAAGCCGGCTGATGGCACGCTCGCTGGCGTCGTAACCGCTGACCGCCAGCAAGGTTTCGATCCGCACCAGGGCGTCCCGGGTGGTGTTGGCGTGGATGGTGCTCATCGAACCTTCGTGGCCGGTGTTCATGGCCTGCAGCAATTCGATGATTTCCGCGGAACGCACCTCGCCGAGAACAATGCGGTCCGGCCGCATCCGCAAGGAGTTCACCACCAGCTCCCGGGCGGTGATACGGCCTTTGCCTTCGGTGTTGGCCGGACGTGTTTCCAGGCGCACCACATGGGGATGGTTGAGCACCAGCTCGGCGGAGTCCTCGATGGTGAGGATCCGTTCCGCGCGGGGGATGTACTGGCTGATCAGATTCAGCATGGTGGTCTTACCGGTGCCGGTGCCGCCGCTGATAATGATATTGCGGCGCGATTCCACCGCGCGGATCAACACGTCCAGACAGGCGTCGGTCATCGAGCCGTTTTCGATCAGCTGCTGGGCGGACAGGTGGTTACCGGTGAACTTACGGATACTGATGGTGGGCCCGTCCAGGGCCAGCGGCGGGATGATCGCGTTGACCCGCGAACCGTCCGGCAACCTGGCGTCCACCATCGGGCTGGCTTCGTCCAGGCGCCGGCCCAACGGCGCCAGCATGCGGCGAATCACCCGGGTGACGTGGTCATCGTTGATGAACCGGGTGTTGGCTCGCTGCAGAACCCCGGCCACTTCCACGAAAACATGCTCCGGGCCATTCACCAGAATATCGTTGACGCTGGTGTCCGCCAGTAACGGCTCCAGCGGGCCGAAGCCGGTAACTTCATCGAGAATATCGCGGACCAGCTGATTCAGGTCCTGCGTGGATAGCGGCACCCGGTTATGGGAAATGTACTGCCCGACATGATTGCGGGTGAATTCGGCCAGGGCATCGCGGGTCGCCTTGCCGACTTCGATGCCCTCTTCATCCAGCCGCTCCACCACCCAGCGATGGGTCCGCTCTTTGAGCTGCTGGTACTCCTGATCGAAACGACCGGCCACGGCTTAACTCCCCAGCAATCGCGTCAGAAAACCACCGCGTCGCGGTTCGTCGCTCTGGCCGTGGCCGTCGAGCGCATCCAACAGGTCGCCCAGCCGGCGGCTGTAGGCACACCGGGGCGACTGCTCGAGAATCGGCCGACCACTGTTCACCGCCAGCAGGCGATGACGCCAATCCATCGGCAAGGTGCCCGCCAGCGGCGCGCCGACGGTATCACTCAGCTCGTCGGCGTCCGGCGGCACGCCACTGTCGTAACCGTCCACCACCAGCCCGATATGGCCCTCACGGCCGAGATGGGAGCCCCAGTCATGGACCAGGGCCCGGGCGGCGTGGGCGTGATCCACCAGCGGGTGAATGCCGACCAGAAGATGGCGGGTGTGCACGCCCAGGGCTCGCACCCAGTACTCGCTTTGCAGCGAGGCCACGTTGATGGTGATGTGATCGAACATCTCCATCAACCGGTTCAACGCGATGAACAGATCCGCGCTGCGGTCGCCGTCCAGAGCCCGGTTGCCGATGCCACCGGAAAGCAACCGCAGGCCGGGCCGGAACTCTTCCAGCGCCGTGTCGATCAGCGTCTCGTCCAGGGTTTCCGGGTTGGCGAGCAGGTTATCCAGGGTGAATTCGCTGCTGGCGTCGAGATAAAACACGCCCCGCTCGCGGGGCTGGGTATCGATGGCCAGGCAACGCCAGTTGGGCTGACGCTGATTGATGCCGGTGGCGAGATTCTGCGCCAGGAAACGCGTGTCCACGGTGGGATCAGCGCCGGTCACCAGCGTCAGGTTGTTCACCGAAGAGCGGCTTTCGTCACCGTAATGCCCGCTGCGCACCAACTGATGACGGCGCAGCCGGTCGCGGATTTCCCCCGCGTCGTTGCCGGCCAGGAAACTGTCCCGGGCGCCGGCGCGCATGCTTTGCAGCAGCAACTCCTGGTTGGAGCGCGTGCACACCGTGATCACCGTGACCCAGGGCCGGGCGCTGGTCAGCGCGGTAATGATCGCCAGGGATTGATCCATATCCGCTTCATTGATCTCCACCAACACCACATGGGCGGTGGTCGCTTCCAGCAGGCGCAACACCCGGGTGAGATCAGCCCGGCTGACGAATTCCACGCGAAACGGCTCTTCGATAACCCGGTCCAGCCAGGCTTTGATGCCGGGGTCGTCGACCACCGAGAGGACAATATCGTTATCGCTCACCAGCTCACTCCATGACGAATGGGTTGCGAGCCACCACGCGGCTCGGTGGCCATATCCAGCCATTGCGTGCTGCTTTCCCGGTAGGCGCCGCCCGGCAAGGTCACCGGCGGATCGCCCGCCTTGCGGGGGGTCACCAGATGAGGGGTGACCACCATCACCAGCTCCTTGTCGTCCCGGGAAATCCGGCTGGAACGGAAAAAGGCCCCGAGCACCGGAATATTGCCCAGGCCCGGAATGCGGTCGCTGTTGTTGATGGTGCTGCGGCTCACCAGACCACTGATGATGAAGGTTTCACCGGGGGCCAGGGACACCGTGGTTTCCGCCCGCCGGACCCGCAGCCCGGGTACGGCCACGCCGCCGGTTTCCACGCCGGCGGAGAAATCCAGTTCGCTGACTTCCGGCGCCACCTTGAGAATAATCTGCTCGTCGCTGATCACCGTGGGCGTCAGGCTCAGGCCAACCCCGAATTCTTTGAATTCGATCTGGATGCCATCGGTATTACTCCGGGTGGGGACGGGGAATTCGCCGCCGGAAAGAAACGACGCACTCTGGCCGCTGAGACTGGTCAGCGACGGCTCCGCCAGGGTGTAGGCGAAACCGCCCCCTTCCAACGCGTTGATGATGGTCAGCGAATTACTGCCGAAACCGAACAGGTTAAAACCGTCTGAGCTGAGCGGGCTCTGGGCGGTACCCGGGCCCGAAAAACCCCGGTAACCGGTGCCCGGTGGCGCGATACCCACGGCGGAGTCACCGCCGTCGAACAGATTGGCGTAATAAACGCCCAGACTGTTCAGTTCCGAGCGGCTCACTTCCAGCACACGGATGTCGGTCTGCACCTGGGTGCCGTAGGGCAGGTTGCCGCCCAGCGTGGTGGCCACCGCCACGCTACTGCGCATCGGCCGGCTTTCGCCCCGTTGCCAGATAGTGATCTCGGACGAGCCTTCCTTGAAGGCCGTAACCAACACTTCCTGGCTGCCGCTGACGGTGAGCTTGGCGACCTCCGGGTTGGAGGTCGCCACCTTGGTGATCGGCGCGGAGAAATTCAGTACTTTCTGGTCGCCGGGCGCCATGCGCATGGATTCATCCATGGCGGCGGCCTGGCCGCCGGCAAACAGCATCAGCACCAGCAGCAGCCGCGCCCCCAGGCCGAAGCGTTGTTTATTGCACATAGGTGCTCCTTGATTCCGCGCCCTCGAAAACCTGCACGCGCTGGCCCGGAGAAGGCTTCGGCGCGGCGGCCGGCGCGGGTTTTTCGCGCTCGGGGAAGAAGTCGTCGAAGTAGAAGGGTTTTTGTTCCGCCTCTTCGGCGGCGGCGAGGGCCTTCTCACCATCGTCCGCCGGCTCGTCCATGTCCCTGGCCGGCGTTTCGCCGCGCTCACCAGCCACCACCGCGAGGCGCACCTTGCCTTCGGAGGACGCCAGCATCAGCGCGGAAACGCGATTTTCCGGCACCGACAGGACGGCGGTGTTGTTGCGGCGGCGGGCGGTTTCTTCCGCGTCGTCGGCGCCGGCGGACAGCGAACCGTAGACCGCCAGCACCGGCACGTCGCGCAGCATCACCAGGGCCACCGGCGCGTCTTTGTCGGAACGGCGGAACGCGGTGACCACATCGACCCGGTCCCCGGGCTGCAACAGCCCCCCGGCGCCCACCACGTCGTCCACGCCAATGGCGATGGCGCGCTGGCCTTCCGGCAGGTTGGCGGGTAGCGAACCGCCGCTTTCCAGATGGTGGCTTGAAAGAAGTTCGCCCGGACGGGCATAGCGGCGCAGCTCACGGCCGAAGACGTCTTCTTCCGCGGACAAGGCGTCGCTGATTTGAGTGGGTGACGTCACCACGGCGAGGTTTTCTTGACTGAGGGCCTCGCCGGCGCTCAGCGGCTGGCGCAACACCCAGTATTCATAGGACGGCGTGGCCTGTTCCCGGTCCGCCTGCCCGGTGGTGTCCGTTGATGCGACGGTCACCGGCTCCGGATCCCGGCTCAGCCCCACCAGCGCCAGAACCAGCGCCAGAAAGGCCAGCACCAGGGCCGGCAGCATATACAAAATCTTTGATCCCATATCCCCTCCGAAACATCCCTGTTCGACGACTGCTTATGATTCTAGTCAGAAGGCGGCGCGGGCCTCCGCTTCCAGCGTGTCCGGCAACGGCGGAAAGGTCCCCAGCAGGCCGAAACTCATTACTGGCACGATGGGGTTCTCCTTGTAGTTGTAGGTCACTTTGCAGCGGATCATCTCCACCTCGCCGACCGGGGCCGGCTCGCAGATAGAGGCGCCATCTTCCAAGCTCCCGAGCGGACCTGGCAACGCTGCCAGCAGCTCACCCATAACGTCGGTGGCGCGCTGAACTGCCTTGCCCTGGATCTCCTCATCCGCAGAACGGTCCACGTACAGTGCAGAGGATACCGCCCGGTCCACCACGTTCTGCAGCCGAAACTGGCTAAAAAACACCAAGCCATAAACCGCAGATGCATAAAGAATGGCTATGACAAAAGGGAAAAGGATCAAAAACTCCAATGCGACCGATCCCCTTTGAAAAACTTTCCGCAGATGCCGGCTCATATAGTATTTACTCGGGCGCGCCCTCTTCGGCGCCTGTAAGCTCATCAGCAATATTCTGGAAAGTGGTCGTGATCGGACCGTCGTCCCCTCCCAGCAGCGCAGCGCCGGCAATTACAGCAATCACGATAGCGGCGGCGAGCACGATGTACTCCAGCGCGCTGGCGCCACGCTGCTTGTCGGCCTGGGTACGGCCACGGCTGAATAGCCGGGCGGCGAGTTGTTGCGAAACGTTGGTGAAGATGGTCAGTGATTTCATGTGAAGCTCTCCCTTAACACCCAAAGTGCGATCAGTGACGATTCCTTTCCGATAGTAGGTATTATGTGAACCACTTCACAAGTACCCACTTTTGCATATCCTTCGCTCAAACTCTTTAAAATCAACAAGTTACAAAAACGTCGGCGGATATCCGGTGTTATGAAAGCGATGACCGGTTGTTCTTATTCTTTTGTTACCGCCTTTATCGTTACGTTTCCACCTTTACGGCGGCGTAACATCGTTATGCCAGTATGCGTCTTTTGCTACTCATACAAAAAGACCAACTTTGTACTGTTATGAAATTTATTGTTATTGACGTGATGAAGCAATGAAGCATGGTCAAGTTCAGGGCGAACGTACGAACATAAAAAAACCCGGTGTGGAGGCCCACACCGGGTTTCTTGTCCCTTGCCAGGCAGGACGCTTACTTGATCTTGGCTTCCTTATAGATCACGTGCTTACGAACCACGGGATCAAACTTCTTGGTCTCCATCTTTTCCGGATGCAGACGCTTGTTCTTGGCGGTGGTGTAAAAGTGCCCGGTGCCCGCTGAGGAGACCAGACGAATTTTTTCACGAATCGGACCAGATGCCATGATTCAGCTCCTTGGGCTCAGGCGCGCGCGCCGCGGGCGCGGATATCGGCCAACACGGAGTCGATACCCTTCTTGTCAATGATACGCATCCCTTTGGAGGATACACGCAGGCGCACGAAGCGCTTTTCGCTCTCCACCCAAAAGCGATGGTAGTGGAGATTCGGCTCGAAACGACGCTTGGTCTTGATGTTCGAGTGGGACACGTGGTGGCCCGTTACCGGCCGCTTCCCGGTTACCTGGCAAACTTTGGACATGATCTTGCTCCCGTGATGCAACACAATTGGGGCGGGGCAGCCCCGGAAAAGGCGCGTTTTATACCAAAACCCGGGGCGGGGATCAAGCCATTCCGGCATTTACCGGCAAATATCACACCCAGCCGCGGCGGCTGAACGACTCCCAATGACCGTCACCGATCACCAGATGGTCGAGGATGCGCACGTCGATCAGATCCAGCGCCCGACGCAGCCGCTCGGTGACATCGCGGTCCGCCTGGCTCGGCTCCGCCACCCCGGAGGGGTGATTATGGGCCACGATCACACTGGCGGCGTTGTATTCCAGCGCCCGGCGGACCACCTCCCGGGGATAGACGGCGGCGCCGTCCACGGTGCCGTAGAACATCTTCTCGAAGCCGATCACCCGGTGCTTGTTATCCAGGAACAGCACCGCGAACACCTCGCAGGGCTCACCGCGCAGTTCGGCGGTCAACAACCGCGCCGCCGGCTCCGGGTTGTCCAGGCTGAAGCCCCGCTCCAGCTCCGTGGCCAGGTAGCGCCGCCCCATCTCCAGAGCCGCCAGCACCTGGGCACAGCGGGAATCCGCCATGCCCGGCAGACGCGCCATGCGCTTGGGCGTCAGATCCAGCAGCCCGCGCAGGCCGCCGCTGCGGTCGAGAATGTCGCGGCCCACGTCGACGGCGGTTCTGCCCCGGCTGCCGGTGCGCAGAAAGATCGCCAGCAGTTCCGCGTCGCTGAGCGCGCCCGCGCCCCGCCCCAGCAGCTTTTCCCTGGGCCGTTCCTGTTTCGGCCAGTCACTGATCGCCATACTCACCTCCCTGTGTTTGCTCATACCTTGGTGCTACCCTATGACGCCCCTAGTCTGCACAACCCCCCAGGGCGAGGGCAGACGACATCTACCATGGTTTGTGTCAGCCACAGCCCAAAATACTGTACGGAATGACAGCATGCAGCGACTGGTCAATAAACGGATCCTCCTCGGTGTCACCGGAGGCATTGCCGCCTACAAGAGCGCGGATCTGGTCCGCCGGCTGCAGGACGCCGGCGCCGAAGTACGCGTGGTCATGACGCAGGGCGCCTGCGAGTTCATCACGCCGCTTACCATGCAGGCGCTGTCCGGGCACCCGGTGCACACCGACCTGCTGGACCCGCGCGCCGAGGCCGCCATGGGCCACATCGAGCTGGCCCGCTGGGCGGACCTGGTGCTGATCGCTCCGGCCTCGGCGGATTTCCTCGCCCGCCTGGCCTACGGCCACGGCAACGACCTGCTCGCCACCCTGTGCCTGGCCACCGGCGCCCCGGTGGCGGTCGCCCCGGCCATGAACCAGCAAATGTGGGCGGATCAGGCGACCCAGAAGAACCAGCTGATCCTGCAGGAGAAGGGCATCCATATCTTCGGCCCCGGCGCCGGCAGCCAGGCCTGCGGCGAAGTGGGCCCGGGGCGCATGCAGGACCCGGCGGAGATCATTCAGCAGGCCGCGGAAGTGTTCGATTACGAACTGCTCACCGGCAAACATCTGGTGATCACCGCCGGCCCCACCCGGGAGCCGATCGACCCGGTGCGCTACCTGACCAACAAGAGCTCCGGGAAAATGGGCTTCGCGCTGGCCCAGGCCGCCGCCGAAGCGGGGGCGCGCGTGACCCTGATCGCCGGCCCGGTGGCCCTGGACACCCCCAACCGGGTCAACCGCATCGACGTGGTCCGCGCCGAAGACATGCACGAGGCCAGCCTCAAGGCGGTGGAAGAGGGCTGCGACATCTTTATCGCCACCGCCGCCGTGGCGGATTACCGGCCCACCGTCACCGCCGACCACAAGATCAAGAAATCCACCGAGGAGATCCACCTCACCCTGGTCAAGAACCCGGACATCATCGCCGCCGTGGCCAGCCACGCCAAACGGCCCTTCACCGTGGGCTTCGCAGCGGAAACCCAGGATGTGATTGAATACGCCCAGGGCAAGCTGAAGAGCAAAAAACTGGATATGATCGCCACCAACGACGTGTCCGGCACCAATGTGGGCTTCAACAGCGACAATAACGCCCTCACGGTGATCTGGCCGGGCGGGCACAAGGTGCTGCCGCTGGCCTCCAAGGCGCAGATCGCCAAACAACTGATCGAGCTGATCGCGATCCGCCAGAGCTGAAAAACCACTGACCGCTGAGACCATCAATGCAACTGCAATACCGGCTTCTTGATGCCCGCCTGGGCGACCAGTTTCCCCTGCCCGCCTACGCCACCGACGGCTCCGCCGGCCTCGACCTGCGCGCCATGGTGGAGGCGCCGCTGACCCTGAACCCCGGAGACACCGAGCTGCTGCCCACCGGGCTGTCCATCCATATCGGCGACGCCGGCTATGCGGGGATGATCCTGCCGCGCTCCGGGCTGGGCCATAAGCACGGCATCGTGCTCGGCAACCTGGTGGGGCTGATCGACTCGGACTACCAGGGCCAGTTGATGGTGTCCTGCTGGAACCGGGGCAACAGCGCTTTCACCATCGAGCCGGGGGAGCGCATCGCGCAGCTGGTGATCGTGCCGGTGATGCAGGTGTCGCTGACGCAGGTGGATGAGTTCGACGACAGTGCCCGCGGCGAGGGCGGCTTCGGCCACAGCGGCCGCCAGTAAGCACCACGGGCCTCACCGAAACGCCGCGACCACAGAACGGCGACGGGACGGCCAGGGGGGAACGAATGGGGAACGAACACAAGGTTCTGACCAGGCCGGCATGGCTGCTCGCACTGCTGGGCCTGGTGCTGGTCGGCGCCAGCGCCGCTTTGTGGCACCAGCATCAGCACGATCAGGCGCAGACCGCGGCCGCGGATCAGGCCCGGCGCCTGGCCAACAGCCTGGCCGGGGAACTCGGCCAGCGCGTGAACCGCCACCGCGAGCAACTGGAACAACTCGCCGGACGCCCGGATTCGCCCGCACCGACCTTCGACCAGCCCCTGACACCGACCCCCTGGCGGGACAACACCCGCCAACTGCGCGTCCCCGACGGGCACCCCGGTGAGGAGCGGCTGTCGTTCACCCTGCGCGAACTGCTGCACAACCTGCGCGAACGGGGGGAAGTGGTGGTCTCCAGCAAGGGCGGTGAACAGCCGGCGTTGCTAATGGCACGCACCACACCCGGCGGCGCCATGATCCTGGAACACGACCTGAGACCCTGGCTGCGCAGCCTCGATCAACACCTGCCCCAAGGCAGCGCCCTGACACTGAGCCAGGGCGACCTGACGCTGATCCGCCGCGGCCAGACCGGGGGCGCCAGCGCCACCGCCAGCGCCCGGGGCGGCCCCTTCAACCTGACCCTGGCGGTGCCCCCCACGCCGCCGTCCTGGCAAAGCCTGCTGTTGCCCGCAGGCATCAGCGCGGCACTGATACTGCTGGTGATCTACGCGGTGTTCGCCCGGCTCGCCCGGCGACAGCCCGCGCCGGCGGCCAGCGCCGTTCGCCGCCCGGACAGCGCGCCCGCGCGTCCCGCGGCGCCGGCGGCGTCGTCCCTGCCACCGGCCCCGGAACCGGAGCCGGAAACACCCAGCGAGCCGGAACCCGGCCCCGCCCCGCCGCAAGCGCTGTTCGGCCCCGACGGCATTCGCGCCACCGACGACACGCCTTTGGACGACACCGCCCTGAAGCAGCTCGGCCGGGCAATCGGCAGCGAAGCGGGCGCGGCCGGCCAGCACACCCTGTTTGTGGTCTGCACGGGCGAGGCCGACGCCAAGGCGGCGCTGATCGACGGCCTGATGGCCAGCGGACGCCAGGTGGTGGATCTGGGCGAGGCACCGCCGGCGGTGCTCCATTACGCCACCGAAGTCTTGGAAAGCCAGAGCGGCGTCTGCCTCACCGGCGACGGCGACCAGCGGGCTCTGGACGTGGTCATCAACAGCGAGCTGCTCCACGGTGACCGGCTGCTCACCCTGCGTGATCGGCTGCTGGCACGGAATCTGGATGAGGGCAGCGGGGAACGGGAACAGCGCGACCTCAACGACCGCTATCTGAACGCCGTGGCGGACGACATTATTCTCGCGCGCCCCATGTCGGTCGCGGTGCAGGGCACCGGCGCCACCGCCGGCCTGGCGCCACGGCTGCTCGGCGAGCTGGGCTGCAAGGTGGTCGCCGTGGAGGGCACCGACGTGGACGCCCTCGCCCGCACGGTGGGCGAGCAAAACCTGAATCTGGGCCTGGCGTTCGACGCCGGCGGCGGCCTTTCCCTGGTCGCCAGCGACGGCCGCCTGATCGCCGCCGACCGGCTGTTGATGCTGCTGGCCCGGGATCTGCTGGAGCGCAATCCGGGCGCCGATGTGCTGTTCAACATGACCGATAATCAGGCGCTGGCCGACCTGATCCGCAAGCAGGGCGGCCGGCCGGTGATGGACGACGGCGGCCCGGCCCGCCTGCGGGCGCGCATGAAAGAATTGGCCGTGCCCCTGGCGGGAGAGGCGAACGGGCATATATTCTTCGCCGACCGCTGGTACGGATTCAGCGATGCCCTCTACGCCGCCGCCCGACTTTTGGAGGTACTCTCCCTGCAGGCGGGCAACAGCGCCGAGGCGTTCGCCCCTTACACGGATACTTTTTGACCGGTTGGAGAAAGCAGACATGGACACCAAGAGCGCCCAGGAAACCGCCCGCGTTCTGATTGAAGCGCTGCCTTATATTCAGCGCTTCGCCGGCACCACCGTGGTGATCAAATACGGCGGCAACGCCATGGAAAACGACGAGCTGAAGAACAGCTTCGCCCGCGACGTGGTGATGATGAAGCAGGTCGGCATCAATCCGGTGATCGTCCACGGCGGCGGCCCACAGATCGGCGATCTGCTCAACCGGCTCGGCAAGGAGAGCAAGTTCGTCCAGGGCAT
>Ga0207883_1000247_pt1 | contig 18356 bp, 21 predicted proteins | sample MalvirmetaMSP109_FD_184229 | JGI IMG/M metagenome (GOLD analysis project Ga0207883, IMG submission 184229) | Marine viral communities from the Deep Pacific Ocean - MSP-109 (SPAdes) | ecosystem: Environmental > Aquatic > Marine > Oceanic | place: Pacific Ocean | collected 2011-05-21 | reverse complement strand
TATGGAAACCGAAGATGGTATAATCTGGGTCTACGGTCCCGGCGACGACGGTGTCATCGCATTCAATCCATTCGGGATCGAAAACCTGCAAGAGCTCATCGAAATGGACCGTGATCGCGACCGATGACCTCGCCGCGGCCTACGCCGGATGCTTACGATCAAACGCGGGAGAAGATCGAATATCTGAAACTCTGGGGGGCACCGCTCGGGGTTACATGTGTCAACTTGATGGTTGATCGGAAGGTGAAACTCTGCCCCAACTGCGCTGACATTTCCGCCGCCGAATATCGCTGAACTGGCAACCCGCTGCATCGGCGAGGTCCATCCTCGGCAAAGGTGGCCATGACGATCTTGCTTCCAGGTCGTGTCGCGGCGCGAAGTCTACGCATGTAAGCGGCGCGTTCAGCCGTTTCGGTGAGGAAGTGAAACACCGCCCGATCATGCCAGACATCCCATGTTCTATGGGGCTTCCACTGCGTAACGTCCGCCGTGACAAACGTGGGCTGATATTCAACCATCCGCTCACGAACCGCCGAGAGCGCCTCATTCGAGATGTCGAGCAATGTCAGGTCACGGCATCCAGCCGCAACCAAAGCATCGGCGAGACGTGACCTGCCCGCACCCACGTCGATCACACTCAGATCCTTTGCAACCTGACCGTCCAGGATCAGATCCAGACTGGGCTGCGCATCCTCCTGGTGCCATGAGACCTGCTGATCGGTCTTCTCACTATAGGCGGTGTTCCAGTGGTCTTGCAGATCGCCATGCATTTCACACCACCAGCTTGATCGCATAAGCGACAATCCCAAGAGTGACGACGCTTGCGAGCCAAAGGACAATAAACCAGGCCCACTTCGAAGGCAGTGACTGTTTCATCAGTGATACCCCTTTGACGGATCCATTTTGCCGCGGAAGACCCAGTAGGCATATGCGGTGTAGGCGAGAATGATCGGGATCAGGATCGCCGCGCCTACCAGCGCGAAGGCCAGGCTTTTTTCCGGTGCTGCCACCTGCCAGATGGTTAGGTTAGGCGGTACCATCATCGGATAAAAGCTGATCCCGATCCCGACAAAGCTGACCATGAAGAACCCAAGCGCGGACAGGAAGGGCCGCAAATCCTTGCCGTCATTGAGCCCGGTGAAGAACGACCAGGCGAGCCCCAGCATAAGGATCGGCACGATCATCGACCAAAGGCTTCCGGGCAGGTTGAACCAGCGGTGGAAGTAGACCGGTTCAAGGAAGGGCGTGATGATGCTCACCAAGGCGATCAGGGCCAGCGTACCAGCGCCAAGATACCATGCGTAGCCGCGCATCTGGAGCTGAATATCGCCTTCGGTCTTCAACACCAGCCAAGTCGCGCCGAGAAGCGCATAGCCGACGACGACGGCAAATCCGGCTAGGATGGAGAACGGAGTCAGCCAGTCGAACCAACCACCAGAATAGGCGCGGTCCGTCACCTCGATCCCTTGCACCAGCGCACCAAGGGCGATGCCCTGGCAGAAGGCCGCGAGGGTGGAGCCACCAAAGAAAGCCCAATCCCACACGCGCTTCCAGCGTTTTGTCCGCCAGCGGTATTCAAAGGACACACCGCGAAAGATCAGTGCTAGCAACATCAAAGTGATCGGCATGTAAAGCGCAGGCATGATTATGGCATAGGCCAGCGGGAAGACGGCAAAGAGCCCGCCGCCTCCGAGCACCAGCCAGGTCTCGTTCCCGTCCCAGACCGGCGCGACCGAATTCATCATCAAGTCGCGGTCCCCTTCCGACCGGGCGAAGGGGAAGAGGATCCCGAGGCCGAGGTCAAACCCGTCGAGGATGACATAGACCAGCACTGCAAAGGCAATCAGACCGGCCCAGATGAAGGCGAGCAATTCAAACTCAAGCGACATGGTTCATTCTCCTGGCATGGCGTCTGGGTGGGTCTGCGTGACCGGCGTGAGTCCGGCACTTCGGATGGGTCCGTCCCGCAGGCCGAGCTTCGGTGTTGCCGGGCGCTTGTTCATCATCCGCAGGACATAGAAGGTGCCGGCGCCGAAGACGAAAAAGTAGACCACGACGAAGGCCATGAGCGAGGTCGCCACCGCGGGGGCTTGGACCGGCGCCAAGCTGTCGGCCGTACGCAAAAGACCATAGACCGTGTAAGGCTGGCGTCCGACCTCGGTGGTGATCCACCCGGCCAGCACGGCGATGAACCCCGCAGGCCCCATCACCACCGCCGCGCGGTGCAGCCAAGTCCAATCATAGAGCTTGCTCTTCCAGCGCGCCCAGGCCCCCCAGAGCCCTAGTCCCAGCATCGCAAAACCGATGCCGACCATGACGCGGAAGCTGAAGAAGACGATGGTCAGCGGCGGCCATTCCGATTTCGGAAATTCGTTCAGCCCTTTGATCTGGCCATTCAAACTGTGGGTGAGAATGAGTGAACCGAGATAAGGAACCTCAATGGCGTAATCCAGCTGGCCGGTCTCCGCATTGGGAACACCGAACAGCGCCAGCGGCTGGTTATCACCATGACTGTCGAAATGCCCCTCCATCGCCGCGACCTTTACGGGCTGATGCTCCAGCGTGTTGATCCCGTGCATGTCGCCCGCGAAAATCTGGATCGGGGTGACAAGCACCGCCATCCACATCGCCATCGAAAAGGCGCGGCGCGACTCCTTGTCCGTTTTGTCGCGCAAGAGATGCAGCGCGCTGACGGCGGCGACCACGAAGGCAACGGTGAGGTAGGCGGCCAGCACCATATGCACAAGGCGGTACGGGAAGGAAGGGCTGAAGATGATCGCCAACCAGTCCTCGGGCACAAACTGCCCGTTCGCCGCTATCGAATACCCCTGTGGTGTCTGCATCCAGCTATTCACCGCAAGGATCCACGTGGCGGACATCAATGTACCAATGGCCACCATGGCCGTGGCAAACATGTGCAAACGCTCGCCGACTTTTTCGCGGCCAAAGAGCATGATGCCCAAGAACCCAGCCTCAAGGAAGAACGCGGACATGACCTCATAGGCCATGAGCGGTCCGACAACCGGTCCGGCCTTGTCCGAAAACACCGACCAGTTGGTGCCGAACTGGTAGGACATCACGATCCCCGAGACGACCCCCATGCCGAAGGCCACGGCAAAGATCTTCTTCCAGTAGTTGAAGAGGTTTAGATAGGTCTCGTCCTGCGTCTTGATCCATAGCCCGTTCAGCACCGCCAGATAGCTGGCGAGGCCGATAGAAAAGGCAGGAAAAATGATGTGAAATGACACCGTGAATGCGAATTGCACGCGGGCGAGCGTTTCTGCACTGAAACCGTCAAGCATTCTTAGACCTCTGAGTATATGGTGAGGCGAGCAAGTAGCCCACCCGACAAATGTTATGCTTTGGGACCAAAGTCTTCGCCCGTAATCACCCCGTCCGCGTTGCGGTCGATGGAAGTCAGCCACGCGCCAACCTGCCCCAGGAATTCTTCGCGGGTCACAAGACCGTCGCCGTCAACATCATTGAAAGCCATTTGCATGCCTGCCTGAACCTTGTTCATTTTGCCACCGGCATGTTCGGGTTGGCCTTCCATGTCGTTTTTGCGGGCTTCGTCGAAATACCCATATTCCTCGGCATTGAGTTTACCATCTTCGTCACTGTCGAACGTGAAAAAGACGTCGCCACGCTTTTCCGCCAGCTCTGCGGCTGTGACCTGGCCGTCACCATTCAGATCCCAGTTTTCGATAAAGTGCGCGCCGGGTTTGTTCTCGCCACCGGCAAGTGCGGCGACGGGGGTGACAGCAAGGCATAGTGCCAGAAGGGTTTTCATCGCGTTTTCCTTTTCTCAGGGTTCAGATCTTGATGTGTTCAGAGGCGAACTTAGCTGCCGGCAGTCCCCAGTTCGGAATGCGACCGTGATTGCGGAAGAACATTTCCTTGTAGAGCACTTTCTGCGCGTAGGGCATGCGGCCCATTTCGAGGATCTGGGTGGTGCCGCCGAAGTTGAACCAGGAATTGGAGTGGATGTAGAACGCCTTGCCGCCGCCCATGTCGCCAATGCAGATGACCTCTGGCTGCCACGGCTCGTCGGCCTTGTCGGCAGACATCTTGCCCACCTCTTTGGCGATCTGTTTGCCCACGATCTCGCACTCCTGGTGGCCGATAGCGCCCAGTTTGGGCACCGTGATAGCCGCCGCATCGCCGCAGGCGAAGATTTCCGGGTGATCGGGGTTGCGCATCTTCATGTCGGTGATGATGAACCCGACTTCGTCCGATATCGGCAGCCCTTTCAGGAAGTCATGCGGTTTCCAGTTCGGGAAGACGATGCTGATCTCGGCATCCAGTTTTCGCCCGTCGCGGAATTCGATGCCCTCCTCGGTCAGGCGCGTGATGCCCTCGGTCTTGTTCATGTAGCCGAAGCCCATGGACGACGCGGCCTCCAGCAGCTGTTTGACGACCTCTTCGCCAGCGTCTTCTGCGATCAGTTCGGCGGGGGTGAAGATGGTGATGTTCTTGGCGCCCCCCTTGCCATGTTCTTCAAGCCAGTGGGCCAGCGATAGTGACACTTCGACCGGAGGGCCCTCGCAAGCGGCCAGCGCCGTGGGAAGCCAGTCGGGCTTGCCTTTGGTGCCCTGCTCGAACCGGTCCGAGCCGACGGCAATAGGCCCGCCCTTGTAATCGTTCTTGAGATATTCGATCAGCCGGTTGGCGTGATAGGAATCTGACACGGTATGACCATGTTCGGCAAACCCTTCGATATCGTCATAGGCAAGGATCGATCCGAGCGCGATGACAAGATAATCGTAGGCGATACGGTATTCCGGTGCGCCGAGACGTTCGTTGGGACGGACCCGCACCTGCCTGGCGTCGATTTCGAGACCCAGCACCTCGGCCTGACGGAACCTGATGTCATCGCGCGCAAGGGTGTCGACCAGACCCATGTGCATGGTTACGGCCGGATCGCGGCCCTCAAAGACCTCCAGCGGGATATTCGGGATGTAGTCGAGATAGGCCTTGCGGTCGATCACGGTGATATCCACCGCGTCGCCGGCATAGTCGCGGATTTTCTGCGCGGCACCCAGTCCTGCGAAATTGCCGCCAAGAACGAGAACGCTAGGTTTGGTCATGGCTCGATCTCCTGTTTTGCACCGTTCTTCGGATCAGGTCACCGTGAACTGACCCATCATGCCGCCATCCTCGTGTTCGAGGATGTGACAGTGGAACATGTAGGGTGTCTCGCGTGTCGCGCCATGATCGAACCTGACGATTACCTCGGCGCGGCCATCTACCAGCAGAACATCCTTCGCCCCCATCTGGTCGAACGGCACGGTCTTGCCGTTTTCGCTGAGTACGGTGAAGGATGTGCCGTGCACGTGGAAAGGATGCGCCATCATGTCTGAGGTCACCTCCCACAGTTCGACCTCGCCGCGCGGTACGTCGAAATCAATCCGGCCCATGTCGTAGGCACGACCATTGATCGCAAGTGGATTGCCGCTGCCGCGCATAGCCATCGGACCCATTTGAAGCGCGACTTGCCTGCGGCGCACCGGATCGCCCGTGATCGGTGTCGGGCCGCCCGCAAGGGATTGCGCAAGCGCCTGTCCGGCAGGAGCCGCCTTGTCCGGCGTCAGGTCAAGCACCCCAAAGGCGCCGTCGGCGGTTATGGCTTCCGGTGCTGCGCTGTCGCCACCGCCCATCATGCCACCCATACCACCGCCCATCATGCCACCCATACCACCGCCCATCATGCCACCCATACCACCGCCCATCATGCCGCCCATACCGCCCCGCATCATGCCGCCCATGGCCGCATTGGTGTCGGGTAACGAGACAAGGCGCACGGCGGCACCGTCCGACAGGTCGACGACAATTTCCGCCCGCTCTGCCGGGGCCAGAACCAATGCATCGCGCGCGAGGGGCGCTGGCAACAAGCCACCATCCGAAGCGATCTGATGAAAGCCTCGACCATCGTTAAATTTCAGAGTGTAGACGCGGGCGTTGGACGCGTTAAGAAGCCGCAGACGGACAAGGCCCCGCGCCACACTAGCGTTGGGCTGAACCGCGCCGTTTACCAAGATCGTGCCGCCATGAAGCCCGTGCATCATGGTCGGCATGTCCAGCCCATAGGCCAGAACACCGTCTCGGTCGAAGAGCCGGTCCTGAATGATGACCGGGATGTCGTCTATCCCCCAGGTCGACGGCAAACCGGGGTTAGAGGCGTCGGGATCGTCGATTAGCAGCATGCCCGACAGGCCACGATAGACCTGCGGACCGGTCTCCCCATGAATGTGGGAATGATACCACAGCGTCGCCGCCGGCTGGTCGATTTCCAGTTCTGGCGCCCATGTCTTGCCAGGGGCAAGCGCCAATTGCGGCCCGCCATCGACCGCGCCGGGCACATGTGCCCCGTGCCAGTGGGCTGTTACGGCGAAGTCCAGGCGGTTCTTCAGGACCGGGCGTGCAATCTCGCCCCGGCGCATTCTCAACACGGGACCAAGATACGGTTGGCTGTAGCCTAGTGTCTGTGCCTTCCCGCCCATGCCGAAATCGACCGTTCCCGCGATCGCCTCCAGCGGGGCGTCAGCGCGGCCCGAGGCATCAAGGATCGGCGGGATCGGCAGGGGTTGGCCCGCAACCGATCTGGCCGCAGCGCGCGTACCGACAAGGCTCGGTGTTGCAAGTGCAGCTGCGGATACAGTCAGAAATCGGCGGCGGTCCATGTCATATACTCCGTCTGGTTGGTTGGGATTGCGTCAGGTGTTCAGCTTCACCTTACGCAAATAAGGGCGGATTTCATCCCATCCTTGCGGAAAAAGATCCTTGGCCTGTTCGTTCGCGATTGATGGCGGAATGATAGCATCGCCACCCGGGCGCCAGTCGGCCGGCAGGGCGACCTTGCTTTGATCGGCTGTTTGAAGCGCGTCGATAGCACGCAGGATCTCGTCGAAGTTACGCCCCACGCTCATCGGATAGGTCATGGACAGGCGCAGCTTCTTGTCGGGATCGATGATGAAGACCGAACGCACCGCGGCGGTCTCGGACTCGCCCGGATGGATCATCTCGTAAAGCTTAGCGACATCACAATCCGGATCCGCCACAATGGGGAAGCGCAGCGTTGTGTTCTGGGTGTCGTTGACGTCCTCGATCCACTTGAGGTGCTCGTGAACCGTGTCGGTGCTCAGCCCGATGGGCTTCACCCCGCGCTTCGCGAATTCCTCGGCCAATTGCGCGGTGCGTCCCATTTCCGTGGTGCAGACAGGGGTGAAGTCCGCCGGATGGCTGAAAAAGAAGGCCCAATCGTCGCCAATCCAATCATGGAACGATATCGGGCCTGTGGTGGTGTCAGCGTTAAAGTCGGGAACGACGTCGCCTAGCAGCAGAGTCATGTTTGTCTCCTTCAATTGTCTGAGCAAGACCTATGCCCCGCAGGGCAGGAATTCAGTGACAATGTCACCTAACTTGCAAAAACTTATACGGTCCCTATAAGTTTTCCGAGAAGTGATAAAATGAAGCTGACATCCTACACAAACTTTGCGCTGCGTTCGCTGCAGTTGGCCGCACTGAAAAACCCTCATCTGATACGGGTGGATGACGTCGTCCGCGTGCACGGCCTTGCCCGGCCGCACATCGTGAAGATCGTCCATGAACTCGGTAGGGCCGGCTACGTTGTCACGCAGCGTGGGCGCAATGGCGGGTTCCGTTTGGCCCGGCCTGCCGAAGACATCATTATCGGTGATGTGGTGCGCCTCACGGAAGGGCCGCTCGATCTTGTTGAATGTTTCAACCCGGAAAGGAATACTTGCCCACTGATCGGTATCTGTAATCTGTCCCGCGCGCTGAAAGAGGCGACCGGGGCTTTCATGGCTGTACTGGATAATTTGACACTGTCAGACATCTCATCAAACCGAGGTGACTTGCTAGCGCGGATCGCCCCATTGGAAGAGGGCGTCGTGCTGCCGATGCGCAGAGCGAAATGATCGAAGATTGGACAGAGCGTTTCGAAGGTACGGCGGCCTTGCCACGTTTGGTACGTGATCGGCTGATGAAAGTTGCACGCATCGTCAAGATAGCAGCCGGCGCACAGGTGTTTGACCCTGCGCATGTGCCGGACAGTCTGTTTTTCCTCTATGACGGCCGTATTCGTGTTTCGCAAAGCTCGGACGGCGGGCGCGAGATCGTCCTCTACCGTGTCGATGCCGGAGACAGCTGTGTCCTGACCACAGCTTGCATGCTAACAGAGGAAGCCTACAACGCCCAAGGCGTGGCCGAGACGGACATCACGGCCGTTGTGTTGCCAAAACCGGCTTTCGACAGGCTGGTGGCCGAGGAAGAAGCATTTCGGAAATTCGTCTTTGCCGCTTACTCCCGTCGCTTGATTGACCTTTTGCGCGTGGTTGACGACGTGGCGTTCGGACATATGGACAAGCGTTTGGCGGAACGGCTGCTGACATTTGCGGGAGGCGACAAGGTCGTATCCGCGACACATCAGGAACTGGCCAGCGAATTGGGCACGGCTCGCGAGGTCGTGAGCCGTGTTCTATCGGATTTCCAGAAGCGCGGTATGATCACCCAATCGCGCGGCCAAATTAAGCTGATCGACAAACCTGCCTTGCGCGCCATCTCAGAAAATCGGTAACGCAGTTTTTCCGACTTGGGTGACAATGTCACTGAAGCATCAGAATCAAAGTTATATCTGTTCTGCAAGTATAGTGGATGGAGTAAGCCATGACGACCAATGTTGGAACGATTGACCGCATCTTGCGCGCCGCGCTAGGCGTGGTTTTGCTTTACCTTGCCTTCTTCAGCGGGCTGCCTCTGTTCGCGGCTCCGCTCTTCAAGTATGGCGCGGCCGTGATCGGTGTCGTGATGCTGGCCACGTCCACCCTGAAGCTGTGCCCGCTTTATTCGATTTTCGGCATCAAGACCTGTAAGGATTGCTGAAATGGAGACGCTGTTCACACCTTTCGCCTCATTCGGTGGCGGCCTGCTAATCGGCCTCGGCGCGGTGCTCCTGATGCTCGGTTTGGGCCGCATCCTCGGTGCCACCGGCATCATGTCTGGGCTGGTCTTTGCGGAAAGCGGGTCGGAGTTCTCGTGGCGGGCCGCGATGGTCTTGGGGATGATCCTGGCACCCGGGGTGATTTTTGCCGTAACCGGCTCGATGCCCCAGATCACTGTGCCGGTAAACCCGCTGATGATCGCCGTTGGTGGCGTGATCGTAGGCTTCGGGGCGAGCCTCGGGTCGGGGTGCACATCGGGTCATGGCGTCTGCGGCCTGTCGCGCCTTTCCGTTCGGTCGCTTGTAGCTGTCCCGACGTTCATGGCAACCGCTGCTCTCACCGTTTTCCTAATCCGCCACGTCTTCGGAGGCTGACCATATGAAACACGTCTACGCTCTTTTGACCGGCCTTGTCTTCGGGATCGGTATCGCGGTTTCCGGCATGATGGACCCGGCCAAGGTTCTGAACTTCTTTGACGTCGCGGGCACCTGGGACCCGAGCCTTGCCTTCGTGATGGGCGGCGCGCTTGTCGTCACGTTCATTGGCTACCGTCTGGTTTGGCGTCGCGATGCGCCGCTTTTCGGCGGGCGGTTCCAGGTGCCGAATTCGTCTGCAATTGACGCCAAGCTCGTGGGTGGCTCGGCGATATTCGGCATCGGCTGGGGTATCGCGGGCTTTTGCCCCGGCGCGGCCATTCCGGCGCTTGGCACAGGACGTTGGGAAGTCGCCCTGTTCCTTGGCGCAGTCGCCATCGGCTTTATCCTGCGCCGTTTGCTGACGCAATCGCAACCTTCGGCCAAGGCGGCCTGACGATCGCGGCCCCGGGCCGTGACGAGTAAAAAAGGAGACCAGAAATGGCCAACTATCCGATTAACATGGACCTTCACCCGGAGGTCGAAGCGTTCTTTGACGAGCCGACCAACACGATCAGCTACATTGTCAAAGATCCCACATCCGACGCTTGCGCCGTCGTCGATAGCGTCATGGATCTGGACTATGCCGCCGGTCGCATTACCCACGACAGCGCAGACAGGATGGTTGCACGCATCAAGGAACGCGGCCTGAAGCTGGAATGGATCATCGAAACCCATGTCCACGCCGATCACCTGAGCGCAGCCCCCTACCTTCAACAGGAATTGGGCGGCAAGATCGGGATCGGCGAAGGCATCATGACGGTGCAGGACACCTTCGGGAAGATCTTCAACGAAGGCACCGAGTTCCAGCGCGACGGGTCGCAGTTCGACGCCCTGTTCAAGGATGGCGACACATACACCGTTGGCAACATGCAGGGCTTTGCCATGTTCACACCAGGCCACACGCCGGCTTGCATGGTGCATGTCATTGGCGACGCGGCCTTCACCGGTGATACGCTGTTCATGCCCGATGGGGGCTCCGCCCGTGCCGACTTCCCCGGCGGCGATGCCGGTGTCCTTTACGATTCCATCATGAAGGTCCTGAGCCTGCCGGACGAGATGCGTCTTTTCATGTGCCACGATTATGGCCCCGGTGGCCGCGAGATCGCATGGGAGACCACGGTTGGCGAAGAAAAGGCCAACAACATCCATGTCGGCGGCGGCAAGACAAAGGAAGAGTTCGTCAAGTTCCGGACCGAGCGGGACGCTCAGCTCGCCATGCCGAAACTGATTATACCGTCTCTTCAAGTAAACATGCGGGCGGGTGAAGTACCCACGGACAAAGACGGGAATCCGATGCTCAGAGTGCCCGTGAATGGCCTTTGAATAGTATAGCGCCGACCCTATCCACTCGAAAGGAGACTATTCATGTCAAATAACAAGACGGTCGAAAACCTGAACAAGGCGCTTCAGATGGAGATCAGCGCCTCGCATCAATATCAACTGCATGCGCATGTGCTTGACGACTGGGGCCTTGACCGCCTTGCAGCCAAGATGCGCGAAGAGCAAGCCGAGGAAGCCGGTCACTCCGACCTTTTTATCGAGCGCATCCTGTTTCTGAAAAGCACTCCCGAAATCGCCTTCGAAAAAGCTCCTAAACGCGCAGAGACGCTAAGGGACATGTTCAAAGCGGATCTGGCTGACGAAGAAGATGCCATTGCGTTTTATACACGTGCGGCGAGAGAGGCGTATGAGGCTGATGACATCGGATCCCGCAGGCTGTTCGAGACGATTGTACTCGACGAGGAGGGCCACAAGGCTTGGTTGGAATTGCAACTCGATCTGATCGAGCGGATTGGTGAACAGGCCTATAGCGCGAAACTGATTTCGATTGCTAAGAGCGAAGACTCGTCCGTTTGAACACGCGAACACAAAACATCGCGGCACCAAGGGTGTGACTTACATAAATCACGAATGAGGTCGAAAAACATGGACAGCAATAAAATCACCGACAAAGTGTCGGTCGCGCCGCAGATCGCAGTGAACGACATCGAGACCATCAAGGCGGCAGGCTTCAAAGCGATCATCTGCAACCGCCCGGACGGAGAAGGCGCTGACCAGCCGACCTTCGAAGAGATCCAGAAGGCAGCACGGGAAGCGGGGCTTGAGGCGGCTTATGTGCCGGTTCAATCTGGCAAGGTGACGGACAAGAACGTAGAAGAATTCGGCGCAGCGTTGAAAGAGTTGCCGCGTCCGGTTTTGGCCTATTGTCGGACCGGCACGCGGTCGGCGACGTTGTGGTCGCTGCACGAGGCGGTGAAGCGACCGCTGCCCGAGATCCTCGCGGCAACCAAGTCTGCGGGATATGACATGAACGGCGTCGCCCGCCGGATCGCCAACGGCGGCCGGACGCCCACGGAAACAGGCGACGCGAAGTATGACGTCGTGATCGTTGGTGCCGGAGCGGGGGGGATCGCAACTGCGTCGAGCCTCATTTCACGCAAATCGGACCTATCGGTCGCGATCATCGACCCGTCTGATGTGCACTACTATCAACCTGGCTGGACCTTTGTTGGCGGCGGTGTTTTTCAAGCCCGCGACACGGCCAAGACGATGGCTTCGCTGATTCCGCAGGGGGTCAAATGGATCAATGCGGCTGTTGCGGCCTTTGAACCCAAGAACAATGCGGTGATCCTCGACGGCTGCCGGGTGATCAAATATGACCGACTGGTTGTCGCTCCCGGTCTCAAGCTTGACTGGGATGCCGTCGAAGGCCTGAGCGACACGCTGGGCCGCAATGGCGTCACGTCAAACTATCGCTATGACCTTGCGCCTTACACCTGGCAATTGGTGCAGGAGATGAAAAAGGGTTGTGCGTTGTTTACCCAGCCTCCGATGCCGATCAAATGTGCAGGCGCTCCGCAAAAAGCAATGTATCTCTCCGCCGACGCTTGGTATCGCCGCGGCGTCCTGAAAGACATCGACGTGCAGTTCATGAATGCGGGCGGTGTTCTCTTTGGCGTGAAGGAATACGTGCCAGCGCTCATGGAGTATGTCAAAAAGTATGACGCGACGCTGAACTTCTTCCAAAACCTCGTGTCGGTGGACGGCGATGCGAAAAAAGCGACCTTTAAGGTCGCCAAGCCCGACACCGAGCCGGAAATGGTCACGGTAGATTTTGACATGATGCATGTCTGCCCGCCGCAGACGGCACCGGATTTCATCCGGGTCTCGCCACTGGCGGATGCCGCCGGTTGGGTGGATGTCGATCAGGCTACCCTCCGACACAAAACCTTCGACAACATCTGGTCGTTGGGCGATGTCATGAATGCGCCAAACGCCAAAACCATGGCGGCTGCGCGCAAACAAGCACCAACCGTAGCTGAGAATATTTGCGCCGATATCGACGGCGGTTCTCCGGTCGCGCAATACGATGGCTACGGATCGTGCCCGCTGACGGTTGAACGCGGTAAGATCGTGCTGGCAGAGTTTGGCTACGGCGGTGCGTTGAAGCCGTCTTTCCCGAAATTCGTCATCGACGGGACCAAGCCGTCCCGCGCAGCCTGGTTCCTCAAGGAAAAGATGCTGCCATCGATCTATTGGCAGGGCATGCTCAAGGGGAAAGAGTGGATGGCAAAGCCCGAAGACCTAAAAGTTGAAACGGCAAAATAGTCAGTTTCTCCCTCATTTCGGCGGCCGTAGTGGCCGCCGAAAGCAACCGATATCTATCCATTCGACTAGGCCCATGAACCCCAGACGGCCAGGGTCCTCACGTTGATTGCTGCTTTTACAGGATCGCTTCAATGACCACCTTACGCCGATACCTTCCGATCCTCGATTGGGGTCGCACTTACGACAAGAACGCGTTCTCTAACGACATGATCGCGGCGGTGATCGTGACGATCATGCTGATCCCGCAATCGCTGGCATACGCGCTTTTGGCAGGGTTGCCGCCAGAGGCCGGTATCTATGCTTCTATTGCACCGATCATCCTGTACGCAATATTTGGCACGAGTCGCGCGCTTGCGGTTGGGCCGGTCGCGGTGGTGTCGCTCCTGACGGCCAGCGCAATTGGCCAAGTGGCGGAACAAGGCACCGCGGGCTATGCTGTTGCAGCACTGACACTCGCCTTCCTGTCGGGCGGCTTTCTGTTGTTGCTCGGCGTGTTTCGCCTAGGTTTTCTTGCGAACTTCCTCAGCCATCCGGTGATCGCAGGTTTTATCACCGCGTCAGGCATTCTGATTGCCACCAGCCAGCTCAAACACGTTCTTGGTGTGTCTGCTGACGGGCATACGCTTCCGCAAATGTTGGCATCCATCGGGTCTCAACTGGACCAGATCAATTGGATTACGGTAGGAATTGGGATCACGGCGACAGTTTTCCTGTTCTGGGTGCGCAAGAACCTCAAACCGCTTCTAAAGAGAACCGGGCTATCCCCGCTCATGTCGGATATTCTGACCAAGGCCGGGCCGGTTGCCGCGGTGGTCGCGACAACCGTTGCGGTTTGGGCGCTGGATCTGTCCAACAAAGGTGTGAAGATCGTAGGGGATGTGCCGCAAAGCCTACCGCCACTCACTATGCCAAACATGTCCCCGGACTTGATCAGCACACTTCTGGTACCGGCAATTCTGATTTCGATCATCGGTTTCGTAGAGAGCATATCAGTCGCGCAAACGCTTGCCGCCAAAAGGCGCCAGCGGATTGACCCGGATCAGGAGCTTATCGGTTTGGGGGCAGCCAATCTTGGCGCTGCATTCACTGGTGGTTTTCCGGTTACGGGCGGCTTCTCGCGCTCCGTCGTGAACTTCGATGCGGGCGCAGAAACGCCTGCGGCGGGTGCCTATACCGCCATGGGGCTGGCCATTGCCGCCTTGTTCCTGACACCGCTCGTCTACTTCCTACCCACCGCAACGCTCGCCGCCACAATCATCGTCGCGGTCCTCAGCCTCGTGGACCTTTCCATCCTCAAGAAGACCTGGGGCTATAGCAAAGCCGACTTTGCGGCCGTTGCAGCAACGATCCTACTTACCCTCGTTCTGGGCGTGGAGGTCGGTGTTGCCTCCGGCGTCATCATTTCACTGTTTCTTCATCTCTACCACACGTCGCGCCCGCATGTGGCCGAGGTCGGGCTTGTTCCCGGGACGCAGCACTTCCGCAATATCCTCCGCCACGACGTCAAGACTGATTCAACACTGGTGACGCTCCGCGTGGATCAGAGCCTCTTTTTTGTGAACGCCCGCTTTCTGGAAGACCTGATCCAGAACCGGGTTACAGACGGATGCGACATAAAGAACGTCGTGCTGATGTTTTCGGCAGTGAACGAGGTTGACTACTCGGCGCTCGAAAGTCTCGAAGCCATCAATCTTCGGCTCAAGGACTTGGGCGTTGGCCTACATTTGTCGGAAGTGAAGGGCCCAGTTATGGATCGCTTGAAACGGTCTCACTTCCTTGACGAACTGAACGGTCGTGTTTTCCTGTCCCAATTTGAGGCATGGCGGAACCTTACCAATTCGCGAAACATTGAGAACGCAGCGGAATAAGAAAGGGGAAAGTAATGGAGATTTTGTTCAAGGAAAGCGCATCGCGTGGCCCAGGCAGCCCGAAAGTCGTCGGGTTTTACGAGCCAGATACAGGCAGTTGTCAGTATATCTGCATTGATGAGGAAACGCGCCAGGCAGCGCTCATCGACATCGTTCAGGAATTCGATCCTGCATCTGCGACCACAAAATTCGACCACGCCCAATGGGCGCTGGATTACCTTGCGAAAGAGGAACTGGAACTTGTCTGGATCCTCGATACACACCCCCATGCCGACCACCTCATGGCGGCAGCGTGGCTGAAAGAACAAACCGGCAAACCAATGGCAATCGGCGAGAAAGTAAAGGAGATCGCGGAGCTTTGGCGGGATATCTACCACATGCCTGTGTCCTTCGATGCAGACCGGGACTTCGATCGGCTTTTTGCCGACGGCGACACGTTCAAGCTCGGGAATCTCGAAGCGCGCGTGATGTTGTCGCCCGGTCATACGTTGGGTTCCATTACCTATGTGATCGGAGACGCCATGTTTGCGCATGACACCTTCATGCAGCCCGATGCCGGCACCGCGCGGGCCGATTTCCCAGGTGGTTCGGCGGCCGAGGTCTATGACAGCCTTATGGCGATCCTCGACCATCCGGACGATTTCCGTATCTTCATCGGCCACGACTACGGCACCGCGGACCGCGAAGAACCGGCTTGGGAAAGCACAGTGAAGGAACAGCGCGAGGGCAACATTCATATCGGGGGTGGCGTTTCGAAAGGCGAATACGTTGAGCGCCGGGAAAAGCGTGACGCTACACTTGGATTGCCCGATCGCATGCTGGCTGCATTGCAGATCAACCTGCATGGGGGCCGACATCCTCAAGCCGAGTCCGACGGACACAACTACCTCAAGATCCCCATGAACAAATTCAAGGATTGAATCGACATGTCAAATCTCGAAAATTGGAGCCCTGATAAAGTACAAGCTGCTTTGAAAGCAGGGGAAATCGTGCTGATCGATGTCAGAACGCCACAGGAATACATGATGGAGCATATCGACGGCGCGCTGTTGATGCCCATGGCTTTCTTCGACCCGAAGGCGCTGCCGACACAGGACGGAAAACGGATCGTGCTGCACTGCGGTTCCGGAATGCGATCAAGCAAGGTCGCCGCACGCGCTATGGAGGCTGGTGTGACCCCTCTTGCTCATATGGAAGGGGGCATGGGTGCCTGGAAACAGGCGGGTCTGCCTTATCGTGGCACGGACATGTCGACCGGCGCGCCCGAAATGTTGAACGCGACGTGATGCAGCCGCATCTGGAAATACAGATACCTTCGGGTCAAACGCGACGGAATGTAATGGTCCGACTCGCGGCAGCGATCTGCATCGGCTTGGGGACGGTGAACGGGGCGTTCGCCGATACCCACGTTATGACTGCGCCCGATGCATTCGCGCTCGTTCAGAGGGGGGACCTTGTGATGCTGGACATCCGGTCCCGGGAAGAATGGCTGGAAACCGGTGTTGCTGTTGGTGCCTTGCCGGTTTCCATGCATGAACCCGGTTTTGGCAGAAGGTTGATGGAAATTCTGCAGCAGTATCCGCCAGAAAAGATCGCATTGATCTGCGCAACTGGGGGACGAAGCGAATTCGTGGTCAACCGTCTCGCGGCGCAAGGCATAACCGGGCTAAGGGATGTCCCGGAAGGCATGATGGGGCATGGCGACGCCCCGGGCTGGATCGCGCGCGGACTGCCAATCACCGCGCCTCAGAATGCGGAAGCGGAATATGAGGCGATGCGCGACAGCTGGGCAGAGAAATGAGCTGGGCTGACCGTTATGCAAAAGTGGGCTTCCTCTTCGGGACTGATCCTGCGACGGCTCTGAGACGTGACGCACCCGGGTTCCCGCCCCCCAGCTAAGCTGCTTGTGCGTTGCCGATGGAGAAGGCCGTAATTCCGTCTGGCGTGCAGAACAAGGTCACGACGTTTCCGCCTGGGATGCCTCCAGGGTTGCGGTTTTCATACAGTTCGCCGGGCCTGGACTGCGAGAGGAGATTTTCCGCGACATGAAAGCAGCAACTCGCCCGGGCGGTTTGATCTTTCTTAATAGGTATACCCCCGAACAGCTCGCGTTCGGTACAGGGGGGCCATCTTTCGAGGAAAATCTTTATACGACAGGTCAGCTACGGTCTTGCGTTGAAGATTTCGGAATTCATAGGCTTACGGCTTGTGGCCACGATTGTCATGGCGTCGCCGACATCCGCGACATCGCCCGCCGCAAACACGTTCGGCAGTGAGGATGGGCGCATCCATGGGTCGACCTTGATCCGGTTTGCCGTCGTCTTCTGAACACCGGCAAGCGTTTCAAGCACCTCGGAATTCGCGCGCGATCCGATAACCGGAAAGATCAGGTCGAAGTCGTGCTGTGACCCATCGGCGAGTTGCAGGCTGCCCGCGTAGGGCTCGGTCATGCTTGTCAGGTTCTCTGCCATCTGGCCAAGAATGAGTGTGACGCCAGCCTTGCGCAGTTTCGTAGCCAAAGAGGTGCCCAGCTTTGACGGCATCGTCGGGAATAATGCCTCGTCGCTTGAGATCAACGTCACCTTCTTGTCCGGCATGGCATAGGAGATTTCGCCCGCAAGCTCGGTGCCAACAGCACCAGCCCCGACAATCCCGATGCGCCGCGCCGCTTTGAGTTGCTGGTGAATGCGCTGGTTGTCGCCCCTAAGGCCCGCAATATCAGCACCTTGAGGCTTGAAGGGCATCGCATTGCTGGACCCGGTGGCAACAACGATTTGATCCGCCTCTACCCGCGTGCCGTCCTCCAACGTGACACCTTCCGCGTCGATAGCCGTCGCCTTGGACGCCATGACCCTGCCGTTCATGAGCAGCCGATCATAGGGAATGAGAGCGCGATCTAGCAGCGAAGGGTCGACAACCGCGCGGATCATGGCCGGCGCGTGAACGAAGTGACTGCGCGGCTCGATCAATGTGACTTCCGCGGTGTCGTCGAGAGACTTCGCGAGTTCGGCGCCTATGTAACCGCCGCCGACAATGGCAATTTTCTGTGACATGATTTCTAACCTTCTTGGTCGCCTTACGGCGTTATTCTATGATTTGTAGGCAGCGTGATCGGCGGGATAGGTGATCTGTCCGAATTTCCCGGCGCGATACGCGCGGAACGCTTGGGCCAGCTCATCGTCGCTGTTCATGACAAACGGGCCGCGCATTGCGATAGGATCAGTGATCCCTTCACCGCCAAACAGTAGCAGATCAAGCGGTTCAACAGCCGGGTTGGTAATCTCCAACGTCCCATCCGGGGCGTCCAATCCGATGATGGTATGAGCGTCGATCTTGGCATCACCGACCACGGCCCCATGCGTCGGCAGGAATCCCGCGACTGGCAGACCGGCGTGCAAGGCGATGTCGACCGTCGCAAGCGGCTCGATCCTGACGTGCCAGATGAATTCGCCCGCATAGGTGGGGATGGGCGAGGATTGTCCATCATACTGGCCAAGCAGAAC
>Ga0207883_1000233_pt1 | contig 19495 bp, 18 predicted proteins | sample MalvirmetaMSP109_FD_184229 | JGI IMG/M metagenome (GOLD analysis project Ga0207883, IMG submission 184229) | Marine viral communities from the Deep Pacific Ocean - MSP-109 (SPAdes) | ecosystem: Environmental > Aquatic > Marine > Oceanic | place: Pacific Ocean | collected 2011-05-21 | reverse complement strand
AGTGCGCCCGCTGCATGGGAATCACCCGGCAGCGAGGCGAATAGGACCCCGAAAGCGGGATATTTATGCTCAGAAATTACCACTTTGAGCTTTGTACGACTGAAGTCATGGGTTGTTCAGAGCATCCCTAGGGATTTTGCCCCCAAATACTGCAAAAACCGCTGAAGTCCCCGTATTTACTGGCCTCCAAGCCACTATTAATTTTAATTTAGCTCAAGTTTCAGTATCTTCTTCGGCCTTTGGGTCAAAGAATGAGCAGAAACAAGCGACTATCGATTCTCACTGCCGCTGAAATCGAGGATTTATACGGCGTCCCGTCCTTCAACGAATCGTATCAGCGGTTTTACTTCACATTGAATGATAAAGAGCGTGCTGAGCTGGCCAGAATAAGGCAACGCAAGTATCGCTGTATCGCCATCGCATTGTTGGGCTACTTCAAATGCAAGCCCATCTTGCTCAATCCGACATTTAAATCCATGCGGGATGACCTGGAATTTATTGCGCAAAATCACTTCGATGGCCTGAAATTTCGGCGCTTCAGTCTGAAATCTGATCAAAAGTCCCGCATTTATGAGCGGATTTTTTCCATGATCGATTATGAAAATTGGAAAGATCCTGAGCATCAACCCCGGCTTGTTGAACACTTACTGGTCTGCGCTGAAAGCTGGGTCGCGGCGCGTGCTCTCTTTGATGCTGCCATTGAGTTCCTGGCTCACCAGAAAATCGCCATTCCTGCCTATAGCACCCTGCAGAAGATCGTCAGCCAGGTGGTTAACCAGCATCAGCAGCGACTGCATGAGAAGATCGGTGCCGCGTGTAGCCCAAAATTGACGGCTATACTAAATACACTGGTATCCGGTAATGACCAGCTTACGTTAACACAATTGCGCGGCAGCGCGCGCAATTTCACCGGTACCGAGTTGCAGAAAGAACTTGCAGTGTATCACCACATTCAACCGCTGATGGCAGAGGTGACCGCTGTCCTCGACTCGCTTTCTCTGTCTCAAAAAAATCAGCAGCACTATGCCGAACGGATTCACTATTACGGCGCCAAAATAAAACGTCAGTCGCCTGAGAATCAGTGCCTATATCTGCTTTGCTACCTACAGTTTCGATACCAAGAGGGGCTGGAACGGATGGCCGAAGGGTTCATTCATCACGTTCGACAGGTCAAGCAACGAGCGCATCAGCTGGCGCAGGACCGAGTTTATCGGGATTGGCAAAAGGCGGCTACCAATGTGAGTAAAGCTGCGGAAATCTTGCGTCTGTTCGTTGATGATCGTATCGATCCCAATACGTCATTCCACTCTGTACAGAAACAAGCATTCCAGGTTCTCAATGCTAGTGAGCTGAGCTCCGTCTGCCGGTATCTCGGCAATCAGAAGCAGTCGGCGGATGAGGCGTTCTGGCAACACCTGGATACAGAATCTACGTTGAGAACCGGCCTGTTACGATCACTCTTTTGTTGTCTTCGCATTGATGGCACCGATAAAACACAACGGTTGGCAGCGGTCTTGAGTCAAGCTCGACAGGAGCTGGCAGCCGGCAATATGCTCGGGGATGTCAGTATTGACAGGCGTCTTCCACCCAAAGCCACGCGACCACTCTTGTTGAAATCTGACGGCGGCATAGACAAGGCTAGATATGAATGGTTCTTGTATTTGCAGATTCCCAGCCGCCTAAACGGCCAGTTAGTGCTGCCAGAAGTCATACGGTATCGTGCACTGGACGACGATCTGGTAAAACCACAGACTTGGAAAAATCAGAAGCAGGCCTTGGTCGAGGGTACGAAGCAGCCCAAAATTACTGAGGATCCAAAGCAACTGATCCCGCGCATGACGGATCAGTTGGCCACTCGGCTACACGAGGTCAGTGACTACCTGGAACGCCTGGACAACAGGGATATCATTCTGCGCCCGAAGGGGGGTAAACACCTTTGGCGCTTACCGACTGCCGGCAAAAAACATCTGGTGAACAACCCGTTCTTCCAGCAAATGAGGGCAATCGGAGTCGCCGATGTCTTGCGCGTGGTGGATCAGGATACCGGATTTATTGACGACTTTGAGCACGTGCTGGGCATGACCTCCAAAAGCCGCCAGTATGAAGTGGACTTGCTGGCGATCCTGATCGCTAATGCCACAAACCAGGGCATCTATGGTATCGCCCAGATCTCCGACCGCACCTACGATCAGCTGAGTACGATCCAGGCGAACTACCTTCGACTGGAAACACTGAATGCCGCAAATGACCGCATCAACAACGCCACTACGCGACTGAGCATTTTTAATCACTACAATATCCAGGATGACAACCTGCATGCCAGCGCCGATGGCCAAAAGTTCGAAGCTAAGCGCGAGACATTCCGTACCCGGTATTCCTCAAAATACTTCGGCACCAGCAAAGGGGTCTCGGCTATCAGCCTGAACGCCAATCATATGGCAATCAATGCCCGGGTGATCGGCGCTAACGAACATGAATCCCATTACATCTTTGATCTTCTGATGAATAACAGTACTGAGATCATTCCAGATACGCTCTCCACGGATACCCACGGGGTAAACCACGTCAATTTTGCCTTGCTCGATCTGTTTGGATACCGGTTCGCCCCCCGATATGCTCAGGTAGGCAGGGTCATCAATGAGATGTTCAATATCTCCGAGGACGAGAATCAGCGCTTGAAACTCGCGTTGCGTAAACCGATTAATACACAGATCATCATGGAGTACTGGGACACCATCCAGCGAATTGCCGTCTCACTGGCTCACCGGAAAACCACCCAAGCCACATTGGTCCGGAAACTCTCAGGCTACAAGCAAAACCACCCTCTACTGAAAGCGCTGACTGAATATAACCGACTGTTGAAGGCCCAATATCTGCTGGATTACATCGATGACGCCAGCCTTAGAAACCACGTGCAACGAGCCTTGAATCGGGGAGAAGCTTATCACCAGTTGCGCCGGGCAATCAGCAACGTGAACAGCGACCGGTTCCGGGGAAATAGCGACGAGGAGATACAAATCTGGAACGAAAGCGCCCGGTTGGTAGCAAATGCCATTATCTACTTCAACTCGAAAGTACTCAGCAACCTGCTGGACAGCTTCGAGGAGCAGGGCAGCGAAAAATACATGGAAACCGTAAAGGGCGCATCACCTGTCGCGTGGGAGAATATCAACTTCCGGGGTACGTATACGTTCGCGCCGACGGGAGAACTTCCGAAACTGGATGATTTAATGGCGCCAATTGAGGGGTATCGGCCGAAAGGTGAAAGTTGATGCCTCTCTACAGGCCAGTAAACATGGGCGCTTCAGAGGCTTTTGCAGTATTTGGAGGCAAAATCCCTAGGACCCCCTATAGTCACCTCACCAAGCTAGGTGTCACACGGTGCAAACATGCTTATTACCATACCCAGCATTGCTATCTGCGAACCTATCACGTTCGAGGCGCAGGGGGACCGCTCGGGCGCATACGCCGAGGTTCGCTCTGATTTTCATGATCGCAGTATCCATTTTCCACATGGCGATGGCCCTGGATGACCTACAGGCCCGGTGACATTTCAGCAATGGTCGGGACGCGCGTTTGACCTGATCTCTGCATGGTAGAGCCTTCTAATAATTCCTAAATAGTGGACTTTCCAGTTCATTGCGACGTATGTCGTATTTACAGGCGTAGGTTTCACCTGGATTCATCGCGACAGGTCTCTTTTTCCAGTTCAATTTCGATAGTCGTATGAGACAGTTGGAGGCCCTCCAGACTGTTAGAAATCGACCTCTTAATATCGGAATAAAATTCTGGATCGAATCGGCCCTGATGTTCCACCACAACATGCGCAGTAAGTACGTGATGTTCTCCATCCAACGACCACAGGTGCTGATGGTGAATATCACGTACACCCTCGATATTCAGCAGGATTTTTCGAACCTTGTTTGTAAGCGTTTTGTTTGGAGCAGCCTGCACGAATAACTTGCCTGTCGCCCACAGATTTCGCATTACATTCATGAGGATAAACAGTGTAAACGCTACGGATAACAACGGATCAAGAATCGGCCAGTCTGTGAACATCAAAATGACTGATACGACTAGAACCGCCACCCAACCCAGCACATCCTCCAGTAAATGCCAGTTCAGCACCTTTTCGTTAAGTGTCCTTCCCTTGCTAAGGCGGTATGCGGCAACACCGTTGACACTAACTCCCAACAAGGCCAGAGCCACCATGCCTTCGGTGACGGGCATGACTGGATCAGCCAATCGTGGAACAGCCTCACTTAGCACCCAGATGGAACCCGCAACCAGTACAAGGCCATTAATTAGTGCCCCTAACAAACTGAGTCGACGGTAGCCATATGTAAAATAATCGTCCGGCGACCTTTTACTCAAACGGTCAAGCAACCACGCTCCGCCGATGGACACTGAATCCCCAAGGTCATGCACAGCGTCGGCCATGATCGCTGTGCTATTGGTTAGGACCCCACCGATGAACTCAATGACGGTGAAGCTCAGATTGAGGAAAAACACGAGGCCAATTCGCCTGGAGCTACCGGTATCGTTGTGGTCATGAACATGCATTTTCAAATTCCCACAATATTCGTGTCATAACGAACCTCGTTAGTTAATCACTACCGCCTCGATCCACCGCTTCGCTAGCAGAAACGCCTGAAGAATCTCTCGTGATCATTCACCGCTTCAAACCTGGTTGCACTGGCCCCTTCTCCCATCAGGCAATTCGCCCGGTAACAGCACATCTGGCCAGCGTCGCTCTGTCTAAACCGGACGCTGTCATTCATGGTCGACTCTCCTTATGTTCTCCTTATGTAACATTGAATACAGCACCGGCAGCACAAACAGTGTCAGCAGGGTCGACGAGATAATCCCACCGATGACCACCGTTGCGAGTGGTCGCTGCACCTCGGCTCCGGTCCCGGTATTGAGGGCCATTGGAACAAAACCAAGACTGGCTACGAGCGCCGTCATAAGTACCGGTCGCAGTCGGACCAGGGCTCCATCGACAACCGCCGTCATCAAATGGCCATTCTGATGCCACAGATCGCGGATGAAGGCAACCATGACGAGACCGTTCAGTACCGCGACGCCGGATAGCGCAATAAAGCCGACGCCAGCGGAAATTGAAAGCGGCATATCGCGCAGCCACAGCATCAACACACCACCGGTGAGCGCAAGCGGAACACCGCTAAATATGATCAATGCGTCTTTAAGCGAACCAAATGCCATTACCAGTAAAGCCACAATGATAGCCAACGTCACTGGCACCACCACTAACAGTCGCTGAGTGGCAGACTGTAGTTGCTCGAAGGTTCCGCCGTAATCCAACCAGTAACCCGCAGGAAGATCCACTTCATCGCTGATACGTTGTTGTATCTCGGACACAAAGCTGCCCAGATCCCGGCCACGTACGTTGGCTGTGACAACTACGCGCCGTTTACCGTTCTCGCGGCTAATCTGGTTCGGCGCCGGCGCAAGCTCCACTGTCGCGACTTCGGAAAGCGGTACAAACTCACCATCCGGCAAAGTAATCGGTAGATCACCGAGCCCATCAACATTACGGCGAATCGCTTCAGGCAGACGAACCACCAACTGGAACCGCCGATCCCCCTCGTAGATCATCCCGGCATTCTCACCACCAACTGCCGCGGCAACCAAATCCTGTAGCGCATCGATAGTTAGTCCATAGCGCGCCAGTGCCATGCGTCTGGGGTGAACGGACAACATGGGAAGTCCCGTTACCTGCTCCACCCTTACGTCAGCGGCTCCCGCTACCGACTGCACCACTCCCATCACCGCATTGGCCGAGTCCAGCAGCTGATCCAGGTCGTCGCCAAATACCTTGATGCCCAAATCCGCGCGCACACCGGAAATGAGCTCATTGAAGCGCATTTCGATAGGTTGGGTGAACTCGTAGTTATTGCCGGGCAGGGGCTCGACTGCTTCCTGAACTTCGTCAATCAGGGCCTCACGTGATTTACCAGGATCAGGCCACTGATCTCTTGGCTTAACGATGACATAAATATCGGAAATATTGGGGGGCATCGCGTCCGTTGCGACTTCCGCTGTACCGGTGCGCGCGAATACCTTATCCACTTCAGGAAACGCCTTTATACGCTTCTCCAACTGTTCCTGCATAGCCAGCGCTTGTTCCAGGCCCGTACCGGGTGCTCGTAAAGCCTGGAGGGCGAAATCGCCTTCGGCCAGTTGGGGTACAAACTCCGTTCCCAGGGTGGTGGCCAACCAGAGACTGCCGGCCAATAAGGCACTCGCGCAGCCCAGTACCGCCCAGCGGAATTTCAGAGCATTCTCAAGCATCGGTTGATAGAGCGATTTGGCGGAACGTATGACACGGCTTTCCTTTTCCTCTACCTTGCCATTCATGAAAATGGCGACAGCGGCGGGTACGAGAGTGAGCGAAAACACCATTGCAGCGAGGAGCGCCATGACGACGGTGGCCGCCATCGGATGGAACATCTTACCTTCCACACCCGTGAGGCTAAAAATGGGGATGTAAACCACAGTAATAATTGCCACACCGAACAATGCCGGTCGGACCACTTCCGTTGTGGCTTCGTACACCAACTGGAGACGTTCCTTGAGCGGGAGACGCTCTCCGTTCCCAGCCTGTGTCTCTGCCAGACGCCGTATGCAGTTCTCAACGATTATCACCGCGCCGTCTACAATCAGACCAAAATCCAGTGCGCCCAGGCTCATTAGATTTGCAGACACACCGGTTCGAACCATACCGCTGATCGTCGCCAGCATGGATAAGGGGATGATCGCGGCAGTGATCAATGCCGCCCGCAGATTGCCTAGCAATAGCAACAAGATCACGATGACCAGCAGCGCGCCTTCGAGCAGGTTTTTTTGCACGGTGGCAATGGCGCGATCTACAAGCGCGGTACGGTCGTAAACCATTTCCAGGTTGACGCCATCCGGTAGTGAAGGACGAATGCTTCCCAGTCGTTCACCCACGGCCTGCGCTACGCTTTGGGAGTTCTCCCCCATCAACATCATCGCAGTGCCAAGTACCGTTTCCTCACCATCTCGGGTTGCCGCGCCTGTGCGCAGCTCCTTGCCAATCGCGACGTCCGCCACATCGCCCACCCTTACGGGCGCTCCGTCCCGGTTGGCTATGACTACCTGCTCAATCTCTGCGATGTTCTTCAGTAATCCCGGGGACCGCACCAGAAGTTGTTGTCCATTTTCCTCAATGTATCCCGCGCCCCGGTTGTCGTTATTGGCGCGCAGCGCTTCGGATACATCGGCCAGACTTATGCCTAACTCAAGCAATTTGTCCGGGTACGGCGTGACGTGGTATTGCTTGTCGTATCCGCCGATGGTGTTGATTTCCACTACCCCGGGAACCTGGGCAAGCTGAGGGCGGATTATCCAGTCCTGTACTTCGCGAAGTGCTGTGGCATCCCAGGGCTCTCCGTTCATCTGAACAGCTCCGGCTTCCGCCGTTACCGTGTACATAAAAATCTCACCGAGGCCGGTTGAAATTGGCCCCATGGTTGGTTCAAGGCCTGGGGGCAGAACGCCTTTTATAGCGCCCAATCGTTCAGTGATCAGGTTGCGGGCAAAGTAAATATCCGTGCCTTCTTCAAAAACAACCGTGATCTGGGATAGACCATACCTTGATAATGAACGTGTGTAGGCAAGTCTGGGTAGCCCGTAGAGCGCAGTTTCAACCGGAAATGTCACCCGCTGCTCTACTTCAAGAGGCGAGTAGCCTTCCGCTTCGGTGTTGATCTGAACCTGGATATTGGTGATATCCGGAACTGCGTCGATGGGTAGTCGTTGAAAACTCCAAACGCCCAGTCCGACAACAATAAAAATCAGGGATAGAATAATATAACGCCGCTCAACTGAGAGGCGTACGATGGCATCAATCATACCTGCCTCCTGTTAGTGTTCGTGACTGGCGCTGGATTTTTCCAAATCGGCTTTGATCAGGTAGCTGTTCTCGACAACGTACCTGTCACCGGGCTGCAAACCAGACCGCACTTCGGCGATTCGCTCGTCGCTGCGACCCAGCTCCAAAGGGCGAGGTTCATAGGTCTCTCCCTCTTGAACGAACACCACGGCCTGATTCTCAAACTGCTGTATAGCCCGCCGGTCGACGGCCAGAGGTACTTCGGAGGCATCAACGACGATCTTCGCAGTCACCAGTAAACCCGGTGACAGCAGCCCTTGGCGATTATCAACAGCAACACGAGCAATAACGTAGGGGGCATTATTCTGGCTTGGCAACAGATGCATGATTTTGCCGTCGTAAGTCTTATCTTCGATGGCAAATCGCGCCTGCTGACCGATTCTGACGTCCTTGCGTTGTCCTGGGAATATCTTCAGTTCAGCCCAAAGGGTATCGAGATTGACAATAGCGAACAGGGGCTGCCCGTTCACTAGCTCACCAACATTGACATTGCGCTGTGAAATGGTGCCAGCAATCGGCGCGACCAGAGTATAGGACTGCAGGCTTTCATTGGATTCGATAATCGCAAGAGTATCACCCGCCTTGACCGTATCACCAAGACTGGCTCTGTTGCAAAGATTGGCGGCAGTCAGAGGTAGGCTGTCGCTCTGCGCCGATCAGGCGGCTGCTGCGAAATGGTGGTTGAGCATGCCCATGGCCTCCGTCAGCGCCGAGGGCCCAATGCCAAAAGCTCTCTCCACAAGGCGCACCTCGCCCCTGATGCCGGGCTGCAGGCACCAGGGGCGAGCCTGTCCTTTGCGCAGGGCTCGCATGACTTCGAATCCCTTGATCGTGGCATAGGCCGTGGGGATCGATTTGAAACCGCGCACCGGCTTGATCAGTATCTTGAGCTTTCCGTGATCGGCCTCGATCACGTTATTGAGATACTTCACCTGCCGGTGGGCCGTCTCCCGGTCCAGCTTTCCTTCGCGCTTCAATTCGGTGATCGCTGCACCATAGCTCGGCGCTTTGTCGGTATTGAGCGTGGCAGGCTTTTCCCAGTGCTTCAGGCCTCGCAGGGCCTTGCCCAGGAACCGCTTCGCTGCCTTGGCGCTGCGGGTCGGCGACAGGTAGAAATCGATCGTGTCGCCCCGCTTGTCGACTGCCCGGTACAGGTAGGTCCACTTGCCCCGCACCTTGACGTAGGTTTCATCCAGGCGCCAGCTCGGATCAAAGCCACGCCGCCAGAACCAGCGCAGCCGCTTCTCCATCTCCGGGGCGTAGCACTGGACCCAGCGATAGATCGTCGTATGGTCGACCGAAATGCCGCGTTCCGCCAGCATTTCCTCAAGGTCGCGATAGCTGATCGGATAGCGACAATACCAGCGCACCGCCCACAGGATCACATCACCCTGGAAATGGCGCCACTTGAAATCCGTCATCGTTCCGTCCGTCCAATCTCCGCCAAGCATGCTCAAGCTTCACGATTTTTGCAACAGAGCCGTTTCGCCTTCCCTGTGAATCGACCAGGGCCGCTTCTTGCCATCCGAAGTCCGCCACTCGATGAAGCTGCCCATCGGTACAAGGCCCCGCTGTGACTTGAAAGGCCCCCGGAACGCGGGCGACTGGGTGAGCTTTTCACTGCGAGCATTGAACATACTGTATTTTTGGCTCGGGCCATCCGACCAACTCGGCGTCAGCCACCAGCGGGCCAGATCGATCCGCCCTTCCCGGATCAGCGCCAGTGACTCCGTGGGCGCCACATTGATGCGGGGGATCTCCAGCTCCAGAAAGCCGCGGTACTCCCGCCAGGAGTGAACGTGCTCAGGGTTCTGGTTCAAGCGACCACACATCAGCTATACCACCGTGCCGCCCAATCGGCCGGTCCCACGTCGCATGGCGCTAGACCGCACACATCTGACCTCCCCCCAAAACCATTACCTGACAGCTTATTCCATCGACAGTATAGGCCACTCACTTCGCCATCCCGCCCATGGCATCGCCGATAGGCAGCCGTCGACCTACGCGATTGCAAGATTGTAGCTATTTGCTACAATGGAAGCGTAGCCATTCGCTACATGGCTTGAGTTTCGAGTGACCAAGGAGCAATAGACTATGGCTAAATCCAGTACCCCGCTTCGCCTGGAAAGCACCCTTGTGGAGGCCGCTGAGCAGGCCCGTAAACTGGCTCACCGCAGCGTCGCTGGACAGATCGAGTACTGGGCCTCACTGGGGCAGGTACTGGCGCGTATAGCCACCCCGGAGCAGATCACCTCCCTTCAGGCCGGCATAGCCAGACTGCAAATCGAGAACCTGGAGGCAGAGCCCATCGATCCCGACGCCGTCTTTGGCGAGGTTGAGCGCGCACGTGCCTCAGGAGAGCTGGCTGAGCGGGTCACTGCCAGTGCGGTCCGTTACCAGGCCAGCGGGGCCAATCCGGGCTTGCTGGAACGGATCGCACCCGATGGCGCGGTCACCGTGGGGACCTTCCGCAACGGACAGTTCCAGCCAGTCAACCCTGCAGCGGCTGCGCACTAGCATGCCTCAATTGTGGGTGCTGGCAGGCGGCAATGGCGCCGGCAAGAGCACGTTCTATCGCGAGTTCCTGGCGCCGCAAGGCATTCCCTTCGTGAATGCGGATGTGCTCGCCAAGGCCGCCTTCCCGGACGACCCCGAAAGCAACAGCTATGAAGCGGCGGCCGCTGCTACACAGCTGCGTGAGCAACTCGTCCAGGAAGGCCGGAACTTCTGCTTTGAGACCGTGTTCTCCCACACCTCGAAGATCGATTTCCTGGGTACAGCCAAGGCCCGGGGCTACCAGATCATTCTGGTGTACATCCACCTCGAAAGCAGTGGCTTGAACCTGGCCAGGGTTGCCCAACGTGTCGGCGAAGGGGGGCACAATGTACCCGAGGAGAAAGTGACCAGCCGGATTCCCCGGACCATGGCCAATGTAAAGGCCGCGCTGCCCCTCTGTGATCGTTGCCGTTTCTATGACAATTCACAGGCGGATCACCCAATGGCCTTTGTCGGTGAGTACCGGGATGGGCAGTTCAGCTATACCGACGAGCTGCCCCCGCACTGGTTCGCGTTTTTTACCACCTGACACGGACCAGCAGTACAGTGATCAGGTGGATGGAGAGCACACCCAGATCCACCCTTCTTTCCGGGCGCGCTCTGGATCTGCCGGAGCGGGACAGGCCCCGCACAGGAAATCAAATCCCGCGAGAACACACACCGCAGCATCGAGCGCGTCAGCGCTGTTCAGTAGGGGTTCCGGATCCTCTGGCAGTTCCATTACGTTGCCCAGCGCAGTGAGAATTTCCTGACGCTCCGGAATGTGTTCGGGCTTTTTGTAGCCCGAGGCTTTGAAGCCACGCGCCACCAGCGTAGCCGCTGGGTAGACTTCGATGACACTGTGGCCTTTCACACCGTCGGGAGACCAGGCCATCGGCAACGGCGCACCGGTGGCTTTGCGCAGCGCTTCGAGAAATACCAAGGCAGCATGAGCGGTCCGGGCGATACGGTCCGCCCCGACATCGAGTGGCTGCTTGTTCAGTCGGCGCTTGACGTCGCGGTCTGTCTCCCGACGAAATAGCTGATCGGCCACCTCTGGGACGGGGCGGCCCGCTACATGTGCGCAGAGGGATGGCGCGAGCGGCGCTGGCCATCCCAAGGGTGCATCGACGCAAAGCAAGGTCGGCGTGCCTGATGCTAGCCATTGACACACCCGCTTCACATGCTCAGCATGACAGGTACCAGCCACCGCTGTTTCAACCTGGCAGCACCCATCGGCTATGCGCCCAAGGGCAAAGCCCATGCCCTTGGGATTGGTGGAACAATCGATGCCGATGATCTGCATGTTGATAGTCTACGATTGGAAGAGCCAGGGTGCTGAGTGTACGCGATGTCCAGCCCACGCCATTACCGGGTAGCGTATATCTGTCGATAACGCACGGCCTCGGTTACAAACCTTCCATTGACAGCAAACCACCAGTACTCGATCTTGAAGCTACTTGATCGCTGCCCTCGGCAGCATTGAGTTGCGGTTCATCCGCATTACCCGTTGGGGCCTCGCCCCACGGGAGAAGGCTTCAGCGGATCATTCAACGTCAAGGAGATTGATCCATGTCTGTACAGCAGAAGGTTGTTTTTTATACGACGAGGCCTACCCGGTTTGGGGAGATACACGAGGATCCGCCGATCATTCGCAGCATTGTCCGTGATGATCAGCGTCCCGGGTTTTTCCCCAAGTATGCAGGTCAGTACTTCCTGCAACTGGAAGCGATGATCTTCCAGACCATGGACCGACTGTGCCCCGACTATCACGGCGGCATGTGGGATATGTGGGAGCTGTCCAACGGCGGCTGCTACCTCTCCCCTGCCCTGTCGGACAGTCACATCCAGGTGGTCTGTCAGGGCAACTGCTTCGAGGGTAGGCTGTCCACCGACGCCGCAGGTATCGTGGTCAGTCTGGTGGCCATCAACCATCTGGCGTGGTCCGTACCGGAGCCTGAGCATTTCAACAAGTTGTTCTATGCCCTGCGTGACTGGGCGCTGGAACACGCTGAATGCCAGGACATCCTGCGCGCCATCGACTGAAGCCTCACCTGCCCCGGACTTCCGGGGCAGCTTTTCTCCCAAGACCCACAACGTTCAAGAATCGCGGGAACATCCGGCCGACAATCGGCCCGACGGTGCTAAACTTGCGGCCCATGGCCCGTATCCTCCCCTTTTCACGCACTCGCCGCTGGCGGCTCTTGTCCTCCCGTACCCTACTGACCCTGTTTGTGCTCGGCAGCGTCGGGCAGTACCTGATCGAAGGCAACGTCACCTGGGTCACCCAGTCGCTGCGCTGGATCGATCAAACTATTCGCCACCAGACCGCCACCATTGATCTGCCCAGTGGCGACCTGGTGCAATCGGCCCGGGCCTCACTGGATAGCGCACTGGCCAGTACCCGTGACAGCCTGTCGGACCTCCAAGCCAATGCAGCCGGTATCGTCGATCAGACGATCAGTACGCCCAGCGAATCTGCACCGCAGTATGACCTGTCTGGCAAAGTGGTCCGTATCGCCGATGGCGATACGCTCACCCTGCTCGATGCGAGTAACACCCAGCACAAGATCCGGCTGCATGGCATCGATACCCCGGAACGGGGCCAACCCTACGGCAACGCTGCCAGGGAAGCACTGGAAGCTCATGTCGCCGGCCAGCGCATCGGCGTTGTTATCCAGGATACTGACCGCTATGGAAGAACGGTGGGTACCGTCTATCGCAATGGCCAGAACATCAACCTCGCCCTGGTGCGCGATGGCTGGGCCTGGTGGTACGAACGCTACGCACGCAACGATCATCAACTGGCGCAGGCACAACGCGAGGCGAAAGCGGCCCGCCGTGGCCTGTGGCAGGACAGCAACCCCATCCCGCCCTGGGAGTGGCGGCGCCTTCGCTGATCACACGCGCCCTGACCCTCTGTAAGAACCCTTCCATTGACAGCTTTTCCCACTTCCCTGAAGGTTAATGTCACTTAGTCGCTGCTCACAGCAGCATTAAGTCGCGGAGTTTTCCGCATCTCCCGTTGGGGCATCGCGCCCTACGGGACGAGGCTCTGGCGGATCTTTTACCTGACAGGAGATGGATCCATGGCAAAGCATTTGAACGTGTACGTTGTCGAGGAGTTTGAGGCTGGCGGTGAGCAGCGCAAGAACTACACCCAGGTGGGGAAGCTGTTTCCCCACAGTAAGGGTGAGGGCTTCAATTTGCTCATCCAGCCCGGAATTGCGATCAGCGGTGAGCTGGTAGCGTTCCCTCCCAAACCCAAAGACGATAACCCGGACGCCTAGTCCAGAGCCTGCAAAGGTCACCCGCGCGAGCTGGTGGCCTTTGCTTTAACAATAACGCCGCAAGGCATCCTCCCAACGGGATACGTCCCGTTGGGCGCATCTCGGGAGGTATTTTCAAGGTGCGACAAAATGGAGACTTTGCAATATGCCTCGAAAGAGGCAGTGATTGAGGCCGCGATCGGCTTTTTGGAGGAAGCTGGACGGAGCTATGGTGAAACGCTCAGTAGCCCCCATAAGACCCGGGAATTTCTGCGCTTGCGGATCGGCGCTGAGGAACGCGAGGTGTTTACGGTGATCTACCTCAACAATCAACATCAGATCATCGCCGTGGAAGATCTCTTTCACGGCACCCTGGATGGGGCAGTGGTTTACCCGAGGGAAGTAGCGAAGCTGGCTCTGCAGCACAATGCCGCTGCGGTCATCTTCGGGCACAACCACCCCAGTGGTGTTACCGAGCCCAGCGCCGCAGATCGCCGGATCACCGAGCGCTTGTGTTCTGGGCTCGGGCTGCTGGATATACGGGTTCTAGATCACCTCATCGTGTCAGAAAAAGGCAGCTACTCTTTCGCTGAGAATGGCTTGATCTGACAGCACCCGCCAGGGCATCACCTTTACAGGGAATCCAGCTGGATTCCCTTTTTTCTACCAACATTCCAATTACTAAGATTTGCATTAGAAATGTCACAAGAGACGCACAGAAGACCCTTGGTTTACAGGGCGCTTAGGCAAGCTGGCGTGACACTACTGGCGAGAAGGTTAGTAGGTGTTAAAGCAGTGTTGGCAGTTGGTGCATTGGTACTTAGGCATTGACTGAGCGTCGTTATCTGACAAATGAATCGCCTCTTTCTTTGTACCTTTGCCAAGCAAATACCCAAGACCACCACCAATGAGTGCGCCAGCGACCATCCCCGGTGGCCCACCAACCATGCCGATAGTCGCTCCTGCACCTGAGAGCACATTCGCGGCCATTAAACCTCCTATGGCTGCAGTGCCCGGGCCTATCGAGCCGGCTTTGTTCACTCTTATCAGATTCTCGCCTACCTTGTCCGACTGACACTCAGGACATCGCAAAACGTTCTGATCTCGGCCCTGCAGTGGTGTTTCCAACGAGCGCTTCAAGCCCAAATATGACTTTCTTTCTCGCTCCACTAGGCCTGAGCCCAGGGAGCTCCGAGAAAAAAAGCCAGATCCCTCCGGTACTGATCGACACTGGCAGCGAGATCCGCCCGTGACTGCACCGGGTTTTCGACGAGTTTCTGCAACTCCGCGATATAGGCGTGGTAGCCATCCTTCAGGCCCTGGCAACCGTCTCTGACCGACGAATCGAGATTATCGAACGCAGTGTCGACACTGCCCAGGAGCTTTTCCGTCACCTGCTGCTCCTCGAAAACCTTGAGCAACTGCTTCGAAAGTCGTCGCTGCCAGGAATCACCGAATAACCGTTTCCCCAGCAATACCACGCCAGCAGCCAGAGCGGCGGTGACGACGACGGGCCCACCAATCGTCGCGACACCGGAAATGATGCCCGCAGTACCCCCACTCCAGGCGAAACCTACACCCATGGATGACAATATGCCCACCGCCTGAGCGACAACTGCATAGCCCCCCAATGCGCCCATGGTGGACGCGTAGATGCCCAATCCAGCCGCCATACCGGCACCGATCATTCCACCGGTAAAATACCCTTTGGCATCGAATGGTATGCTAACCGAGTCCTTGTCGAGCTCGACCTTGTTCATGACTGCTGAGCATTGCTCCAGCCTTTCCGAGATCGAAGCCTCCACCTTCGTCCCATGTAGTTTGAAGGCCTGCTCAACGGCAGTCTGTATACGATCCGTTACTAGGCTGGCGGCGTACTCCTGGGCTTCTTTCTTGTCCTTGTATTTGTCCTTTATAAGCGCTTCCAGTTTTGGCTGCTCCAATATGCTCTGCATATTCTCTTGGGATTCCTTGAGCGCGTTGTTGCGAGCTTCGGCAACCACCGCCAGAAGCTCTGTTCGGGTTTCCTCAATTTCCTCGAAGCGCTTGGCGATCGCCACGGGTTCAAGCGCAAGCCTGCTATCCTCGAGCAGTTGTTCGTACTTGATAATCTGGTTTTCCGCCGCGCCGAGGTAGCTCTGGAGTGATTCGCTGCCTTCTTCCTTGAGTCTATCCACCAGCCCATCAGCCGAGGACTTAACCGTATCCGCGATACCTGACTGCAGGTAATGACACAGATCACCAATCAGTGGATCACTGCGCTCAGGCGTAGAACTCCAGAAACTGTACCACCGCGCCTTCAACGTGGTTTCGGTGATGCCTTTCCCGGATTTGGAACCGCGCTCTTCCAGGGCCCCTGAACCATCCGGTGTTTCAAAGTGGCTGAATACACGCCGAGCAGCCTTTTCGATCATGCCCTGCAGATCTTTCTCCGAGATATGCGGCGCTGCCTGGCTGGTCACAATGAAGAGATTTCCGAGGGGCGGTAACTTGTCATTTGCCGCCTCAGGCATGTTCAAGGTTTTAAAAACCGATCTCAGCGACACCATGTCGGTGTGATCCATGCAACCCGTAATCGGGGACATATACACCAGGACATCGAGCATCTGCAGCATGGACAATGCTTTCGCGGTGTCGCTCTGTTCCTCCCGCTCAGCGTCGGTATTCGCGAATCCAGGAGAGTCCACGATGTTACAGGCATTCAAGATGTCCGACTCAACATAGACCACGCAGCTATAGGCTTCTGTCGCGCTGCTATCGAAGTGGTCGTGGACGATTTCTGAGGAAAGGAGCTCAATCCCGCCTGATGCATAAAAGCGCTTCGGGTCCGTACAAAAGGCCTCATCGTTCAACTTAGCGATGGCCACCAACTCCTTGAAGATGAGGACATCCTCGTTTTGCCATTGAGGTTTGTCGGCGATGTGGCGGAGGATTGTCACTGCGCTGGTGGTGGGTTGCAGCTGAGCTGGGAGGGCGGTGCTACCGAGCAGAGTATTGATGAAGTGGCTTTTCCCAGCATCAGAACGGCCCATTACACCAAGATTAGGCTTTTGTCGTGCCAGAGACATGGAGAGGCGTGTCATCGCCACGAGGTTAGCAGTCGCCTCATTGCCCGTTTCATAATCCGCCAGATAGGAATCCAGTAAGCCCAATCGAGCGAAGAGCGCCTGATAGGGGTTGTGAATCTCCGGCCGTCTGCACTCTACTTCGGGCTCAAGAACCCGATCCATGTCGGTACCGAGGATTCTGCAGAGCTTCATCAGGACACGCGGCGATGCATACTCGGGATCCTGTTCAATCCGCTGATATACGCTGGTCGAGACCCCGACCATGCTCGCCAGTTCCTCCTGGGTTTTCTCCGCCTCGATTCTTAATCGTTTCAGTATGCTCACACCGCCCCCTTCCATAGTGGTTGTCGTTATCACTTTGTTGCACTTTAGTACCCATATATGATATTTACAATCGCAATTAAATATATTTGTTGCGAAAGTTTTGTCATATCTAGGCTTCCGGGCCGAGCGTGAGTTGCCAACTGACATTGCCTACCATTACCGCGGCACGCGACTGACGGCCAGATGGCGGCTACTTGCTGCAATTAGTATGAACTATTATGATTTGTTAAACAGCGGAGGCTCTGCCATGTCCAGATTGACCATTTCGATGCCCGATCAGATGAATGAATGGGTTGAAGCTCAGATCAGTGCCGGTCGCTACGGCAATGTGAGCGAATACTTCCGCGATCTCGTCCGGCGCGACCAGGAGCGCCGGGAAAACGCGATCAGAGAGCTGCGCACCATTCTCGACCGCGCGGAGCAGAGCGGCGTCAGCGAACGTTCATTGCCCGAAGTACTGGAAGCGGCACGCCAGGAAGCGCGGCAGAAGGGCTTGTTGCTTGGCGCAGATTGAACTCACAAGGGACGCCGAACGCGACCTGATCGACATTTATCTCTATGGCATTGAGCAATTCGGCCAGGCACAGGCCGAGCGCTACGCCATCGCACTGAATGCGCGCATCGACTTTATTGCTGAGAACCCGAGCATGGGGAGTGACTACAGTACTGTGCGCGAAGGCCTTCGCCGTTACGAACACGTCTCCCATGCCGTTTACTATCGTCCAACGCCCGACGGAATCTTGGTGTTGCGCGTTTTGCACGGGGCAATGGACCCCGGCCGCCATATTACCTGACCATGTTCGCGACTTGGTCATGTTCATCGGATGCAGCCAGGTTCAATGCTGTAACCATTGCTGCGCAGCTAGCACTTAGAAAGTGAAAAAAGCCGCCCGAAGGCGGCCAAGGTGCGAGCTGCTCAGCGCCTAGAATACCGGTGGTATCCAGGTCGCCCGGGGATCATCCGCGGGATAGTCTTCTCCAAAGGCCTGTTTCAGCGACTCGATCACTTCGCCCTTGCGTTTGCCCTGCTGGCTCTCGACCCAGAACTCACCCAGCACCGGGCCGAAGGTGGCGAGTAACTGGTCGATGGTCATTCGCTTGAAGTAGTGTTCTTCACTCGGCTGCCAGTACCCCCGAAAATCCGGCGCCAGCTGGTCCACCACCGCATCCCGCTCGGGCGATGCTCCACGCGGACCAACCTCCAGCAGCATCGCCGTGCAGTAGGTCACCAGCTTGTCCTTGTCCCGTTTCGGGAGCACACAGAACGCCGCCAAGCGCGCCGGTTCTTCTTCTGCCAGCCAGGTGGTATCGAGCGCCTCCCGCGCAGCGTGCAGGCCTTCGGCTGCGGGACTTTCCTCGGTGTCTCCCCGCTCGGAGTCACAGGACACCTCGCAGTAACTGGCATTGCAGTAAACCCGGCCTTCCCAGGCCCGGGCTGTGAGCACCTGCACACACAGGCCAAAATGCAGCAGATCACTCGCCAGTTTGGAGTTCTTCAGTAGGGCCAGTTTGGTGATCTGACGCCGGTGAGCCGCAAGATCGCTCACCAGTGCCTGTGACAGCGGCTTCTCTTGAGATGCATCCACCTCACCGCCCTCCCCTACTTCCGGCCCAGCAGAATCGGGGCCGTTTTCTTTCGTCGCCCTGGGCGTGTCCTGCTGCCGCGCCAGCCCCTCGATGACGTCCAGCTCGCCCCGCCAGTTGAGGGTCACCACCACACCCGCGTACAGGCGCTGCGCGGCGGTGTAACCGCTGCAGGCCTTCTCGATCTCGTCTTCAAGCTGCCACAGGGCTTCGTTGGCCGCATCGATCGCATCGAACAGCGCTTCCTCCTTCTCTAACTCTTCCGGCAAGGGCGCGTCCGTATCCAGGGCCTCAAGGTCGGCCACTCGCTGCGCCAGACAATCCCGCTCGGCGGCTTTGTCCGGCGGGACATCGATCAACTCCGAGGGAAGGCGCACCAGGCCGTTGGTCAATTCCTCCCGGTCGAGTCCGTGCGCGACCCAGGACCATTCCCCGGCTTTCTCAATCGTGTGGGCCTTGCGCCCCAATTTCTCCAGCGCCAGCCTCTCCACCAGTTCGGTATCCGAGAAGTACACCTTGTCCTCGAACAGATCACGCTCCACCGCCCCACCGGCCTTTTCATACGCAGCAACCCCGACAAAAGCACCGATCCCCTGCCCCGCCTCGATGGCCTCACCCAGCAGCCAGCGCCGGATCGCATAGGCCGAGTAGTGCTCCCCGAGCTCCCGGTAACAGGCCAGCTGCCGTTTGGTATCGTCCACCAGCGCGAAAGCCTGCACTTCCTCCAAGGTGAACTGGCCCTTGCGGTAATCGGCCATAATGGCCTTCGCCACCCG
>Ga0207883_1000221_pt1 | contig 21048 bp, 20 predicted proteins | sample MalvirmetaMSP109_FD_184229 | JGI IMG/M metagenome (GOLD analysis project Ga0207883, IMG submission 184229) | Marine viral communities from the Deep Pacific Ocean - MSP-109 (SPAdes) | ecosystem: Environmental > Aquatic > Marine > Oceanic | place: Pacific Ocean | collected 2011-05-21 | reverse complement strand
ACTCAGAAGTGAAACCACTCAGCGCCGATGGTAGTGTGGGGCTTCCCCATGTGAGAGTAGGTCATCGTCAGGCTCTTAAATATAAAGAACCCCCGTCACGAAAGTGGCGGGGGTTTTTTATATTTAGGATACGATGAACTCCTCTCCCTACAAGGCCCATGTGAGCGACCCTGTTCCAAAGGAACGGGGAGCAGGCGCCGAAGGCGTCGCGAAGCGATCGCGAGCAAGCTCGCGACCTAAAGTAGGTCATCTCCACGCACCACACCAATCTTCCCGGCAAAGCGACCTAAAGTAGGTCAGCCCACGCCAAGCCTCCGCTACCAGCAAAGCGACCTAAAGCAGGTCAGCCCCACTCCACACCTCTCTGGCATCCTGCCGGCCGGCAGAGCCGGCCTTTCGCGGGCAAGGCCCGCTCCCACAAAGCCCAGCTCCCACAAACCCAGACCTCGAGCCCGTCCTAAACCTATTTCTCCACCCCCATCATCGGACACTCCTCCCCAACCACCAGCCCCATCGCCCCCGGCAGCACCTTCAACTTAAACCGCTGATCCTTCAACGGCTCGCCATCCAGATTCAAATGCATCGGCTCCGGCGTCTCGATCTCCAGCTCACTGACCCGCGCACGCACGAACAATCCCTCACGCTCGCCGTTGCCGTTGCCATTGTCGCTGTTGAACAGCCCCCGCACGCCGGCGAGAAGATCCATATCCGAAGGCAGAATCGCCACATCCATCAAACCGTCATCAATGCAGGCCTCGGGGCACAGCCGCTGGCCACCGCCGGCCTGGCGGCCGTTGCCCAGCCCCAGGGCCAGGAATTCCCCCTGCCACTCAAAATCAGGCCCCCGGAAATGCCCCTCCGCCGGACGCACTTCCGCGAACCGGGTCAGCCCGGTGAGCAAATAGGCGGCGCCGCCCAGCAGCTCTTTCAGGTCCTCCGACGTCTGGGTGGTCACCTCGGTGCCGAACCCGCCGGTGGCCATATTGAGGAAATAGCTGTCGTTTACCTGGATCACGTCCACCGGTCGGGGCGGTCGGTCGAGCAGCGCCAGGGCTTCAGCGGGGTCTTCTGGTATACCGGCGGCGGTGGCGAAGTCGTTGGCGGTGCCCATGGGGACTATGGCCAGTGCCAGGTCCGGCTTCCCGGACGCCATCATCGCCTGGGTGATGTCCCGCACCGAGCCGTCACCGCCCGCGGCGACAATCGTGCGGTAGCCCAGGGACAGCGCCTCGTCCACATAGCGTTCCGCGTCGCCGCCTTCCCAGGTGACTCTTACCGCCAGGTCCCAGCCGTCTTCCCGGCGGTCCATGACCGCTTCCCTGAGAGCCTGATGGGCCGCCTGTTTGCCGTGCAGAATCAGTAGCGCTTTACGCTCCATGTAAGAGTCCTTGGCTGGTGAATGGGGCGCCCCGAGGGGCGTGCTGCTAGCTTAGGCCGTGGAGGAGGAAATCGCACCCAGGCGACAGGTGCCTTTACAACAATTAACCGCTCCGCCCTGAAAGCTGAATAGAACGGACCTATCGGCACAATGAGAAAATGCGTGCTTTACCTATTGGCGAGAATGGATATCATTTACCCATCATCTAGGAGGTGCTCCATGGGTAAAACATTCAGCTTTGGCATCATGCATATCAGCATCGCCTTCCTGGTGGTTTGGGCGATGACCGGAGACTGGCGCATCGGTGGCGCCACCGCGCTGGTGGAACCCTGCGTGAACACCGTGGCGTACCACTTCCACGAGAAAGTCTGGAAGCGCCTGAAAAAGGGTAAAGGGTCGTCCGGTGGTAGCGGGGGAACGCTGATAGCGGCGTGATAGACTGCCTGTTTACGGCCCGGATGGCCTTGGTTAAGCTAGCCAGCCGGGTAAACAAAAACAGGGGAAAAATCACGTGCAACGCACACCGGAAGATCTGGACGCCATACGTCAGGTCGTCAATCAGGTCCTGGAGGCCCACGCGGAAGAGGAGGGCGGCCAGCGCTCCCAGGCGCGCGCGGAGATTCTGATCCACTCCATGTATGTGTTCGCCCAGCGCGGGCTGGCCAGGACCACCGTGCAGCACCTGCTGGACGCCGCCAAAGTGTCCCGGCGCACCTTCTACAAGTACTTCCGCAACAAGATGGACGTGCTGGAGAGCATCTACCGGATTTTTATCGATAACATGCTGCTGCACTTCCATCAGGAAATGCGCCAGGCCCAGTCGGTGAAGGAGATCATCACCAACACCACTGAGGTGTATTTCAACTACCACGTCAGCATGGGGCCGGTGATCAAGCTGATGATGGAGGAGGCCCGCTCCTCCAACTCGGCGCTGGCCCCACACCGGGTGCGTGCCCAGCAGATTGCCGCGGAAGTGCTGTCGTCGGAGATCAGCCGGCTGACCCAGCGGGACATGGAGCCGCTGGTAATGCGCACCATGCTCTGGATTCTGGAAAACTATTCCCTGTACATCTTCGAGAACGGCGAATTTTCCGCCCAGCGTCTGGAGCAGTGCCGCCGCACCATGATCGGCATCGCCGAATCGGTGGTGCTGGGCGCCGACGCCACTCCCGGCATGCTGGAGCGGCCACAGAGCTGAAGCGCTACTCCGGCTTGCGGAACCGCAGCGTCATGCGGTCGCTTTCACCGATACGCAGATAGCGGTCCCGGTTCTCCTCCCCCAGCCGCAGGGTGGGCGGAAGGGTCCAGACCCCGGCCGGGTGCTCGGTATCGTCCGCCGGGTTGGCGTTGATACTGGCGTTGGCCTCCAGTTCGAAGCCCGCGTTCTCCGCCTGCTCAATCACGTACGCCTCGGTCATATAGCCGGACTCGATCTGCTCTTCCAGCGGCCGGCCGGCGGGGGCCCGGTGTTCCACCACCCCCAGCACGCCGCCCGGTTTCAGAGCCCGGAAAAAGCTTTCAAAGGCGGCCTCGGCGGTGCCGGCCTTGGCCCAGTTGTGCACGTTGCGGAAGGTGAGCACCCGGTCGGCGCTGCCGGCCGGCGCGATGTCGGTGTGCTCGGGCGGCCCCAGATGGGTGATTTTCACCTGGTCGTAGAGCGCCGGGCGGGCCGACAGCTTCTCTTGGTAGCGCTGCAGGGCGCGCCGGTAGAAATCGACGCCACTGTCGGCGGGAAACTGCGCCGCGTACAGGGTGCCGTGGTCGCGCAGCCAGGGCGCCAGAATGGCGGTATACCAGCCGCCGCCCCCGGGCCAGACTTCCACCACCGTCATATCCGGCTCGACCTGAAAGAACGCCAGGGTCTCGGCGGGGTGGCGATCGACGTCGCGGCCGCTGTCCGCCTCGCGGTGGGGGCTTTCCAGAATCTGTTCCAATGGCGCGGCCACGGCCGTGCCGGCCAGCCACAGAGTGGCGAGAACAAAAAGCGTTGAGATGCGCATGCGGCCTCCTTCAGGCGTCGCCGGCGCGCAGGCCGCGCACCAGCACTTCCATGTAACTGACGGCCTGGTGCTCAAGCCGTCCTTCGCCGGTGAGCACCCAGGTGTAGGTGGTGCCCACCAGCAGATTCACCATCATCAAAATAGTGTCCCGGGTGGAAAGTGCAACAAAGTAGCCGTCGTTACGCAGTTCATTGAAGAAGGCGTCGGCCACCGGCAGGTTGTCTTCCACCAGGCGCAGATAGCGTTGTTGGATCGGGCCGAGAAACTCACCGGCTTCCTGGATCAGCAGCCGGGAGAAATCGCGCTCGCTTTCCAGAAAGCGGGCCACGGCGCGGCACACATTCTCCAGGCGCTGCAGCGGCGGCGCGCCGTTGAGCAGCTCGCCCAGCACCAGGTCGCGGATCGCGGTGAGGTTTTCCTCCACCACGGTGAGCAGCAGCGCGTCCTTGGACGGGAAGAAGCGGTAGATGGTGGCCTTGCCGACACCGGCGCGCTGGGCGATGGTTTTCACCTCCGCCCGGCGGAACCCCTGTTCGGCGAACACATCCCGGGCGGTGGCGAGTATGCGCGCCCGGCGCGGGTCATTGTCGGTCAAGGCCGTGCCTCCTGACGCGGCGCGCTCGGCGCGCGCCTAAAGATACTTGATCTTCTCCATCTGCTCTTCCAGACGGGCCTGTTGCGAGCGGTGGTCGTCCAGTTTCTCGCGCTCCTTGGCGACCACTTCGTCGGGGGCTTTATCGACGAAGTTGGGATTGCGCAGCTTGCTCTCGCCACGGGCCACTTCCTTGCGCAGCTTGTCGATCTCCTTGCCCAGACGCTCGATCTCAGCGTCCTTGTCGATCAGGCCGGCCATCGGCACCAGGATTTCCATGTCGCCGACCAGACCGGTGGCGGACGCCGGGGCGGAATCCTCGGCGTTCAGCCAGGTGATGCGCTCCAGCTTGGCCAGCCGGCACATGAAGTTGTGGTTGGCGGCCAGGCGCTCGCGGTCGATGTCCTTGCCGTTGTGCAGGTACACGTCCAGCGCCTTGCCCGGCGGGATGCGCATCTCGCCGCGAATGTTGCGGATCACGGTGATCACCGCCTTGATCCACTCGATGTCGCTCTCCGCCTGCGGATCCAGGCGCTCGTGGTCACTGACCGGGAACGGCTGGCGCATGATGGTGGCATCGGCGCCCTCCGCCGCCGGCGTCTTGCCCGCCAGCGGGGCCACCTTCTGCCAGATCTCCTCGGTGATGAACGGCATGAAGGGGTGGGCCAGGCGCAGGATCGCCTCCAGCACGCGCACCAGCGTGCGCCGGGTGCCGCGTTTTTCCGCTTCACTGTATTCGTCGCCGTAGAGCACCGGCTTGGACAGCTCCAGATACCAGTCGCAGTACTCGTTCCAGATGAACTCGTAGGCGGCGTGGGAGGCGACGTCAAAACGGAACTGGTCGAGCGCCTCGGTGACTTCGGTTTCGGCACGCTGCAGCGCGCTGACGATCCAGCGATCCGCCAGGGACAGGGTCACTTCGCCGCTGTCCGCGTCCAGGCCGCAGTCCTGGTTCTCGGTGTTCATCAGCACGTAGCGCGCCGCGTTCCAGATCTTGTTGCAGAAGTTGCGGTAGCCTTCGATGCGGCCCATGTCCCACTTGATGTCGCGACCGGTGGAGGCCAGCGACAGGAAGGTGAAGCGCAGCGCGTCGGTGCCGTAGGCGTTGATGCCGTCCGGAAACTCCTTACGCGTGCGCTTGGCGATCTGTTTTTCCTTCTGCGGCTGCATCAGCCCGCGCGTGCGCTTTTCCACCAGGGTGTCCAGGTCGATGCCGTCGATCAGATCGAGCGGGTCCAGCACATTACCCTTGGACTTGGACATCTTCTGGCCTTCCGCGTCGCGCACCAGGCCGTGCACGTACACCTGCTTGAAGGGCACCTGGCCGGTGAACTTCAGCGTCATCATGATCATCCGAGCGACCCAGAAGAAAATGATGTCGAACCCGGTGACCAGCACATCGGTGGGGTGGAAGGTTTTCAGCTCGTCGGTCTGTTCCGGCCAGCCCAGGGTGGAGAAGGTCCACAGCGCGGAGCTGAACCAGGTATCCAGCACGTCCTCGTCCTGGCTCAAGGGGCGGTCGCCCAGGTTGTGCTCGCGGCGCACCTCGTCCTCGTCGCGGCCCACATAGACGTTGCCGTCCTCGTCGTACCAGGCGGGAATCCGGTGGCCCCACCACAGCTGCCGGGAAATGCACCAGTCCTGCAGGTCGCGCATCCACGAGAAGTACATGTTCTCGTAGTTCTTGGGCACGAACTGGATGTCGCCGTTTTCCACCGCTTCGATGGCCGGCTTGGCCAGGGATTCCACCGCCACGAACCACTGGTCGGTCAAGTACGGTTCGATCACCACGCCGGAGCGGTCGCCGCGCGGCACCTGCAGGGTGTGGTCCTCGACCTTCTCCAGCAGGCCCAGCGCGTCCAGATCGTCGACCACTTTCTTACGGGCGTCGAACCGGTCCAGGCCGCGGTAGGCTTGCGGCGCGTTGTCGTTCAGATGCGCCTCGATGGTAAACAGGTTGATCTGCGGCAGATCGTGGCGCTTGCCCACTTCGTAGTCGTTGAAGTCATGGGCCGGGGTGATTTTCACGCAGCCGGAACCGAAGTCCGGGTCCACGTAATCGTCGGCGATAATCGGAATATCGCGGTCGGCCAGTGGCAAACGCACGGTCTGGCCGATCAGATCCTTATAGCGCGGGTCCTCCGGGTGCACCGCCACGGCGGTGTCACCGAGCATGGTTTCCGGGCGGGTGGTGGCCACCACCAGGTGCCCGGACCCGTCGGAAAGCGGATAGCGGAAGTGCCACATGTGGCCCTGTTCTTCACGGTTTTCCACTTCCAGGTCGGAGATCGCGGTGTGCAGGGCCGGGTCCCAGTTCACCAGACGTTTACCGCGGTAGATCAGGCCCTCGCTGTGCAGGCGCACGAACACTTCGCGCACCGCGTTGGACAGGCCGTCGTCCATGGTGAAGCGTTCCCGGGACCAGTCCACGCTGCTGCCCATGCGGCGCAGCTGCTGGGTGATGGTGCCGCCGGATTCCGCCTTCCACTCCCAGACCTTGTCCAGGAAGCGCTCGCGGCCCAGCTCGTGGCGGTCGGTGCCTTCCGCCGCCAGGCGGCGCTCCACCACCATCTGGGTGGCGATGCCGGCGTGGTCGGTGCCCACCTGCCAGAGGGTGTTGCGGCCTTGCATGCGGCGATAGCGCACCAGGGTGTCCATGATGGTGTCCTGGAAGGCGTGCCCCATGTGCAGACTGCCGGTCACATTCGGCGGCGGGATCATCATCGCGAAGGATTCGCCCTCCCCGGAGGGGCGGAAATGGCCTGCCTTTTCCCAGGCCTGGTACCAGGCCTGTTCGATGCTGTCGGGTTGGTAGGTTTTATCCATGATCTCCGCTGTCTTCACCGCAAAAACGAAGGGCGAATTATAGCGAAAGGGGGCGCCGCCGTCGCGCTCCGTGGTTCAGAGACGGTGGCTCTGAATCTGGAAGCCGCGGTCGCGGTAGAAGCGGAAACGGGCCCGGCCCGCTTCGCGCAGCGGGCCGTCACCGGTGATCATTTCCGCCACCCGCTGGAAACGGGTGGCGAAGTCCGGCACCTCCGGCGCCAGATTGATCAGCACATCGTGGTGGTCGCCGGGGTCGTCCCCGTGCCCCACCACCACCGGCGTCTCTGCCATCGGCGTGTCCGCCGCCAGATCGTGGGGCAGAAAGCCGGTGGCCGGCTGCGCCCAGAAAGCGGCATCCACCTCGCGGGCGTGGGCGTCGTCCCGGCAGTGCACATAAATGCGCCGGGACTGCCGCCAGGCCTTCTCCGCGATGCGGCGGGCGAGGGCGGTTTGCACGCCTTCGCCGGCCTGTTCAGTGATGTAGAACAGTATTTCCGTCAAGGGGTCAGCCTTTGCGCTCCGCCAGATTGATCAGGTAGCGGGTGAGCATCGGCACCGGCCGGCCGGTGGAGCCCTTCTCCTTGCCGCCGCTGTTCCAGGCGGTGCCGGCGATGTCCAGGTGCGCCCATTTCACGTCGCGGGCAAAGCGGTGCAGGAAGCAGGCCGCGGTGATCGAGCCGCCCTTGGGGCCGCCGATGTTCTGCATGTCCGCGAACGGGCTGTCCAGCTGAGTCTGGTAGTCCTCCCACAGCGGCATCGGCCAGCCCCGGTCGCCGGTGTCCCGGCCCGCTTCCAGCAGTGCCTCGCTGAGGGCGTCGTCGTTGCTGTACACCGCCTGGGCGTGGCTGCCCAGCGCCATCACGCAGGCCCCGGTCAGGGTGGCCACATCGATCACCGTGTGCGGCTTGTGCTTCTGCTGCACGTAGGTGAGGGCGTCGCACAGCACCAGCCGGCCCTCGGCGTCGGTGTTGAGGATCTCCACGGTCTGGCCGGACAGGGTTTTGACGATGTCCCCGGGGCGGGTGGCTTCGCCGTCGGGCATGTTTTCCGCCGCCGCCACCACGGCCACCAGGTGGATCGGCAGCCCCAGCTCGCAGACCGTCTTCATCGCCCCGAATACGCTGGCGGCGCCGCCCATGTCGTACTTCATCTCGTCCATGCTGGCGCCGGGCTTCAGGGAGATACCGCCGGTATCGAAGGTAATGCCCTTGCCGACCAGGGACACCGGCTTGCCGGTGGCGCCCTTGTAGTCCATCACGATCAGGCAGCCCTTGCGGCTGCTGCCCTGGGACACGGCGCAAAACGCGCCCATGCCCATTTTTTCCGCCTGGGCGTGGCTGATCACCTTCACGGACAGCTTTTTCTCGTAGTCCTTGGCCAGCTGACGGGCGCGCTTGGCCAGGTACTCCGGGTAGCAATCGTTGGGCGCCATGTTGCCCAGATCCTTGGCCAGCGCGGACCCGGCGGCCACCGCCTTGCCCACGTTGGAGGCCTTCTTCAGGCCGTTATTGCGTTCGGCCGCCCAGAAGGTCCACTTCTTCAGTGTCGCCGCCTTGGGCGCTTTGCTGCGGTACAGGTCGAACCGGTAGGCGGCTTCTTCCGCCACCCGGGTGCCTTCACGCACCTGCCATTCGATGTCCCGGGCCACGGCCACCGAGCCCAGCACCCACACCGCCTGCTTGGCCGGGCCGCGCTGCAGCGTGCGGCTCACCTGGCCGACCAGTTTCAGGAAGGCGTTGCCGTCCAGCTCGCTCTTGTCGCCGCAGCCGACCAGAAACAGGCGGCTGGCGGTCAGCCCCGGCGGCTGATGCAACCACGCGGTCTGGCCCTTGTCGCCGGAGAAATCTCCGGCCTTAATGAACGCCTTGACCGCTTCGCGTGTCTCATCGGGCAGGTTTTCAGGCAGGGTTGCGTCGCTGCTCAAGGGAAGAATCACGCAATCCGCTTTGATTTTTGCTAAAGCGGAATGGCTAATGGCGTACTCCATGCTGTCTCCTGAGTTACAATGCCGCACACTTTCAGTGCAGGTTAAGTGCGGGCGGGGCCGACGTTGATATTACACCGCTATATAAATCGACAGGTATTCATGACCACGGTACTGGTCACCTTCATTCTGGTGATGGTGCTGGTCAGTGGCCGCTTTATCAAGTACTTAGCCGAGGCCGCCGCCGGGCAGATCGCCGCGGACGCCCTGTTTCTGGTGATGGCGTTCCGGCTCCCCGAGTTCTTGCAGATGATCCTGCCGCTCAGCCTCTACATCGCCATCCTGCTGGTGTTGGGGCGCATGCACATGGACAACGAGATGGTGGTGCTGCGCGCCGGCGGGCAGGGCGACGGCCGGGTGGTGCGTTCCTTGATTGTACCCGCTCTGGTGGCGATGAGTGTGATCGCCCTGTTCGCGCTCTACGTCACCCCGCAAGGTGACGCCGAGGTAAACCGCATCTTCGAGGAACAGAAGGGGCGCTCGGTGCTCGAGCTGCTGACCCCCGGGCGCTTCCACGTCAAAGGCGACGACGACAACCAGCGGGCCACCTACGCGGAAAGCCTCAACCGCGAGGAAGGCGTACTGGAAAACGTGTTCGTGGCCGACGCCAGCTTCTCCAGCGAGGAGGCCGGCCGCCTGCTCACGGTCTGGGCGCGCAGCGGCAACCTGGTGCAGCAGGACGGTATCAGCTACCTGGAATTGACCGACGGCTACCAGTACCAGGGCAAACCCGGCGAAGCGGACTACCGGGAAGTGGCCTTCGAAAAAGCCCGTGTGCGCATCGGCAGCGAGCGCTCCAGCAGCCGCCCGCCCGAGGTGCGCGGCCGCTCCACCCTGGATCTGATTGATGACGGCGGCAACGAGGCCATGGCGGAGCTGGCCTGGCGCTGGTCCCTGGTGCTCACGGTGCCGATCATGTGCCTCGCCGCCGTGCCGCTGTCCCGGGTCAACCCCCGCCAAGGCCGGTTTCTGCGCATGATCCCCGCGGTGCTGGGCTACATGCTTTACGTGGGCCTGTTGCTGACCATGCGCAGCTGGATCGCCGAAGTGCCCGGCAGCGAACGGCCCTGGTACTACTCCATGGGGCTGATCCACCTGATCGCCGGGTTCGCCGTCTTCATGCTCTACTTCGGTGACCGGCTCAAGCCGAGGAGGGCCCGCGCATGACCCTGCTCAAACGGTATTTCTGGCGTTCGGTGCTGCTGCCGTCGCTGGCCATCGTGGCGATCATCGTCGGTCTGGACTGCCTGTTCAGCTTTATCTACGAGCTGGAGTTCCTGCGTGGCGGTTACCAGGTGATGCAGGCGCTGCAGTTCGTGCTCACCACGGTGCCGCGCCGCTTCCATGAATATCTGCCCATGGCGATTCTGCTCGGCACCCTGATCGGCCTGGGGCTGATGGCCAACAGCGGCGAGCTGTCGGTGATCCGCGCCGCCGGGGTGTCCACCCTGCAGGTCAGCTGGATGGTGCTGCGCCCGGTGATTTTCCTGATGCTGCTGTCGGTGCCGGTGGGCGAGTATCTGGCCCCGTATACCGAGCAGGTGGCGCAGAGCAACCGCTCCCTGCAGGAGGGCGGCGGCGAGGCCCTGCGCAGCGAATACGGCTTCTGGCACCGGGAAGGCGACGAATTCATCCATATCAATACGGTGCAGCCCAACGGGGTGCTCTACGGCCTCACCCGCTACCGCTTCAACGACGATCACCAGCTGGAAGAGAGCCAGTTCGTGGAGCGGGCGCTCTACCAGGGCGACCACTGGACGCTGCAGAACATCCAGGGCACCCGCTTCGGCGACGACCGCACCGAAACCTACACCGAAGGCGGCGGCCGCTGGGACACCAGCCTGACCCCGCAACTGCTGAGCATCGTGGTCCTGGAGCCCCGGCGGCTGGCCATGGCCAAGCTGTGGAACTACACCCGCTATATGAAAGAGCAGGGGCTGCAAAGCGCGGACTACATGCTGGCGTTCTGGCAAAAACTGCTGATGCCGGTGGCCACCATCGGCATGGTGCTGATCGCCATTTCCTTTATTTTCGGCCCCCTGCGCGAAGTCACCATGGGGCTGCGCATGGCCGCCGGCATCGTCGCCGGGCTGGCCTTCAACTACGGTCAGCAGTTTTTTGGGCATCTGTCGCTGGTGTTCCGCACCGAGCCGCTGATGGCGGCGGGGCTGCCGCCGCTGCTGTGCCTGATACTGGGCGTCTGGCTGCTGCTGCGGGTGCGTTGAACGGCTGGCAATGTTGGCCGGGCTTGGTATACTCGCCGCCCGAGACAGCGGGTTCGCTGTCCAGCGGTAAGCCAAAGCCAGAGTGGTGGAATTGGTAGACACGACGGATTCAAAATCCGTTGCCCGCGAGGGCGTGCCGGTTCAAGTCCGGCCTCTGGTACCAAACATTATGTCGGGAATGGACTTCCGACGCAGCGTCGTCACTGGGATTTCCCTTTCTGGATTCGTTAGGACGCCCGTTCAACTTGCTCCTTCGACTAGCCAGTTGGGGCTGCTGCAAACATCCCCCTCTTCATCTGGTTGCAAGCCGGGCAGCCCTAATCGGTGGTTGCCCTCTCTCTTCCCTTGAACCGCACGACTACCTTGTCAAACGAAGAATCTGATTCCGCGGAGGTTTCGGCGCCCCACCGTGTGCGCTGCTGCTTCAAACGGCAGTGTCCTGTCACGGCAAAAGATAAATTAGCTTTAAGAAAAAGTTCTTATTGAGTTTTGGTTGGTTAACCAATAGCATCTTTGTAAACGTATACTTCATGCTGTAGTTCTCTAGAGGAGGTTCTGATGAGTGCAATCTCAATTCAGCCCCGTAAAGTAGATTTTGATGTGTCCTCTGTGCCGCGCCACTGGAATGGCGGTGATCCTGTGGTAACCCGTTTTTTTGACGCCTTGTCGGTGCATTTTCCCGAGGGTGAGCGGTTTTTTATCCAGTCGGTGCGCCATTTCCAGGATCAGGTGACGGACCAGCGCTTGCGTGAAGATATCCGCCATTTCATTCGTCAGGAGGGCCAGCACGGTATCGTCCATGATCGTTTCAATGACGTGATGGAGGCGCAGGGAATCGATGTCGATCAGATTACCCGCAACCTGCGTCGTTTTATTCGTACGACACAGAAATACATGCCGGAAAAGTATCAACTGGCGATGACCGCGGCTTTCGAGCATTTTACCGCCACTCTGGGCGAGGCGATGCTCAAGGATGAAACGGATATGTTCCGAGATGCGGATCCGGTAATGCGGGCGATGTTTCTCTGGCATGGTGTGGAAGAGGTTGAGCACAAGGCAGTGGCGTACGATGTATACCGAACCGCGGCAGGCGGAGGTTATTTGACTCGCGCTTCGGCCCTGGTGGTTGCCATGCTGATGGTGCACCTGGTCGTCGGACCGGTGTTCGTGAATATGTTGCGTCTTGACGGTGCGATGCGACGGCCGACGGTAGTGCTGCGTGGTCTAAACCGGCTCTACGGTCGTCGCGGTATTCTGACCCGTATGTTGCCCGAGTTTGTTGCGTGGTTCCGTCCGGGATTCCACCCCTGGGAAACGGGCATGCCGGAGAAAGTCGCGGCATGGTTGAAGGAGTACGGAGAGCATGGTGATCCGATGCGGGCATCGGCCGCCGTATATGAAACCGAGCCGGTGAGCGAGGCCGCCTGAATGGTCGGCGGAGAAGTGTCTGAAACGGCTGTAAGGCCAAAGATCGGGGCGCGTCACTGCCACAGGCCGGGCAGGCACTGTGGCAGTTCGGCCATCCGGGACTTGCTTGAGTTCCACGGCTTGGTGATGAGCGAGGCTTGCTGTTTTGGTCTTGGGGCCGGACTCGGCATTACCTATGTGGAGACTGCAGCCTCCAATACCCCTTTCATCGTGCATGTGCGTTCAATGGAATTCGAGGAAAAGGTATTCAATACTTTGGATGTTCCCTTTTCCTGGCGCAGCTATCGCGATCAACGGTCCGCCAATACGGATCTCAAACGGGTGCTGAATGAAAATCGACCCGCACTGTTGTTAACTGACATTTTCCATTTGCCCTACTTCCAAAGCAGCACACATTTTGCAGGGCACGCCATCGTGGCATGGTTATATGACGAGGAGCGGGACGAGGTGTTGGTCAGTGATACCGAACGCCCGGGATTGATCGCGGTATCTACGGCTGATTTGGCCGACGCACGCTTCTCCACTGCGCCCCCTTTCATTCATAACGGAAACCTGTTTGCCCCCGAAGCTATCAAAGCCAGCGTAACTCCGGAACGTATTCGGAGGGCTATCTTTGACAATGCCTATGCTCTGGCGAACGGCGATCGTTTTAGCGGTCTCGCGGCGCTGGATACTTGGATTGACCGGCTGTCACATTGGGCGGCTGACGAAAACTGGCGCTGGTCGTTGCGTTTTGCTTACCAGGTGATCGAAAAGCGCGGTACTGGGGGAGCCGGATTTCGTACCCTGTACGCCGATTTTTTGGAAGAGGCCAGTGCACGGCTTACCGTGGTGAGAGATGCGAAGTTAGTGGAGCTCATGCGAGGCGCGGCAGCGGCTTGGTCCGGCTTGGCGGCTGTTTTGAAAATGGCTTCCGAGGCAACGACATTTCCTTCCGGCGATATCGAGTTGGCTATTAATCGGGTTAAATCACACGAGTCGCGTTATGTGAAGTGTGTACTAGATGCTCTGGGCTGATTAGATAAAAGCGACCGGACCCGGAGCGATACACTGGCTCTTGAGTGAGCCAGGCCAATGGAAAGGGGGAAGCGATTCGATGTCAGATCGTTATTTAACCATGGCCAAGACCTTCTTTGGCACATCCCATCCCTTGTTCAACGCCTTCGGCGTGGAAGTGGAGGAAGTTGGCAAAGGGCGTGCCGCCATGAGCCTCTCCTGCCGTCCAGCGCTTTGCGATCGACACGGGGGGCTTCACCGAGGAGTTGTTGTCACGCTATTGGATACCAATTGCGGGTTGGCAATATTTTCCCGACTTGGTGACATGCGTCCGATTGCGACCATCGATCTGCGTGTGGATTTCATTCGCCCCGTACCCGCGGGGGAGGGAATCTACAGCGAGGTGGAGTGTTACGCGGTACGAGGTGATATCGCCTATGTGCGCGGACAAGGTTGCGCTTATTCCGATCATAACTTGCTGGCAACGGTATTCGGTTCGTTTGCCGTCGGTACTCTCGGGCCTGCATTCGATTCAGCCATGAAAGGGGAGGGGAAAGTATGAAAGAGCGATCGCTTTTGAATCGCCAGATGACGGGTTGGCCGACATGGCTCTGAATAAAGCGCAAAAAGAAATGCTTGAAAATACTCCATTTGTGGAGTTTCTAGGTCTTGAGGCGCTGACCTCTGATGAGGGGTTCTCTTGCCGGTTGTGCTTTCGAGAACAGCATATCGGTAACCCTCTGTTGCGTACCTTTCATGGCGGAATCCTCGCCAGTTTTGCCGAAATAACGGCAGCTCTCTATTTGATGGAATCGCTTAATCTAGTCGAAGAGCCGTTATGCAGTAGTATGACCTTTGATTATTTACGGCCCGCGTTTGCGGGCACAATTCGTGCCGAGCCTTGTATTGTCCGTGCAGGAAGACGTTTCGTAGTCGTTTCCGTCGACGTTTATCTGGATAAAACGCTTGTGTCAATCGGGCGCTTTATCTATAGCCGCTAAGTATTTTCAACTGGGGGCTGATGCTTTTTGAACCACCTGGGAAAATACCATGATCATATCGCAAACATTACGTCGTGCGGTCCAGCAAAATCCTGACGGCATCGCCACGATTTACAAAGATAGAAAGCGGTCATGGCGCGCTTTTGAGAATCGTGTTGCGCGCCTGGCCGCGGGCCTTCGCGCCTTGGGAGCGGAAAGAGGGAATCGCGTCGCGATCTTGTCACTCAATAGCGACCGCTACCTAGAATATTTTTACGCCGTGCCATGGGCCGGCGGGGCTCTTAATCCCGTCAATATCCGCCTGGCACCGCCGGAGATCGCGTACAGTCTGAACGATTCCGCATCGTCCATCCTGTTTGTCGATGATGCATTCAGCGACATGCTGTCAAAACTGCGGCCGCTGCTTGAGACCGTTCAACATGTGGTTTTCATGGGCGACGGTAGTTTACCGGACGGTTGTGTCGACTATGAGTCGCTTATCGCTGAATCCGATCCGATGCGGGATATCAGCGAAGGAGGGAGCGAGCTTGCCGGACTGTTCTATACCGGGGGGACCACCGGGCGGTCGAAAGGCGTGATGCTGAGCCATGACAACCTTGTCTTCAATGCGCTTAATGTGGTGCCGGAAATGGATTATGGGTCCGGCACGATCTACATGCATGCGGCTCCGATGTTTCATTTGGCCGATATGGCAAGCACTTTTGCCGTGACGCTAGCTGGTGGCACGCACGGCATCGTACCTCGTTTCGACATAGACGATGTGCTCTCTTTTATTGAGCGTGAAAGAGTTACACATGCCTTACTCGTGCCAACGATGATCAATCTGCTGGTGTCCTCCGGAAGAATAAAGGAATTCGACGTAAGTAGCGTCAAGCGCATGCTCTACGGAGCGTCGGCCATGCCTGAGTCAGTATTGATCAGCGCCATGAAGCAGATGCCGGACGCTCTGTTCGCTCAAGGGTATGGACAGACGGAGGCGTCACCCATCATCACCGCCTTGCCACCCGATTTCCATGTCCCTGGAGGCGACAAACTTCGAAGCGCGGGCAGAGCCGCGCTGGGAGTCGAGGTTGCCATTTTTGACAAGGATGATACCGAGCGGCCGAGATGCGAAGTTGGCGAGATCTGCGCCAGAGGTCCGAACGTCATGCTGGGTTATTGGGGAATGGAGGAAGCCTCCGCTGAGGCCCTGCGTAACGGCTGGTTGCATACCGGCGATCTCGGTTATATGGATGAAGACGGGTTTGTCTTCATCGTCGATCGCGTCAAGGACATGATCATCAGTGGTGGGGAGAATATATTCTCGGTCGAAGTTGAGAGTGCTATCTATAGTCATCCCGCGGTACAGGAATGCGCGGTGGTGGGGATTCCCCACGATGAATGGGTTGAAACGGTGCATGCAATCGTCGTGCCTCGCCAAGGCCATGTGCTCACGGAAGACGAGCTGTTGAGTCATTGCCGGGAGTTGATTGCCGGTTACAAACTTCCACGTAGTATCGAGTTCCGTAGTGAACCATTGCCGATAAGTGGCGCCGGCAAGATTCTCAAGAATGAGCTGCGTGCACCCTACTGGGAGCGGATGGGCCGATCGGTTACCTGATTTATCATTCTTGTCAAAACCACTTGCTTGGATGAGGAAAATTATGAACTTGCAATTTACGCAGGAAGAGCAGGAGTTTCAAAAGACGATACGCGCATGGATGCGGGAAAATATTCCTGAAGAGATTAGTCGTATTTCCGCGCTTGGCGAAATGCCGGAAAAATCGCAGCAACAGCAATGGGAGAAACGGCTCGGTAAACAGGGTTGGCTGGCGGTAACTTGGCCTGAACAATACGGAGGTCCGGGATGGACCGCGACACAGCGTTATCTTTTTGATCTTGAGAGGGCCATGGCTGGGGCGCCTCCGGTAAGTCCCTTCGGTGTCGCCATGGTAGGCCCTGTGATCTACACGTTCGGATCCGCGGAACAAAAAGAGCGATGGCTGCCCGGGATAGCCAGCGGCGAGACGCTTTGGTGCCAGGGTTATTCCGAGCCCAATGCCGGATCGGACCTCGCATCCCTTAAAACCCGCGCCGAGCGCAAACGGGACCATTACCTGGTCAATGGCCAGAAGATTTGGACCACCCAAGCGCATTGGGCGGACATGATGTTCTGTCTTGTCAGAACCGACCCCGATGCCAAGAAGCAACAGGGCATCTCTTTCCTGCTAATAGATATGAACACGCCGGGTATCGAGGTTCGTCCCATTTATACCATTGATGGGCACCATCACCTCAACGAAGTGTATTTCACCGATGTCAAGGTGCCGCTGGACAATCTGGTGGGGAAGGAGGGTATGGGGTGGACGATCGCCAAGTTTTTGTTAACGCATGAGCGCACAACGATCGCCGGCGTTGCCGACAGTCACTATGCATTGGCGCGCATGAAGATGGCTATTGACGAAGCTCCGTATTACATCGATAAGCAACAGGCGCGACGACGTGTGGCCGAGCTGGAAGTCGAACTGATGGCGTTGGAGTACACCAACTTTAGGACCGTTGCCGCGACAGACGAGGGCCGACCTTTTGGACCGGAGTCTTCCGGTCTCAAGATCAAGGGTACCGAGCTACAGCAGAAAATGTCCCAAGCGATGGTCGAGATGGGCGGGTTGATGTCGCTTGTCTGGGATAGTTCATCAGCGGTGGGTAATGAAAGCTTTAATCATTCCCCTCGTCGGTACAATTTTCTTCGTGCCTGCACGATTTATGGCGGATCGAACGAGATTCAGAAGAACGTGCTTGCCAAGATGCTGTTAGGTTTATGAGAGGTCATAATGGAATTCAATCTTTCCGATAACACGACCATGGTTGCCGATACGGCGCGGCGGTATCTCAAGGATCACTATGGTTTTGATACCTACATGCAACAACTCAACCAACTCAATCATTGTGATCCATCACGATGGGAGTTGATGCGCGAGCTAGGCTGGTTTGGTCTGCCGTTTCCTGAGTCGGTCGGAGGCTATGGCGGCGATCTGATCGACGTGGCGATGATTGTTAGGGAAGCCGGCGCCGTCTTGTGTCTGGATCCCTATGTCGATCTGGTGATCGGTCCTGGAAAACTTCTCGAGTATCTGGGTACTGAGCGGGCATTGAAGGTATTGCAATCCATTGTCGATGATGATGAGAGAGTGGCATGCGCGCTCTATGACTATCACGCCGGATACAATATTTTGAAGCCATCCCTGTCGATTAACGGTAGCAAATTGTCTGGACGGAAGAATTTCGTTCCTGATGGTGGCTGCGCGAATAGGGTGCTGACGACGGCGATGCTTGGAGATGAGCTGACCTTGGTCCTTGTGCCGCTTGAAGGCTGCGAGGTGACCCGCTATCGGGGCTTGGACGGTAGCCGGCTTGCCGATGTACTGTTCGATGACGTGGTGATTGACGAGGAGATGATTCTTTCTCGTGGCGTGAAGGTGGAGCGCGCCGTCAGCAAGACGGTCGCCTGGCTGCAGGCGCTCGATTGCGCGCGCATGTATGGCGCCGCCAGCGCGCTTTATCAGCGCACTCTTGATTACGCAAAGACGCGGAAGCAGTTCGGTGCGCCGATCGGCAGCTTCCAGGTAATCCAACATTACCTTGTGGATATGTTCACGGATCTTCAACAGTTGGAGTCGATGCTGTTCATGGTTTCCGTCAAAGCGGATCTAGACGATACGCTCGAGCGGGAACACGCTTGTTCGGCCACCAAGGCGTACTACGCCGACAAGGGGGTAAAGATCGCGCAACAGGCGATCCAGATTCACGGCGGTATCGGGGTCACCGAAGAGCTTGATATAGGCCATTACTTTCGTCTCATGACGTACTGCTCCCTAACACACGGCCATGGTGACTACCATCTTGATCGTATCGCCGCCCTCGGAGAGGAGTGCGATCGTGGATGAATATGATTTCATCGTAGTCGGAGCGGGATCCGCCGGTTGTGTCCTGGCCAACCGACTAAGCGAGTCCGGCCGATTCTCTGTTTGCTTGCTGGAGGCGGGTCCGCACGACAACAGCGGGTTTGTGAACGTGCCGTTCGGGGTGATCGGTTTGATCAGGGAGGGCAAGCGTAACTGGGGTTATCAAACAGTGGCTCAACGAGCGCTTGACAGTAGGCAGCTCTATTGGCCCCGTGGAAAAACTCTCGGTGGCAGTAGCTCAATCAACGCCATGGTTTATATTCGTGGACAACCTGAGGATTACGATGCCTGGCGGGACAGCGGGCTGAAGGGTTGGGGGTGGGATGATGTCCGGCCCATCTTCAACGCGCATGAGCACAATGAGGAGTATCCGCCGGACGCCTGGCACGGTAACGGAGGACCGCTGAACGTCACTCGGGTCAGGGATCCTAATCCGCTGACTGAGTTGTTCATTCGCGCCGGGGAAGAACTAGGCGAAAAGCGTAACGATGATTTCAACGGTGAATCGCAGCGCGGCTTCGGCCAATTCCAAGTGACGCAAAAAGATGGGCGACGCTGGAGCGCCGCGAGGGCGTTTCTCGATCCGGCGAGGAACCGCGGTAATTTGACCATTCTGACTAATGCAATGGTTTCCCGGGTAGTGATCGAAAATGGACGTGCGGTAGCCGTCGAGTATAGCGATACGGCCGGCTCATCTCACACCGTTCGGGCAAATCGGGAAGTCGTACTTTCGGGTGGGGCAATCAACTCGCCCCATTTGCTGATGCTTTCAGGCATTGGTGACCGTGACCATTTACAAAGTGTTGGCGTTGATTGTCTGGTGGACTGTCCAGAGGTGGGGTGTAATCTTCAAGACCATCTGGATATGACTATTTCGATTCACGATCGTAGCAAACAGTCAATTGGCTTCTCCCCTTACTTTCTACCGCGTTTGATGCGAGCGTTCTATCAGTACTTCCGCCATCGGCGCGGCTTTCTAGCCAGCAATGCGGCTGAGGCGGGGGCGTTTATTAATGTCGGCGAAGGGACGCGCCCGGATGTGCAGATGCATTTTCTGCCCGCATTTTTGCGCGATCATGGCAGGGAATTCACGTCAGGCTTTGGCTGCACCATTCATGTATGCCAGTTGCGGCCTAAAAGCCGCGGTTGGATTCGTCTCGCCGATAGCAACCCTCTCAGCGCCCCGCTCATCGATCCCTGTTATCTTTCCGATGCTGACGATCTTGGCGTCCTGAGAGAGGGCGTCAAACTGGCTCGGCGGGTGTTCCAGACAAAAGCTTTCGCCGAGGTTTTTGGAGGAGAAGATCTACCGGCGAGCGATGTGGTAACTGATACCCAAATTGAGGACGATATCAGGCAGCGCGCTGAAACTATTTATCATCCGGTGGGCACTTGCCGTATGGGGGTGGATGATCTGGCCGTAGTGGATGATCGGTTAAGAGTCAGGGGCGTGTTAGGATTGCGCGTTGCTGATGCGGTAATCCCCCCGAAAAACAGCGGTGATCAAAAGTAGAATTTTCCGTAAGCTAGACGCAGGGAGATTCTGCATGAAGAAGTCACGTTTTTCCGACAGCCAGATCCTGTCGATCCTCAAGCAAGCCGAGAACGGCGTGCCGGTCCCGGAGCTGTGCCGAGAGCACGGCATGAGCAACGCCAGTTTTTATAAATGGCGGGCCAAGTTCGGTGGCATGGACGCGTCCATGATGGCTCGCTTGAAAGAGCTGGAGGATGAAAACCGCCGGCTCAAGAAGATGTATGCCGAGGAACGATTGAAGGCTGACATCCTCAAGGAAGCTATCGAAAAAAAGTGGTAAAGCCGTCTCGTCGCCGTGAGATGGCGCAGAAAGCCGTCAATGAGAAGCACGTCAGTATTCGCCTGGCTTGCTGGATGTTCAGCATCAGCGAGACCTGCTATCGCTACCGGGCAAAGCTCAGCAGCGAGAATGCCGAAATCGCGGACTGGCTGATCCGACTGACCCATAACCAGCGGAACTGGGGCTTTGGTCTGTGTTTCCTGCATTTGCGCAATGTGAAAGGCTTTGCCTGGAATCACAAACGGGTTTACCGGATTTATCGGGAGCTGGAACTGAATCTGCGAATCAAACCTAAAAAGCGCCTGGTTCGTGAAAAGCCTGAACCCTTGGCCGTGCCGGAAATCATCAATGACAGTTGGTCGATGGACTTCATGCACGACCAGCTTAACGACGGTCGCAGTTACCGACTGCTGAATGTGATTGATGACTTTAACCGGGAAGGCCTTGGCATCGAAGTGGACTTCTCGCTTCCGGCAGAGCGGGTTATCCGATCACTGGAGCAGATCATTGAGTGGCGTGGGAAACCGCGCTCTATTCGCTGTGACAACGGTCCTGAGTACATCAGCGGCAAGCTGTCAGCCTGGGCCGACAAACAAGACATCAAGCTGGCGTTTATCCAGCCGGGCAAACCGCAGCAGAATGCCTATATTGAACGCTACAACCGAACAGTCCGTTACGATTGGCTGGCGCAGTATTTGTTCGACAGCACTGAAGAAGTCCAGGACTATGCCACTCGCTGGCTCTGGCACTACAATCACGAACGACCCAATATGGGACTCGGAGGGATTACCCCTCAACAGAAGTTGGCCATGATGGCCTAAGGTCTACTTTTGAACCCCGCTAAAAATGGGGGGATTACC
>Ga0207883_1000217_pt1 | contig 21661 bp, 23 predicted proteins | sample MalvirmetaMSP109_FD_184229 | JGI IMG/M metagenome (GOLD analysis project Ga0207883, IMG submission 184229) | Marine viral communities from the Deep Pacific Ocean - MSP-109 (SPAdes) | ecosystem: Environmental > Aquatic > Marine > Oceanic | place: Pacific Ocean | collected 2011-05-21 | reverse complement strand
GTCGACGAAAAGGACATAGTCGGCCGGTCCAGTGTCCGTCGGATATTCCCGCACCGCTACTCCCGAGGCCGCACTGGGATTAAGCGACACCTTATCCTGCACCACCCAACCTGCAGCCAGCAGTCGCTTGTCAATCTGATCGGGAGCGACCTGTTCGGGGTTCTGGTTTGCGGATTTTGACACGAAGACACTTATACTTTTTGTACAATCGCAATCATGACGATCGCCCGCAATAAGCGCACTCCCAACGAACAGCGGCCGACAGTTAGGTTTGGTCCTGTTTCGATTTTGTTTCGCTCGCTCGACGCAGCAATGTCCAGAAATTCAGCGGCAAATAACTCAGGAAAATCAACTTGTTGCAACGCAAACATATGATCTGATGAATTTACCGAAGTGCCTTTGGTCGACGCCAAGCCGCCGTAATCGCCAGTCAAGGCCTTCTCGTAGATTGCGCCTCCCAAGCCAATCCTCCATAGTGAAGCTGGAGGCGCTGTGGATTCATATTTGGATATCGCGAAGGTCGTACTGCGGGCGCGGCGACGCCCGATGGGGGCGAAGTCCATCCTTGATGCTGCCCGCAAAGCGGAAATCCTTCCCGAGCATCTCCACGGAAGAACTCAGCAGAAAACCTTACAGGCGCGTTTGAGTGAAGATATTCTCCGAGCGCGCGAAGGATCTTCGTTCTATCGAACCGAGCCTGGGCAGTTCGCGCTGAAGGAATTTCTAACCGATCCAGATTTTCCATCGAAATGGAAGGTTGAGTTCCCCGCTCGGCGGCGGACCCGCGACCTCAAACGGCCCGACAGCCTCGCCATTCGCTATACAATGGCAGCATCGCTTGAAAACACTACCATTTCAATGTCGGAGTTCGCTGAACGATTAAACGGCTCCAACTCGATCACCACGATGCACCCCGAAGACATGAAAAAAGATGGGTATTGTGCGATCTGGACCTTTTCAGTCGTTCGAAAACGTGACCAGATCCTAGCCTACCGGATCGGACGCTACCGCGATGATCGCGACACGTTCGCCAACCGTCGGTCAATAGGTTTTCCTGGAGCGCTCGCAGCAGAAGACGCCTCGCTTTTTTCAACGGACCGCCTAGGTATTCAAGACTGCTCCGTCGCCGTTCTTCAACAGGACCTCGACTTGTCCCTTGCCACTTTCGAGCGTTCTGTGGAGCAGTCTCCTAAGATTGAGTGCGTGACAGCCCTTACCGACATGGATGGCCAACTCGATTTGGTGATAGTTGTCACGTGGGAAAGTCCCGAATGGTTCGAGCCAACAACGAAACGCCTCTCACTTAATGATCCAGACTGGATTCATACTAGAGCTCTTCCAAACGACATTGACGATTTCGAACCTTGGAGCGCACACATCCTAGGCTTACTTGCGGCACCGTAAACTTAACTTAACTGGGCCAATGAGTTTTCCGCACCCGGAAGCTATACTGCTCTAACCTGTGCGATTTCGCGCCAAGTTTGCGTCGCAAATGATCTCATTTCACGGAAACCGGTGGATGTCATTTTGTGGCGAGGAAGCTGGAACAAGTTTGCAATCGGATCATGGATGGAAAGAAATCGTTGCAACTGCCTCGGGGATTTGAACCGCTTCATCGCCCTCTCTCGCTGCCGCGTTGGCTGATGGGAATTCTCGGCTCTATTATTCAGGCCCTTGTGTGATCGGTGTTCGACACCGGGCATGACCTCTCGTTTTGCCGCCCCGTATGACCGCAATTTATCGGTGATCATGACACGCGGCGCTGATCCATGTCGCTTCAGAAGTTTGCGCATCAAGCGCTTGGCCGCCTTCGTATTGCGGCGGCTTTGCACCAAAACATCCAAAACGAAACCGTTCTGATCGACAGCGCGCCACAGCCAGTGCTTCTTGCCGCGCATCGTGATCACGACCTCATCGAGATGCCACTTGCCATCGAACTGGCCCGCCGACCTGCGGCGGATGTTGGCGGCATATTGACAGCCAAATTTCTCGGCCCACGTCCGTATTGTCTGATGCGAAACGATTATGCCGCGCTCGGCCAGCATGTCTTCGACCATTCGCAAACTGAGTGGAAATTTGAAATACAGCCAAACCGCATGAGCGATCACATCTGACGGGAAACGGTGCCGGTGATAGAGCGAAGAAGGGCTAGATTTGGTCATGCCTTCCCTTCGCATATCAACAGACCCGGTGCACTAAGTTTACGGTGCCGCTTAGACTGACCTGCTGGTGGTTTTTTGGTCACCCAGAACTCAGCACCCGCCAAGCCGAATGTAACGGTGACCAAGTCCAAGGCATAGAAATCGCAGAACAGCATTTTGATCAGCTTCACCAGTTAATTAGACGTGAATACCTGCGCTTGATCGCTTCTGGAACAGCCTCTCAAGGCAAACCGCCCAGATCAGCGCGTTTCGCAGCGTGAGCCGCACCCATCGGGCATGCCGACCGCCTCAGACCTCAGCAATCACCCCTGCATCCACCAGCTGCTCCCGATCCGGAAGATCGCGAAGGCTCTCAAAGCCAAACGCGACAAGGAACTGGCCAGTCGTCACATAGGTGTATGGTGCCCCGCGCCGAGGCGACCGTGGTCCCGTCCCGATGAGTCCACGCGCATGTAGCCGACCGATCAAATCCCGGCTGATCTCCTTGCCGAAAATGTCTTTGAGACCGTCGCGCGTGATGGGCTGATTATAAGCGATGGCGGCCAGCACCGCCGCGTCGAATTCACTCAAATCCAGCAGTTGGTCCCCGACATCTCCCGCCGAGCGGATCGCGGGCGCGTAGGCCGCACGCGTGCGGAACATCCAGCCGCCGGCCACCTGGGTGATCTCGAAGGCCCGGCCTTCAATATCCGTGGCAAGGTCCTCGACCAGCAGATCGACCGAGGCCCCCTGACCCACCACGCGGGCGAGGTCTTCGCGCGGCACAGGCGAGGCGGAAGCAAACAGCACAGCCTCAATCCGGCGCATCCATTCGCGCCACCGCAGCTCCGGTGGCAGGTCGGACAACTCGCGGTCCAGCTCGGGTGCGGATCTGTCCTTGGCCATGCTTACACCCCGTAGAGCCGGAAAGTGTCGCGCCCCGTGAGTTCGCGCACGGCACCGAGGTCAACCAGCCGGTCGCAGAGCCGCCGCGCGGCGCGATCCGGCAAAGGCAAGGCCGAAGGTGCCACGGCATCGCAGGTCAGGAACATCTCGACCGCGTCGCCCGCACCCTTGGCCCGCAGCTTTGGCGCGACCGCTTTCAGGTGCTCTGCCCGACGCGCGAGCTCGGCGGCCTGCCGCACAGCTTTGATCGTCGATGAGATGAGCCCCCGATGACATGCCGAGCGAAGGTCATCGCCTTGCTTGCGCAGGTCGGCACGTTTCAGGCCGGCGGCCAGAAGAGGCACGAGATGATCCCAGCCAAGCGCCTGTGCCAGCGCTGCATCCGCAAGGATAAGCGCTGCCTCGTCTGCACGGGGCACCTCGCGCAGAACGGTCTCCAGCACCATCGCGGCGCGATCGACCGGCCCGCCCTTCCCCGCATCGAACCACGCGGCAAGCTGGCCCGGCTCGAAGGTCGGCAAGGCTCGGCCTAAAGCCTTGATCGACACCGGCCGCTCCACCGCGCGCCGCCAAGCAAGGTAGGTTTCTCCCGCCGGCCCAGGCAAATCACCGGGTCGCAACAAATGCACGGCATCGCGCAACTCCCCTGCCCGCTCTGGCCGCCCAGAGAACGCGACACAAGCCTCCGTTGCCCGCAGCGCCAAGCGGTCCCGCAGCAAGGTATGGGGGACTTCCTCGCGGCTCAACACAAGATGCAAATGAGACAGCGAGGCACCCGAAAAAAACGAAACATCTTCAAGGTCTTCTGGTCGTACTGAGGTGACCCACTCGGGCATCCGGGGTAGCGCATCAAGGGTGCTGATGTGTTCTGGCCGAGTAAATTTCATGCCTGAAGCATATGTCATAACGGCGCTTTATACCACAGAATAGCACAATAACCGCCCTACTTTATCGCTTCAATTTATGTCCAATAAGTTTGTATTATCGGACTTAACAAGATATGCTGAGCGGCAGTTCAAATTCATCAATTTCATCGCTGGATTCTGTCGGATGACCGGAATTCGTGAGATTCAAGCACTTCCCTGAAAAACGAGTCGGGGTTCAAGAGATTCTGTACCGGTATTTTTGAGACTGGATGAGTCGGTATTTGTGAGACTGGCGCTGTCGTGCGGCTTTTTCGGCAGTCTGGCATGCTTTTTCGTCGCGCTCGACGCGCCAGAACCGGGCCGAGATCCGTCTCCTCAACGCGAGAGGCCATGAGCGGAGCGCCTCCCGGACCCGCTCTTGGCCGTCCATGTCACTTGCGAGCAGCACGTCTATCGCTCGGGCCACGGGCTCTTCGACGATCCGGCCGATGCCGACCGTCAGCGCAAAACACTGCAAGAGCGAGCCCTGCGCCAGGGCGTGGAGACCAGGACGCACCGGCTTGGCAAGCACTGGCGCCACCTGATCGTATTCGGGAACAACGACGGTCAGTGCCTGCCGGAGGATCGGCGTGGTCAGAAATTCATGGTAGTCTCGCCGGGTTTGCAGCGACATGCGAGGCTGCTCGGCGACGGAAGGCGGTGAGGCTCGGCGATGCCGTGAAGTCAGAACCATCAACATCTCTGGTGCCCCCAAGGACCCCTGCCTCGCTCCACGTGCCCAGGAATCGAGATGGGCGGCACCAGATTCCGCACAGGTCTCAAGCTCGGCGAAGCGATCTGCACCCAGTATATCCGACAGGGTCGCGCCTGCGGCATCCTGGAGGTCCGTGCCGTGAACGGGGCAGCAAAAGACCCAGGGAAGTGCGGTCGATTTCCGGTGCAGGCCGTCGGGACATTGCGGGCATAAAAACCGGTCCTTCCGCGCGATCATCATGCGCGCCGCAGACCCCAACTCCCGGAAAGTCATGGCCTGCACCACTTCAGGCGAAAGGCCGGTCCGAGCCGCGATCAGGGCCCCCTGCCCTTCCGAAAGACGCCATTCCAAGTCGAACACATCCTGCCCCTGCAGGCCAAGTGCTGCGACGAATTCCGAAACCGTCATGGCGTAGAACGGGGCCATACGCGCGGCCCAGGACGACAGCCGCTCATCGGCGTCGGGGGCGTAAACAACCGGCAGGCGTCCGCGCCCCATCACACCGGCTCTCCCAACACCGCCTGCAACCGGTCGCCGCCCAGAATATCGCGCGCGAGGATGCGTTCCTCGCCGCTTTCGATGGCGGCGATCGCCAGCTGCGACAGGATCGAGAAGATGCCCGAGGTGATGCCGCCGGTCACCTTGATCATCCGCGTGAGCGCGTGTCCGTCGATCTCGCTTTGGCGCCGAAGCGGCAGTGTGCGCGTGAGGGTGCTCATCAGCCCGTTCAGATCCTCGCCCTCCCGCCAGGGCGGCAATGCGAAGGCCTCGAAGCGGCGCACCAGCTGATCATCGGTGCGCAACGCGTTGCGGGCATGCGCCGTGCCAACACAGACCAGCGGGATGCGCAGCTCGTTGCCAAGAAAGCGCAGCATGTTCAGGAATCGCGCCTGCTCGCGGATCGTGCCCGCCTGCAGGCTGTGGATCTCGTCAATCACCAGCATCCCCGGGCGCAATTCGGTGAGCAGCCGCAAGGCCAGGCTTTCCAGCACAGACAGCGTCGCCCGTGGCGGCTCGGGTGCGCCAATCGCCGCCAGGATCCGGCGGTAGAAGCGGCTCTCGTCCGGCCCCGAGACCATCTGCACCGCGACGACCGGCATATGCAGCCGTCCGCTGGCCTCGTCGAAGCTCGATGCGTGATCTCGGGTGAACTTCTCGATGATCATGGTTTTGCCCATGCCGCTGTCGCCGACGATGAGCAGGTTCGGCATGCGGGCGCGCTCGGGAAACGACATCAGCGTTTCCAGCTTCTCCAAGGCGGCCTCGGCTCTGGGATAGGAGATCCAGCGGTCGGCACGAATCCGGTGAATGCGCTCCTCGGCACTGAGCGCGGCGATCTTGCCGGCTCCCGGATAGAGATGCCGGAACTCAGTCATCTTCGTACCACTCCTCGACCTTGAAGCCGGGGTGGCTGAGGAACGGGCTCCCCTTTCCTTCCGGCGCAGATAGGGTATCTCGCGCGGCGGCATCCGGTGTCACATCGATCATCGGCAGAGGGGCCAGATGCGCCCGCCGGGCCTGATGACGCCGCGTGGCCTTGGTCTGCCGTACTGCGGTGTCGACGAGGTCGCGCTGCGCCTCGATGGTGACGAAAATAAGTTCCTCATCCACCGACCGGCGCCCGGCCTCGCGCAAGGCGCGCCGCGCCGCGCGGTGCTCCCAGAGCGTGATCGCGGGCCGTGTCAGATCCGCCGGTCTCGCTTCGATGATCCCGTTCTCTGTCAGCACGAAGATGCGCGAAAGATCACGCGGATCGTATTTAAGCGTGAATTTGCGGCTTTCCCGGCCCATCAGCCAGCGCAACTCGTCCGCCCAGTAGCGGATGTGGAAGACATGCAAGCCGTCACGCTGCAAGACCCGCTGCTCGGAAGGCAGGAAATCGACCAGAAACTGCCTGAGATCGGCCGGCATGCGGAGCCGGGCCTCATCCACCCGGGCCACCCAAGCCGCCGCAGGTGTGGTTTCCAGCGCAGAGTGGACCCGCCCATGGTAGGAGCCGGTGATCTCGAGAGCGAGCCAGGTTTCCAGTTCGCCGAGCGTCATCACCGCCTCGGCTTCGGCATCGAGGTCGCCGCGCTCGAAGATGTTCGAGAAATGCGACCCCGGCAGCAGGTGAACCGCCCCCATCATTGTGCCGATCAGGCGCTCGATATGGCCGCCATAGCGCGGTGTACCTGGCGGACGGTACCGCAGGTCGATCTGGTACTCTGCACAGGCGAGCCCGAAGGCGCTGGCATGGAATTCCGCGCCGTTGTCCACGTGAATTGCCCTTGGAATTCCATAGGCGGGCCAACCCGTCCCGATCCCGCGCGCAGTGAGCCAATGCGATTTGTCCATAACCGCATGGGACAGACACAGCGCGACAGACAGAAGCGACGGCGGCTCCAGCGACAGGTGAAACCCCAGAACCATGCGGGTGTTCACGTCGATCGCGACCGTCAGCGTCGGGCGCCCGAGGGGTCGACGCGTCACCGGGTCAACCACAGTCACATCTGCCTTTGTGTGGTCGATCTGGACGATGTCGAGAAGACTGTCTGCGGTGAGACCTCCCGGCGTGGCCAGATAGCGCCGCTCGGCCTTGTCCTTGCCCTCTCGCCGGACCATCAGCTTAGCTTGGTCATGTTGCTCCAGCCAGCGCCCCAGACGACGGATCGAGGGCGGTGCCAGCCCTTGAGCCCGACAATCGGCGGCGACCTCCCGCCAGAACCGCGTCCTGGTGGGTTTGCGGCGGGTGGCAAAAAAGCCCTTGAAATGGTGGGATACGATCTCTTCCACCGCCGGGTCCAGCGGCTGCATGCCAGGTTTGGGGCCCCGGGTGTCCGGCAGAAGTGCGCTGGTCCGCCCGTCCTGGCGGAACTGCTTCACCAGACGAAAGAGAGTAGATCGGCTGACATCCAGCTCGCGCATGGCCCAGTCGACATTGCCCCGCGTTAGCTGGGCCGGCAGCTCCGCGAGCACGCGGGCGCGGTACTCGGCCTCTTCCCAATCCTTGTCAGCCAGAAAATTATCGGACATAACTTACTCATCGGACGGATGCCGGATAGTCTCACCAATGGCGACTCAAATCGGCGTCCAGTCTCACATACCCTGAATCGGTTTCAGAAATGCGACGAAGGCAAGCAGTTGAAAACAAATGAAACGCAGTCTCAAAAATTCCGGCAGACCGACAGATTCACTGGAAAATGGCCGCAGAGGACGAGAAATCGACATCATCAAACTCTGGTGTGATTAGTACCGCTCAGGACGACGAGAGAGATCAAGAAAAAAGCGACGATATCTCCCTGCCCGCCCACGTCCCGGGCTCCGGCAGCCTGGATCGCCTCGTCGATACCGCGCGCGACTATGCGCGCGCCGCGGCTTCTGACAATACGCTGAAGGCCTATGCGAAAGACTGGGCGCATTTCGCGCGCTGGTGCCGGATGAAGGGCGCGGAGCCTCTGCCCCCCTCACCCGAGATGATCGGGCTCTATCTCGCAGACTTGGCGTCCGGATCAGGCCCCTCCCCTCCCCTATCGGCCAGTACAATCGACCGCCGCCTGTCGGGCCTCGGCTGGAACTATGCGCAGCGGGGATTTACCCTGGATCGCAAGAACCGGCACATCGCCACGGTGTTTGCAGGGATCAAACGCAGGCACGCCCGACCGCCAGTGCAGAAGGAAGCGATCCTGGCCGAGGACATCCTCGCGATGGTGGCCACCCTTGCTTTCGACCTGCGCGGTCTGCGGGACCGGGCGATCTTGCTGATTGGCTATGCGGGCGGTCTGCGCCGCTCGGAAATTGTCAGCCTCGACGTCCACAAGGACGACACGCCGGACACCGGCGGCTGGATCGAGATCTTCGACAAGGGCGCCCTGCTCATGCTCAATGCTAAGACCGGCTGGCGCGAGGTCGAGATTGGCCGCGGCTCGAAGGATCAGACCTGCCCGGTCCATGCGCTTGAGCAATGGTTGCACTTCGCCAAGATCGACTTTGGTCCGGTCTTTGTCGGCACCTCGCGCGATGGCAAGCGGGCATCTGAAACCAGGTTAAACGACAAGCATGTCGCGCGCCTGATCAAGCGCACGGTTCTGAACGCCGGCATCCGGTCGGACCTGCCTGAGAAAGACCGCCTGGCTCTGTTCTCCGGCCATTCGTTGCGCGCCGGTCTCGCCAGCTCCGCCGAAGTCGACGAGCGCTACGTCCAGAAGCAGCTTGGCCACGCCTCGGCCGAGATGACCCGCCGCTATCAGCGACGGCGCGACCGGTTCCGGGTGAACTTGACCAAAGCCGCAGGGCTATAGATCGACATTTCTGAGGGCTGCCAACGCTGCGACATGACGCGGAAGATCACTGCGGGAATGCAGGATATCCACGATGATGACCTCGTCAGGCTGATCTAGGAACACTAGGAAATGTTCCCCTGCCCTTATGAACCGCAGGTCTTCGACATCATCAACGAGAACTGCGCAACTCCGGCTATGGGCCTGGCCGTTCAGAATACTTTCACAGCAGTTGAGCAATTCCGCCTCGTAGAGCTCTGCTTGGCGCAGCCCAAAATTTTCGATCGTCCATCTGGCGATTTCGGTGAGGCTGGCTTCCGCACGACGGGTCAGCCGGAGGGATCGACTCATGAACGCGTGCGCGCAGACGCAAAGGCTCTCCGGATCGCATCTTTGCCGCTGCCCTCCGCAAGATCACCCGCCTTGGCCTGCGTCAGACCTTCTAGGAGACCCTTCCGGATCCCGGCCAGCTGTGCTTCTTCCTGCTCGAGCAGCCTCAGGCCAGCGCGCATGGCTTCACTCACATTCTGGTAGCGCCCGGACGCCACCAGTGCTTGAACCAGATGGTCTTGGGTTTCGGTGAGGACTACGTTGCGTGTCACCATGGATCAGGTCTCCTTCATTGGCAATATATGCCAATGTTCAGCTTTGGTCAATGGAAGCTGATCGTGGGCGATGATCAGCCATCATGCGACCTTTCTCCTCTCGTCGCTATCAATCGGTCGTTTATTAACGGTACCCTAAATTGCAAACGGCCCGTTTTCATGCACCTGATAGGCTACGCCCGCGTATCGACAGAAGATCAGACCCCCCTGCCCCAGTCCGAGGCCTTGCAAACTGCGGGATGCGTCGAAATCCATGAAGAACACGCCTCAGGCGACAATCGTGCGCGACCGGTGCTTGCCCGCGTGCTGGAGCGCATTACCGAGGGCGACACGCTGGTTGTCGTTCGGATCGACCGGCTTGCGCGGTCTCTGTCACATCTGCTGGAGGTGATCGAACGGCTTGAGGTCAAGGGGGCGTTCTTTCGTTCCATTCAGGACCCGATCGACACCGGATCCCCGCAAGGCAAGTTTACGCTGCAGGTTCTGGGCGCCGCGGCCGAGTTCGAGCGGGCGCTGATCCGCGAACGTACCAAGGCGGGGCTGGCGAGCGCCCGTGCCAAGGGCCGGGTCGGCGGGAACCCGGGCCTACGCGACCGCGATCCAGCGGCGTTACGCAAGGTGCGACTTGCGCGGCAAGACGGCTACTTAGAGCGGCTGAACGAGACGGCTCAGGACTGGGTGCCACATGTCCGACGACTTCGACCTGATATGGCCTGGGAAGATGTGCTTCGGATCATCAATGGCCCCCTGCCCTACGACCGCCACTGGACGCAAAGCCGCCTTCTGCGCGCAGTGAAAGCCTATGTGCGCGACGGGTTTCTGCCCAATGAAGTGCTTGGTCGCGCTGGAAGACGCCAAACCGACGACCGCCTGCCCGCGATTGTCGCTGGCATCAAGGGTGCGGACCCTGACATCACGCTCCAGGCGATCTGTGACCGGCTGGAATCAATGCGCGAGCGCACCCCGCGCGGACGCGCCAGCTGGCAGCCGTCGTCCGTGAGGATGCTGCTGGAACGCGCGGAGAAGTTGGGCTTGCTGAAGTGCGCGCAATAAACACAACCTTGCAAATCTTCCAACGCATGGAACGATTGCAAGGTTGCAGCCCATTTTCTGGTCAGGTGAATGGATTGATGACGCGTAACTGATCTTCGACCAGCAATCCGTCGTGCATATCTTCGCTCCACAAAGTCTTGCAACCAGCAATAAGAGCGGCCGACACAATCATCGCGTCATAGACCGAAAGCTGGTATTTTTCTGCCAAAGCGCGGCCCACAAGATGGGTTTGCACAGACAGGTCCTCGACTGGACACAAGGATTGGACCCCTGCGAGAAAAGTGCCGGTCTCCTCCCAACTGAGACCGGCTTTCCTCCGGCAATTGACCATCGCTTCGTTCAGAACCTGCACACTGATCCGCGGCCCCTGCCCCAGGATGTCTTCCGCCCGATCCGCCTTTGGGCCGTCGTCAAGAAGGTAAAGGACGACATTTGTATCCGCGAATTCAGCGCTCATGCGCAGCGTCGCGGCTCAGGCGTGCGTCCTTGGATAGCTTTCCGCGAAACCGCCTTAGCCCTTGCAGGACTTCATCGGCGCGAGGTTGGCGCTGGACAAGCAAAGTACTGTCGTCCTTTATCAGATCGATTTGGTCACCCTCTTTGAGGCCAAGTTCGCGCACAAGATCGGCAGGCAGCCGGACCGCGAGCGAATTCCCCCATTTTGCAACTTGCATGGTGTCGTTCCTCCACGTGGATATACGATCCTATATGTATATCATCTTGCCGCAATTGCCAAGATCAGCATGCGACGACGACGGCGAACGGGCTTGTGTTTCGACGGTGAGATCACACAAGATGTGGAAAAAACTTGCGCGAATCCGACTCTTACGGCAATAGTCACGGAAACGAGGCAAAAAACGTCAATAACCGTGAACACGCCAAAGATGCGTAGCGCGGATCGAGAGGGCAGATGAACAAGACTTTCGTGCATCAGGACCTGAACGCGGTCATCCGCCAGCATTCCGAGTGGCTGGCCAACCAGCTGCATTCACAACGCGAGAGCCTGTTTCCCCCTGACGCCACAAAGGAAATGCGCAAATTCACCTCCGGCGAGGCGGCGGCGCTTCTTGGTGTGAACGACTCATACCTGCGCAAAATCAACCTTGATGGCAAGGGCCCTTCGCCTGAACTGACGGCCGGCAATCGTCGCCTGTATTCCGCGCAGGATATTCAGGCCCTGCGTGTCCTGCTGGAAAAGACCGCGCGAAAGCCTGGAGACTATATCCCCGGACGGCGTGACGGCGATCACCTGCAAGTCATCGGTGTGATGAACTTCAAGGGTGGTTCGGGCAAAACCACGACTTCGGCACACCTTGCACAACGGCTGGCCTTGAGCGGTTATCGCGTCCTGGGCATTGATCTTGATCCGCAGGCCTCATTCACGGCGTTACATGGCGTACAGCCCGAATTCGATCTGACAGATGGCGGCACGCTCTATGACGCGATCCGCTATGACGACCCAGAGCCGATCCGCGCCGTCATCCGCAAGACCTATATCCCGAACCTCGACCTGATCCCAGGTAATCTGGAACTGATGGAGTTCGAACACGAAACGCCGCGTGCTCTTTCACAAGGCAACGCAGGCCTGTTCTTTTTCCGCGTGAAAGAGGCGTTGGCGCAGGTTGACGGCGATTACGACGTTGTGGTCATCGACTGCCCGCCGCAACTGGGCTTTCTCACCATGTCCGCACTTTCGGCCGCCACCGGCGTGCTGGTCACAATTCATCCGGAAATGCTCGACGTGATGTCGATGTCGCAATTTCTGCGCATGACGGCTGATCTGATGGACGTGATCGCCGAAAGCGGTGCGGACATGTCCCACGACTGGATGCGCTATGCGCTGACACGCTATGAACCTCAGGATGCACCACAAAACCGGATCGTCGCCTTTCTGCGCACCATGTATGGCGATGCGGTGCTCAACTCGCCAATGCTCAAATCCACGGCGATCTCCGATGCAGGTCTGACAAAGCAAACCCTATACGAAGTCGAGCGGAGCGCCTTTACCCGCACGACCTACGATCGCGCCCTTGAAAGCCTGAACGCGCTGAACGACGAAGTCGCTGATCTTATTCAGAAAACGTGGGGGCGGGCATGACGAGTGGCAAGAAGAAACGGATGTCGATGCTCGACAATCTCGCGGCAGCCGGTGGCCCGGCCCCTGCCCCTCAGGCTGGCGCCGTAACCCCTATGATGACGTCCAACCGCGCCCTGCGCTCGGCCCGTGATGCGGTCGATTCACATCATGTCTGGGAACTCGACCCGGCCAGTATCGTCGACGACCGAATGGCCGACCGGCTTGATCCGGCGGATGTGCATGATCTACGCGCCGCAATCGAGGCGAATGGTCAGACCGTACCAATTCTTGTGCGTCGGCACCCGTCAGAGACGGACCGATATCTGCTCGTCTATGGTCGCCGCCGGCTCGAGGCGATCCGCCAGTCCGACAAGGTCGCCAAGGTGCGCGCACTGGTCGCCAATCTGGATGATGACAGCGCCCTGCGTGCGCAGATTGCCGAAAACATGGCGCGCCGCGATTTGTCCTTCATTGAAAAGGCGATTTTTGCGCAAGAACTCGTATCGTCGGGCTTTGGAAATCAATCACAGGTTGCAGAAATTCTGACCGTGACCAAATCTTCGGTGTCCATGGCCATCGCCATCGCCGACATGGTCGGTACAGACCTCATCCGCGCCATCGGTGCCGCACACGGCATCGGCCGACCCCGGTGGGAGGCCATGGGCCGTGCCATCGCGGACAACGGCCTGGATCGGGGCAGCCTGATCCGCCTTGCTGAGGAAACCCATGGCAAGGCCGATGTGGCCATGGTGATTGATGCCGCACCTGCGACCGACGACCCCTCTGTGCAGGCGTTCGAGGCCGTGTCGAAGGTTGTCACAAGGTTAGTCAAGCCGGCCAAGGCCCCCTCCCCTTCTGCTGCATCCAGTCAGCCGCTCAGGATTGGGGGCAAACGTGGCGGCACGCTCAAACGCACCGCCAAAGGGATCTCGATCGAGTTGCAGAATAGTAAGTTTGCCGACTGGGTAGAGTCTGAAGCTGATGATTTGATTGAAGAACTTCACGAACGCTGGAAGCAGCGTTCAGAAGACTGAGGAAGAGCAGAAACCAAAAACAGGAGGCACGAAAAAGCCAAAGAAAAGGTCCCGCAAAGCGACCGCCCTACGAGACCCTGACTTGTTCTTAGCACTCTCAAGTTAGTCTCGGACGCCGTTTTTCGCAAGTCTTAAGTGATTCGCGGACCCTGATTTCTTTGTCTTCGTGAATGTAAAATGGACTACACCCCCGTAACGCCTTTCAGGCGACCCATAAATGCTGCCATTCTGCACTATCAGGCAGCGGCGCAACAGGACCTCCCGCCTTCCGGCGTCAACAAATGGGAAGCACTTCGCGAACTCGCCGCTGCCCGTATCGCCTTCGGCTTGTCCGACCGTGATTTGAGCGTGCTTCAGGCATTGGTCAGTTTCCATCAGGCCACGATCGTTGGCGGGAACCATAGTGAAACTGTCGTGCATCCGTCCAACAAGGCTATTTGTGAGCGCCTGAACGGCATGCCCTGTTCGACCATGCGGCGGCATCTGGCGAACGTGGTGCAAACCGGTTTCGTCGTGCGTCGCGACAGTCCCAATGGCAAGCGTTACGCGCGCCGGTATGGGGACGAAAAGATCGCTTTCGGCTTCGATCTGGCCCCCCTCGCCCAACGCTTCGTCGAAGTGTGCGAAGCCGCAGAGGCTGTCCGTGCTGCGGAGGAGCGCTACAAGCGGCTTAGATCCACTGTAAGCCTCATGCGCCGTGATCTAGCGGGTCTCGTCGATTACGGCCGCTCTCTGCGCCCTGACCGCGCCATCTGGGACCAGGCGTCCGACCTATGCGTCCTGACGGCGCGCGACCTTCGCCGCAAGCTCGACTTTGCAGAGTTGCAGCAGATTGAATCTGCGTTGTCCGAAGCCCTCAACGCCATTAGGGACCTGTTGGAACCAGTGCAGTCACAAGATATGAGCACCAATGAAGTCACAAATGAGCAGCACCATAAGAATTCAAATAAAGACTCTTATGTTTTTGAACCACGCTTAGAGAAAGCGCAGGGCGAGGGCAGCGCCTCCGATCCGGCGGCAGCACTGGTTGCAGAGGGTAGTACTGATGAGCCTGTCTCGGTCGATAACAATCTACCTAGAATACCCCTTGGTCTCGTTTTGGCCGCTTGCTCTGAATACCGAACTTACGCTGAACGACCTGTGCGCCACTGGCATGATCTAGTAAGGGTTGCCGATGTAATAAGACCTATGATGGGGGTCTCTCCTTCAGCGTGGGATGAGGCCAAACAGTACATGGGCCCGGAAGAGGCATCGGTGGTCATCTTGGCAATGTTGGAACGCTTCGGCGACATCCGGTCACCTGGTGGGTATTTGCGGTCGCTGTCTGCAAAGGCTGCACTCGGTGAATTCTCCTGTGGTCCCATGATCATGGCCCTTATGAGAAAGGACGCTGCATGAAAAGTTCACAGCTGTGAACCTGTCTTCTACGCGACGAAACAAGACGCAGTTCACAGCTGTGAACTCATTGTTTAGGGGATCCATCCACTTTCTCCCTGGGTGCGCTTTCCTGCGCAGAGCGCGGACTAACGAAAATCACACAGTCAGGTCACCATCTCCAAAGAGGTTTGGAAAGAGCCGCTCTCGATAATCCAACGGAAACGCCAACCGAACTGGCGTCTTCGGCGAGGCGGAAGTCAGGTATCCGGCGGCGGTCAGTTTACTCAGCGTGTTGCGAGCGGTACGCTCGGATGTCTTGAGCACAATCTGCGCATCGCCTCGTTCCAGTGCCCCATGCCGAAGAACCGCCGAGATTAGTTCCGGCGCTCGCTTGTCATCGATGGTATCTGCAACAAGACGACGATACCGTTCGTCCAGTCCGCCGAGATCGAACAATCTTGCTGAGAAGCTGATCTGGTCGAGCGTCACCTTTAGGAACCATTCACTGAACGTCTTCAGTGCCGCTTCTGACAGGTTCCCCCGCCCGTCGCGGTCTCCGCGACGTGGACTGTCGGCCAGATCCATCATCCGTTTGTACTCGCCCCGATCGGTTAGTCCGCGGGCCAGCCCACGTGATACGGACCAGAGTCCTTGGCCACCAATCCCCGCTGTGAGGGCCATGGCATGAGACATCAGTCTGCTGACACGGCCGTTACCATCCGGGAAAGGGTGGATGTAGTTGAGCCGGTGATGTGCAGAGGCGATCGCGATGATCCGTCCGCTCGAAGACCGCGCCGCAATCTGAAATCGTTTGTCGAAATGGTCCATGAATGCCGCGACGCGCGACGATGAAGGAGGTAGGTGGCGCCCGACCGCAACTTCCCGATCGTCGTTCTGGCGCATGCGTCCCGGAACGATGGGCTCTTGTGTGCCGTCGGAATGTTCGATGGCCCGAAACTCATCAGGCATCTCATCGTAGAAGCTCTTATGGACCCAAGTCAGGAATTCGACTGATGTGGGGCGGGGCAGGGTGCCTATGCGATGCATCTCATCGATGGCCCGTTGAACGATGACGTGCGCCCGGGCCTCAAGGGCGAGAGGGCGGGTTTCTTCCTCAAGCTCGGCGCCAGCCAGCGCCCTTTCGATGTCGCGTGGGCGCGTGTTGTGTCCCTCGATCAGGTTGGAGTAATAGCAGTTCATCACGCGGACGAGATCGGCAAGCTCGGCTGCGCTGTCAGGATGCAGCCCTTGTCCCAGCCCGGTAGCTTCCCTCTGGATGTCGACCGAAAGGTCTGCCAGTTCTGTAGGAATATGCTCCTCGAAGAAGCAGGGTTCGATTCTGGCGGGTGTTTCCAGCATTTTTGCCGATCTTCTATGTTTGCAAAGCAATTGAAAAATATACACATTTCGGGTTTAGAGGCAAGGTTTTGCCGATATGCGTTGCCGATCTTGCCTGCCGATCTGAATTTGCTGTTCCAAATCAATGGCTTCTGGAGACGGCCCGGTATTGAGCCGTTTGTTGAGGACCCGTTGGTTCTTGAGAAGGACAGGGTCCGTACCCGGGAAAAGTGAAAGTGTCCTTCGGGTTTTGTGACTGACGGATGAGGGGCTTTGGGGTTCCTCGGACGGGTCCGGGCCGGGTTCCGGTCTGTCTTTCCTGATGAAGGGCATTCCCATGCAAACAGGTGTCTTGCGCGTATTGCGCGCGACCGCTGCCTCGTGGTGGCGACACAAGGAACTACGCCGAACCGGCCGGACGGAGCAGGTACAGCGGCTCGAGCGAGAGACGGTCCTGCGTGATCTCGGGTATCTGAAGCAGGCGGCGTTATTGCCGAACGCGCATGTGATTTGCGGAGAGGGCGGCACGTTCCTCCATCTCGGTTGCACCACCGTTTCGACTCTCGCGCCGATCGAGCGCTTTCCCTTGGCCACTCTTGCGGTCGCACGAGGGACGCCGTTTATCGATATCCGACCCGTCACCGATGTCATCGCCTTCGCGAACTTGCCGCGGGTGACGCGGGACGGATCGGACGACCCTGAACCCTGGGGGCTTGGCAGTTCCGTCCTGCTGACCACCTACATCGACATGGTCGAAGGACTCGGCGCGAGGATCGTCAACGATCCGCGGCCCCGTCAGTCAATCTGATCACCATTTCCTCTCACCAAAACTCGAAAGGAGGCCAGCCATGGCCCGATCCCGCACGCCCAAATTCGATGCCTCCGAGGTCATCACAAACGAAATCATCCGCATCATCGAGCGCGGTGTCCTGCCATGGCGCAAGCCCTGGACGGCAGGCGGCAGCACGCGCCCCCTGCGCGTAGGCGGTGAACCCTACCAGGGAGTGAACAACTTCCTGCTGACCATGCGGACCGTGATGGCGGGCTACACTTCTCCCTTCTGGATGACGTTGCCGCAGGCCAATGCATTGGATGCAAAGGTGCGCAAGGGCGAGAAGTCTTCTGTCGTTGTTTATTACGGTCAAGGCCGGAAAGACGCCGGCGGCGAGGACGACTGCAGCGACGGCGAGCATCGCTCCGAGGAAGCCCGTATCTTCCGCTTCCAGAAATCCTACCGCGTGTTCAATGCCTGCCAGATCGAGGGCCTGCCCGACAGTTTCTACCCCGACCCGAAGCCCGCGCCCGAGCATCCGCCGTCCGAGCCCATCCCGCACATGCAGGCGTTTTTCGATGCCATCGACATCACGACCGTCTTCACAGGAACGGAAGCGTACTATTTGCCGCCCGTGGACAAGGTCTACATGCCGTCCATCACGCGGTTCCAGGACCCGCGCAATTTTTACGGGGTCTGGGCCCATGAGCTGGCCCATGCCACGAAGGCCCCCCATCGACTGAACCGTGATTTCGGGTTCTCGAAGTTTGGCAACACGTCCTATGCGCGCGAGGAGATCGTCGCGGAATTGGCCTCGGTGTTCCTGGGTCAGTCGCTCGGCTTCACGGCGCATACGCTCGAGATGAATGCCGCCTACCTCCACAACTGGTTGCGGGTCCTTCGGTCGGACAAGGCCGCGATCTTCCGGCAAGCCGCGGACGCGCAGCGCGCCTGTGACTATCTGATCGCCAGATCGGAGACGGGCAGGGCAGGGCGCAGTGCCGAGGCGGCCTGACCACACGGAGAACGGAGACTCCCATGTCACGTAAGGAACCCAAAACGCTGCGGGTGGCCTGCTTCAACGACGGCCGCCGCAAGATCATTACCTTCAAACGCGGAGCTTATTGGTGGAGCCCGTCCGAGGGCGCTTATCCACTCTCGGCAGCGCTCGAGACCATCAAGGAACAGGGTGGCTGGGTCGAGACCATCCCCAACCCGAATTACAGACCCAAGGGGCTGTTCGGGTAGGGCACCTTCTCCTTCGGTCCTGCCGCCAGGCGGAAAAGAAAAAGCGGGCTTTGGGAAGGGTGTTTCAAACCTCTCAAAGGAGATCCCCATGTCCATGACCGTTCAACCCCAGCCAGACCGTCCGGATCCGAGTGTGATAGCCGCGCAGAACGACGCCTTTCGCAAGTTCGCGTGCCTCGGAGTGCCGCCCGCGCAGGCCATCCAGGGCCGCATGCATGTGACTCGCTCGCTCATGGAGGCCGGTGAAGGCTTTATGGCCGAGGCGGTGAAGGCAACCGGTGAGTTTGCCACATTCGAGCCCGAGAATGATCCCGAAGGATGGCACGATTTCGGGGCGGTCACGGTCCGCGGCGAGACCGTGTTCTGGAAGATCGATCTCTATGAGGCAGATTCGGATTTCCGCTACGGGGCCGAGACCCCGGACAACCCCGCCACGACCATGCGCGTGCTGACCATCATGCTGGCGCGCGACTGGTAGGCGAGGGGACACCCCCCAAACCTTACACGTCAAGCAATGAAGGCCCACTGACCCCTCAAAGGGAGAGTGGGCCTTTTGTTGTTTGATCCCTGAAGACGGGGATTGGCCGCGCATCTGAATGCGCGGGCCGCTCCAAACCCACCGAAAAGGAAACCCCATGACCACAAGCTTCAAACCCGTCTCCGTCGCCATCGGCGATCTGGCCCCGCATCCCGCCAATGTGCGCAGCAACGCGCCGGAAACTTATGACCCCGAGAACATCGCGCATCTGAAAGCCAGTATCGCTGTTCTGGGCCTGCTCCAGCCGCTCCTGGTCCAGAAGCTTGACGGCAAATACGCTGTCCTCGCCGGCGGCCGGCGCCATGCAGCCCTGAAGGAGCTGGTCGCGGAGAAGGCAGCGAAGGGCTTCACCGCGAAAACCAAGGTGGACTGCCGCCTTGTGCCGGAGGACTGCGACGTCACCACGGCGCTGTCGCTCGCCGAGAACATCACCCAGGCGCCGATGAATGCCATCGACGAGTTCGAGGCTTTCGCGCGGATGATGGAGGTCGACGGCCAGACGCCCGAGACCATCGCAAAGACCTTCGGCACCACGGTGGCCGTCGTCAAAGGCCGATTGCGCTACGGCCTGATCCACCCCGATATCCGCGCCGCGGCCCGGGGCAAGGTGATCACGCTCGACACGATGAAGGCCTTCGCCGAACATCCGAGCCAGGAGGCGCAGCGCGAGGTCTTCGAGGCGCTCACGAAAGACGGCGGCTATCTGCAGGCCTACACGGTCCGTCAGGCCCTCAAATCCCGCGGTGTGCAGGTCAGTGACGATATCGGAGCTTTCGTGCGCGCGGACTACGAGGCCCGCGGCGGCGCAGTCGCGGCTGACCTTCTGGAAGAGCATTCCGTGCTTGAGGATGCGGCGCTGGTCGAAACCATCCTGCTCGAGAAGCTCGGTGCCGCTGCCGAAGAGGCCCGCATAAAGCTGGGCTTTGCCTGGGCCGATGCGATGGTGCGCTATGATTACGCAACCATGGCCAACTACGGCCGCGTTTATCCCGGCCCGATCGAGCCGGATGAGGCTGCCCAGAAGCGCATCGATGAGATCACCGCCGAGCTCGAGAAATTGCAGCTCGAGATGGAGGATGAGGGGCTCGAGGACGGTGCCCACAATGCCCTTTACGAGCGCGTGGACGCCTTGGAAGAGGAAGCGCGCGATCTGCAGGAGGCCTACAGCGCCGAGGACCTCGCGCGGTCTGGGGTAATCGCGTCGTGGCAGGGTGGGCAGATCACGCTCCATGTTGGCCTCATCCGCCCGGAGGACACCGTGAAAGAGGAGGGCGCGCGCGGCTCCTCGGCTAGCCCAACCGGGGAGGAGGCCCCGGACTCCGGTGAAATCACCTACCCAGCCTCACTGGCTGAGGACCTCAAGACCGAGCGAGCCATGGCCCTTGGGGCCGCGATGGCGCTGTATCCGGAGGCCACGCTCGATCTGACGCTCTTCAAGCTGGTCAGTGACGTTCTGGCCAGCGGCATGAGTGTCACGCAGGCGATCAAGATCGATGCCCGCAAGGAATACCGCAGCCACGCCAAGATGGACGAGATCGATGGCGCCTCGCTCGAGCAGGTGGCGGCGGCGCATGATGCGCTTGACCTCTACTGGCTCGATGACACCCGCGCGCCCGCCGATCAGTTCGCGGCGTTTCGCGCGCTCGATGCAGCGGAGAAGGCCAAGCTCGTCGCCTATGCCACCGCCAGCACCACGCAGTCCTGCTTTGCCCGGGACCGCCAGCGCGACAGCCTGATGCATGCGTTCGAGATCGAGATCATGCCTGACATCCGCGCCCACTGGACGCCGAATGCGGCGCTCTTTAACCGCTTCAAAAAGGCCTGGCTCCTGAAGATCCTCGGCGAGGATCTGGGTCTGACCCAGGAGGCGGTGACGCTGGCCTCGTCGAGCAAGAAAGAGATCGTCGCCTTCTGCGACAAGCTCTTCGCCGAGCCCTTCGCCACACTCTCGGACGCGCAGCGCGCTGCCGTGGCCGCCTGGTGCCCGCCGATGATGCAGACCGCCGGTCTCGCCTTTGATGAGGCTGAGCCCACTGCGGAAATCCCCGAGCCTGACAGCGAGGTCGCGCAAGCGGCCTGAGCCATCACGCGACCCGCGCGTGGATCATGCCACCCGCGCGGGTCGACCCTCCCACACCCAACGGAAAGACATCCCCATGGCTATTCTCAAGTTCTCTGCCTCCGCAGTTGCGGCGCAGATCGCCCATGCGCGCGCCTGCAAAACCTTCCTGCCCAACTGGAACGGGCCCGTGGACAGGCCCGCCCTGATCCTGATCGTCGGCAATGGTGTGCATCTGCGCTCAAACGGCATCGATGGCACGACCACCCGAATCGTCACCACCGAACAGGCCGATCCCTCTTTCGCCTTCGCCGACGGCATGAACCCGTTTCGGGACACCGACTGGATGGCGCAGCGCCGCATGGCGTTTCGCGATCTGACCGGCCAGTTCTACACCGACATCCTGGATGACGTGCAGGTGCTCATCGACCGGGGGCGGGGTGCGATCCGGCTCGCCACCGATGGCCACAGCATCCGCGTCTTCGTGCGCCGGGCCTCGGACTATCTCATCGGCGGAACCTACGAGGTGCCCTCGGGCCTCGGCGGCACCTTCCGGGTCATCCTCAAGGATGCCTGCGACACCTTCGCGATCGTGCAGAACTGCGGCAATTGCGAGGATTTCGACGCCATGCAG
>Ga0207883_1000213_pt1 | contig 21838 bp, 17 predicted proteins | sample MalvirmetaMSP109_FD_184229 | JGI IMG/M metagenome (GOLD analysis project Ga0207883, IMG submission 184229) | Marine viral communities from the Deep Pacific Ocean - MSP-109 (SPAdes) | ecosystem: Environmental > Aquatic > Marine > Oceanic | place: Pacific Ocean | collected 2011-05-21 | reverse complement strand
GAAAACCCATGAAGTACTCCAGAAATTTTAAAACCGATAAACTTACCTGATTTTGGCAGGTACTGGAAGAGGCGAGCAGCTTACATTCCCGTTATACTCCCTATTTGCCTGGTTTCAACGTTGGATGGTTATGCCCCGATTTTCTGTTGTGTTCTTCTGGATTGTTATAGCAATACTGACAGGTTGTGATATATCGGCTATCAACTCTCCATACCCTGCTGCTGAGAGTGAAAAAACGGTTAGTTACAGCTCCTTTATGCTGCGTCCAAAACATCTTGATCCTGCCCGTTCCTACTCAGCAAATGAAAGCCTGATTACGGCGCAGATATATGAGCCGCCCTTTCAGTACCATTACCTTAAACGTCCGTATCAAATGGAACCATTAACCGCAGCGAAAATGCCGGAAGTGGAATTTTTAGATAAAAATCAACAGGTATTGGCGGGATCACAACAGACAGCAGAAAATATTGCTTTTTCACGTTATACGATTACTCTGAGACCCGGAATAGCCTATCAACCACATCCGGCATTCGCTCAGGATGCGTCTGGACAATTGCTATATCATGATCTGGATGAACAGAACTCCAATCATCTGAACACGATTATGGATTTTCCAGAGCAAGCCACCCGTGAATTAAAAGCGGCTGATTATGTATATCAAATTAAACGGCTGGCGCATCCGGAAGTACATTCACCCATTTTAGGATTAATGAGTGAACACATCGTCGGTTTGGGTGATTTTGCCGCCATTCTGAATAAACTGCAGCAACAGGATAAGCCGCTTGATTTGCGGGAACTACATATCGATGGGGTGGAAGTTATTGATGATTATCAATACCAAATTACCGTTTATGGTCAATATCCCCAATTGAAGTACTGGCTGGCGATGCCATTTTTTGCGCCCATTCCCTGGGAAGCCGATGTGTTTTACCAGCAGACTGTCTTAAAAGATAAAAACATCACTTTAGACTGGTACCCGATTGGAACGGGGGCCTATCAAATGGTAGAAAACGATCCTAACCGGCGCATGGTGATGATTAAAAACCCCAATTATCACGGTGAAATTTATCCCAGTGAGGGTAATCCTGGCGATGCTGCAGCTGGTTTATTGGATGATGCCGGTTTGCCGATGCCATTTATCGATAAAATCATTTACACCCTGGAAAAAGAAAGTACCTCTTATTGGGGCAAATTCATTCAGGGTTACTACGATATTAGTGGCTTAACTTCCGACAGTTTTGAACAGGCTATCCAGGTTTCTTCAGGTGGTTCGTTTGGACTAAGTGAAGATATGATGGAAAAAGGTATTGATTTACAGGCTGCAGTTGGCACCACTACCCATTATATCGGGTTTAATATGCTGGATTCAGTGGTAGGCGGAGATACTGAGCAAGCACGCAAACTGCGGCAGGCGATTGCAATTGCAATAGATCAGGAGGAATTTGTTTCCATTTTCTTTAATGGCCGTGGAATTCCTGCCCAAGGACCTATTCCTCCGGGAATTTTTGGTTATCGTGAAGGCCGGGAAGGATTGGATCCTTACGTTTATGAATGGCGGAATGATGCAGTACGCACCAAGCCCATCTCTTTTGCCAGAGAATTACTTGCGGATGCTGGATATCCCAATGGTCGAGATGCTGAAACAGGGCAACCTTTAGTTCTGTATTTTGATGTTTCTGCTGTTGGACCAGATGCCAAGGCACAATTGGACTGGATGCGTAAACAATTTCAAAAACTCAATATTCAGCTGGTGATTCGGTCAACTGATTACAACCGTTTTCAGGATAAAATGCGTCGCGGGCAAACGCAGATATTCAAAGTTGGCTGGAGCGCTGATTATCCGGATCCGGAAAATTTTCTGTTTCTTCTATATGGGCCTAACGCCAAAGCCATTCATAATGGTGAAAACAGCGCCAATTACCAAAACCCGGAGTTTGATGAGTTATTTGAGCAGATGCGGGTAATGCCTGATGGTGATGAGCGTCAAAAAATTATCGACAAAATGGTGGATATTGTTCGTCATGATGTGCCGTGGGTATGGGGCTTTCATCCCAAACAGTTAACGTTGTTTCACGCGTGGAATAAAAATATCAAACCCAATCTGATGGCAAACAATACATTAAAGTATCATCGAATTGATCCGCTATTACGAGACCAGTTGCGGTCGAAATGGAATCAACCGACCATCTGGCCGCTGATTTTGCTGTTGTTTATTTTTAGCATGGCAATGTTGCCAGCTGTTTTGATTTATCGCCGAAAAAAATACCAACAGGCTGTCAATACTTGATACTGTTGATTTTGCGTATCATCCGGTACAATTGAATGCGGAAATTGTTATATGACTTCAGGTATGAATTGAGCAGGGAGAAAAGCACGTGGATTTGGCTACTTTACTGGGTTTTTTAATAGCCTGGAGTCTGATTATCGCCACCATTGCTCTTGGGGCAGCGGCGAGCACCTTTGTTAACATGCCTTCATTCATGATAGTTGTAGGTGGCACGTTTGCCGTCGTCATGATGCGCTTTACCCTTAAACAGTTCATTGGTTCGATGAAAACGGCAACCAAAGCCTTTTTGCATAAATCTGAAGATCCTTCTGAAATTATTTCCAGTGTGGTTGTTTTAGCCGGTATTGCCCGTAAAGAAGGTTTACTGGCATTAGAACGACAGGAAGTTAAAAATCCTGCATTGGCACTGGGCATTCGAATGCTAGTCGATGGTCATGAACCTGCTGTGGTCAGAAAAGCCCTGAATACGGAAATGAATGAAACGGTCAATCGACATAGCATCGGTCAACAGATTTTCCAGCAAATTGGTGATGCCGCTCCGGCGATGGGGATGATCGGTACTTTGGTTGGCCTGGTTCAGATGCTCTCGAATATGTCCGATCCAAAATCAATTGGTCCAGCGATGGCGATTGCATTATTGACAACCTTATATGGTGCAATGATTGCCAATATGTTTGCTTTACCGGTAGCCGATAAGCTTGCTTTACGCAGCAATGAAGAGCTGATGAATAAAAGTATTATCATTGAGAGCGTGATGGGAATTCAGGAAGGTCAGAACCCGAAAGTATTGGAAGAGTTACTGAAAAATTATCTTCCGGCTTCAAAACGGGATGCTGAAGAGCCAGCCCCGGCCGAAGCTTGATCAGCTGACGACGGCAGAATTCTATGAGCGATAGTGAAACGCAAAGTTTCAAAAAGCAGCAAAAGAAAGGTTTGCCAGCTTACATGGCTACATTTGCTGACTTAATGTCGTTGTTGATGTGTTTCTTTGTTTTGTTGTTATCTTTCGCCGAAATTGATGCCATCAAATATAAAATGGTGGTTATGTCTCTGGAAAAAGCCTTTGGTGTGCAGCGAGAGGTAGTGGATGAAGCCATTCCTAAAGGCACCAGCATCATTGCACAGGAATTCAGCCCGGGTGAACCTAAACCCACACCGTTGAATATTGTCAGACAGGAAACTACTGATGATACGAAAGATGTGTTAAAAATCACTATGGATGCCGAAGCTGTTGCTGAAGCTCAGGCAAAGCAGGTCGCCGAGGAAGTTGAGGAGTTTAAAGAAGCGCTGGAATCTGAAATCGAACGTGGTTTGATCGTTGTTGAAAATCAGCTCAACCGTATTGTTATCCGAATCCGTGAGCGAGGTTCCTTTCCTTCTGGCGACGCCACATTAAACCAGAACTTTGTTCCTATCCTGAAAAAAATTAATGAAGTGTTAACGCAGACTGACGGGCTGATTGCCGTGGCAGGACACACTGATAATATTCCAATTAATACTTCCCGTTATCGTTCCAACTGGGAGTTATCTACTTCCAGGGCGACTTCAGTGGTTCACGAACTGCTGAAGTACAATACGATTCCACCGGAACGTTTTGTGCTTGAAGGCTATGCTGATACCCGCCCATTGGCCCCAAATGATTCTATTGAGAATCGGGCAATAAATCGTCGTGTTGAAATTGTGGTTCTGAAAGGTTCGCTGGACAGTGAGCTGACCAAGTCAATTGATGAATTGATCCAGCAGCACGATTCAATAGAAAGTGAAATTCAACAAGTCCGTTGAAGTTCAAAAGATTGCTTCCCGCAAAATATGTCTGTCTAAACAATGGTATTATTTTGCAAGTTTTTGATATCAGTTATGACATGATTCATATCATCGAAACATAAGCACACAAACAAAAAAGAGCCTTTTACTGGAAAAAAGACAGCCGCATAGAAATAATGCAGCCGGTTGTATAAAGGTGCTGACAATAAGAACGTTAGAGGTAAACATGCAAAAAATTTCCGTAGAAACAGGAATCGTGATCCCATTGGATCGACCAAACGTCGATACGGATGCCATCATACCGAAACAGTTTCTGAAATCGATCAAGCGCAGTGGTTTTGGTCCCAATCTGTTTGATGAATGGCGTTATCTGGATCATGGCGAGCCGGGACAGGATTGTAAAGATCGTCCGCTTAATCCCGATTTTGAATTGAATCAACCACGTTATCAGGGTGGCACGATATTACTGGCACGTGAAAACTTTGGTTGTGGATCGAGCCGTGAACATGCGGTTTGGGCGCTTGAAGATTATGGTATTCGAGTGATTATTGCCCCCAGTTTTGCTGATATCTTTTTTAGCAACAGCAGTAAAAATGGCATTCTCACAATACAACTTGATGAAAAGCTGGTCGAAAAACTATTTCATCAGGTCGAAGCTACTCCAGGTTATAAACTGACCGTTGATTTGCCAGAACAGAGCATTTTATTGCCTGATGGTGAAGTCCTGCATTTCGAAATAGACAGCTTTAAAAAGCATTGTTTGATAGAAGGTCTGGATGATATTGGCCTGACCCTGCAGCATACTGATGAAATCAAAGCTTACGAGGCCCGTCGTCGTGAACAAACGCCGTGGCTGTTTTCCTAATATTTTTCCATTTATAAGTAATAACATTCATGACAAAGAAAATTGCAGTATTGGCCGGTGATGGAATCGGTCCGGAAATTGTTGCCGAAGCGGTAAAGGTTTTAAATGCTTTTAAACAGGATGGTTTGGCGATTGAACTTGAATATGGTCTGATTGGTGGGGCCGCCTATGATGAAACCGGCAGTCCACTTCCTGATGAAACCTTGCAGATGGCCAAACAAGCAGATGCCATTTTGTTAGGTGCAGTGGGAGGCTATAAATGGGAATCACTGGATATCAGTGTGCGACCTGAAAAAGGTTTATTGGGTATTCGTTCACAATTAAACCTTTTTGCTAATTTACGTCCGGCTTTGTTATATCCACAATTAGCAGATGCATCCACCCTGAAACCACAAGTTGTGGCGGGTCTGGATTTAATGATTGTCCGTGAATTAACTGGTGGGATTTATTTTGGTCAGCCCAGAGGGATCCGTACTCTGGAAAATGGCGAGAAAGAGGGCTACAACACCCTGGTGTATCGCGAAAGTGAAATTAATCGCATTGGACGCGTGGCATTTGATATTGCCCGTAAACGCCAAAGTCGTGTTTGTTCTGTGGACAAAGCCAATGTATTGGAATGCACCGAATTGTGGCGTGAGACGATGACAACATTGTCCAAAGACTATGCCGATGTCGAGCTAAGTCATATGTATGTTGATAATGCTGCAATGCAGCTAGTACGGGCACCAAAGCAGTTTGACGTTATGGTGACCACTAATATGTTTGGCGATATTTTGTCAGATTGTGCGTCAATGCTGACCGGCTCGATTGGTATGTTGCCCTCGGCGTCGCTTGATGAAAACGGCAAGGGAATGTATGAACCTATTCACGGTTCAGCCCCTGATATTGCTGGTCAGAACATTGCCAATCCACTGGCAACGATTTTGTCAGCTGCTATGATGTTACGTTACACCCTTGATCAGCCGGCTTTTGCAGATCGTATTGAACAAGCCGTAAGTAAAGTTCTGGATCAAGGTTTAAGGACAGCAGATATTTTCTCCGCGGGAATGACTCGCGTGACCACTGCTGAAATGGGCGATGCCGTTGTGGCAGCGCTGTAACAAAAGAATTTAGGTGAAATGTGACTAAACAAATTGATGTTGCTGTTGTAGGCGCTACTGGTGCGGTTGGTGAAACCATGCTGGATATCCTGCATAAGCGGAATTTTCCCGTAGGTAAAGTGTATGCATTGGCCAGTGAGCGTTCAGCTGGCTCAACTGTACAGTTCGGTAATAAATCGATAATGGTAGAAGATTTGGCCGAGTTTGATTTTTCCAAAGTACAGATAGGCTTGTTTTCTCCTGGGGCTAGTGTTTCTGAAATCTATGCGCCAAAAGCGGCTGCTGCAGGCTGTATTGTTATCGATAACACTTCACAGTTCCGTTACGACGATGATGTACCGCTGATTGTGCCTGAAGTGAATCCAGATGCTGTGGCCGGTTACAAAAAGCGTGGCATTATCGCTAATCCGAATTGCTCTACCATTCAAATGCTGGTGGCGTTAAAACCCATCTACGATGCTGTGGGGATTACTCGTATTAACGTTTGTACCTATCAGGCTGTATCAGGAAGTGGAAAACCGGCAATGGATGAGCTGGCCAAGCAGACTGCTGCTCTCTTGAATGGTCGCCCGGTAGAAGCTGAAGTTTATCCGAAACAGATTGCCTTTAATGTAATTCCTCAAATCGATGTTTTCATGGATAACGGTTACACCAAAGAAGAAATGAAAATGGTTTGGGAAACTCGCAAAATCCTTGGTGATGAGACAATTCAGGTCAATCCAACTGCAGTTCGGGTGCCTGTTTTTTACGGTCATTCTGAGGCCATTCATATTGAAACCCGTGACAAGATCACTGCTGAAAAAGCCAGAGAACTGCTATCAGCATTTGAAGGCATCGTGGTGATTGATGAACACAAAGATGGTGGTTATCCAACAGCTGTCACAGATTCCTCTGGGCAGGATCCTGTATATATAGGGCGTATTCGTGAAGATATTTCACATCCAAATGGTTTGAATTTATGGGTTGTCTCAGACAACGTCCGTAAAGGGGCGGCACTAAACAGTGTGCAAATTGCTGAACTTCTGGTAGATAGATACCTCTAGGCATTGCTGAGATTGTCAAGGAAGGGGAGTTAAATGAAACAGAAAACGTTGACCAGTTTGTCGGTAGCTGCGGCACTTGGTTTATTAACTCCCTTACCGGGTTATGCGTTTGGCCTCGGCCAGATAACTTTATACTCTGCCTTGAATGAACCTTTCAGGGCAGAGATTGAGGTCAATGCTCTTCAGGATGATGAACAGGGTAACCTTGAGGTCAGGTTGGGTTCATCCCAGGATTTTGAACGAGCAGGACTGGAACGCAGCTTTTTATTAACTCAGCTGAATTTTGAAGTTATTGAAGAAAGTGATTCCACCCGAATTTTGGTCACTTCTGATATTCCCATCAAAGAACCGTTTCTGGGATTTTTACTGGCGGCAACAACTGGTCAGGGAAAATTACTACGCGAATATACGGTGCTGCTGGATCCACCTAAAGAGCTATACCGCGGTCGTGATACTGTAGAATCGTCACGCGCACCTGTTTCACAATCAACGGTTCCTGCTACTCCACGCACAACTTCTCCAAGTCGGACAGCCTCTGCATCTGATCGCGTCACGCAATATAACGTTCAGTCCCGCGATACCTTATGGAGCATCGCCGAGAGAACACGCCCTTCAGGCGATATTACGATGCAGCAGATGATGATTGGTCTGCTCAATGCAAATCCTCGGGCATTTCAGCAAGACAATGTGAACAGTCTTTACGCGGGCAGTACACTTAGAATACCTGCAACAGAAGAAATTACCCGCCTTTCTGCCAATGAAGCAAAAGCTGCTGTAGATAGGCAAAACCTCGAATGGCAACAACGCAATCTTGCTCAGACTGCTTCTCCTGTGGCCATTGTTGATGATATTTCCGCATCGGAAAATAATGCAGCAGCAGAAAATAACGAAATTGAACCAGAAATTGAAGCGGCAAACGATGCTGAAGATCCATCAAACTTAACAGAGAGCGAAGAAGCAATCTCAGATGCTGAGAGTGCACGCTTAAAGTTAATCGCTGCAACAGAAAACAGTTTGTTGGAGGCAGATCCGGAAATTAATGGTGATCCTGACTTACAGCGAATCAGTGAACAGTTAACGCTTGCCCAGGAAACCATAGAGTCACAAACTCAGGAAAATATTGATTTCAAAAATCGTATGGACGCGATGGAACGTCAGCTGGATACCATGCGTCGCCTTATTTCGCTTAAAGATGCGGATATGGCAAGACTGCAAAGCTTGCTCGAACAAGACGAAACCCAAATGGATTTAGCGACACTGGTAGATGAAGCAAACACCATTCTGGAAAACAGTGAAGCTGAAAGTGAAGCATTAAATGACGGCGACAATAATACTAATTTAGATGATCCATCTGAAGAGGCAACCAACCGGGATGTTGTAGATGATGACTGGCAACCGATTGATATTGCTAATGTTGAAACAGATGCAGCATTAACTGAGGAAGAAGCGTCACCAACAGAAAGTAACGACAATATCGCTGATGAGTCGACAGAACTTGAAACTGTCACCAATGCTGACTCTCCCGAACTGACTGCTTCTGAGTTGGATGAAAATACTGTAGAGGCATCAGAGTCAGCAGAACTGGAAACAGCTGCTGGAGAGGTTGATGCTGCGATAGTTGAAGCTGCTCAGGAACTGAATCTAGACCAGCAACAGCTGGATTCTCTGTACCAGCGGGTTCAAGCTTTTGTAATAGCGCATAAGGTTGAATCATTACTGGCAATCTTATTGTTGCTTTTAATTATCTGGATGATTATCCGTCGTGGACAGCGTGAAGTCAGTTGGGATGATGCTGTCAGTAAAATTAACAAAAACAAACCTGCGACCACGACTGCCGAAACCGGTAGTGTGAATATTGTCACGCCGGTTGCCGAGGAGAAAGAGTCAACAACCGCAAGCCAAACCAAATCAGTTGATGAACTGGTCGAACAGGCTGATATGTTTGTTGGTTATGCCGATTATGTTCAAGCAGGAACTGCCCTAGAACAAGCTCATCGACAGGCACCGGAAGATAAAGAAATTACTGCAAAATTATTATTCATTTATTACAAACAACAAAAATCTGCAGATTTCATTGCGTTATTGAATACCTCGGGCATTGACGAAAATGATCCGCAGTGGCCTGATGTAAGAAACTGGGGCGCTCAGCTATTACCACATAATCCTTTGTTTGCTGAATCTTCTGAAGCAGCTGATGTTGCTATTGAAGAATCCACCGAGGAAGTACAAACCAGCTTGGATACTGAGGATGAGCCACAAGGTGATGTTGAAACTGAAGAAGAAGTGATGGAGACCTTCTCTGAGCCTGAGGAGTCGGATCATATCGATTTCAATCTGGATGATTACAAAACAGACTCAACCACTACTTCCAAGACTGAAGAAGTCTACCAACGTGATGAAGAGGATTTGTTGCAGTTTGATAGCAGTACATCTGCGGAAAAAGACCCAGAAGCTGAACTAGAACAATCTGAAACTGATACTTATCCCGAAGATGATGATCTGCGAATCGACTTTGAACAGGATAATGTGTTGCAGCCGGATTCCTCTGCTCCAGACGTTCTGGACTTGAATATTGATGAGACAGATGATGTGTCAGATCAGCAAGCTGAGGAGGTTTTATCTGTAGATTCTTTAGATGCTGATGAGCTGGACCTCACCAATTTTGAAACTGAAGAACCAACAGAAACCGAAGATGTTGATGTTATCGAAGATTATCTGAATCTGGATAGCAGTGCTGATGATGATGAACTTGATTTCGATCTGAGTGATTTCGACTCAATTGATGAGTCTGAAACCAAGCTGGATCTGGCAGCAGCGTATTCAGATATGGGTGATCCTGAAGGTGCCAGAGGTATCCTCGAAGAAGTCCTTGAGCAGGGTACAGATGAACAGAAAAAACGAGCGCAGGAATTGCTCGACACTTTGTCATAACGAGTTCTGATGTGAGGTTAGCGTTAAGTATCGAGTATGACGGCAGTAATTTTCATGGGTGGCAGTTTCAGCCAAAACAACGGACTGTTCAGGGCGAATTGCAGAAAGCCGTATCACTAATCGCCAATACACCGACAGAAGTTTTTGCTGCTGGCCGAACTGATACAGGAGTGCATGCATTAAATCAGGTGGTGCATTTTGATACCGAAGCTGTTCGGCAAGAACGAAACTGGCTATTGGGATTGAATTCCAACTTACCCCACGATATCAGTATTAAATGGGTAAAACCGGTGTCAGAAAACTTTAACGCCAGGTTCAGTGCGATAAAACGCCGTTATCGTTATTTAATACTCAATCGTGACAGTCGTTCCAGTGTGCATCATCAACGTATGTGGTGGGTATACAAAAAGCTTGATGAACAAAAAATGCAGCTGGCGGCTAATAGCCTGCTTGGCCAACATGACTTTTCGGCATTTCGGGCACAGGAATGTCAGGCAAAAAGTCCGATAAAAACCCTTGATAAATTGATTGTCACTCGCCGTGATGATTGCATTGCTGTGGATGTTGAAGCCCGTTCTTTTTTGCATCACATGGTGCGTAACCTTATGGGCGTATTGGTTCCTGTTGGGGAGGGAAAAAGACCTGTTGAATGGGCTCAACAAGTTCTACAAAGTCAGGACCGTAACATGGCGGGTGTTACCGCCCCACCTCAAGGTCTGTATCTGACCGATGTCGTTTATCCGGATGAATTTTTCCTGCCAACAGTGTCAGGTTTTCCAGTGCTCTGGTAAAGTACTCTAGTAACTTCTGGAAAGCTGATAATCCCAAATGAGAACCCGCGTTAAAATATGTGGCATTACGCGTCGTCAAGATGCTGAATTTGCTGTAAAAAGCGGGGCGGATGCTATCGGGTTGGTTTTTTATGAACCAAGTCCTCGTGCTGTGACAATGGCACAGGCTGCCGCAATTACTGCGCAGTTGCCACCTTTTGTATCTGCTGTTGGTTTATTTGTGAATGCAACTGCCGACGAAGTGCGGCAAACACTTGAACAGGTTCCATTAAGTTTGTTGCAATTTCATGGCAATGAATCCGCTGAGTATTGTGCTCAATTCAATATGCCCTATATCAAAGCGGTAAGAATGCAGACAGAAACCGATTTAATACAGGCTGACGAGCATTTTGCTGAAGCTTCAGCCTTATTGCTGGATAGCTATCAACAAGGCGTGCCGGGGGGAACCGGACAGACCTTTGACTGGTCAATGATTACTGCAGTTAGCAAGCCGCTGATATTAGCGGGTGGTCTGACAACTGAAAACGTTGCAGAAGCTATTCGGCAGGTCTCGCCTTATGCAGTAGATGTAAGCGGCGGTGTAGAAGAGTCGAAAGGACTTAAAAGTAATAATAAAATAAGCGCATTCATGCGAGAGGTGGCAAATGCCTGATATACAGATTGATGACTATTTTAAAAACTACCCAGATGAATTAGGTCATTTTGGACCTTATGGTGGTCGCTTTGTTGGCGAAACCCTGATGGGTGCTATTTATGAGCTGGAAGAAGCCTATAAACAGTACAAAAATGATCCAAACTTCCAAGCTGAAATGGATAAAGATCTGGCTGACTTTGTAGGCCGTCCATCACCTATATATCATGCCGAAAACTGGACAAAGAAACTGGGTGGAGCCCAGATCTATCTTAAGCGTGAGGATCTTAATCATACCGGTGCCCATAAAGTTAACAACACGATTGGTCAGGCTTTGCTGGCTAAGCGTATGGGTAAAACTCGTATTATTGCTGAAACAGGTGCGGGACAGCACGGTGTAGCGACCGCTACGGTTGCCGCACGTTTAGGTATGGAATGTGTGGTTTACATGGGCGCAGAAGATGTTGAGCGCCAGGCAATGAACGTTTACCGAATGAAGCTTTTAGGTGCAGAAGTGGTACCGGTTCAGTCTGGGTCAAAAACGCTCAAAGATGCTTTAAATGAAGCCTTGCGTGACTGGGTCACCAATGTGGATGACACTTTTTATATTATCGGCACGGTTGCCGGCCCACATCCTTATCCAGCGATGGTTCGGGACTTCCAATCAGTAATTGGTCGTGAAGCCCGCCAGCAAATGATCAATACCACTGGCAAACTGCCAGATACGCTGGTTGCCTGTATCGGTGGTGGGTCGAATGCCATTGGCCTGTTCTACCCATTTATTGAAGATGAATCTGTTGCAATGATTGGTGTTGAAGGTGCTGGTCATGGTCTGCAGACAGGGCAGCACTCAGCTCCACTTTCTGCCGGAACTCCCGGCGTATTGCATGGCAATCGAACTTACCTGATCCAGGATACTGCGGGACAAATTACCGAAACTCACTCCATTTCAGCCGGACTGGACTATCCTGGCGTTGGTCCTGAACATGCATGGTTGAAAGATATCGGCCGTGCACAATACGTTACAGTGACGGATACTGAGGCTCTTGATGCTTTCCATGAACTGACACGCACTGAAGGCATTATTCCGGCTCTGGAAACCAGCCACGCATTGGCTTATGTTTCAAAATTAGCCCCAACGATGTCAGCGGATCAAAGTATTCTTATTAATGTCTCAGGACGTGGTGATAAAGACATGCACACGGTTGCAGCCATGGCTGGTCTGAATTTCTGAGGAATATAAAATGAGTCGTATTAAAGAATGTTTTAAAAATCTTCAGGCAGATGGGCAAACTGCTTTAATCCCTTATGTGACGGCAGGTGATCCTGAACCATGGGTAACCGTACCACTGTTACATGCTTTGGTGGATGCCGGTGCCGATATTATCGAACTGGGTGTACCTTTCTCTGACCCCATGTCGGATGGTCCTGTGATCCAAAAGGCCTGTGAACGGGCATTGAAAAATGATGTCACGCTGGATTCGATTCTGGATATGGTGAAACAGTTCAGAGAGAAAAATAACCATACGCCAATTGTGCTGATGGGATATGCCAATCCTCTTGAAGCAATGGGTTACGAAAAATTCGCCAAAAAAGCACAGGCTGTCGGGGTGGACGGTGTTTTGACTGTTGATATGCCACCAGAAGAGTCTGATGAATTCCTGCGACTGATGGACGTACATGATATTGATACGATTTTCCTGGTTGCGCCAACGACATCGGCACAGCGTATGCAGAAAATTGCCCAATATGCCAAAGGCTTTATTTATTATGTTTCGATCAAAGGTGTGACGGGTGCTGCCGCATTGGAAATTAATGAAGTAACCGCCAAACTTGAAGAAATTCGTAAATACACTTCGTTACCGGTTGGTGTGGGGTTTGGTATCAGAGATGGCCGCTCAGCCGCAGCTGTCGCGGAAGTAGCTGATGCTGTAGTAGTGGGCAGTACTTTGGTACGTTGCATAGAAGAACACTCCAATCGCCCGCAGGAATTACCCGCAGCAGTAGCAAGTCTGTTAGCTGAAATGCGTCATGCAATTAATGCGCGTGATTTAGCCAGCGTCTCGGCCTAATAAGCGATAAGGTGACAAAATGAGTTGGTTTGAAAGATTACTACCGTCGAAAATCCGCACCAGTGGCCGTAGCCGCTCGGTACCTGAAGGTGTCTGGTGCAAGTGTCCGGCATGTGACAATGTGCTTTATCGGGCTGAGCTTGAGCGTAATCAGATGGTGTGTCCCAAATGTGATCATCATCAACGGATAAATGCCCGTGATCGACTGAAAAGTTTTCTTGATGAAGAGAATCGCCAGGAAATTGGGACCGAAGTTAAGCCTGTCGACACCCTTAAATTCAAAGACAGTAAACGCTATCGTGATCGTATTACCCAGGCGCAAAAAAATACCGGTGAGAATGATGCATTGTTAGCCATGCAAGGCACGCTTAAAGGCCTGCCTGTTGTGGTTGTTGCGTTTGATTTTGGTTTTATGGGGGGCTCAATGGGCTCCGTGGTCGGTGAAAAATTTGTCCGTGCTGCAAAGGTTGCTTTAGCGAAAAAACTGCCGTTGATATGTTTTGCCGCCAGTGGTGGAGCACGCATGCAGGAAGGCCTGTTTTCACTAATGCAAATGGCAAAAACCAGTGCTGTTTTATCACAACTTGAAGAGGCTGGAATCCCGTTTATTTCTGTGATGACCGATCCTACTATGGGTGGTGTTTCAGCCAGTCTGGCAATGCTGGGTGATGTCAATGTGGCTGAACCTAAAGCCTTAATTGGTTTCGCTGGTCCACGCGTTATCGAACAGACTGTTCGTGAAAAATTACCAGAAGGTTTCCAACGCAGTGAGTTTTTGCTGGAACATGGTGCCATCGACATGATTATTGACCGCCGAGAAATGCGCGATCGTCTGAATAATCTGTTAACCATGATGCAAAATCGTATTGCTGTTTAAATCCTAGTTTATGCGATTTAATAGCTTGCCACAGTGGCTGGCATGGCAGGAAAAGCTTCATTTTACTGAGATAGATCCCGGCCTGGATCGGGTTCGTGCTGTCTGGAAGCAAATGTATGCCGACAACAAACTGCCTTTTCGGGTAGTAACGGTTGCCGGTACCAACGGTAAAGGCTCTTCTGTTGCGTTATTGGCTTCTATACTCTCAGCTGCCGGCTATCGAACAGCCTGTTACACCTCGCCGCATCTATTGTGTTATAACGAACGCATCGTAGTTGATGGTCAAACAGCAACGGATCAACAGATATGCGAAGCTTTCGAGCGGGTTGACACCGCACGGGGTGACATTTCTCTAAGTTATTTCGAATTTGCCACGCTCGCTGCAGCAGATATTTTCTGTAGACAGAATATTGATATCGCGATTTTGGAAGTCGGTATGGGTGGACGGCTTGATGCGGTCAATCTGTTTGATGCTGATATTGCTTTAATCACACCTATTGGCCTGGATCATACTGTCTGGCTAGGGGATACCCGTGAACAGATTGGTATTGAAAAAGCCGGCATTATGCGGGCACACAACCCTGTAGTTTGCAGTGAACACTCTCCGCCAGAGACAGTTATAGAGATTGCTCAGAAATTAGAGTCGCCAGCGTATATTGCCGGCAAAGATTTCAATGCTCAATCCGATAAAAACTTATGGCAATGGCAAAATGCCGATTATCAATTCACTGGATTACCGTTGCCGGCATTACTGGGGTGTTATCAAATTCAGAACAGCGCGGCTGTGCTACAGGTCATCAGCCTGCTTAAAGATTCCGGAATGGAAAAAATCAATGAAACAGCCATCCGTGATGGGTTGGCTCACGTCCGACTTGCCGGCCGTTTTCAGATGATTGATGGCCCCATTACCCATATTTTTGATGTAACACATAATCAACAGGGTGCTGAAAATCTGGCAAAACTATTAACGGAAATTTCTTGTCAGGGTAAAACCCATGCAGTTATTGCCATGTTGCGTGATAAAGACAGCCAAGCGGTTTTTAATGCCTTGATTCCAGTGATAGATAATTGGTTTCTTGGTGGCTTAAATGGAAGCAGGGGTCAGTCTGCAGAAGATTTGGCAATTGGCCTGCAAGGTAAAATTTCCAATGATCGCATTCATACCAGTGAAGTAGTGGAGCAAGCCTATGATCTGGCTTCAGCCAATGCTATTGAAGGGGATCGTATCTTAATTTTTGGCTCATTCCATACTGTAGAAGCCATCATGCGGCATATCCCGGATTTCATTAATAAGCCGTTACCTGCCTCAGCTTGAGGTGTCCTGATACAGGGCTTTAATTTCCTTATCATACCGTTGCTCAACCAGCGCACGTTTAACTTTTAAAGTTGGTGTCAGCAAATCATTTTCGATCGTCCAGGGTTGCAAAGTCAGATGTACTCGCCGAATCCTTGCATAGGCGGGAAATTCAAATAACCACTGTCTGAGTAAGCGCACAAAATGCTGCTGTAAAACTTTGGAACCAAGACTGTCATTCTGTAATGGATCCAAACCGAGCTGCTGTGCAATCTGCGGCCAACTTTCACCATTAATGACCAATAAAGCGGCCAAATAAGATTGGCCTTCACCGACTACTAACGCCTGGTCAACCAGACCATTGCTGACTATGGCGGCTTCAATATCGGCTGGTGGTACTTTTTCGCCATTATTGAGCACCAGAATATCTTTGATTCGGCCAACAATATAAATATGTCCGCTATCGCTGATGTGGGCTTTATCGCCGGTATGCAGCCAGCCATCAGCATCAATAGTCTGTGCCGTTGCTTTGTGATTATTCCAATAGCCCAGCATATTGCCCGGACCTTTTACTTCAAGCTCTTCATCCTTGCCAATACGGACTTCTACACCCTGAATAGCGCGACCTACGCTGGCCGGATCATTGCTGGAAGGTTCATTAACACTAATCACCGGGCTGGTCTCAGTCAGGCCATAACCCTGCAGCAGAACTAAATCCAGTCCAATAAACATTTTAGCGGCATGGGCGGGTAGGGCAGCACCACCACTGACAGCTAAACGCAGTTTACCGCCCAGACGCTGATGAAATTTGGTCACCACCAGTTTGTGCAGCAATGGCCATAACAGCAGAGAAGGCGACCAATATTTACGCCCTTGCTGGTACTGAAAGCGTTTCCAGCCGATCTTCAGCGCCAGTTTGAAGATTCGACGTTTAAGCCAGCTGCCTTCTGCAAGTTGTTTATGAACGCGATCATAAATCCGTTCAAAAATCCTGGGCACAGCAATCATGATGGTGGGTTGAACTTGCCGCATATCGTCAGCAAGCAGGGGAATACTGCGAGAGAAGACTACTTTTGAACCAGCCATCATCGGCAGATAATAGCCGCCAGTTCGTTCCAATGTGTGCGAAAGTGGTAAAAAAGATAAGAAAACATCATCAGGCAGGATTTCAAAAAACTGCAACGAACCATAGGCCACCGACAACATATTATGATGGCTGAGCATAACCCCTTTAGAACGGCCAGTGGTGCCAGAAGTATAGATAATCGATGCCAATTGTTCTGGTGCACAGAGGGGTAGTTTCAACTCAGAAGCAGAAGCGGTATCAAGCCAGTTCTGCAGCGATGTCATGGAAAATGTGTTGTCTGTTATTGAATCATCATGGAACAGCACTACCCGTTTAACAGCGTGTTCTTCGGGTAATACGGCTTTAATGGCTGACCACTGTCTGAGACTGTTCACCAACAATAAACGTACATCTGCATCCTGTAATATATATGCAACGTTGTCTGGTCGATCATCGGGGTAAAGTGGAACTACTACCAACCCCAGACTTAAGGCTGCCAGATCGAAAAATATCCACTCTTTGCTATTTCGTAAATTGATTGCAACCCGATCACCTTTACGCAGATTTTCCTGGTGTAGCGCTTGTTGCCAATGGGTTATTTCATCAGCAACCTGTTGCCAAGTTAAGCTTTCCCAACTTTTCTTATCATTATCAAAAAAGCCATAGGCATCTTTATCAGGACTTCTTTTTATCCGTTCACAAGCTAAACCATATAGCGTTTGGGCCTGATCCGGAGAAATGTAATCATGGGCAACAGACATGATTAATCAAAAAGCCACCGTAATTGAACGCCGACGATATCGACAGAATTTTTATAACGTCCTAGCAACTGATTTCCATTTGAATCAGTATCATCGATGCTGGTGTCCTTCATAAATATATGAGTATAGGCGGCATCCAAAATTATATTATCGCTGTAGTGATAACTTGCCCCCAAGGCTAACCATGTACGATCACTGTCCGGAATTCGAGGAGTTCGACGTTGAGCATTGGGGATCGGTGTTTCATCATAGGCGACACCCGCCCGCCAGGACCATCGGTCATTAGCTTTATATTCCACGCCAAGTCCATAGCGCATGGAATTTTCCCAGTCTTCTTCTTTAAGAGAATTCAATGACCTCACATCAGAATTAATGCGTAATTCTTCAAAGCGACTCCAACGAGTCCAACTGGCATCGGCCATAACTGACCACTGTGAATTTAATTGGTGAATCAGGGCAATTGAAGCGGATTCAGGTAAGGTTACTCGACCAGCAATATTTCCATCTGGGAAATTTGCAGCAACAGGATCGCTAACGTTTTGTGGGATGCGAAATTCACCATCCCCGGTTAAATCATGCGTTATTTTTGAACGATAACTTAGGCCCATACGTGTCGCTTCGGTAAATTGATAGGTCATGCCAAGGTTATAACCCCAGCTCCAATCATCTGCAGTTAAACGTACTCGACCATCATTTTGTTGAGGCGCTCCCGTAAAAGCGCCAAAATTGGCTGCCTGACTTAGTTCCAAATCAATATATTGAAGGTTGATACCAAACCCTAATGAGAGTTTTTCAGTCGCTTTAAAAGCAATGCTGGGATTAATATTAACCGTAAGCAGATCCGAACGAATCGCATGATAACGCCCCTGCCAGCTATCGCCATAATCGGTCACCAGACCGAAAGGCGCGCCAACACCAATTCCTACGACAGTCTTGTCATTTAACGGATGAGCGTAATAAAAATTAGGGACTGCGGCAAGTTCACCGGCATTGCTGCCATCACCACCCGTTAATGGTGTGCCATTTGCATTAGAACCACGATCAGAAAATTCTGCTCGGGGTGCGATCAGGTTGAGCCCCATATTCATTTCTTTACGGGATAAATTTGTCATGCCAGCCGGATTGAAAAAAATAGTACTGGCATCATCCGCTACTGCAGCACTGCCTGAAAAGGCTCGCCCCAACCCCGTAATGCTTTGTTCTATCAGGGCGTAACCCGCTGCGGCTGCAGAATTACTGGCTGCCCCAAATAAAAGATAAAAACCAAATTGGGTTGTTCGGGACATGGTCATGGCAGCGTTACCTGGTAAGAGTTAGTTATTAATAAGGCAAAACTAGCTTATGCATGCAAATGAAGCAAGTTTGTAACAATTATCGACGTTGAAATAATAAATCCCATACTCCATGTCCCAGTCGATGACCTCGTTGTTCAAACTTGGTTAAGGGACGGTAGTCCGGCCGTGGAATAAAATCATCTGATGTGCTGGTATTGATAAAATCATGACTTGCCGAAAGATCCTGCAACATTTGTTCTGCATAATCCTGCCAGTCGGTTGCCATATGCAGAAAACCGCCCGCCCGAATTTTTTGTGCCAGGACGTCAACAAAAGCTGGCTGGATAATTCGACGTTTATGATGACGTTTTTTATGCCATGGATCCGGAAAGTAGAGTTGCACTCGATGCAAAGCATTATCCGCAACCTGATTTTTAAGCAATTCCACTGCATCCGTGCAAGCCACCCGCACATTAGTTAAATTATTCTCTTCGATAGCTTTTAGTAGTTGTCCCACACCTGGTCGATGCACCTCCACCCCGATGAAGTCGTTCTCCGGTTGGTGTATGGCCATTTCAATCAGCGATGCGCCATTCCCAAATCCGATTTCAAACACCACTGGAGCGTTACGCCCAAAAAGCTTTTGCATATCAATAGGTTGGTTATCGGCTTCAATACCAAACTTAGGCCATAAAACATCCAGTGCTTTTTGTTGACCGGGGGTTAAGCGACCCTCACGTTTCACAAAGCTTTTTACCTGACGGAGGCGTTTACCTTCAGTCATTTAATTCACCTTTACAATTAAGTGGTAACTCATCGATATGTCGATGAAAAACAGCGTGACATCATACCGAAGCACTACTGGAAAATCCTTATGGCGATGTATTTAACTGTCGCAGTTTGTAAAAGTGAATGGTCTAAATGCCAATGGTGTGCAGATTTTAGCGTTGGGAAGTTGTCATATAAATGACAATTTATTAAACAGCTAACCCAGTATTTTTCTGCGATTGATGCGGTACGGCAACCAAAAAACCAAAAGCAGGTATTTGAGCATTAAGATGATATAAGCCCAGAAACAGTGCGAAAAAGAGTGATAAGGACTATAATGCGCTGTCTGAATATTAGATCTGATGGATAAACGCCGCTGCAATCAAGCGGCCTCAAATCCCGCTACTTCGATAGTACAAGTAAACGAAAGAGAGACTTAACTTTATGGTTCATCCAGTTTTAGACTCGCTCACCAACGAAGTGATCGAAAGAAGTAAAAAAACTCGCACGGCTTATCTTGCTCGTGTTGACGAAGCTGCAGGGCAGGGTCCTCATCGTCTGACGCTTGGCTGTGGTAATCTGGCTCACGGTTTTGCTGCTTGTGCAGCAACTGAAAAAAGCGATCTGGCTGGTGACAAAAAAGCCAATATCGGCATTATTTCAGCTTATAACGATATGCTTTCTGCACATCAACCGTATAAGGACTTTCCGCCGCTTATCAAAGAGGCTGCCAACGAAGCTGGTGGGGTTGCCCAGTTTGCTGGTGGTGTGCCGGCGATGTGTGATGGTATTACCCAGGGTTATCCGGGTATGGACTTGTCGCTGTTCAGCCGTGATGTCATCGCAATGTCCACAGCTGTCGGCCTAAGTCATAATATGTTCGATGCCGCAATGATGCTGGGTGTCTGTGACAAGATCGTACCTGGCTTGTTAATTGGCGCATTGAGCTTCGGTCATTTACCGACCATCTTTGTGCCAGCAGGTCCAATGCCTAGTGGTCTGCCGAATAAAGAAAAAGTTCGTATCCGCCAATTGTTTGCTGAAGGCAAGGTAGGTCGCGAAGAACTGCTTAAAGCAGAGTCAGAGTCTTACCATAGTCCCGGTACCTGTACCTTCTACGGTACGGCCAACAGCAACCAGATGATGGTTGAAATCATGGGGCTGCATTTGCCGGGTGGAACGTTTATCAATCCCAATACCCCGTTACGTGATGAATTAACAAAAGAAGCAGCCCGTCAGGTATTGAAATTTACTGCGCTGGGCAACGATTACCGTCCAATCGGTCATATGATCGATGAAAAAGCGATTCTTAATGCGATTATTGGTCTACTGGCGACGGGTGGTTCAACGAACCATACCATGCACATTGTTGCAGTTGCCCGGGCTGCCGGTATCTTAATCAACTGGGACGATTTTGATCGTCTGTCGCAAATCATTCCTTTATTAAGCCGTGTCTATCCAAACGGCAGTGCCGATGTGAATCACTTCCAGGCCGCTGGTGGTATGGGCGTGTTAATTCAGGAATTATTATCTCAGGGCTTGTTACACGAAGACATCATTACGGTTGGTAATGAAAAAGGCTTGAAACAATACAGCCGCGAGCCCAAAATCATTGATGGCAAACTGATTTGGCAGGAAGGTCCAAAAGAATCTCTGGATAAAGAAGTTATTGGCACGGTTGAACAACCATTTGCCAAGTCAGGTGGTGTACATCTGATTAAAGGTAATCTCGGACGTGGTGTATCAAAAGTTTCTGCGGTAGATGTTGAGCATCGTGTTGTAGAGGCACCTGCTTTGGTATTTGACGATCAGGATGATGCCGTTGCTGCATTCAAAAATGGCGAACTGGAAAGAGACGTTATCGTGGTATTACGCTTCCAGGGACCAAAATCCAATGGTATGCCGGAACTGCATAAACTCAGTTCACCACTGGGTGTACTACAGGATCGTGGATTTAAAGTGGCGCTTGTCACTGACGGTCGTATGTCTGGTGCGTCGGGTAAAGTACCGTCTGCCATTCAAATGTGTCCTGAATCTGCAGAAGGTGGTCCACTGACCCGAATCAAAGATGGCGATATTATTCATCTTGATACCGAAAGAGGCATTATGAATGTGCTGGTAGATGATGAAGAATTTAACGCCCGTCTGTCTTGCATGATGGCTAATACTGAACATCATTACGGTAGCGGTCGCGAATTGTTTGACAGTTTCCGGGCAGGCGTTTCTTCAGCTGAAGAAGGCGCTATCAATATGTTCAACGTTGAATAATCTTCACCAGAATTAGGGATATCTATTTTTTATGAGCAAAACGATT
>Ga0207883_1000201_pt1 | contig 22701 bp, 20 predicted proteins | sample MalvirmetaMSP109_FD_184229 | JGI IMG/M metagenome (GOLD analysis project Ga0207883, IMG submission 184229) | Marine viral communities from the Deep Pacific Ocean - MSP-109 (SPAdes) | ecosystem: Environmental > Aquatic > Marine > Oceanic | place: Pacific Ocean | collected 2011-05-21 | reverse complement strand
TGCGCGATGATGGCTATGTTACGTAGTTTGTTTATATCTCTAGAATTATTACTCATAAAATCAGTTCATTAAGGCATGGCTGGCATGCGCTGTTAAAAAATGTCCCGTTGGGGACCACAATCACTTCAGATTATCCACCACAAACGGGGCAATACTTTTTTGCAGATGAGCATGGAGTGATAAATTGCCCGCAACAACGTGCCCTTTATCTAAAACCGTGTCACCACCGGTAAAGTTCGTTACCGAACCACCCGCTTCTTCAACCAACAATTTACCGGCAGCCAAATCCCAGTTTTCCAGGCCTATTTCCCAATAACCATCGACACGTCCGGCTGCAACATATGCCAGATCGAGAGCTGCGGAACCGGCACGGCGAATATCCGCCACCTTAGGGAAAACCGCGGCAAACATTTGCATATAAGCATCAATATGTTGCGGATATTTGAAAGGGAAGCCGGTAGCAATCAATGCCCCATTGAGATCTTTACGTTTTGTGACGCGCAGACGACGGTCATTCAATTTGGCACCTTCGCCACGGCTGGCAGTAAAAAGTTCATCGCGCATCGGATCGAATACCACAGCATGATCAATTCTGCCTTTGACCATGACACCTATTGATACGCAGTAATGCGGAAAACCATGCAGATAATTGGTTGTGCCATCCAGCGGATCGATGATCCAGACAACATCATTTTGTCCTGTTTCTCCCGACTCTTCAGCCATGATTGCGTGTTCAGGATAGGACTTTTTAATCGTATTAATGATTTCCTGTTCCGCAAGGCGGTCAACATCGGTGACAAAATCATTCAAACCTTTAGCGGTAATTTCCAAATGATCGACGTGTTGTAAAGAGCGCATAATCAGGCTACCTGCCTGACGAGCCGCACGTACGGCTATATTAAGCATCGGATGCATAGAACAAATTTTTCCAGAGCAAAAAAAAGAATGCGACAGAAATAGTAAATACTATTCCCGTCTAAAAAAAGAGAGCATAATTATACCAACTATCGCCACCGGTTCGCAGTTTAAATTTGTGGCAATAGACAGCATAAATATTTCCTGCTAGCCTTTTATCAGGCTTGCATTTACAAACGAAATGGAAATGCTACCAACCCTAGTACACTTTAAGGAGATACAAATGAAATCATTAGCTAAACTGGGCGCCGTTATCTTGCCTTTGGCATTACTGACTGCATGTGCAAACACTGCTGAAATGGAAGCATTAAAAGGTTCAGTTGAATCTGCACAATCTACAGCTGATTCTGCTTTAGTTGCAGCTCGCAACGCGCAAAGTACTGCTGATACTGCACAACGTACTGCTTCTGACGCTGAATTGGCTGCAATGAATGCACAAAAAGCGGCTGAAGATGCACAAGCACAAGTTGATGCTTGCTGTGCAAAAATTGATCGTATGTTCGAAAAAGCAATGAGCAAATAATTTAAACAATTATTTTTTCTAAGCTTAAAAACAGAAAAGCCGGGATTTATCCCGGCTTTTTTGGTTGTGCAGTTTGTAACTTTCTTTAAAACATTTCTTCCGATAAATGCGCAGGCCAAACAGGAATACCTGCAGCAGCCGAAATTTTATCTGCCGCTTCACGCGCAGCTTCTAACGTATCAAATGGACCAACCACCACTTCATCTACAGCCTTATTTTGCAATGGCCAGAATTTGTCCTGCATATTTAAATCTTCTAATGCCTTACGCATTTTTGCTCCGGTTTCCAGCTTTAAGCCGCCGTGAACAAACCAGACATTATCAACAATCTTTTCTTCCTGCTGATTAAGTTGTTTGACCACTCCGTTCGAGGTCATTACCACCTCTTCAGCGAACGGCCAGTCCTGCTCTGATAAGACGGTATCCTGTGCATTCAGCACGGCCATCACCATCGGTGTCATATTGCCGCTTACCCCATCATACATTTCAGGTATAGGCTTTTGTGCTTCAAGGAATAGCTTTCCATTTGCTACTGCAGCTTTATATTGTTGATGAATTATATTCACCTGAGTGTTTAAGGATACTAAGCTGTATAAATGCTCGACGTCTTCCGGGTACAAACGGATGCAGCCGCTACTCACCCGTAACCCGACACCATAGGGTTTAGCCGTTCCATGAATCAGATAGCTTGGGTTAGACAAACGCATTGCCCGTGTACCCAGCGGATTATCAGGACCAGGCGGCACTACCGCCGGCAGAATATCACCAGCTGCAGCATGCTCTTTACGCACTGATTCTGGCGGTGTCCATGAAGGATTTTCACGTTTCTGAATTATCGATAATTTACCTAAGGGAGTATCACGACCTTCGCGACCAATGCCGATGGGGTGCGTCACTACTCTTTGTAATTGATCACCTTTTTTGGGTAGAAAATAATATAAGCGCATTTCCGGAATATTAATGACCACACCTTTTCTCGGCGCGTCTGGAATAATAAAACGGTTGGGAATTAATACCGGTTGATTTTCACCGGGTAACCACGGATCCAGATTTGGATTAGCCTCCACCATGTCGGTATAACCCATATCAAATTTACGACCAATATCCAGTAACGTATCTTCATGTCGACTGTAGACAATAAGGTTGTGCCCAATGACACGCGCTTGTTCATCAGCCAATTCAAACGTTGTAGCGCCGACTGGCAGCATCAACAAACCGCTCGCCAAACCGATAAATAAACGACTAATCATTAAAAACCTATAGAGTTAAGAGTGAATAAACAGCGGCTATTGTACAATGTTCCGCGAAAACTGTTACTACTGGTCTTGCTGGACGAATAAAAAGCCTCAACCCGAAGGGCTGGTGCTATTTTTCCACTCTACTGTGTTGGAAATGATTTATGTAGAATGACTACATCGCATCATTACCGCCTTGTTGGACAAAAAAAATAGCCTCCAGCAGTGGTGGTTATGAAAGATTAACAGACCCTAGTGATGCTTTGCCCGCCTAAACAGTCTACAATCTCAGGCTGTGATTTTTTTGTTTTGATACAGATAGAAGCCAATGATGAAATACATTCTGCCGTTGTTCCTGTTGCTCACACTCACCGCGTGTTCCTTCTTTTCAGGTAGAGACCCGGTAGTTGCTGAAGAAAGCTGGACAGTAGAGCGCGTTTATGCCGAAGCTAAAGCCGCTCTGAATATTAATGATTACCGAACAGCAATCGAATATTACGAACAACTTGAAGCACGCTTTCCGTTTGGTGAGTATGCGCAGCAAGCTTTACTGGATTCAGCTTATGCGTATTACAAAACAGACGAGCCTGAAACGGCTATCGCCACCCTAGACCGCTTTATGCGAGTGTATCCACTTAACGAAAACATTGATTATGCAATGTATCTGCGTGGTCTGATTAACTTTAACCGTGATATGGGCATTCTGGAAAAATACATTCCCCGCGATGAGACTCAACGGGATCCTGGGTCAGCATTACAGGCACTGCGTGACTTTACTACGCTGGTCAACCGCTTTCCCACCAGCCGCTACAGTGATGATGCAGCTCAACGTGTAGTGTATCTGCGAAATCGTCTGGCACAACATGAATTGCACGTTGCAAGTTATTACATGCGCCGAGCTTCCTACCTGGCAGCGGCCAATCGCGCTAAATATGTTATTGAGAATTATCCACGAACTCCGGCCATGCCCGATGCTCTGGTGGTAATGGCAAAAGCCTATAAGATCCTGGAACTAAATTATTTATCAGAAGATGCTTTACGCGTTCTCGAGGCAAACTACCCGGGACATCCAGGGGTAGCAGAGGTACGTAAGACGACGCTGGTAGATTAACAGCGTCATCTTTGAAATTGATTGTTTAGATAGCGGCTTCGCCATCTTCACCAGTACGGATGCGAATGGCTCGCTCCAACGGTGAAACGAAAATCTTGCCATCGCCGATGCGGCCGGTATGCGCGGCTTTAGTAATTGCTTCAATACAGGCATCCACCTGATCATCTGCCAATACAATTTCCATTTTTACTTTCGGTAAAAAATCCACAACATACTCAGCACCACGATAAAGTTCGGTATGGCCCTTTTGTCTGCCAAAGCCTTTAACTTCGGAAACTGTCATGCCAGTGACTCCGATATCGGACAATGCTTCACGTACATCATCCAGTTTGAACGGTTTGATTATGGCTTCAATTTTTTTCATGTGATTGCCTACTCTATTGTTGATGTTACGGTATACCCTGATGTTATCGGATAGCGACGATCTCTGCCAAATGCTCTTCCAGTAATACGAATTCCCGGAGGAGCTTGCCGCCGTTTATATTCACTACGATCTACCATTTTGATGACCTGTGCAACCGTTTCTGCATCAAATCCCGAAGCCACTAAATCTTCAAAACAGCCATCTTTGGCAATATAGGCTTCCAGGATTTCATCAAGTATTTCATAGGCGGGTAATGAATCCTGATCCAGCTGGTCTGCTGAAAGCTCAGCGGAAGGTGGTCGACTTATGATGCGTTCAGGAATGATCGCCGACAAACTGTTGCGATAGCGTGCAAGCTTATAAACCAGCGTTTTATACACATCCTTTAATGGCGAAAAACCACCCGCCATATCTCCATATAATGTGGAATAACCAACGGCCATTTCACTTTTGTTACCAGTAGAAAGTACCATTGCGCCAGTTTTGTTGGATATTGCCATCAGCAATACACCGCGACAACGCGCCTGAATATTCTCTTCTGTGGCATCAGGCTGGGTACCAGCAAAAACATCTTCCAACTCACGCAGAAAGGTCTGAAACAGATTTTCAATATTAATATTTCGATATTGAACACCCAAGATCGCAGCCATTTCTGCTGCATCATCCAGGCTGATTTGTGAGGTATAACGCGATGGCATCATCACTGCCTGTACTCGTTCAGCTCCCAACGCATCGACAGCCAGAGCCATGGTCAGTGCAGAGTCAATACCACCCGATAAACCAATTACGACACCAGGGAAACGGTTTTTTTCAACATAATCACGTAAGCCACAGACTAATGCCTGGTAGACCGTTTCCAGCTCTTCCATCAACGGTTGTTGTGGCCCGCTGAGTTCAATGCCGTGTTCGGTTTTATGAAGTGTTATCGGTACCAAAGCAGTAGCAAACTGAATAGCCTGTATGCATTTTTCGCCCGCGGCATTAACTGCAAATGAGGCACCATCAAATACCAGTTCATCCTGTCCGCCAATCTGGTTCACATATAGAACAGGCACATTATTTTCGCGTGCCCGCTGGCTTACTTCCGCTTCGCGTAACTGGGTTTTATCCTGTTTAAATGGCGAGGCATTGAGATTCATAATGATTTCAGCCCCCGAATCCACCGCTTGTGACGAAGGTTCAATAAACCAGATATCTTCGCAAATGGTCAGGCCAATTTTGAACTGGTTAATATTAATGATGGTTGCCTCACGTCCTTCAATGAAATAGCGTTTTTCATCAAACACACCATAATTTGGCAATTTTTGTTTGAGGTATTGGGCGGTGATTTGTTTTTTGTTGATCACTGAAGCAGCATTAAACAATTCTTTGCCAACTTCACCGAGGGGGTGACCGACAATAATCGTAATATCATCAATTTGCTGACAAAGTGTCTGCAATGCTTTATCGACCCGCTTTAACAATCCGGGTCGCAGTAACAAATCTTCCGGTGGATAACCGGTCAGGCAGAGTTCGGGAAACACAACCAGTTCAGCATCATGCTCTTGCCTTGCTTGCTGGGTGGCCGCAATCACCTTTCTGGTGTTGCCAGCGACATCTCCCACAACCGGATCGATCTGTGCCAGCACTACCCGAAGTTGATTATTGACCATTACTTTTCCATTAGTCGCAGCATGGTTGAACCAATTTCTGCCGGTGAACCTGCAATCGCCACACCGGCTGCTTCCAGCGCTGCGAGTTTGGCTTTGGCTGTACCCTGTCCACCGCTGATAATAGCCCCGGCATGCCCCATACGTTTTCCTGCTGGAGCGGTTAAACCGGCAATATAGGCCGCAACCGGTTTGGTCACATATTGCTTAATGTATTCTGCAGCTTCCTCTTCAGCCTGACCGCCGATTTCTCCGACCATAACAATGCCTTCGGTCAGGGGGTCAGCTTCAAATAACGCCAGACAATCAATAAAGTTCATACCATGTATCGGATCACCACCAATCCCGACACAGGTACTTTGCCCCAGCCCATTCTGGGTAGTCTGATAAACCGCCTCATAGGTCAACGTACCGGAGCGCGAGACAATACCGATTTTGCCTGGCAAATGAATACTGCCAGGCATAATGCCAATTTTACATTCGCCAGGCGTGATCAGACCTGGACAGTTTGGCCCGATTAATCTGGCATCATAGGATTTAAGCGTGTGCTTTACCCGCAACATGTCCAGTACCGGAATACCTTCTGTGATACAGGCAATCACTTTTATGCCGGCGTCTGCTGCTTCGAGTATGGCATCAGCAGCGAATGCCGCCGGCACATAGATCATGCTGGCATCGGCGCCGGTTTCATTAACTGCTTCATGCACGGTATTAAATACCGGCATATTAAGATGAGTTTGCCCACCTTTACCGGGGGTAACCCCTCCAACGAACTGCGTCCCATAGGCAATAGCCTGTTCAGAATGGAAAGTGCCCTGTTTGCCGGTAAACCCCTGACAGATAACTTTGGTGTCTTTATTAACCAAGATACTCACGTGTTTATTACTCCCCTGCCGCAGTGACAGCCATGGCTGCTGCTTCAGTTAAATCCTGTGCTACGCGTAAATTCATTCCACTGTTTTCCAGTAATGTACGGCCCAAATCGGCATTGGTACCTTCCAGTCGAACGATTACCGGTAACGATAAACCAACCTCCTTGGCCGCCTGCATAATGCCTTGGGCAATTAGGTCACAGCGCACGATTCCACCAAAGATATTCACCAGAATGGATTTCACTTTTTTATCAGATAAAATCAACTTGAACGCTTCGGCAACGCGGTCTGAAGTGGTACCGCCCCCCACATCAAGGAAGTTGGCCGGTTCACCACCCTGTTTCTGTATCAAATCCATAGTGGCCATTGCTAATCCGGCACCATTGACCATACAGGCTACATTGCCATCCAGCGCAATATAATTCAGCCCGAAATCACGCGCGATTACCTCAGCCGGATTTTCCTGGGTTGGATCAAATAATTCGGCCAAATCCGAGTGACGATATAAGGCGTTATCATCGACATTGATTTTGGCATCCAATGCAAGTAAATCTCCGGAATCGGTCACCACTAGCGGGTTAATCTCCAACAGGCTGATGTCTTTTTCACAAAACAGCTGATACAGATTTTGCATCAGTTGCTGTAATTGTTTGAAGGCTGTACCGGTTAACTGTAAAAAGAAACCCGCCTGACGACATTGATAAGATTGCAGGCCGGCTACAGGATCGACGTAAAGATTTAAAATAGCTTCAGGAGTTTTTTCAGCGACTTCTTCAATATCCATTCCGCCTTCGGCAGAAATCATAAACACAACACGTTGCGTAACGCGGTCGACCAGTAAGGCGAGATATAATTCACGGGCAATTGATGATGGGGTTTCAATCCAGATTTTATTTACCGGTAAGCCCTCTGCCGTCGTCTGATGTGTCACCAGCTGACTTCCCAGCATCGCATTTACCGCATGCTTCACCGCATCCAGGTTATCTTCAACACGCACACCACCGGCCTTACCACGTCCGCCGCTATGCACCTGGGCTTTCACTACCCAACGTTCACCGCCAATTGCTGTAATGGCAGATTCCACGTCATCAGCAGTAGTTATCATCTGTCCTTGGGGTGTTGCGATGCCATATTGGTTAAACAATTGTTTTGCCTGATACTCATGCAGGTTCATGTTGAGTTCGCCTTGTATGTCTTTATTATTGCTGAACAGCAGTGCCAACAGTTAAACGTCATATTTTCGCCCATCAAGGTAATAATTACCATCATCTGACATGATATAGTTGCGTGCTGAAAACCAATACGGAACAGCATATGCGTACTCTATACCCTGATATCGAGCCTTTTCACAGCCAGCTATTATCCTGTGAAGAAATGCCGGATGGTCGACGTCATGAGGTTTATTTCGAGCAGTGCGGCAATCCACAGGGAATCCCGGTTATATTTTTACATGGTGGGCCTGGCTCAGGTTGCCGACCACAGCACCGCTGTTATTTTGATCCTGAGCTATATCTCATTATTTTATTTGATCAGCGTGGTTGCGGACGTTCGTTACCAGCAGGTGAGTTGGAACATAACACTACCGATTATCTGATAGCGGATATGGAAGCTATCCGCAAATTACTCAATATCGATAAGTGGATGTTATTTGGTGGATCCTGGGGAGCCACATTAGCGTTAGCGTATGCCCGACAGCATCCCCAAAATGTCTCAAACATGGTGTTACGCGGTACGTTTCTTGGCAGACAGCAGGATATTAACTGGGTTTACGCAGCAGGCGGCGCATCCAGAGTGTTTGCTGAAGCCTGGCATGAACTGGTGAAGGATTTACCGGAAAGCGAGCAAAATTCGCCATTGGCATATTTTTATCAGAAATTAACCCATCCGGATGTCTCTCAACAGGTAATTGCTGCCAATATATTGCAAAACTGGGAAGCCACCATCGTGATGCTCCGCGATCAACATTATCAACCTGATGCTGAGCAATCGCCGGGACCACTGGCACACTCCAGAATTCAATTGCATTACGCGTTGAATAATTGTTTTCTGGCAGACCAGCCATTGTTGGAAAGCATCGAATCAATTAATCATATCCCGGCAACTATCATTCATGGACGCTACGATATGGTGTGTCCAATGCAGCAATCGTGGGAAGTTTATCAACGCTGGCCGAATGCACAGTTTGAAGTGTTGCCTATGGCTGGACACGCAGCAAGTGAGCCTGCGATTATTGATGCGCTGGTCAGAACGACAGATCAATTGGCATCAAAACTAATATGATTGGTTTGTTACAACGTGTCAGTCAGGCGGATGTGGCCATCAATAAAAATCAAACCATTGCTCAAATCGGCCAGGGTTTGCTGGTATTGATTGGTATAGAAAAAACCGACACGATAGCTGTTGCTGATCGACTGATAAAACGCATTTTAAATTATCGGGTATTCAGCGATGCCGACGACAAAATGAATTTAAGTTTGCTCGACATAAAAGGTGATTTATTGCTGGTACCGCAATTTACCTTGCCCGCTGATACCCGTAAAGGCAATCGGCCCAGTTTTACGCCTGCAGCCCCGCCCGACCAGGGCAAACAATTATTTGATTATTTGCTGGCTCAGGCACGGCTGCAACCCCTCACGGTTGAAGCCGGGCAATTTGCTGCTGATATGCAGGTTTCACTGACCAACGACGGGCCAGTCACTTTCTGGCTACAAGTTAACTAATTCGGATATTTATGCGTATATTGCTCAAATTTTTACTTGGTACGACTTTAGTCGTTATTGCCATCGCAGCATTAATGCTGGTCCCCTCCCCTCAACCCAAAGCACCCAAACCCTGGGAAGTGACGGTAATGCCTGATAACCAAATTGAGGTGATGGGTGTGCACTTAGGCACTACTACTTACGGGGAAATTCAGCAGTTATGGCGTGAAGCTGGGGAAGCGGCTCTGTTTATTTCTGAAAACGACGATATCTCAGCTGAAGTATTTTTTGAATCCGTAAACCTTGGTGGACTTTCAGCACGTACTGTCCTTAATCTGCAGGTTCCTCAAGAGGTTTTACAAGCGATGGCGGAAAGAGCTCTTTCGGCCAAACTCCAACCCAGTGGAGCACGGCGCTATGATCCTGCTTTTGATGATAAGCAGGCTCTATTATCTGCTCCGGCAGCAGTGCTTACTTATATTCCTTCAGTACGTCTTGATGAGGAAATGGTGCGCACGCGTTTTGGTGAACCTGAACAAATTCATAATGAGGCAGAAGAAAGTCCGGCACAAATCTGGCTTTACCCAAACATTGGTCTCACTATCCGGCTTCACCCCGAAGAACGTCCAGTGCTGACTTATACGGCCCGCACATCCTGATCGGTTTGTTTTATGTAATCCATCAGGTCATTCAGGTCGATGGCCTTGCTGAAATAAAAACCCTGTGCACGTTTGCACTGGCTTTTACGTAAATATGCCAGCTGCTCTGCGGTCTCAACCCCCTCTGCGACAACTTCCAGGGCCAGACTGTTCGACATGGCCAGAATGGCATTTACAATAGCTGCATCGTCACTGTCTTCTGTCACATCGCGAACGAAAGTCCGGTCTATCTTGAGCACATTGAGCGGGAACTGTTTCAAATATGACAAAGACGAATAACCGGTGCCAAAGTCGTCAATCGCCAGGGTAATACCAAGCAAACTCAATTTTCTTAGGGTCTGAACAGCTTGTTCAGTGTTTTCCATTAACAGGCTTTCGGTAATCTCCAGCTCAAGATTTTTCGCAGGCATTCCGGTTTGTTCAAGCAGGTTGCGAATAAAGTTGACCAGTAAATTACCTTTGAACTGACGGCCCGAAAGATTGACTGCCATTAAAAAGTCATCGGGCAAATAACTCTGATTTGCCATGTAGGCTTCACAGGTTTTCCTTAACACCCATTCTCCTACCGCACTTATCAGACCGGTATCTTCTAACACGGGTACAAAAATCGCTGGTGAAACATCTCCCCATTGCTCTGTATGCCAACGCAATAACACCTCAGCACCTGCAACACGGCCAGTTTCCAGATCAATCTGTGGTTGAAACTGCAGATAAAACTCCTGCAATTCAACTGCACGACGCAAACCGGTTTCCATCGCCAGACGCTGTGATGCCTGGGCGTTCATTTCTGAGGAATAGAACTGAAAATTATTACGACCGCTACCCTTGGCGTAATACATCGCTGCATCAGCATTGCGCACCAGCATATCTACATCACGCCCGTCAGCAGGATATAAGCTTATCCCGATACTCGGACTGATATTGACTTCAATGTTATCGAGCATATACGGCAAAGCTGTCGTGCTGAGAATTTTTTCAGCGACTCTGCCGACATATTGAGCCGATGTGATATCTTCCAGAATAACGGTAAATTCATCTCCGCCTAATCTGGCAACCGTATCACTGTCCCTGACACAGGAACGAATACGTCGTGCTACCTCACAAAGCAGGATATCACCGGCTTTATGACCCAGTGAATCGTTGATATGTTTGAAATGATCCAAGTCGAGAAAGAACACAGCGAGTCGACCATTTTGTCGTTTAGCTTTGTGTATGGCATGTTCAAGGCGATCTTTAAATACACCTCGGTTAGGTAAGCCGGTCAGAATATCGCTGCTGGCTAATCGAGTCAGTCGTTCTTCATTCTGACGCTGATGAGTCACATCTTCATAAAGCCAGATAGATCCCTCCGCTGGATTGAGCGGGTCAATTACCTGACCAGCGACAGCACACCAGAATTTCTCGCCATCGGCACGGATCATTTCTACCTGAGCTTCAAAGTTTTCTGCTTCAGATAATGTGCTGTAAGCCTGTTCTCCAAAACGCTCAAAAGCTTCCTCGCTAGGATGCAGACACAAAGTACTTTTGCCTTCAATATCCTCCCGGGAAAACAAAAACAATTGTTCGAACTTATTATTTACCCGAATAATCTGACGATTCTTGATAAAAGCAATACCTACCATGGCATTTTCAAGAATGGCATTTAATTCATTGCTGGTTTGGACTAATGCCAGTTTGGTTTTTTTCCATGTGCTGATATCCGAAATAACGCAAACCCAGATATCATCATCAAATTCTGATAAAGGACTGAGTGAAACCCACATAGAAAATGACTCGCCAAACCAGTTCAAACCTTCGAACTCACGATTGTCTTTTTGCTGCTGCTCAATATCGCCAAGGGATTGAATTGATTCTGTCTGCGAAAAAAACTGCAATATTTTCTGACCCGCCAATTGGTTCTCACTGGCTTTTAGTATTTTTTCTGCCGCGGGATTACAGGAACTGATTGTTCCATCTGCCTGGAGCGCCAGAATGGCTTCCGGAACACCATTAAGAATGGCTCGAATCCGTGTTTCCCTTACCTCAAGTGAATGTCGGGTCTCATCCAGTGTCTCAATCAGACTCTGTGTTTGTGCTGCAAAAACATTAAAGTCATTGGCAAGTAAATTAAATTCACTTTGACCATTGTCGGTAGGCATACGAGTATCAAAATTCTGAGCTGACAAAGCATGCATCGCTTTACGCAAGCGTTGCATCGGTTGATTGATTCGTGCTGTCATGGTGAGCACAAAACCGGTAATACCTAACGAAATAATCAAACAACTAATAATCATCCACCATTTTGCTGTCTTGGCCAGAGCAGCAGATGCCTGCGTTCTGACCAACCCCTGGTCACCTACTCTGGCGGAAAGATTATTCAGATTCAGCATCAGTATTTCTAATATATCCAATCCCTGCTGTTGCACGATTTGGGATTGTTCATATGCCTCGATTTGTCGGATGCGCAATTGATAAACCGAATTATCATCATCAACTACCAAGTGAATAAAGCTATCAATCTGTTGTTGTAATAAATCGGCCTGTAGCATCAAATCAGGGTAATTTTGTAAATGCTGCTTGATTACCAAAATAGCATTTCGCAACATCGACTCCTGTTCCCGAATATCGTTTTCCCTGATACTGAGCAGCAAATCCTGGTTTTGTGTTTCACGAATTTGCTGACTTAACATACTGATGCGGAGCACATTCAGCATCAAAGAATAGCTGCTTCGTTCAACGGCACTGTAATTATCAATTAACGCAGATGTATCAGGCTGTTCTGCTACGGGGGGGCGCAAAGACTGGATTTGTCTGGTCAGGGTCAAATCAATTTTGCCGGTAATGGCCTCGGCAATTTCCTGAATCTCTTCTCCTAGGGAGGACACACTTTCGGTACGTTGTTCAAGCTGTTCAGATAATTGGTGCTGAACCTGCATTTGCTGCAATAACTGGCTATCTGTTTTGAGGAATTGCTGATAGTAATCAGTTAATACAGTGGTGAGCTCTGGTGAAATTTCCAGCTCCTGCATACTTACCAATAAACGCTGCCAGGTTTGTTCAAATTCAGCTTCAAGCGGCGCTCTTTGAGAAATACTGGCAAGTTCATCAGCATTTCTGGCACTGATAATCTGTTTTTGCCTCGAAATAAAAGCAGCTGCACTGATAGTGATTTGTCGGGCATTATCTACCAGCGGAAACACTTGTTCGGTAAGCTGGAGTTGATTTTTTGTGTAATGCTGATGACTGAACAAGGCTATTGCCGCCATTAGCAATACCATCAATACGGTAATGACTGCCCAGAAGTGCAGCAGTCCACGGATGCTCCAATTTTTAAACATATTTTCCCTGTTCATTTTGCTCACATCCTGTTGATGAAGCTACTGTGGTAACTCAAAGTCACGCCATTCAAAGGATCTAAACGAACCGTTTTCAAGTTTGCTGAGCCACACTTTGCTGCCTGCTGGTGAGGCGTTACTGGCAAAACTGCTCTGGGTCTCCAGACCAATATCCCAATCCTCAAGATTATATAAAGCATCAACAACTGATTGACGTGTGACCGGACCATCAATACGTTTTAATGCCTGACAAAAAACTTTTGCAACGATATAGCCTTCCAGAGAGACCGTATTAGGCTGCAGGTTTTTATCATATTGCTCTAAGGCCTGCCGATATTCATTGACGATTGGTAAATCAGCATCTATTTCCGGCACAACCTGACTGACCAGAACATTTGCATCAATCCCTTTAAGAGATTGCTCCAATACATGGCTACCAACAAATGAAACATTCACAAACCACATTTCCGGCTTGTCTGCATGCAATAGTTTTATAAACTTGGCTGAGGGGGCATAACTGCCAGCCATCAGAATAACTTTGGGTGTTTTTTTTGCTTTGAGAATCGTCGCAACGGCACTTTCAACATTCAACGTATTGCGTGAATAATAGGCATGGGTCAGGAAATCCGCCTGATAAAAGCCTCTGTCTTGCAAAGCTAATGATGCAGCCTGAAATACTGCATTGCCATAACTGTCCTGTTGAGTAAAAAAAGCGATTTCATCGGCTTGAATGCCCGCATTCAATAAACCGTTAATCAACGTCGTGACTTCTTGTCGATATCCTGGTCGGAAATTAATGATGTAACGACTAGGAGGATCTCGCCTTAACACTTCACCACCGGAAAATGCACCGACCAAAGCAACCTGAGATTGCTCAGCAATCGGAACAGTAACCACTGCCGTTGGGGTTCCAACATTACCCAGCACTGCCACAACATCATGCTCAGTAATCAGCTGTCGCATGTTGGTGGCTGCCAGAAGTGGTTCGTAGGAGTCATCCAATGCCAATAGCTCAATACTATTGCCTTGAATGCCTCCCTGATAATTTATTTTGGAAAAAAAAGTATTTATTCCGGCTTGCATTGACAGTCCCATTTCAGCTAATGGACCACTTAATGCACTACTCATGCCAACATGTATATTTTCAGCCAGGACATTTTTCGTCAGCAATAGGCCAACGCAACACAGGACAACAAGCCTATTCATCCTTGCGGACTTCATTCTGTTCTTGTGTTTCTTTGTCCGCTTGGTCTTCGGCCTCTTCAGGATCGTTATCATCATCCATCAATACCCGGTTAGCGGCACCATCCATATCGTCATACTGACCACTGCGAACAGCCCAAAAAAACACTGCAACACCCACCAGGCCCAGTAATAGCATACCGGGTAAAAGTCCATAAATGACTTCCATAGCCTACCTCTTAACTATTCGACTAATCCTGGCAGCATTACCAATGACAAGTAACGAACTAATCGGCATCGTGATTGCTGCCAGTAAGGGACTGACTAAGGCCATCATCGCTAATGGAACCATAATCACGTTATAACTAATGGATAATACAATATTCTGCCGAATGGTGCGTAATGTCCGGGAAGCCAACTGCCTTGCCAAGGCCACCTGACTCAGTTGATTGTGCGATAGAATAATATCGGCACTTTCAATAGAGACATCGGTCCCCGAAGCCAGAGCAATACCGACATCAGCCTGGATTAATGCCGGTGAATCATTAATGCCATCTCCCACCATTGCAACACAATCGCCTTGTTGCTGTAATCTTTGAATCACCTGCCGTTTCTCAGCAGGCAATACTTCGGCCAATCGCTGAATATTGCCTAAATCTGCGGTAACAGAATCCACTACCAGCTGGCGATCACCGCTTAATACCGTCACTTTTAGCCCTTGCGCCAACATATCAGCAATCATGTTTTTGGCGTCATCACGTAACGTATCGAATAAGCCTAAAATGCCTATCAGTTTTTGATCACGCGCCACAAATACACCGCTGATCCCTTGTTGTTCCAGTTGATTGACCTGTGACTGCCATTCACCGTTGAGTTTTATGGCATGCAATGTCATCCATTCTGCCGTACCAACAAGAATTTTCTGTCCTTCAATATCCGCTTCCACCCCTCTTCCCGGAGAAGCATTAAACCCGGAAATATCCAATAAAGGCAGGTTTTCTTGCTGAGCGGCGGAGATAATCGTTTTTGCAATACCGTGTTCGGACTGTTGCTCTGCTGACGCCGCAATCTGTAACACAGTTTGTGGTGAAATGCCCTCCGCGGTGAATTGTTTAACCAGCCGTAATTTACCTTCAGTCAATGTGCCAGTTTTATCAAACACATAATGCGTCACACTGGATAATTTCTCTAATGCAACACCTTGTTTGATCAAAATGCCATTGCTGGCCCCCACACCACTGGCAACCGCAATCGACATTGGGGTTGCCATGCCAAAAGCGCAGGGACAGGTCACCACTAATACCGAGGCTGCAGCCAATAATGCTTTTTCAAAATCACTTCCCACCCAGTACATAAAGGTCAACGTAGCAAGAGTCAGGGTAACAACAACAAACCAGGGAACGATTTTGTCTGCAAGCGTTTGAATAGGTGCTTTAGAGGTTTGTGCCTCATCCATCAGCGCAATAATTTTAGCCAGGGCAGTATGGCGTAATACATATTTTGCTCTGACAACAAAAGCGCCTTCTCCATTAATACTGCCGGCAACTACAGAATCGTCAGGTTGTTTACGAACCGGTTGTGATTCGCCTGTCAGCATTGATTCATCTATGGCACTTTCACCTTCGGTCACAATACCATCGACTGGTATATTTTCACCCGGTCGTACCAGCACCAGATCCCCTGCTTTTACCGAACGGATCGGCACTGTTTTCTGGATTCCCGCATCCATTACGGTTGCCAGTTTCGGCTGTAACTCCAGCATGCGTCGCGTTGCAGATAGCGCGTTCCGTTTGGAAAGCGCTTCCAAATATCGGCCAATAAGAATGACGAAGATAAAATTCACTACCGTATCAAAGAAGACTTCGCCATCTAACGATCCAGTGAAGGTGATATACGTCGAGTACAGATAGGTTGCAGTAGCGCCGATGGCAATCGGCAAATCCATGGTGAGATAACGGCTGCGTAATCCACTGATTGAATTGCGGAAAAAAGGATAGCCTGAATAAAGCAATGTAGGGGTGGCAATAAAAAATCCCACCCAATGAAACAGATTGCGGAACTCGTCTTCTGCTGCCCCGGAATACAACGCAATGGAAACCCACATCAGGTTCATCATGGCAAAACCGGCAAATGCCATGCGATAGACTAATCCACGATGACGCTTGGCCAATGCACCCTCTGCCGTTTCGGGGTCAAAAGGGACTGCTGCATAACCCAGTTTAGCCAAATGGTGCATTAAAACAGATAAGGATGTTTCGCGATTATCCCAGCGTATTCGACAGCGTTTTGCAGTCAAATTAACATCTGCCGCCAACACGCCGGGTAATTTATGCAGTGCATGTTCAATTAACCATACGCAGGCTGCACAATGTATCCCATCAATTAACAGGAAGATGGTTCGCTTATCACCAAGATCATCGACATAATCTGCCTGAATTTCATCAATATCATAGGCATGAAAATCATTAGCGGTTTCAGGTGGAGGAGCGAGCGATTCGCCTTCTGGCGTTTTATTATAAAAACCCTGTAGCCCCGCTGCGTATATTGTCTGGCATGCCATTTGACAGCCATGACAACAAAACTCATGTGGAAGAGAATTTATTTGTGCAGTAAATTCACCGGGATTTTTTACAATTAACCCACAATGAAAACATTCGCTTTTTTTAGCTTGCGCGGCAGATTCAGACAAAAACTATCAACTTGCTTTTAAATAATTAAGGATCAATATAAATTCTGCGGGTAATCAGAAACTCATCCTCTCCACGTTTGGCTTCGACAATAATGTCCCAGTTACCTGGCAAACCAAACTCAATATCCGCTCCATACCGCCCCAGTCCAATGGGATTCATTTCAACTGAAAAATCTTGACGCTGATCCGATGGGCGATAAGCGAATAGGCTGACAGAATCCAAATTCACAGTTTTGGAATTTTTTCCTTGGATCAGCACTTCATAGGCCTGACGCTGGTTAACCCGGTTATTGGCCGGAACCATAATGACCCCGCTCCAGCCGAGCTTATTTTCCTGCTCCAGCTGCATTTCTTTTTCAGCGTAGGCTTTGCCACGTTCATAGTAATTATCGACGACTAGATTTGGTGGCGACTTAAATGCCAGATAGATAAATATGATATTCATCGTGACAAAAGTGCACAAAAATGCCAGAAAACCCAAGACCCATGGGTTTTTCAGTGCTTGATTATTTTCTTGTGAGATTGCCATCATTTCGGCCCCATAAAGACACTTTCATACTGGACAGAAACACCCGGGTTGGAAACGACATTTGCAATAAATGTAAGGTGTTCCAGTTCTGTGTTGAGTTCACCATCAGGCACTCTTACCAGCGCCTGTAATGGAATAACTTTGCCTGGTTCAATAATAACGCTGTGGTCAATACCATGCAAAGTGGCGCCTTCCAAACCACTGATGCCATACTGAATTTCCATGGTTTCATTGGTTTTGTTAAGCATTTTAAGTGTGTAACGGTTCTGAATAGATCCATCACTTAACTGAACAAAGACTGGTTGTCGATTGTGAATAACCTGAAACTCTGTCGACGAAAGCGTGGCAAACCCATAACCAACACCGGACATTGCCATCATTAATATAAATGAATAAATAATGACTCTCGGACGTTTATATAAAGCGGCGGGTTGAGCATTGTGATGTAAATCCTTGTATGACGCATAACGAATCAGACCACGAGGCTGATTGGTCTTGTCCATAATACTGTCGCAAGCATCAATACACATACCACAGGTGATACAGCCCTCTTGCTGCCCCTTACGAATATCAATTCCAGTAGGACATACGGCCACACACACTTTACAATCAATACAGCTGCCTTTGCTGGAATCCACAGCACCTTTTTTTAGCTTGCCACGGGGTTCACCACGTTCGGCGTCATATGCCGGTAGAACGGTATCCTGATCATACATAACACCCTGCAGACGGGCGTATGGGCATAGCCAGAAACAGACCTGCTCACGCATAAATCCAGCAAAGATATACGTGCCAATAGTAAACATAGCCAGGACGATCCAAGCGGCTAATGACGCCTGCAGATGAAAATAGTCGTACCATAGTTGAAACGCGTCGGTAAACCAGGCAGCAAAGGTCACGCCAGTCAATAAGGCAATTGACAGCCATAAAGCGTGTTTCAGCACAATACGGGAAATTTTGCTGACGGTTGTTGGTGAGTTTTTAAACTTCATCGCCTTTTGAGGTGTGTCACCCTCAATACGGGTTTCGATAAAGGTAAAAACATCTGTCCAGACAGTTTGAAAACAGAAATAACCACAGAATACACGACCCGCAATACTGGTTACAGCAGCCAGCAATATTGCAAAGAACAATAATGTAAGGGAAAGCATCCAGATATCTTGTGGGAAAATGGTGATATCTAAAAAGTTGAATTGACGATTGGGGATATCGAAAAGAATTGCCTGTTCCCCGTTCCAGCGTAGATAAGGCCCAATAAAGAAAATTAACCAGACGGACATGCCAAACCATTTAAGTCGTCTGAACCGGCCGGACATCCGCTTTGCTACGACCTTAGTGCCGCCGGCATTAACATGCCAGTCAGAGACCTCATCATAGATGTCATTAATATTGAGCTCTGCTGACTTCAGTTGTTCCGACACAGTTTGTACCTCTCAGGCAACTTATCCGATGGAATTATAACATGCCCAATAATATAAGCATTTACTAATTTAGCTTTTGACGTACAAAAAAAGCCGACAAAATCGGCTTTTTTTGAATCGTCAGACAGTTAATTATCGTTGGAACTGTCTTCCATGTTTTTAATGACCTTGTAAGCAATCACGGCAATCACAACAATTGTCAGTACAAGGCTCACAATAGCACCAATCGCTACAGCATCTAATCCCATATCAATCTCCTTGAATCTATCGACTCGTAATTACGTCAGTTCGACGTTTACTCTTCGCCACCACCAAGTTGATGGACATAAACAGCAAGCTTTTTGATTTCAGTTTCTGAAAGCCGTTGAGTTTCATCACCTTCATAATATTCTTCAGGATCATCACCGTATTCTTCTGCTTCCAGACGAACAGCAAGTTTTTCATTCCAGCCCGGCATTACTGCAATACGGGTGTTAGGATCATTTGCATCATTTACACCGTGCAGAATTGTATGGCGAATCTCATCCGGTTCACCAGAAAAGCGCCAGACTTTGTCAGACAAATTAGCCGAACCTAACTGCTGAATCCCTTTAGCTTCTGCACCATGACACGCTACACAACCTTTTTCGTTGTAAAGTTTCCATTGCGCTTCGGTAGCTTCACCAGCTGAGTTACTCAACACGAATTCAACCAGGCCATCCACTTCTTCTTCTGTTAACAGTTCAGCATGTGCAGGCATCATTCCTTGACGACCTTTGGCCAGAGTTTCAATGATTTTGTTTACTGTTCCACCGTATAACCAGTCATCATCAGCAAGGATTGGGTAACCTGAACCAGGTTGAGGATATCCGCCAACACCATGACAGGCTGCACAGTTATCACCATAAAGAACTTTGCTTGAACCTACTGCATAACGTAATAGTTCATCATCTTCGAGAATTTCTTCCGCTGACATTGCAGCAATACGATCTTCAAAAGGTGCACGTTTTTCCTTGATTTGTGCCATGTCTTCCTTGTATTCATTAATCTGTGTCCAACCCAGAATACCTTGGGTGTTTCCATTCACCAATGGTAGAGAAGGATAAAGAATAAAATATACCAACACTAACAAACCGCTCAGGTATAAAGCTATTGTCCACCAACGTGGCGGTGGATTGGTCAATTCTCTGATGCCATCCCATTCATGCCCTGTATCAGGACATTCATTTGGGTTTTTATTGTTATCAGCCATCATTTTTCTCCGAATTTATATCGTCATCTCTCAGTGGCAAGTCACGATGCGATTCAAGTTTTTCTTTGTTTTTTGGGCGTAAAGCCCAGAAATACATACCAAACATCAGTAAGAAAATAACAACCGTCAGAATGGTACCGACCCAATCACTTACGGTCATTGCAGACCAGTTTGTCTTAAAATAAGACAGAAAATCACTCACGGTAATCTCTTCCTGGTTCAAATTGAATCATGGTGCCAAGCACTTGCAGATAAGCTACCAGAGCATCCATTTCAGTTTTGCCTTCTACGACTTCAGCTGCTCCCAGAATTTCTTCATCGCTATAAGGAACCCCCAGAACTTTCATTGCTTTGAGTCGTTTAATCATACCTTCACCATCAATGGTCGATTCGTCCAGCCAAGGATACCTAGGCATAACGGATTCAGGCACAACAGAACGTGGGTCACGTAAATGCTGAATATGCCATGCATCAGAGTATTTACCACCAACACGCGCTAAATCCGGTCCGGTACGTTTTGACCCCCATTGAAACGGGTGATCATATTTGGACTCTACCGCCAATGAATAATGACCATAACGATCTTTTTCATCACGGAATGGACGCACCATTTGTGAATGACACAGATAGCAACCTTCCCGCTGATAAACATCACGTCCAGCTAACTCCAGTGCAGTGTACGGACGTACACCCTGCAGTTCTTCGTATTCAGGATAGACATCATCCTCAAAAGTGTTATCCAGATAGAACAATGGCACGATCTCGACAATACCACCAACAGAGACTACCAAAGCTGTTGCCAGTACCAATCCCCAGACGTTTACCTCTACCCACTCTTGAAAGCTAATGCGTTTATTAGATTTTTTAGCCATGCTGATACCCTCAAATATTCGCTGCAGTTGCCATTTCGGCGGACGGTTTTGCAATCGCGCGGCGAATAGTCACTGTTACGTTAAACAGCATGATGACCGCACCCAGGAAGAAGATCAGTCCGCCAATTGCACGCATCGCATAATAAGGATGCATCTGTGCTACAGACTCAACAAAGGTGTAGGCCAAATTGCCATATTCATCATATGCACGCCACATCAGACCTTGCATGATGCCTGAAACCCACATTGCGGTGATGTAAATTGCGGTACCAATTGTCGCCATCCAGAAATGCAGATTGACCAGCTTGACCGAATACATGGTTGTGCCCCACATACGTTCAACCATGTGATACAACGCACCCACAGAGACCATGGCAACCCAGCCAAGCGCTCCTGAGTGAACGTGACCGATGGTCCAGTCAGTGTAATGAGACAACGCATTTACGGTTTTCGAAGCCATAACTGGACCTTCGAAAGTTGACATGGCATAGAACGCTAAAGAAACGATCAGGAAACGTAAAATATAGTCCGTGCGTAATTTGTCCCACGCACCGCTCAGTGTAAACATACCGTTTAACGCACCACCCCATGAAGGAATAATCATCGCAAGGGAGATGGCTGCACCCAGTGAACCGGTCCAATCTGGTAGTGCGGTATATTGAAGATGGTGAGCACCCAACCAGACATAACCAAATACCAGCGCCCAGAAGTGGATAACTGAGAGGCGGTATGAGTAAACCGGACGGTTTGCCTGTTTAGGTACAAAGTAATACATGATGCCGAGGAAACCCGCTGTCAGGAAGAAACCAACAGCGTTATGACCCCACCACCATTGAATCATCGCATCCTGAACCCCGGAGAAAATGGAATAGGATTTCCACATACTGACCGGAATAGACAGACTATTGACCACATGGAGGTAGGTAATCATGATCATCATTGCCAGGAAGAACCAGTTGGCAACATAGATATGCGAAACCTTACGCACTGATAAAGTCATGATGAAATTGAACATGTAGCTTATCCAAACCACCGCAATTAAAATATCCAGCGGCCATTCCAGCTCAGCATATTCTTTTGATTGAGTCAGACCTAAAGGCAGAGTAATGATGGCACCAAGAATAATCAGGTTCCAGCCCCAGAAGGTGAACCATGCCAATTTATCACTCCACAGTCTGACGCCAGAGGTGCGTTGCACAACATAAAATGCTGTCGCCATCAAAGTCGAACCACCAAAGGCAAAGATCACCGTATTGGTATGTAATGGGCGCAGTCGACCAAAACTGATGTAAGGATTATCAAAATTCAATTCTGGCCAGGCTAACTGCGATGCAATAAATACACCCATACCCGTTCCGGCAACCAAATAGACACACGCCATATAGGCGAACCATTTGACCACTTCAAAGTTGTACTGTTGTTTCGCCTGCATAGCGA
>Ga0207883_1000195_pt1 | contig 23079 bp, 22 predicted proteins | sample MalvirmetaMSP109_FD_184229 | JGI IMG/M metagenome (GOLD analysis project Ga0207883, IMG submission 184229) | Marine viral communities from the Deep Pacific Ocean - MSP-109 (SPAdes) | ecosystem: Environmental > Aquatic > Marine > Oceanic | place: Pacific Ocean | collected 2011-05-21 | reverse complement strand
TAATCGCTGACTAAGCATTTTCAGACGAATGGCCTCAGCCTGTAAGCCCCCTAACTGCTGCGCGTAAAAGCCCTGAATTGCTTCATTTGCGGTTGTGTCATCACTGATAGAGAGGGGATCGGTTTTCGGGGTGAGGAGTCGAGCAGTTGGGAAAAATTTTGAGTCTACTGTATCGTTAATAGCTGTCTTATCTTTTATATAATTCATTGTAGAGACAGTTATCGCAATCGTCATGGTTAATAGAAATGTGACTAGCAGCATCAATTTCGTTCGGCTTAAATGCCAATGCTTGTGGCCGGTATTGTCGGCGGATATTATGATAATCTGCATACTTATCCTCGTCCCGGATTGAGACATGTCAAATAAACCGCTTCATTTCAGCACTGTTTGCCAGGCTAACCAGCAATTACAGCAAATTTCGAAGCGCGCTCAAAAATTAACTCAGCTTAACAGCATTCTGCAAGAAATTTTACCTTCGCAGTTCGCAGGACATTGCCAGCTGGCGAATATGAAAGACAACAAAATCATCATCCATACAGAAAACGCGGCAGTTGCCAGCTTATTACGCTTTCATTCCGCTACCATTTGTAAAACCTTTTCCAGCGAGTTGTCTGCGCAAATTGAACGCGTTGAGGTAAAAGTAAAACCCCAGCACCCAACCGGGAAGCCGGCAAAATCCAATATGATCGATATGTCTAATAACAATGCAGCGCTGATTGCTCAGACCGCCGCCGGGTTAGACGATGGTCAGCTCAAAACAGCGCTGCATAAACTCGCTAAGCGAGGTAAAACTCGTGACAACTCCTAGCTGACGATTGAAGCGGCAGGCCGACTAAACACAATAGGTGCATCAGCATCTTCTTCAAAAGTCACCAGTTCCCAACAATCTTCCTGAGCAATAAGTTTGCGTAACAGGCGATTGTTCACTTCATGACCGGATTTATGTCCGACGAATGCACCGATCAGACTATGGCCCAGCAAATACAAATCACCGATAGCATCAAGTACTTTATGACGGACAAACTCGTCTTCATAACGAAGACCATCTTCATTTAAAACACGGAAATCGTCTACAACAATGGCATTATCCATACTGCCACCCAGCGCTAGATTCATTTCCCGCAATTTTTCGATATCTTTCATAAAGCCGAAGGTTCTGGCACGGCTGACCTCACGAACAAATGATGTGGAGGAGAAATCAACATCAACCTGCTGCGGTCTGCCGGTAAAGGCCGGGTGCTCAAAATCAATGGTAAAAGAGACTTTGAAACCTTCAAATGGCTCGAACTTGGCCCATTTGTCACCATCTTCCAGTAATACAGGCTTTTTAATACGGATAAATTGCTTAGCAACTGCCTGCTCTTCAATACCGGCAGATTGCACCAGAAATACAAAAGGTCCGGCACTGCCGTCCATAATAGGAACTTCTGCTGCATTGAGATCAATATAAGCATTGTCGATACCCAGCCCGGCAAAGGCTGAAAGTAAATGTTCCACGGTTGAAACCCGCTGACCATTTTGAATCAATGTGGTTGACAGGGCTGTCTCACCCACATTTTCAGCTTTGGCTTCGATTTCAACAACCGGATCCAGATCGACTCGTCGGAAAATAATGCCAGTATTAGGGGCAGCCGGACGCAGCGTTAAATAGACCATTTCACCGCTGTGCAATCCTACACCTGTGGCACGAATCACATTTTTCAATGTTCGTTGCTTTATCAAGGTGCTTTACCCCCTTTTCTAGTTTAATTATCTGACAATAATATCATAGGCTTATATGACTTCACCATCTGCATTAGTCAGCCTGTCTACGCAAGAATGCCGGAATGTCCAGATAATCCATGTTGACATCACCATTAGCCACTTGTTTTTGTTCGTTGTTACGACCATTTCGTAAAACAGTTGGTTCATCATAGTCAATATCAACCGGCTTCTTAACAATTTCGATTTGCGGTGCTGCTGCTGTAGCCTCAACTGGTTTTGATACAGCCGCTCTTGCAACGCCCAACCCAGTCGCCACTACGGTTACCCGTAACTCATCGGTCATATCAGGATCGATTACCGTACCAACCACTACTGTTGCGTCCTCTGAAGCAAATTCTTTAATGGTATTACCCACTTCTTCAAATTCACCAATGCTCATATCCAGACCCGCAGTAATGTTTACCAACACCCCACGCGCACCTGCCAAATCAACATCTTCCAGTAACGGGCTTGAAACTGCCAGTCTGGCTGCTTCTGCAGCGCGGTTTTCACCTGATGCCCGTCCGGTTCCCATCATTGCCATACCCATCTCAGACATAACAGTCCGCACGTCAGCAAAGTCAACGTTAATCATACCTTCACGGGTAATCAGTTCGGCAATTCCCTGAACAGCACCCAACAGTACATCATTGGCTGATTTAAAAGCATTAAGCAGGCTCATTTCCTTACCCAACACTTTCAACAGTTTTTCATTTGGAATAGTAATCAATGAATCAACATGCTGACTCAATTCTTCAATACCGGCCATGGCGACTTTCAGTCGTTTGCCACCTTCAAAAGGAAATGGTTTGGTCACAACGGCAACCGTTAAAATACCCATCTCTTTAGCAACCTGTGCGACTACTGGCGCAGCTCCGGTGCCTGTACCACCGCCCATACCCGCAGTGATGAAGACCATATCAGCGCCGCTGATAACTTCCATAATACGTTCGCGGTCTTCCAAAGCAGCCTGTCGACCTACATCTGGGTTGGCACCGGCACCCAGGCCTTTGGTGATATCTGTACCTAATTGTAAATGCGTAGTGGCATTACTTTTACGTAAAGCCTGTGCATCCGTATTGGCACAAATAAAATCAACACCTTCGATTTTATTGGCCACCATGTGTTCCAAAGCGTTACCGCCGCCGCCACCTACACCGATGACTTTGATAACTGCATTTGCTGTGTATGTATCAATCAATTCAAATGTCATGATTTTCTCCCCTCTTTATTTACTAACAAGGCTTGCTCAGAAATTGCCCTGAAACCAACTTTTCATTCTGGCAAGCATTCCTTTAAACCCATCCGAAATCACAGATTCACTGTGTCCGGTACTCACTTGTTCATTTCCAAAAAGTAATAAACCCACACCTGTGGCATGGATTGGATTACGTACTACATCAACTAAACCACCAACATGCTGTGGCACACCAAGCCTTACCGGCAGATGAAAGACTTCTTCAGCAAGTTCAATTGCGCCTTCCATTTTTGAACTGCCCCCCGTCAATACCACCCCGGCAGCTAACATTTCTTCAAAGCCACTGCGACGCAGTTCAGCCTGTACCAGCATTAGTAATTCTTCATAACGTGGCTCAACCACTTCGGCCAATGTCTGTCTCGCCAGTTGGCGAGGTGGTCTATCTCCAACACTTGGCACTTCAATAGTTTCATCTTCCCGTGCCAGTTGAGTCAGGGCACAGGCATATTTGATTTTGATTTCTTCGGCATATTGCGTCGGTGTTCTTAACGCCACGGCAATGTCATTGGTCACCTGATCGCCTGCAATCGGAATCACTGCGGTATGACGTATGGCACCATCAATAAATACGGCAATATCAGTTGTACCACCACCAATATCGACCAGACATACACCCAGCTCTTTCTCGTCCTGTTCCAGTACTGAGTAGCTGGAAGCCATCTGTTCCAATATGATTCCATCAACAATCAGTCCACATCGCTCGATACATTTGGTGATGTTTTGGGCTGCACTGACAGCCCCGGTAATCAGATGCACTTTGGCTTCAAGCCGCACACCCGACATGCCGATAGGCTCACGAATACCTTCCTGGTTATCAATAATGAATTCCTGAGGTAATACATGCAGTAATTGCTGGTCGCCCGGGAAATGCACTGCCCGTGCGGCATCCAGTACGCGATCCAAATCTCCTTGAGTCACTTCCTTATCCCGAATGGCAACGGTGCCATGTGAATTCAGACTACGAATATGACTTCCGGCAATCCCGGCAAAGACAGAGTGGATCTGGCATCCAGCCATCAGCTCGGCTTCTTCTACCGCACGTTGAATGGATTGCACAGTAGATTCAATATTGACCACTACCCCTTTTTTCATGCCTCTGGCCGGGTGTGAACCAATACCGATAATTTCCAGTTTATTATCATTGGGACCGGCATCCAGAATTGGGGCTGCCACGATCGCTACCACTTTGGAAGTGCCGATATCCAGTCCGACAATTAGTTCTCTTTCAATTCGTTTCGACATTACACAATTCCATTAAAATCAGGTTGCTTACCGGTTTTCCAAACAACTGCAAGTCCGTTGGTGTAACGCATATCTACAATTTGGATTTGATCGCGATAACTGGCCAACGGGCCTTCAAATACTCGAATAAATCTGGCTAATCGCTGTTCACTTTCTGCACGTCCCAATTGCAGCTGCATATCATCTGTAAATTTCACCTGCCAGGAACGCCGCTCATCCATGGTCAGGCTTTTCACCCTTAATCCCAGCGAATCTACAGACTGCTGAATAGTCACCAGCTGCCGTGACATCAACTCACTGCTTCCTTCAGGCCCATATAACTGAATAAGTCCGGCAGGCATTTTTCCGCTCTCAGGATAAAATACCTGGCCACGTGTATTGACCAGACCATCTTCATTCCAGAGTGCAACTGCCTGATGCTCACTGACCATTAAATGCAAAGTATCCGGCCAGACACGTCTTACCTGTATTTGTGAAACCCAGGGAAGCGCTTCACCCGCTGCACGAATTCCTGCAACGTTTACATCAAGGAAGCTACCGGTTACATAAGGTGTTACCGCTTCTATCAAGTCCTGTTTATCAGTATTGATTAGTTCACCTTCAACCGTGACATGCTGAATCGGCAAAGTATCTGTGTTGTTTAAATAAACCACACCGACAATCAGTATCAACAGCACCAACACAGTGCTGACATTTCGCAAGTTACTTTGCCAGTTCATTTGTTCGCGTGGTTTCACCACACGGGTGCGTGTTGCACCGGCTTTTGGACGTTGTCTGATAGCCATCAGCGTTTGCCCTCCAGACTACTGTTTAATACCTGCCCAACCAGATTTTCAAAACTGATTCCAGCCTGACGGGCTGACATCGGTACCAGGCTGTGATCAGTCATACCGGGCACACTATTCGCTTCCAGCAAGTAAAAATCACCATGCTGGTCGGCCATAACATCAATACGTCCCCACCCAGACATGTTGAGCGCATTGAAAGCGTTGATTGCCAATTGCTGACAGCGTTTCTCATCAGCATCACTCAAACCACACGGACACAAATACTCGGTTGAATCCGCCAGATACTTGGCTTCAAAATCGTAAAACTCTCTGGGTGTTGTTAATCGAATAACCGGCAGCGCTTCTCCGTTTAAAATACTCACCGTATATTCCGCCCCATGCACCCATTGCTCAGCGATAACTTCATCGTCATAGACAAAAGCAAGGTTGATGGCTTGGTGCAGCGCTTCGACTGATGTCACCTTACTCATACCGATGCTGGAACCTTCGTTGACCGGCTTAATGACTAGCGGTAATCCCAATTCCTCAACGATTTTCTGTGGATTGGATTGGCGATTTAAACGGACATATTTTGGTGTTGGTAAGCCCTGACTCTGCCAAACCTGTTTGCTCAAACGTTTATTCATTGATAGGACCGCACCGGTGATGCCGCTACCGGTATAAGGAATTTGCAATGACTGCAAAACACCCTGAATTTCACCATCCTCACCGCCGCGGCCATGCAGGATGATAAATGCCCGATCAAATTTATCCTGACGTAAACGTTCGCAGACTGTTTTATCTACATCCAGCTCAACAGCATCAACACCGAGTGACTGTAAAGCAGCTAATACCGCACGGCCGCTTTTCAACGAAATCTCACGTTCAGCTGAACGTCCACCCATCAACACGGCAACCCGACCAAAGCTTTGTGGAGTAATATTTATTTCACTCATGCGTATTCTCCGAAAATGTGGACTTCGGGGATCAACCGCACTTTTGTCTCTTCTTCTACGCGTTGTCTGACTAAATTAATCAAGGCTTCAATATCAGCTGCACTGGCAGCCCCGTCATTGACAATAAAATTGGCATGTTTTGACGACACACTTGCCCCGCCAACTCGCAAGCCCTTCAAACCGCAATGCTCGATTAAACGGCCGGCGTAATCGCCTTGTGGATTACGAAATACTGAACCGGCACAAGGTTGGTTAGTCGGTTGGCTGTCATTGCGTTTTTTCAGAAGTTGTTTGATTAATGCTGTTTCAACTTCTGCATCCCCCACCTCTAATTCCAGTGTGGCAGAGACAAACCATTCTTTTTCCGGCAGTTCGACATGACGATAGCTAACGTTAAAGTCAGTGGCAGGACGCTTTTTCAACTCGCCCTGACGCGTTACTGTCGTGGCCTCTTTCACCAGCTGCCAGGTTTCCCAGCCATGTGCACCTGCATTCATCGCCAATGCACCACCAAATGTACCTGGAATACCTGCCAGAAAGGCTGCACCACTTAAACCCTGTTTAGCGGATTGCTTGGCAACTTTACTGCAGTAAACACCTACTTCTGCGGTAACAGTTTGACCATCTATATCCAGCGCCTGCATGGTTCCGGCCATGCTGATAACCGTGCCAGCAAAACCACCATCGCGGATTAATAAATTGCTACCCAAACCCAACCATAACAAGGGTTCATCAGATGGCAATTGTCGTAAAAAAGACGCCAGATCATTTTTATCTTTTGGCTGATAAAAACGCTGAGCTTTTCCACCTACTCGCCAGGAAGTGTGCTGTGATAATGGCTCATTTATTTTCAATTCGCCCTGCAACTCGTTAAACATCGAGACCATTAGCTCATCTCCTCAAGTTGTTGTTCCAACTCTTTGGCAATGGTTCCGATATCACCCGCTCCAAGGGTAAGCAATAAATCCCGATCCTTTAATAAACCTGGAAGTACAGAAAACAACGCTTGTTTATCTTCCACAAATACCGGTTCGACCTGACCGCGCAATCTTATGGCACGGCATAAACTGCGAGCATCAGCACCCGCAATTTTATTTTCGCCTGCCGGGTAAACTTCGAGTACAACCAAAACATCTATCGTTGACAGCACACGGGCAAAATCTTCGAACAAATCACGTGTTCGGGTATAACGATGTGGCTGGAAAACGACCACTAAACGACGATCCGGCCAGCCTCCGCGGCTGGCGGCAACTGTCGCCGCAATTTCAGTAGGATGATGACCGTAATCATCTACCAGAAGTACCTGCCCCTGACCAATGGTTTTCTCGCCAAGAATATTGAAGCGTCTGCCAACACCATCAAATTTCAATAACGCACGTTGGCAAGCGGCTACATCTACACCTAAGTTACGGGCGACGGCTAAAGCAGCTGTCGCATTGAGCGCATTGTGCAGTCCGGGCATATTTAATCGCACCTGATATTGCACACCGCTTTGAGCTTCGCTAACAGTAAACTCACTTTGCCCCTGGTACTGCTGCAAATCACTGATTCGAAAATCGGCACGTTCATCCTGACCATAGGTGGTGATTGGCCGCGTCACTTCAGGCAATATGCTCTGAACCTCTTCATCATCAATGCATAACACTGCAAGACCATAGAATGGCAAGTGATGCAGAAATTCGATAAAGGTAGCTTTAAGCTTTTCAAAATCCCCTTCGTAGGTCGCCATATGATCGTCATCTATATTGGTCACAATGGCGATCATCGGCTGCAGGTATAAAAAGGATGCATCACTTTCATCTGCTTCAGCGACTAAATAACGTCCGGTACCTAATCTCGCATTGGAACCCGCACTATTTAATCGACCACCGATCACAAATGTTGGATCTAACTCGCCTTCACTTAACAAAGCAGCTGTTAAGCTGGTTGTAGTGGTTTTGCCATGCGTCCCCGCCACGGCAATGCCATAGCTGAAACGCATTAATTCAGCCAGCATCTCGGCACGAGGTACCACTGGAATACGTTGTTCACGAGCTGCCATGACTTCTACATTGTCAGCGCTCACTGCGGTTGTTACCACCACCACATCAGCACCTTTCAGGTAGGCCGCGTCATGACCAATCATGATGTTAGCCCCAAGCTGACGCAGGTGCTGAATCAAACTGTTCTCATTCAAATCCGAACCACTGACCTGGTAGCCCAGATTCAGCAGTACTTCGGCAATGCCGCCCATACCGACACCACCAATTCCGATGAAATGGATATGTTTGACCCGACTTTGCATTGCTGAGGTTAATTTAGCCATGTGCCCACTCCAGACAGATATCTGCTATCTGAATTGCTGTTCCGGGGTTTGCCAATGTTCTTGCCTGTATTGCCATTTGTTCCAATTGTTTTCGGTTTTCCAGTAATGGCCGTATTACTGCTGCCAGATCTTCTGCGTTAAGTGCTGAGTCGGCTATCAGTAATGCAGCGCCTGCGTCTTTTAATGCCTGAGCATTGTGAGTCTGGTGGTCATCTACTGCATACGGATACGGCACCAGAATTGCTGCAATACCTGTTGCCGCGACTTCGGCAACGGTAAGCGCACCTGCCCGGCAAATAATCAAATCAGCTTCGCTATAGGCTTTCGCCATATCATCAATAAACTGGGTGACCTTTCCCGATACTCCCGCCTGTTCATAGGCAAGCTGACAGTCTGCCAAATGTTTTTCACCACACTGATGAATGACGTTAACCGTGTGTTCTTTACCTATTAATGCCAGCATCTGCGGTACAACCTGATTTAAGCTTTTTGCTCCCAGGCTGCCACCTAACACTAATAGTTTTAAGGGTTTCTGAACCCGTGCCTGATAACGAATCTGTGGCTCAGGTAACTGTTCAATTTCTTTTCTTACCGGATTACCCACCCATCTGGTTTTGTTACTGCTGACAAAACTATTTTCAAAACCCTGTAAAACCTGCTTAGCAATTTTTGCCAGTAATCGATTCGTCATGCCGGCGATTGCATTTTGTTCATGTATTAATAAAGGTTTGCCGGTGAGCCATGCTGCCAGACCACCAGGCCCTGAAGCAAAACCTCCCAGACCGATAACCACATCGGGTTGAAACCGTTTAATCACTTTTCTGGATTCGAGTACTGCTCGTAAAATTCTGAACGGTGCTACCAGCCAACCGAAAATGCCATTGCCACGTAACCCTTTAATCGGAATTAAATTTAATTTGAAGGAAGCCGCAGGAACCAAACGGGATTCAATACCGCGTTCTGTGCCTATCCACTCAACATCCACCGAACGAGAACGTAATTCTTCAGCCACGGCTAATGCTGGAAACACATGTCCGCCAGTACCACCTGCCATAATTAATACGCGAGTCATCGTTTGACCCTCGCTGATGCTTTTTCAGGTTGACGGGTTTCCAGATCTACTCGTAATAACAGACCAATCGCGACACAAACGATTACCAGACTACTGCCGCCATAACTCATCAATGGCAATGTCAGTCCTTTCGTCGGTAACACCCCCATATTGACGCCGATATTGACGCAAGCCTGTAGACCCAGCCATACCGAAATGCCGTAGGCGATTTGTGCGCCGAATAATTGACCGGCTTCTTCTGCAGCACGGCCTATCGCCAATGCACGCCAAATCATGACCAGAAACAAAGCTATTACTGTAATAGCGCCAATTAATCCTAGCTCTTCTGCCAGAATCGAGAATAAAAAGTCAGTATGTGCTTCAGGCAGATAAAACAGTTTTTGCATGCTGCTGCCTAAGCCCACTCCCAGCCAATCTCCCCGACCGAAGGCAATAAGTGCCTGTGTTAACTGGAAACCGCTTCCAAACGGATCAGCCCAAGGATCCATAAAGCTTTGCAGGCGTTGCAGACGGTAAGGCGCCACCCAGACCATCAGGGTAAATAACCCTGCCAAAATGGCGATCAAGCCAATAAAGACGTCTAATCTGGCTCCACCAAGAAACATCATCACCAGTACGGTGGACAAAATAACTACGATGGAGCCCATATCAGGCTGCAACAACATTAATACCGCTGCTACGCTCAACAACAGTAATGGAGACAGGACTTTTAATAATGAAGTGTTTAGTTGTCCATGATGGCGTTGCAGATAATCTGCCACATAAATAATGGCAAACAATTTAATCAGTTCAGCGACCTGAAGATTAACTGGCCCCAAGGGTAACCAACGTGAACTACCATTAACTTCTCGGCCAATACCAGGAATCAACACTAATACCAGTAAACCTACACCCACCATCAACATCATCGGTGCCATTTGCTGCCAATGAGACAATCTTATCGACATGACACACCAGGCAAAAAACAATCCGAGCCCGGCAAATGCCAGTTGCCGGATAAAGAAATATAATGGTTGTCCGGTTTTGTTTTCAGCAATGGTAATTGAAGCTGAACACACCATAATCAGACCAATCAACAGCAAGGATAATGTTGCTATTAAAAGCTTTGAATCGAAGTAGGTGCTTACACGACTCATGCCGCCAACTCCCTCACTGCCTGCTCAAAGTGGTCGCCACGATCAGCGTAATTGGCAAACTGATCAAAACTCGCACAGGCTGGTGAAAGCAGAACCTGCTGACCTGTTTGTGCAGAAATATTTGCCGCCTGAACCGCAGCTTTCATATCTGCTGCAAAATGGATCTGAACTGTATCCGGTACATGTCTTGCTATTTCTTCAGCAGATTGCCCAATCAACACGATAGTGCTGACATAGTCCTTTAGGATTGGGCTTAATGGCGCAAAATTCTGTCCTTTGCCTACACCACCAGCAATCAAAACAATCTTGCCATTCTCAGCCAGCCCCTCTATTGCAGCGATACTGGCACCAACGTTTGTGGCTTTAGAATCATTAAACCAGCGAACTCCGTGTAATTCGCGAACAAAACGACAGCGATGCGGCAGACCTTTGAATTCTTTTAAGGCTTTTAGCATGGCGTCCACCGGCAGGCCCATTACAGAACCCAGGGCTAATGCCGCCAATGCATTGGCAATATTATGGCTACCGGCAATTTTCATATCGCTGACCAGCATTAACGGCGCATCGCCTTCAGCCAGCCAGAGATGTCCCCTCTGAGTCAGCACACCAAATTCATATCCGGTTGATTCATGCAGACTGAAACCAAGCTGATCCCTTCCAGCTACAGCCATTGCAGAAACAATAGGGTCATCTCTATTTATCACCATGACACCCGTACCGTAATAAACCTTTTGTTTAGCGCGTTGGTACTCTTCGATTGAATCGTAGCGATCCAGATGATCGGGACTGACATTGAGTATCACTGAAGCAAATGCATTCATAGAATGCACTGTTTCCATCTGAAAACTGGATAACTCGAGAACATAAAAATCTGGAGCAGGATCCGTCAGCAAATCCAATGCCGGTGTGCCAAGATTACCGCCAACAGCTACTTTTTTATCGGCCATTTGTGCCATTAAACCGACTAGAGTGGTAACGGTACTTTTGCCATTCGAACCAGTAATGGCAATGATGGGGGCGTTGGCATGCCGGGCAAATAACTCAATATCACCAATAATCTCGATACCGGCTTCGGCTGCCTGTCTAATCTGGGGTAAACGCGGATCAACGCCGGGGCTCAATACAATGCTGTCAGCTCGCATTAACCAATCGGCAGGAATACCACCTGTTTTCACTATAACTTCCGGATAGTCTTTTTGCAGTGCATTCAAACAGGTAGGTTTTTCACTGCTGTCAATTACCGCCACAGCATTACCCTGCTGCAATAAAAATCGCGCGCATGACAATCCTGTCTGACCCAGTCCAACGATCAGGCTGTAATGAGAACTATTTTGCTGTAATTCTGCTGTCATCGTATTTTCAACGTCGCTAAACCGACCAGCACCAGAAATACGGTGATGATCCAAAATCGAACAATAATGCGGGGTTCAGGCCAGCCCTTTAACTCATAGTGATGATGAATTGGCGCCATCAGGAACACCCGCTTGCCACGTAATTTATATGAGGCCACCTGGATCATTACTGACAGAGTTTCAATGACAAATACCCCACCCATAATCAGCAATACCAATTCCTGACGGACCAAGACTGCAACCGTTCCCAGCGCGGCTCCCAGCGCCAAAGCACCGACATCCCCCATAAAAACCTGCGCTGGATAAGTGTTAAACCATAGAAAGCCCAAACCAGCACCAACCATCGCGGCACAGAATACGGTTAATTCACCGGCACCCGGGATATGCGGAATTTGCAGATAATTGGCAAACTCAAAGTGTCCTGCAACATAACTGAATAGCCCTAAAGCTGCCGCTACCATTACGGTTGGCATAATCGCTAAACCATCCAGACCATCTGTCAGATTCACAGCATTACTGCTGCCAACTATGACCAAATAGACCACCAGTAAATACCAGGCCCCCAGAGGGATAATGATTTCTTTAAAAAATGGCACGATAAGCTGCGTTTCAGCGGGGGTCTGTACTGTCATATACAGAAATATTGCTGCCCCCAAACCGACTACTGATTGCCAGAAATATTTATAACGACTCAACAGTCCCTTGGGATCCTGACGAACCAGCTTGATGTAATCATCAATAAAACCAATTGTGCCAAACAGCATCGTGACAAGTAACACCACCCAAACGTAACGATTTGTCAGATCAGCCCACAGTAAGGTACTGACGGCAATTGCAACCAGGATTAAAGAACCGCCCATCGTGGGCGTACCTGTTTTACTGATATGAGATTCCGGCCCATCATTTCTGACCACCTGGCCAATCTGTCTGAAACTGAGATGTCGGATCATCGTAGGACCAACAATCAGGGCAATTCCCAGTGCGGTCATAACACCTAAAATGGCCCGTAATGTCAGGTACTGAAAGACATTAAAACCGGTGTAATACTGGCTCAGATATTCACTCAGTATTAACAGCATCAGGCTTCTCCTCCAACGGCCAGTGCATCCGCCAGCTTATCCAGCTTCATAAAGCGTGAACCTTTAATCAAACACGCCACATCTTTATTCAGGGTGTTCTTTAATTCCGCTTCCAACTCTGACAGATCATTGAAATGCTGGGCATTATCAGCAAACTCTGCCGAGGCCAGCTGGCTTTGCTGTCCAACGGTAAACAATCGTTTAACACCCGCTGCCAGTGCATCTCGTCCTAACTGTTGATGAATAGCAGTACTCTCCGGTCCGAGCTCGCCAAAATCACCCAGCACCAGCCAATGTTCCCCTGGGAACTGCATCAAGGTATGCAGGGCCTGACGAAACGATCCGGGATTGGCATTGTAGGTATCATCAATCACTAACGCGTTATTTACCGCCTCGCGTAATTGCAAGCGATGTGGAACAGCTTTAATTGCTGCCAAACCCTTAACAATTGCTTCCGGCTCAATATTAAGCGCTGAACAAACCGCAATCGCTGCCAGGGCATTGCTGACATTATGGATTCCCGGTAGTGGTAAAAAGATAAAATGACAAACACCATCCATTCGCACCATAAAGTGGCTACCGGTAATGGCTAACTGCAGGTCTAATGCGACAATGTCCGCGGGTTGCTGCAGCCCAAAACTGATTTGTTGACGCGCTCCCAGTATCTGTTGCCATAAATCGCCATAAGGCATATCGGCATTGATTACCGCAACGCCGTCTGCTTTCAGTCCGGCATAGATTTCACCTTTAGCTTCAGCCACGCCCTGCAGTGAACCAAAACCTTCAAGGTGAGCTGCGCCGACATTATTGATTACGGCAACATCGGGCTCTGCCATGGCAACCAGAGCGGCGATCTCACCTGAATGATTGGCACCCATTTCGATCACTGCATAATCGTAGCTGTCGCTGAGGCGTGTCAGGGTCAGTGGAACCCCAAGGTTATTATTCAGATTGCCTTTTGTAGCCAAAACGTTGCCGCATTGCGCCAGGATGGATGAAATCATTTCCTTAAGCGTGGTTTTACCATTACTCCCTGTTACCGCGACGACTTTTGCATGACTGTTTTCTCGCCATAGTCTCGCAATAGCTCCGTAGGCTTTAGTCACATCCTCGACCACTATCTGAGGCAGTTCATTGTTGATAAACCGATTGACTAATGCACCACTTGCTCCCGCCAAACGTGCCTGCTCTATAAAATCATGGCCATCCATATTCTCGCCTTGCAGGGCGATAAACAAATCACCGCTTTCAATCTGCCGGCTATCAATCTTGCTGCCAGTCATCACAGCATCTTCGCCCTGTAACTCGGCATCCAGTTGCTCAGCAATTTTGCTCAGGTGAATAGTGGTCATAAAGTTACCCTTGTTGCTGAGTGACGTTTTTGTATGGCCTGCATCGCTATCTCGTTATCATTAAAAGGTGTTTTTACGCCGGCCACTTCCTGAAATTGTTCATGTCCTTTTCCGGCGATAAGGACCATGTCTTCAAGTGCTGAATCGATAATGGCGTATTCGATCGCAAGCTTTCTATCAGCTTCGATATGTATATCTGCCTGTTTATGGCAACCAGCCAGAATCTGATCAATGATTTCCATGCTTTTCTCACCACGCGGATTGTCATCGGTAACGACCAGTTTGTCGGCCAACTCACTGACAATTTTTCCCATCAAAGGCCGTTTGCCTTTGTCGCGTTCACCACCACAACCAAATACACACCAGAGTTTTGAACTGCTATCCATATGCTGACGCATACCCAGCAGGGCTTTTTCCAAAGCGTCCGGGGTATGGGCAAAATCAATCACCACTGACGGTTGCAGACTGCTCGCCAACAGTTGCATACGTCCATTTACACTGGTTAATTGATTTAATCCGTCTGCAATTTCACTCGTTGACCAACCAACTAACGCAAGTACACCGGCGGTGGCCAACAGATTTTCGACATTGAATCTGCCCAGTAACCGGGTTCGAATAGCCAATGTTTGCTGGTCATTATGTAAATTGAATTGCAAGCCATTAGTTGTCGGCTGAATATCACTGGCAAACAACTTGGCTTTGGAATTGCTGCAGCTATACTCCACACTGGTAATCTGATTGTTGTTGAGTAAAGACAATACTTGCTGACCAAATTCATCGTCAGCATTTACTACTGCAGCCTGAATCGAAGCAAAATCAAATAAACGTTGTTTTGCTGCCGCGTACTCTTCCATATTGTGGTGATAATCAAGATGATCCCGACTCAAGTTGGTCAATACGGCGTAATTTATATCCACAAAATTCAGCCGTCCCTGTTCCAACGCATGTGAGGAAGCTTCCAGGGCGACGTACTGGATTCCACTGTCACGCATTTCTGCAAGCATTGCTTGTAACCGAACGGAATCCGGCGTTGTCATGCCATGATCTTTTATTTCCGTTATTCTTCCACTGCCCAATGTTCCTATCACACCACAAGGTTGACCGGCATTTTCCAGTGCCTGAGCGATAAACTGGGTGACAGAGGTTTTACCATTGGTACCGGTTACCGCTATGACAGTCATCGTTGCGGAAGGATATTGATAGAATGCGGCGGCCAAGCGAGCGATTTGCTCCTTCAAATCATCAACAGCAACCATTTCTATTTGCCGTTGTTGCAGATATTTTTTCAGATCCGAGTTCAAAGGTGCTTCTGCTGAATAGCAAACGGCTACAATTTCGGCTGTAGCTGCCTGCTTGATATGTTCAGCTCGGATTTCCAGATCAGTAGCTAAGGCAAAAAACAAATCTCCTGACTTAAGCCGACGGCTATCCAGACTGATGCCAGTAACCTCTGTTGTCGACTCAGTGTCACTATCAACCAGTTGCATTAAATCAATCAGACGCATTTGATAGTTCATTGATGCGCCACCTGTAATTGGGTTTGTGGGAGTGCATCAGGGGCAATATTCAGCAAACGCATGGCTCCAACCATCACATCAGCAAATACCGGTGCCGCTACTGCACCACCGTAATACTCTTCGCCTGTTGGTTCATCAATCACAACCACCATTGCCAGGCGGGGATTTTTGGCTGGTATCAAACCAGCAAATAGCGATTGATACTCACTCTCGGTATACCCTCCTGCCATAGCTTTTTTAACCGTGCCGGTTTTTGCAGCTACACTATAATTTGGCACTGCCGCCCGTTGGGCTGTCCCACCTGGAAGCACAACTAATTCCATCAAACCACGTACGGTTTCCATTAAATCTTTGGAAAAAACTCGACGTCCCTTGGGTGTTTTATCCTGTTTGATAAACGTGACATTGCGCATAATGCCGCCATTACCAATGATGGTATAAGCTCTGGCAAGTTGTAATGTATTAGTTGCCAATCCATAACCGTAAGCCAGCGTGGCCCGATCCAAAGTTCGCCATGTCCGTGGATCAGGTAGAGTTCCCATGGCTTCCCCTGGGAAATAGGCGCCGCTTTCAGTGCCCATGCCAAAACTGGCAAAATCCTGCCACAAATCCATCGGTTCAAGTTCCAATGCAATTTTGCTGGCCGCAACATTACTGGACTTCTGAATTGATGTGGCCAAATTAATGATGCCGTAATCGCGGAAATCACGAATGGTATGCCCACTGACCCGCATGGTACCCGGATGTGTGTTGATCATTGTGTTGAGATCAAATTTGCCTGACTTCAAACCACTGGCAACGGTAAAAGGTTTTACTGTTGAACCTGGTTCAAACAGATCGGTCACAGCACGATTACGTAAGTCAGCCGACTGCACACCATAACGATTATTTGGATTAAAAGCTGGTTGATTAACCATCGCCAGGACTTCACCAGTCTGAACATCCAGAATCACCGCAGAGCCTGATTTCGCACCATGCTTATCAACCGCGTTTTTAAGTGCGTTATAACTCAGATACTGCAAACGCAAATCGATACTCAGCTGAATGTTTTCGCCAGCTTTGGCCGGCCGAATAGGATCGCCACCACCGACAAAATTACCTTTACTGTCACGCACCATACGACGCAACCCTGGCACACCGGTAAGTAATGGCTCGTAGGTGAGTTCCAGTCCTTCCTGACCAACATCATCAATATTGGTAAAGCCCACCACATGGGCTGTTACTTCACCTGTTGGATAATAGCGTTTGTATTCCCGTTGCAACGCAACGCCACCAAGTTTTAACTGTTTTACCTGATCCGAGATTTCCGGCTTGACCCGACGTTTTAAATAAAGAAATTCACGTTCAGGATTCTGATAAATCCGTTGACGAATATTATTGGCATCAATGCCCAGAATAGAAGCTAACTTGGTCAGTTTTGGATCCTCTGCATCCGTTACCTGAGGGTTTAACCAAACAGAATGGACTGGCGTACTGATCGCCAAAGGTTCGCCATGACGATCCAGAATCATTCCCCGATGGGCCACAATTGGAACATTACGCAGATGGCGGGCATCGCCCTGATTACGCAGAAAATCAGGATTCAATACCTGAATATCCACCAGTCGCCATAAAAGGCCCAGACCAATCAGGATAAAAGACAGTCTGACCAGATTCAGCCGCCAGCTGCCGGTTTGCTGATAACCGTTTTGCTTGCGCCGACTCATGGTTTGACCACCACGGTTTGTTCATTGCTGGGTACCTGCATATTCAGGCGGGTACGAGACTGTTGTTCAACTCTTGCTGGACTGGCCCATGTGCTCTGTTCCAGTAACAATTTGCCCCACTCTTCATTCAATTGATCACGTCTGTTTTCCAATTGCTGCAGTGCAACAAATTCGCTACGCCCCGCATGCTTGGTATAGACCACTGCAACTGATGAGACCAGCACTAATAAAGTCATGACAAGCACAGGCAAATCAATACGGATATGTTCGAAAAACGTTGGCCACATCATGCAAGTTTCTCCGCCACACGTAATACCGCACTGCGAGAGCGAACATTCACTGATAATTCAGCTTCATCTGCTTTGATGGCCTTGCCGATAATTCTAAGGCGAGGATTTAATTGATCCGCTGTCACTGGAAAATGAGCAGGCAAATCATCACCTTTCGCCTGGTCGCGGAAAAAACGTTTGACGATGCGATCTTCCAGCGAATGAAAACTGATAACGACCAGCCTGCCGCCCACAGCCATGACTTCCAGAGCCTGTTCCAGTGCACTGGTTAACTCTTCGAGCTCGCTATTGATAAAAATACGAATAGCCTGGAAAGTGCGTGTCGCCGGATGCTTGAATTTATCGCGGGTCGGACTCGCCTTATCCACTAAATCAGCCAACTGTTTTGTTGTAGTAATAGGAGTGTGTTCCCGGGTTCCCACGATGGCGGCAGCAATACGCTTACCGTAGCGTTCCTCACCCAGCGTTTTAATCACAGTAGCAATTTCGTTCATTTCAGCACTGGCAAGCCAATCGGCAGCACTCATACCGGATGTCGGATCCATCCGCATATCCAATGGGCCATCATGTTGAAAACTAAATCCACGTTCAGCCTCATCAAGCTGTGGTGAAGACACACCGATATCCATCAAAATACCGTTTACCTTCCCCTGCCAAAGCCGTGAATGGATAACCGTTGAAAGTTCAGAGAAAGCACAATGTTCCATCGCAAAGCGCGAATCTATTTCCGCCAATGTCTGACCAACTTCCACTGCAGTGGGATCCCGGTCTAATCCTAATAAACGACCGTTTGCTGAAAGTTGTTGCAGAATGGCACGAGAGTGACCACCACGACCAAAAGTCGCATCCACATAAATACCATCAGGCTGAATAAACAGCCCCTCGACGGTCTCTTTAAGAAGGACCGGTTGATGTGTTGGGAGTTGGTTTGTCATGACTCCGCCCTATATCGACAGCGTTTCGAGTTCGGCTGGCAGTATTGCGTCAAAGTCTTCCTGAAGACATGCGTCCATCAATGTATTCCAGCTTTGTTCATCCCACAGCTCAAACTTGTTTCCCTGACCAATCATCACGATATTTTTATCTAGACCTGCGAATTCACGTAGTTTTGCCGGCAACAGGATGCGGCCATTGCTATCCATTTCACACTCGGTGGCATAGCCGAGCAGCATGCGTTTGAGGCGACGAACCTGAGGATTCAAACTTGGTAGCGCAGATAGTTTTTGTTCAACAGTTTCCCATTCTGGCAGTGGATAAACCTGTAGACAGTGGTCAGAGTGATCGATGGTGATCACCAAACGGCCTTCGCAGCAGACATCAAGATGCTTACGGAACTTGGCTGGAATGGCCATCCGTCCTTTTGCATCCAGATTGAAAGTTGCTACGCCTCGAAACACTGTTAGTCCTCAAATTAAAGGATCCACAAAGATCCACTTTTCCCCACTTTCCGACACTATAGGAGTGCAACATACTGAAGTCAAGCATCAAAATTAAGAAAATCCTCTTTTTACGACAAGGACTTAGCGCAATTTCATCAAAGTGGGGGGAAAGTGGATCAAGGTAAAAACGAGGACTTATTTCTTATCAAAAAACTGGCATCGGAAGTTAAAGTAGATTCTAGAATAAAGGCAGAATTTGACTCGCAGAAAAATATTTTCAGATGGGTGAAACAGAAAAAGTTTGAGATGGCCGATAAGCCGGGTTCTGTCGTGGACAATCATTCATCTGGGACAGATGTCACCATCTGCCTCAAGCAACCTACCCGGGAACCATGCGGGCCGCATGTCATGCCGAAGCATTTGTTCCTCTATTTGGTCTTGCTCCTGGTGGGGTTTACCATGCCACTTCTGTTACCAGAAGCGCGGTGCGCTCTTACCGCACCCTTTCACCCTTACCTGAACTACATTCAGGCGGTTTACTCTCTGTTGCACTGGCCGTGGACTTACGTCCCCCAGGCGTTACCTGGCACCTTACCCTGTGGAGCCCGGACTTTCCTCACTTTTGCAAGCGCGATTGTCTGGCCATCTCAACCCGCTATTTTACCGGAGCAGCATTATTTTTGCTGAAGTTTCAACGCCATTTCATATGCTTTGTTTTTCTTGATACCGAGAATGGAGGCAGTAATGGCCGCAGCCTGTTTTAAAGGCACTTCATCTAACAGGATTTGTAACACTCTGACCTCTTCCGCCTCATCTCTATCGACAACTGTTGACTGCCCCTCAACCAGTAACACAATCTCACCTTTTTGGTGATTTGCATCATTAATAACGACGTCGACTAATTCAGCCAAAGGCAAGGTGACAATAGTTTCAAACATTTTGGTCAGTTCACGTGCCAGACAGGCTTTTCGCTCGCCACCAAACACCGTCAGCATATCCTGCAAACTGGCTACCATCCGTTTAGGACTTTCATAAAAAATCAGTGTCCGGGGTTCATTTTCAAGACTTTGTAATGCCTGACGCCGTGCGGTCGACTTTGGTGGTAAAAAGCCTTCAAAGGCAAATCGTTCTGCAGATAATCCTGAAGCGGATAATGCAGCAATAACGGCACACGCGCCTGGGATAGGAATTACTTTAATTCCCTGCTCACGTGCCATATTCACTAATCGATAACCAGGATCACTGATTAATGGTGTGCCGGCATCCGAAATCAACGCAATTGATTCACCTGCGGCAATGCGTGTTAACAATAATTCACTGCGTTGTTGTTCATTATGTTCATGCAATGAAATAGTGGAGGTTTCAATTCCATGGTGCTGCAACAAATATTTGCTGTGCCGGGTATCTTCAGCGGCAATCACATCTACTGAAGACAGAACTTCAATAGCGCGCGCTGAAATATCCGCCAGATTTCCAATTGGGGTGGCAACGATATAAAGTGCGGCTGTTGTATCTTTCACGGTAACTTTCCTGAAAACAAATATTGATTCTGGTCGTAATATACGCGAACAGGTAAGATGATGCCTTCTCCGAACTAAATTTGATGTAGCTTATGACGCAACGATTTTCCACCCTGTTTATGTTGTTGGTATTACTGGCTTTAACGGCCTGCCAACCAATATCAATGGATACCAAACCATCAGCCCCAGAGATGACTGCGTTAATTTCTGAAGCAGAAAAACAGGGTGATTATGCGGTGGCTGCAGAAGATTATCTTGCCCAAGCGGCGGAATCTGAAGGCGCACTCAAATCAGCATTTCAATATCGCGCGGCCATGATGCATTATGAGTTAGGTGAATTGGCTGAAGCAGATGCACTGCTTGCTGAAACTAATCTCGAACAACTTTCTCCACGTGAACAACTCACAGCTAATCTGTTGCGTGCTGATATCGCGTTATTGAATCTGGATGGTCAGCAAGCATTAACACATTTAGACAAGATTGATTTTGACAGTGCCAATGAAGTACAGCAAAAACGCATTCTGGAACTGAGAATCACCGCTTACGATTTGACTGAAAACTCGCTGGAAAAGGCCCTGGCCCATATCAAGTTAGATCCAATGCTGCCAGAAAGTGAACGGGAAAATAATCGTCTAGCGTTGTGGCAAACCTTACTGAAAATGACACCGCATGCATTGGATTTATACAATCCAGGCCAACCACCCGCTGAAGATAGTGGCTGGTTTGCTCTGGCGTATGCCTTTAAAGCCTATGAAAATAATCCTGAAGCAATGGAGGTCGCCATTGAAGACTGGCAATACAGCTATCCAAATCACCCAGCTGATATTGAACAATTAAAAAAATCTATCAAAACGCCTCTTCGTCTTCCTCAACAACTGGATTTGATTGGTATCCTGTTACCTGATTCTGGCCCGGCAGCCAATGCGGCTCAAGCTATTCGTCAGGGAATCATTGCTGCCCATTTCAATGCACGTTCCAATGTACGTTTGCAGTTTTACGATGTTCAAACCGGCAATAACCCGGATTCAAATAACGTGATATCGCAATATGATAAAGCCGTTGCTGATGGTGCCAATATCGTTATTGGACCGCTGGATAAAACCTCCGTTGAGTTACTCGCGGCACATGACGCATTAACGATTCCAGTGCTGGCACTTAACCGAATCAATGAAGATATTGAGCAGAATAATTTTTTCCAGTTTGCCCTGGCCCCGGAAGACGATGCACGAAACCAGGCGGAATATGCCAATAAAATGGGATATAAACGAGCAATTGTCTTAAGTCCTCGCAATGATTGGGGTGACAGGGTTGCTGAAGCATTTACCAATGAATGGCGCAACTCAGGCGGACAACTTGTCACACGTGCTAAATATAATGAAACAGAAAATGACTACTCTCATATTCTGACCCCGATATTGGGAGTTGACAGCAGTGTTCAGCGTTACCAAAACCTGCGTCGCACATTGGGAAAATCTCTGGAATTCGAACCAAGAAGACGTCAGGATGTGGATTTTCTATTTATGGTGGGCAGGCCATTAAAAGCACGACAGTTATTAACCCAGTTACGTTTTCATCGCTCAGGTAAATTGCCAATTCTGGCCACCTCCCATGCCTATGGTGGTGAAGCCAATGCCCAACAGGATATTGATCTGAATGGATTAATTTTCACCGATATCCCCTGGATGTTCACTGAGCAATCACAACAAGATCCGGCCTATGCTGCTGTGCGTCGACAGGCCACCGGTGATATCGGCAGCTTTGTCCGTTTAGCAGCATTGGGGGTTGATGCCTATCGCATGATTCCTTTCCTGACAGCCATGAGTGGCTCAGAAGATGAAAAATATAACGGAGCGACTGGCATACTGACCATTAACGAACAGGGTCAGATTGAACGTACCATGTCCTTTGCCACTATACGTAATGGATTGATTGAACCATTAATCATTGAATAAAGCCTATGGCAGAACATCTCCAGTCTGGTAAGCAGGCAGAACAATTAGCCTGTAACTACCTGGAAAAGCAGGGTTTAAAGCTTGTCCAGCGAAATTTTTATTGTCGCCAGGGTGAGATTGATTTGATCATGCAGGACGGACAAACCTTAGTCTTTATTGAGGTACGTTATCGTCGCAATGGCTATCATGGAAGTGCTCTGGAAAGTATTACAAGCCGTAAACAATCACGTATCATCACCACAGCTCAACATTATCTGATGCAATCGGGGTGGGCACACAACTGTCGATTTGATGCCATCGCCATCACCGCTACACAACCCGATCATATATTATGGATTCGCGATGCTTTTCAACTAAACTAACAGCATTTTTCAGCACCCACCCAACGAGGAAAATATTCATGTACCAATTCAGACTGGTTTTCTTACTGATACCCATTTTATTGTTGCAAGC